>JGI20225J20221_1000258_pt1 | contig 119029 bp, 125 predicted proteins | sample BioMet4_FD_20221 | JGI IMG/M metagenome (IMG submission 20221) | reverse complement strand
CGCCTCTTGCTTATGCCGTGTGCGAAACCGGTGTTTAGGTTCGAGCCGCCGTTTTCCAGTACGTTGGCGCAAGTTTGTACCCGAAAGGCCGGAGCCGCGGGGCAGGTGTTGCAGAAAAAGTACAACAAGCCCAGCTCGTGCAAAGAGGCCCGTACGGCGGCTTTATGCTTTACCGAACTGTTATGTAGAAAGGTCTGACGAATGTTTAGCGTGGCGACCAACTTAGCTAGAGAGAAGACCAAGGGTAAGGTGGAACGCCTGGTGCGGTATGTGAAAGATAACTTTCTGCCCGGCAGGCAGTTCGAGGACCTGGAGGATTTGAATCGGCAGGCGCTTTGCTGGTGCCGGCAGGCCGACGGAAAAGTCCATCACACTACCGGAAAAATCCCGCTGCAGGAATTGGAAAAAGAGAATTTGCAAGATCTGCCGCCGCGGGAGACGTTGGACAAATACCGCTGGGAGACGCGAATCGTCACGCGCGACGGGATGGTCAGTTTTGACGGCGTCCGTTACGGCGTGCCGTGGCAATATAGCGGGAAGGAAGTGCGCGTCCGCCTGTGCGCCGGTTATCTGGAAATCTACTATGGCGAGGTGCTTCTGGCAAAACACAAGGCGCAATACCGTTCCGGTAATGTCGTTTTCCTGCGGGGGCAGTACAGTGGTCTTACGGAGAGGAACGGCATTCCCGTGCCTTTCCCGTGCGCCAACAAGAAGGATGGCACCGTGGAAGTACGCGAGCTGAGCGTTTATGATCAGCTGTTGGGAGGTGCTTCCTGTGGTTGAACTGGAACACGCCCGGGAGCTGCTCGGCAGCATGGGCCTTGAAACCGCTTCGGCGCTTCTGGATGCGCAGATGGAGCGATCATTGCACGCGGAACACACTTATGCACAATTTTTGGACGAGCTTTTGACCTCCGAGCAGCAGGAACGCGGCCGGAAGGGCGAAGAAATGCGGACAAAGCTGGCCCGTCTTCCAAATCGAAAAAGCCTGGAGGAATTCGACTTCAGCTTTCAGCCTTCCATCGACAAACGGCAGATTGACGAGCTGGCCACTCTGGCCTTTGCCGCCCGCGCCGAAAACGTTATCCTGCTGGGACCGCCCGGCGTCGGCAAAACCCATTTGGCGGTCGGCATCTCCATGAAAGCCCTGAAAGCAGGCCTGACGGTTTACTATACCAGTCTGGCGCGCCTCATTGAGGATCTCAAGCGGGCATTGGAGCAGAACCGGCTGGAGAGGCGCTGGCGGGTCTATCTGCGGCCGGCAATTCTCGTCATCGACGAGGTCGGGTATATGCAGCTAAACCGCCAGGAGGCCGAGCTTTTCTTCCGGCTGGTGTCCGAACGCTACGAGCACGGCAGCATCATCCTGACCAGCAACAAGTATTTCAGCGACTGGGGCGAGCTGCTCAGCGACACTGTGATTGCCACGGCCCTGCTCGACAGACTGCTGCATCACGCCCATGTGATTAATATCCGTGGGCAGACCTACCGGCTGAAAGATCGGCTCAAGGCCGGCGTCCAGACAGTTCCGCCGGCGGATATTCCGGCGGTAGGGTGACCGGCGATATGGGTCATTTCCGACCGGCGTTTTCGGTCAAAATGAAACCGGCGTTGACATCACTCCTTAAATTGTATTTTAATAAAATAAAAAGGCCAACATTCTTTGCAGAATGTTGGCCCTGAGCACCCTATTGTACTTGGGAGAAGTTCGATTTTTCTTGATATTGCAATACTTTTGGAAATTTAGATGCGAACCGAGCGCAGGGTATGGTTCGCAACTTCTAAGGTTTTGGGGCTGTTTTGCCTGTGGCATTTTAGGGATGGCTTTTGAGTCAATTCTTGCCCTCTTTTTCACATAGGAAAATAGGATGCGAACCAGGCGAGGCCAATTTTACGAAAAAGCGTGGAAGCGGCAGGTTCGCAGGCCCTCAAAATCCTCCAAAAAGTTATGAAAAAGTGGTTAAATCAATCGATTTAACCGCTTTCTTGGTGGAGACGAAGAGGATCGAACTCTCGACCTTACGGATGCGAACCGTACGCTCTCCCAGCTGAGCTACGCCCCCAAATATTTCCAATTTTAATGATGCGAACCGAGTGGTTGCCAAGTGAGTTACATGACTGTTGCTGAAACCGTACCGCGTGCTCTCCCAGCTGAGCTACGCCCCCAAATATTTCCAATTTTACTGATGCGAACCGAGTGGTTGCCAAGTGAGTTACACAACTGTTGCTGAAACCGTTCCGCGTGCTCTCCCAGCTGAGCTACGCCCCCATGTGTGGACTCGTTTCCGGTGCCTGCGTGCGCTAGGCTTGCGTGTTAGGCCAGTCCATGAACCCGTACCGCGCGAAGAACCGGCGGCAAAAAGTATTATACCATAAAAACGGCCGTTGTAAAGATTATTTTTGCGGATTCATTTTTTAGTTGCCATTTGCCGAAGAGTATAGTAAAATAAACTGGCTAACGAATTTGTCCTCCGCGTGCAGCTGCGGAGCCGGTCTCGCGCAATGGATGCCCGTGAACCATGTCAGGCGGGGAACCGAGCAGCATTCAGCGGGATGTTTCATGTGCCGCGAGGTCTCCGGTTCCGCAGCTGCATTCGGAGGACTTTTCATAGCCGGTTCCGGGATTTCGCCGGCCGGAACCGCAAGCATTCTGCCTCCGGCAGGATGCTTCACCTTTTCAGAGGAGGCAGTCCATGTATCAGGCCCTGTACCGCAAATGGAGGCCCAAGACATTTTCGGATGTCATCGGCCAGTCCCATATTACCGAAACCCTGCAAAAGCAGGTCGCCGAGGGCCGCACTTCTCACGCCTATCTGTTCACCGGCACACGGGGCACCGGAAAAACCACCTGCGCCAAGATCCTGGCCAAGGCAGTCAACTGTGAGCATCCCGTGGACGGCAACCCCTGCAACCGGTGCGCCTCCTGCATCGGTATTGAAAACGGCAGCTTTTTGGACGTGCTGGAGCTGGATGCCGCGTCCAATAACGGCGTGGATCAGGTTCGAGCTCTCCGGGACGAGGCGATTTACGCCCCGGCCAACGTCAAAAAGCGGGTGTACATCGTGGACGAAGTCCACATGCTCTCCGTGGCAGCCTTTAACGCACTGCTGAAAATTCTGGAGGAACCCCCGGATCATCTCATGTTTATTCTGGCCACCACCGAGCTTCACAAGGTGCCGGCCACCATTCTCTCCCGCTGCCAGCGGTTCTCCTTCAAGCGCATCTCCCCCGCGGACATCGCGGACCGGATGCTCTATGTGGCAAAGCAGGAGCAGATTGACCTGACGCCCGATGGTGCAGAGCTGCTAAGCCGCCTGGCGGACGGCGCCCTGCGGGACGGGCTGTCCCTGCTAGATCAGTGCGCGGCTGTAGGTGGCACCATCGACAGTCGCTCCGTTCTGGACGCGCTGGGTTTAGCCGGTAATCTCCAGACCGCCCGGCTGATGGAACAGGTCCTGCACCGTGACGCACAAGCGGCACTGCTTCTTTTAGATCAATTCTACAGCGGCGGCAAAGACGTGGGCGCAGTCTTGAGCGAGCTGTCCACGCTGACCCGGGATCTGCTGCTGCGCAAGACCGCGCCGGAGGGCGGCTCCGTCCTGCTGTCCGGCGGATTTGACAGCGCCACGCTGGAATCGCTGAGCAGCGGCATTTCCGCCGCCCGGCTGCTCTATCTGGCGACCACCCTGCAAAAGGCCATCGCAGACCTGTATTACAGCTCCAACCGCCGTACCGATGCGGAGCTGTGCCTGCTGCGGCTGTGCGACGAGAGCCTGTCCGGCGATCTCACCGCTCTGGCAGCCCGGATCTCGCGGCTTGAGGAATCGGCCGCAGGTCTGCCGGCGGCACCGCGGGCGGTCTCACCGTCCCGGGCACAGTCTGCCGCCCCCCCGGCGGCAAATGCGGCGGCTAAATCAGCCGGACATCCCTCCCCCGCTCCCGCTTCCTCCCCTCCCTGGGAGGAACCCGTCCCGGCGGCAGAGGAACCCCCTCTGCCGGAAGAACCGCCTCTGGGGGAGGAGCCTGCCGGAGAACGGGTATTTGACATACCGGCGGAGGAATCCGCATCAACTCCGGAACCAGTGGAAACGTCGGCTGTTAATACCGGCGGCTTTACAGCCGGCACCGGCTGGTGGAGGGGCTTTGCCGAGAACTGTAAAGGCCAGATGCCCGCCATGTACCGGGCGTTTCTGGACCATTGCAACGGTGCCCTCACAGACGGCGTGCTGACGGTTTACGCCGACACGGACATGACGAAGAGCCGGCTGAACAACGATCGGATTTTGGGAATTCTGCAGCAGGCCGGAACGCAGGCCGCCGGAGTTCCCGTGCAGGTACGCCTTCAGGTGGGGGAAGGTCCGCAATCCTCTCCGGAGGAACGGATGCAGAATCTCATCAATATGGGCAGTAAATTCGACAGTTTCCAGATCAAATAAAAGGAGTATTCAATATGGGTTACAGTGCACGTCACGGTTTTTCCAACGGCAGCATGCGTCCCACCGGCGCCCAGCGCCAGCAGGAGATGCAGCAGAAGATTCAGGAGATGCAGGAGGCCATGTCCGCCACACAGGCGTCCGTGGAGTCCCAGGAGTTCACCGCCAGCGTTGGCGGCGGTGTTGTGGAGGCCAAGGTCAACGGCAAAAAGGAAGTTCTGTCCGTCACCATCAAGCCCGAGGCTGTGGACCCGGAGGACGTGGAGATGCTGCAGGATCTGGTGGTCTCCGCCATCAACGAGGCGCTGCGCCAGGCCGGTGACGCCATGGACAACAGCATGAGCCAGATTACAGGGGGCCTCAATCTGGGCGGCATCGGTCTGTAAGCTTCGCAATCGGACAGCCTGCATGAATTCCATGCAGGCTGTTTTCACAGGGAAAACCGCCAGAGAAATTTATCTCTCCGCGGCGGCGCACCGACCGGACTCATTTTTTCGGTCGACTGCGTCTGAAAATGAGACGAAAGGCATGGACAACATCATGAAGCGAGGAATCCAGCTCTTCGCCCTGCTGCTGGCGCTCTGCCTGCTGGCGGGCTGCGGTCAGCAGGGAACAGGCCAGTCGGCGGGACAGACCGTCTCCAACGGAACCATCGCCTATGTGCCGCTGGATGACCGGCCGGTGAATACGGATCGGGTGGTGCAGCTGGCGGAGTCTCTGGGCTATCAGGTGGTCATGCCCGACGAGACGCTGTACCACACCTGTCTGGACGGGCAGACGCTCAATCCCAACGGAACCCAGTACGGCGACCGGGCGGCGCTCTTCGAGTGGGTGCTCCAGCAGGAGGCGAGCGGCTGCCACCAGTTCATCCTGTCTGCCGACCAGCTGCTCTCCGGAGGGCTGGTGAACTCCCGTTCCATGACCAGCCAGCCCATCACGCTGTCCGACGGGACGGTGCTGTCGGAATACGGACTGATTGACCGGCTGCTGGAGGTTCTGGGCAGCAACACGGAAAACCGCGTCTATCTGCTGGACACAGTGATGCGCCTGGCGCCCACGGTGGGCTACGACGGGTTTGACCTGGGCGGCTACAAGGCGCTGCGCGCTTACGGAATGGAAGCACGGCCTACCCTGTCCGGTGGGGATCTAACCGTGGACAATATCATTGCAAACTATTGGCTGGATCGCAAAGGTCAGCCGGTCGTTCTTTTTTCGACAAGTCCTCTTCCCGACGACGTTCTCGATAGCTACTCGGATGCGCGTGCTCGAAAGCTGAAGCTTTCGGACCACATGCTGGCCGCGGCGAAGGGCATGGACAACGTGCGCATTCTCATCGGGGTGGATGACTCCGCGCCCACCGCCAGCATCCAGACCAGCGAGATCGCCTATTTGAAGCAGACGATGGCAGCGCAGGATGCGCTGCTGTCCGGTGCGGACGAAGACGGTATGCTGGCGGTATGCCGGCTGTATGAGGACACGGTGTTTACCGGCGATCTGCCCACGGTGCAGGTCCGGTATTTCGGCGGCAGCGAGAATGCCTCCTCCAGTGACTACGACCATCAGCCTCTGACGGAGATTGTGGAGGCGCACCTGTCCTATCTGGGATTGAGCCAGACTGAGAAAAACGCCGATCTGCAGGTGCTGGTTCTGACCGCTCCGGCGGATGCGGCCCAGGCCGACAGTTACTGCGCGGATCTGATATCCGCTCTGCGGAAGAATGAAAAAAAGGGCGTGCCCACGATCCTGATGGATGCGGCCAAGAACGGATACGGCACCGCCTTTCAGAGTATGCTGGTGGAAAAAACCGATCTGGGTCTTTTGATGGGCTATGCCGGTTTCTACGATCTGGCCAACGCCACCGGCATTGCGCTGAGCAACGGCGTGGCCCGCTGGCTGTGCCTCCGCCAGCAGGGCACCTGCACCGACGCTCAGAATCAGGCCTTTCTCCGCACCCTCTCGGAATCTCTGATCAAGGATATCTGCTATAAGAACCGGGCAAAAATCGAGCTGACCTCCTATGTGAAAGACAAGCTGGGCGGAGACCCGGACAACTTCGCCGCAACCGGTACGGACACGGGCGCCGTTCTGTCACAACTGCAGAATTTTATGGCCGCGGACACCGAGGATGTACTGAAAAATTTCTCCGAAAGCAACTTTATCTCCTCGCTGGACCCCTACCGGGAGACCGGTCTGGGAGGTCTGACCCTTTCGGACTATCAATTCCCCTGGCAGAGGGTGTTCGAGGTGCGGATGGAAATTAGCGTAAACGATTTTACAAAATCTCACAATCGGTTTCTCTTTTTTCTGTTTTAACGTGGTTTCTTTGGCATAGACAGGATAATAATTTAAATATCCCAAGATTTATTATGTTTTTTCCCGCTTGACGAAAAAGAAAAAAACCTGTATCATAAGTGCAGTTTTTCGAATCAATTGGAGGGAAAACGACGATGAAACGAAACACGCGCGTGGGACTGGTCACCAGCGGAGGTGACTGTCAGGGTCTGAACGCCGCGATCCGCGGCGTCGGCAAGGCGCTGATGCAGTATGTGGACAATGTGGAGATCTTCGGCATGTACGACGGCTATCGCGGCCTCATCGACGGAGATTACAAATTCATGGACACCTCGGACTTCTCGGGGATTCTGACGGAGGGCGGAACCATTCTGGGTACTTCCCGTCAGCGGTACATTCCCGGAAAGGCCATTGTGGACGAGAACGGCAATGATCTGATGCCCGCCATGCTGGCCACTTACACCCGTCTGAATCTGGACTGTCTGGTTGTTATGGGCGGCAACGGCACCCAGAAGAGCGCCAAGCTGCTGATGGATGCCGGCATGAACATCATTACCCTGCCCAAGACCATTGACAACGATATCTGGGGAACCGATACCACCTTCGGCTTTCAGAGTGCCGTGGACATCGGCACCAACGTCATCGATTACATCCACTCCACAGCCAGCTCTCACAGCCGGATTTTTCTGGTGGAGCTGATGGGCCGGGATGCCGGATGGCTGACGCTGAACGCCGGCATCGCCAGCGGCGCCGACATTATCCTGATTCCCGAAATCCCGTATGACGTCAGCACGATCATCTCCGGCATCGAGTACCGCAAAAAACATGGCCGTAACTTCACCATCATCGCGGTGGCGGAGGGTGCCGTGTCCGTGACGGACGCGGTGTTGTCGGAGGAGGAGCGGCGGGCCGCCAAGCAGGCCGCGGGCCACTCCACCATTTCCTACCATCTGGCCAGTGAGCTGGAGCGCCTCACGGGACAGGAGACGCGTGTCACCATTCCCGGTCACTATCAGCGCGGCGGCCCTCCCTGCCCCTTCGACCGCGTGCTGGCGACTCAGTTCGGTACCGCCGCTGCCAAATTGATTATGGAGCAGAAATACGGGTACATGGTGGGCATTCAGCACGGGGAGATCCTCCCCGTCCCGCTGGAGGATGCCGCCAGCCGGACCAAGTTCCTGCCCACCGATCATCCCCTGATTCAGGTAGCCCGGGACATCGGCATCTTCTTCGGAGACTGAACTTCCTTGAACGTAACAAAAAGCCCCGCGCAGAATACTCTGCGCGGGGCTTTTTGTTAGATTACAGCTGCCGGACCGTGTAGTAAACCGCCAGGGCAAAGATGATAACGGCCAACGTCCACATGGTGTAATAGGCCACCACCGTGCTGAGCAGAGACAACGCCACCGCCGCCGCGGAAATGCCGCAGGCCGCATAGATCGGCAGGGGGTCGGCATCGGCGGGCAGGACACGGAACTTCCCCGTCTTGCCGCCGTTTTTCTCGGCACCCCGGGTTGCCAGCGCAATGAGCACCAGCAGGATCAGATAGATTCCGGCGCCAATAAGAACGTAGGTGTTCCAGAAGGTATTCCCCACACCGTGGCGGCAAATCCACACCGCCAGCATGGAGACACCCAGAATCGTCAGCGTCACAAAGCACTCCCGCTCATAGAGAAGCCATAGAATTCCGAACAGCATGATAAGCGGAATCACCACGCACATCATGGTCACGCCGGTGGCATACACCTCCCGGGACACCCATCCGGACACAGTCAGAAACACCCCCAGAGCCATCAGCCACCAGCCGGAGCGCCTCACCCAGGGGGAGACCTTCTTCACATTGCGCAGCGCCAGACCCAAAATCAGGCCCACCGCCGCCACCGCCAGGCCGGCATAGAGTGTTTTTTTCAGTACGTCGTCCCAGGTGATGACCTGGTTCAGCGTTCCGTTGATATAATAACGCCGGATGGCCAGCACATAAATCTCCGCCGCACAGGCAGCCAGAAACATCCGCAGTGTGCTGCCAAAGGGGTCGTTCTTCTTGTTTTGTCTTGGTGTATTTGTAGGATCCGTCCGCATATATTGCAACCTCCAGGGATTCTGTATTGAAATGTGCGGGCGCATACCGTACCCGCCGACATACCGTGTTATTGTAGCAGACTTTTTTGAACTTTACAAGCTTTGCGGGCCTGTTTTTTCTCCCAGTATACGATTTCGGTTGAGATATTCCTGGAAAGATGGTATACTGTACCATCTGCGGAATTTCTGTCCGGCGGGAGCGCTCCGCTTTCCGGGGAAGCCGTCCGCCATCTTCCGCAGGGCAGGGAAGCTCAGCCGGAATCCAGCCCCCGGCGGTGATTCCGAATCATTCGAATCAGGAGAGCGTGGTCATATGGATAACAAAAATATCAGCAAAAAAGATCAGATCATCCTCCAGCAGCTGGACGTGATCCGTACGATGACAGAGAACAATCTGGGCCGCATGGGCAGTGACTTTTGGGGCAGCCCCGTCCCGCCGCTGAAGGTGGATCAGCCGGGAGAGCCCTCCCAGCCCACGGGCGGGCAGAGCGGGAGCGGCACGGCGTCCTCCACCGGCAACGACGATACGAAGGCGCCTTCTCCCGAGTCAACACCCCCCGAAAAGATCGAGGACCTGCAGTCGGAGCTGGAACACTATATCGGTCTGACCGCCATCAAAAAGGAGGTCAAAAATCTCATCAGCATGGTGACGGTCTACAAACTCCGCAAGGACAACGACCTGCCCACCACCGACCTGTCGCTGCACATGGTATTCTCCGGCAATCCCGGCACCGGGAAAACCACCGTTGCCCGGCTGATGGCCCGGATTTACCATGCGCTGGGTATTTTGTCCAAGGGGCAGCTGGTGGAAGTGGATCGCAGCGGACTGGTGGCCGGCTACGTGGGACAGACCGCGCTCAAAACCAGTAAGATTATCGATTCCGCTCTGGGCGGCGTGCTGTTCATCGACGAGGCATATGCTCTGAACGGCCGTGCGGAAAACGACTTCGGTCAGGAGGCCATCGATACCATTCTGAAGGCCATGGAGGATCACCGGGACGATCTGGTGGTGATCGTGGCAGGCTACGACGACCTGATGGACGACTTTATCCATTCCAACCCGGGTCTGGAGTCCCGGTTCAACCGCTACCTCCACTTTGAGGACTACTCTGTGGACGAAATGATGCGCATTTTTGAGTCCCAGTGCAAAAAGGGCTGCTACGAACTGGAGGAGGAGACGAAGCGCATGGTCCGGGAGTTCATCATCGAAGCCAACACCGGCTCCATCTCCTTCGGCAACGCCCGGGGCGTGCGCAACATCTTCGAGCAGATTCTGGTGCATCAGGCCAACCGCCTGGCGGACATGGCGCATGCACAGCGGGCTGACCTGATGAAGATCACGCCGGCAGACGTGCTGGCCGCCCAGGGCAGGGATCCGGAGAACGATCCCGCTGCGGCAGAACCTCCCGCAGAACCGGTGGCAGAATCCCCTGTTGCGGAGTCCCCTGCCGCGCCGGAGAATACCGACAACCCGTAGGCCGGATCGGAAGGGCGTCCGCCAACTGGCGGCGACCGTATCAAATTTCCCCCGCCCGGCCGTCCCAAACGCTTTGAACAAAAAAAGAGACCCCGCACTCCGGCGGGGTCTCTTTTTTTGTTCAGTTCATCTGCTTGCGGCGGCTGAGATTCATGGTGCCGTCCTGCATGCTGTTCAGGGAGTCCAAGCTCTTGCCGGTGCCCAGAGCCACGCAGGAGATGGCGTCGTCTGCGATGACGGTGTTGATGCCGGTACGGGCCTCCACCAGCCGTTCAAAGCCGGAGACCAGGGAACCGCCTCCGGTCATCACGATGCCGTTGGTGGAGATATCGGCCACCAGCTCGGGCGGCGTGCGCTCCAGCACGGAGTGGATGGTCTCCATAATGCGCTCCACAGGCTCTTCAAAAGCATCCATCATCTCCGTAGAGCTGACGGTGACCACCTTGGGCAGGCCGGTCAGCAGGCAGCGGCCCTTTACATCCATGGTCTCGTCCTCGTCCTTGGGGAAGACGCAGCCGATTTTCTTTTTCATTTCCTCGGCGGTGCGCTCGCCCACCAGCAGGTTGTGCTTGCGGCGCATATACTTCACCACAGCCTCGTTGAGCTGGTCGCCGGCGATCTTGATGGAGGCTGACTCCACCACACCGGACAGGGAGATCACGGCGATGTCGGCGGTGCCGCCGCCGATGTCCACCACCATGTGTCCGTCGGGCTGGGTGATGTCGATGCCCGCGCCGATGGCGGCGGCCACAGGTTCCTCAATCAAAAACACCTTCCGGGCGCCGGCCTGGATACCGGCGTCGATGACGGCGCGTTCCTCCACCTCGGTGATGCCGGAGGGCACGCAGATGATGACCCGGGGCTTGAAGAAGGAGGTTCCCGCCACTTTGTGGATGAACTCCCGCAGCATCCGCTCGGTCATGTCATAGTCGGAGATTACGCCCTCCCGCAGGGGGCGAATGGCGACAATATTGCCGGGAGTGCGGCCCAGCATCGCCTGGGCGTCGGCGCCGACCTTGAGCAGCTTGCCGGTATTTTTGTCCAGCGCAACCACAGACGGCTCGTTGAGCACAATCCCCTTTCCCTTCACATAAACGAGAACGGACGCGGTACCGAGGTCGATACCGATATCTTTCGCCATGGACATACTTCCACCTCATTTGTTCTTTCTGTCTGATATTGTATTGTACAAGCGGAGTTTTTCCGCCGCATAGTCGTACAAATAAATTATACTGACAAGCTTCCCGTTTTGCAAGAACATTCTTGCGCATTCCAGCGGAATTATACATTTATCCCTAGGCAAACTGACAGTTATATGCTGTATTTCCTTATTCTGGGAGTTTAATCTCTCAGGCGAGCCCCGTCAGGAACGGGTCCGGGCGGCCGTGACGCACAGCACCGCCGCCGCGCCGGCTTCCCGGAGTGTCCGGGCGCATTCGCACAACGTAGCTCCGGTGGTGACAATATCGTCCACCAGCAGGATCCGGCGGCCGGCAACGGGCATGGAATGCACCGGTTCATAGACGCCCAGCACGTTGGCCCGGCGCTCCGCCGCGCCTCCCGCAAGGCCGGACTGGGCGGGGTTGTCCACCGTTTTGCGCAGCAGGGATTCCGGACGGGTGTCCCACGCCCGGCAGGCACTTCGCGCCAGGAGCTCTGCCTGGTCAAAGCCCCGCCGGCGCAGCCGTCTGGCGCTGACCGGAACCCAAGTGACCGTGTCAAACTCCCCGGAAAACCGCTCCGCCGCACACCGGGCGATCAGGCCGCCCAGCGTCTCCGCCGCGCCGGAGGCGCCGGCAAATTTGAACCGCAGCATTCCCTGACGCACCGGGCCCTCGTACCACAGCGGCGAGGCGCAGGGGATTCCTCCCGGCAGCGTCTGCACCTGACTGCCCTCCTCTGTCCACGGAAGTGTCCTCCGGCAGGCATCGCAGAAACCCGGACCGGGTGTCACGCGGCCGCAAAAAGGGCATTTGGGCGGAAACAGCAGATTGAGAACCGCCTGCCCGACGCTCATTCCCGCTCCTCCCCGCTGTGGGCCAGCCGCCACCGCAGGCCGGAATAGCGCCGCGCCCGCCGGTCGTTGCCCGCCATGGCCCGGATGGCCGCGTCGTCTCCCACCACGATCAGCAGCTCCCGGGCCCTGGTCATGGCGGTGTACAGCACGCCCCGGACCATCAGGGACTGGGCCGCCGGCATGGCGGCCAGCACAACCGCCCGGTACTCGCTGCCCTGCGCCTTGTGGACGGTCATGGCGTAGGCCAGATCCACCTCGTTGAGCTGGTCGGTTCCGTAGGTGGCAATGCGGTCCTCAAAATTGATCGCCAGAAATTCGCCGGAGGGGTCGATCTGTACGATCTTGCCCACGTCGCCGTTGAACATTCCGGTGCCCACCGTGCCGTCCGTCTTCTCCCATACCACGTCATAATCGTTTCTTGTCTGCATGATCCGGTCGCCTTCCCGGAAGATCCGGTCGCCCCAGGTCAGCTCCCGCCGGTCCGGCCGGGGCGGATTCAGCGCCTCCTGCAGCAGACGGTTCAGATTCACGGTGCCGGATGCCCCCTTGCGGGTGGGGGAGAGCACCTGAATCTGGTCGGTGGGAACGCCCATCTTCTCCGGCAGCCGCTTCTGACACAGCTCCACCACGGTGGCGACTGCCCGTGCGCCGTCCCGGCGGCAGAGGAAGAAAAAGTCCCCCTGGTCGTTGGTCAGCTGAGGCGCCTGGCCGATGTTCACCGCGTGGGCGTTGCGGATGATGGCGGACTGCTCCGCCTGACGGAAGACCTCCCGCAGAAACACGGTCTCGATTCGGCCGCTGCGGATGAGGTCGGAGAACACGTTCCCCGCGCCCACGGAGGGCAGCTGATCCGCGTCCCCCACCAGCACCAGCCGGGTTCCGGGGCGCAGCGCCCGCAGCAGGGCGGCAAACAGTGCCAGATCCACCATGGACATCTCGTCCACAATGACCGCGTCTGCCTCCACCGGCTCCTGTTCCGTTTTGGTAAACGTCACCTGATGGGTGGCCTCGTTCCAGCTCATGCCCAGCAGCCGATGGACGGTCTGCGCCTCCCTCCCGGTCAGCTCGCTCATCCGCTTGGCGGCCCGGCCGGTGGGGGCCGTCAGAACCACGTCCAGACCCATCCGCCCGAACAGTGCCACGATGCCCCGCACGGAGGTAGTCTTGCCGGTGCCGGGGCCGCCGGTCAGGAGAAGGACGCCGCGACCGGCGGCCAGCTCCACCGCCTGCCGCTGCTGGGGCGCGTAGGTAATGCCCTGCTCCCGCTCGATTTCATCCACGGTTCGCGATCCCTGAACACTGCGGTCGGCGTCGGCGGCCAGAAGTGCCGTCAGCCGGGTGCAGGCGGAGACCTCCGCATCCCACAGGCGGCGGAGATAACAGGCGTCCACTCCCGCCACGCTCTCCTGCACCACCGCACCGCGCTCCCGCAGGCTGTCCACCGCCTGCTCCGCCAGCTCCTGCCCACAGTCCAGCAGTTCCGCGGTAGCGGAGACCAGCTTCTGCCGGGGCAGGAACACATGGCCGTTGTTCTCGTTGTGGCTCAGTTCAAAGGTCACCGCCGCCTGAATCCGGAAATCGCTGTCGGCGGGAATGCCAAGACTCATGGCGATCTCGTCGGTGGTGGAAAACTCCACGCCGCAGTCATCGGCGCTGAGCAGATAGGGGTTGTCCCGCACTGCCTCCAGCGCGCCGTCGCCGTACTGCTTGCGCAGACTCATGGCCAGCACCGGCGGCAGCTCGTACTGAGCCAGAAAAGCCATCAGCCGCCGCAGCCCCATGTGCTGCCGGAAGCCCTCCGCAATCTCCTGGGCCTTCTTCTCGGTGATGCCCTTGAGCAGAGACAGCCGCTGAGGCTCCCGCTCCAGCACCTCCAGCGTCTCGGCTCCGAACCGGTCCACGATCCTGCGGGCGGTGGCGGGGCCAACCCCCTTGCAGATGCCTGAGGACAGGTAGTTGAAGATCTCCTCCTCGTCCTCCGGCAGACTGCGCTCGATCTCCACGGCCCGGAGCTGCTCCCCGTGCTGGGGATGGGACTCCATCACGCCGGATACGGCCAGGTGCTCCCCCGGCGCGACGCAGGGAATACAGCCGACGACGGTGATCATCTCACCGTCGTCGGTCACCAGACGGAGGACGGTGTATCCGTTCTCCGCATTCTGAAAGATCAGGCTATGTACGCATCCTTCGCGGGTGCACAGTTCCTCCATCCGTTTCTTCTTCCTCTCAGATTTCCAGGGGAGGCCGGCGCAGCGACACGCCGCTCTCCTTTTCACAGTAGTATTCCGCCAGCTGCCGCGCCTCTTCCGTCATGCCGCAGTCTGCCAGCACAATGGTGGCGCCGGGCAGTTCCCGCCGCGCCCGGCGCAGCTCCCGGAGATCCGCCTCCATGGCCGGAGCGGCGCCCTTGAGGGGCAGCACCAGCAGCAGCTCGGGATTGGTACATTTGCTGCCCGGCAGCAGGGCCCCCGCGGTGAGCCAGACGACCGACGCAAGACCGATGGCGGACAGCAGCGCAATGACGCCGTCCTGTAACAGCTCCATACACTTCACCTCATAACAGTGTATGCGAAACTGCCCGTCCGGGTCCGTCTTTCGGGCTTGTTCCGACCTGTTTTTCAGGCGGGAACACGCCGTGGGGCGGAACTGTCGCTACCGTTCCACGTCCAGCTTCTCCAAAATGGCCTCTTCCCTCTCCCGCATCCGGGCCTTCTGGGGCCCCTCGTCCAAATGGTCGTAGCCCAGCAGGTGCAGCACCGAATGCACCACCAGATAGGTCAGCTCCCGGCGGTTGGAATGGCCGAATTCCTTTGCCTGCGCCCGGACATGCTCCATGGAGATCACCATGTCGCCCAGAGGCGTCAGTCCGGTATCCGGGTCGGCGTCCTCCGCCGTGACGGGCGGATGACCCGGCTCGTAGGAAAACATGGGAAAGCTCAGCACGTCGGTGGCCCGGTCTACATTCCGCATCTCACGATTGAGCTGGTGAATGCCCGTGTCGCCGGTGAGCAGCACGTCGATTTCGCAGGGGATGGTGACGCCCTCCTCCTCCAGTGCCGTGCGGATGGTGCGCCGGATCAGGGCCACGGTGCTCTCGCCGGAGGCGCCCGGGACGTCGGCGGTGACGGTGATATGATGGGTGTGATACATTACTTCTTCCCCTTCCAGGCCGCGTGGACCTTCTCATACTCCTCGTAAGCCTGCACAATACGCTGCACCATGACGTGGCGCACCACGTCGGCGGTGGTCAGTTCGCAGATTTTGACGCCCTCCACATCGCTGAGCACCCGCATGGCCTCCTTCAGTCCGGAGGCCTTTCCATCGGGCAGATCGATTTGGGTGACGTCGCCGGTGATGACGATCTTGGAGCCGAAGCCCATCCGGGTCAGGAACATCTTCATCTGCTCCCGGGAAGTATTCTGCGCCTCGTCCAGAATGATGAAGCTGTCGTCCAGCGTCCGCCCGCGCATGTAGGCCAGGGGAGCCACCTCGATATTGCCCCGCTCCAGATACTTCTGGTAAGTCTCCGCCCCCAGCATGTCGAACAGAGCGTCGTACAACGGGCGCAGATACGGGTCCACCTTGCTCTGCAGATCGCCGGGCAGGAACCCCAGCCGCTCGCCGGCCTCCACCGCCGGGCGGGTCAGGATGATGCGGTTGACCTGTTTGTCCCGGAAGGCCTGCACGGCGGCAGCCACGGCAAGATAGGTCTTGCCGGTGCCCGCCGGGCCCACGCCGATGGTGACCGTGTTCTTCAGCACTGACTGGATATACTGCTTCTGCCCGATGGTCTTGGGTTTCACGGGACGGCCCTTGGTGGTGATGCACAGAACGTCCTGCGTCAGCTCGCTGATCTGGTCCTCTTTCCCGGCGCGCACCAGACCGATGACATAGCGCACGTTCTGCTCGCCGATGGCCTCCCCCCGGGAGGAGAGTGTCAGCAGCGCGGAAATGGCCTTGCAGGCCAGCATGGTGTCCTCCGCTTCGCCCTCCACCCGCAGCTCGCCGTCCCGGTTCACCACGGAGACGGAAAACTCCTGCTCCAGAAGGCGAATATTCTCGTCAAAGGAGCCAAAAATGTTGACGGCCTGTTCCAGCCGCTCAATGCTGATCCTCTGTTCCAAAACCTGAATCACTCCTGTTTGCAGACGGGTCATTTCCCGCCCGTTTCATTGGTATCCGTATAGAGGGGCACCGTTTGGCCGATCTCCTCCACACACTCCGCCCGCAGCGACACGGTCAGTGTGCCGCCGTCCTGCTTCGAGGAGCACAGGGTGGAGCTGACGGTTCCATAGGGGTCCACCAGCGTGTGGAGATATTCGGTCAGAATGTCCCCGGCCTCCTTCTCCGCCGCCGCAGGGGCGCGCTTGACGGTCTGCCGGTCATAGTACCGCCGGGTCTCCTTCACCGCCGTCACCGGCAGCCGCAGCCCGAACAGGGACCATTTTTCTCTGGTGCTTATTGTATCATAGTCTGCCCCGGAATCGCTACTGTTTGAAAAGAATTTTATCCGATGTGTACCGAAAATCAGAGAGAACCGTGTGTGGGATTCACCGGTGTACGCCTTCTGCTCCACGGTCAGGGGCATTTTAGTGCTCAGGGTATACCATGTCCGGGCGGTGACGGTGCCGATGCCGGAGCCGATCCGTGCGCCGAAGGTATCCGTGTCCTCCACGCCGGAGATCAAAATCTGCCCCTCCTCCACCGTGGTGCCGGACAGGGCGCACTTGACACCGGCCAGCGCCTGCATTTTCAAAATCAAACCGGCCCGGCGGGCCACCACATTGGACGGCGTGCGCTTGCTGACCAGCCCGGGCTTGGGCACTCGCTCCCGCACCTGGACATAGGCACGGCAGCCGGAAACGTTCACCGTGATCCAGCTCAGCTCCGGAATCTCCAGCAGCACATGGTTGCGCAGATTCTCCGCGTCCACCGAGAATCCGAAGGTGCCCAGGGTGATATCGTTTTCCTCCAGTGCCCGGAGAATCTCTTCGGAGGGGACGGTGGTGTTCCCCTCCACGGTGAAGTCCCAGATGAAAAACGAGCTGAAGAACAGCAGCGCCGCGCACAGAGCCACACAGGCCAGCAGCACATACCGCCGCCGGAACCGGCCCAGAAAAAACGGCATGCCTCCCTTCTTCTCCGGCTTCAGCTCGCAGGGAAGATCCTTTGCGGCCCGGCGCAGGCGATACCAGTCCTGCCGGCCCAGCCGGCAGGTAAATTCGGTGGGAGACACCCACTGAACCTCCCAGAAAGCGATATGACGGGCGCCGCACAGGTTGAGCACCCGTTCGGGATAGGCGGAGGTCACCCGGACACGGACCTGTCCCCGCAGCTGATGGAGCGCTTTTTCCAGCACGGTGTTTCACCTCACCCATTCAATGCGCAGGATGGTTCCTCCGATGCGCAGTTCTTCGGCGGTCATGGCCAGCAGGCTCAGCCGCTCTCCCTCCACCCGGAGAATTCCGCCGGAGGTGTTGACGTCAATCACCGTCTCGTTATAGGACAAAATCCCCTGGTGCCGCTCCAGATACAGCTGCCGGGAACCGATCATCTCCAACCGGGGCAGCCCGGCCACCACGTCCTCCGGCAGGTCAAACAGCTCTGCCACTGCCGTCAGGACGTTTGAATCTTTTTTGTTTCTCTCCATACGGCCACCTCCCCGCAAGACTCTATGTCCGAGGGAGTCAAAACTTGCGTGTCCCCGCATGGATGGTTTCCCGGCTGCATACGCTGAACGGGTGATGCGTGTGAAAAAATGGAATCGGCTTCTGCTCTGCGTCCTCCTGTTTGCCGTCCTGCTGTGGTTTTTACTCTCCCCGGACATGGTCCGTGCCGCCGTCTCCGGCGCGTTGGCCCTGTGCGCCAAAAATGTGATTCCGTCCCTGTTCCCGTTTCTCGTGGTCTCCTCTCTCCTGACGGCGATGGGCTTCGGCGACTGGCTGTCCGCTCCGCTGGAGGGCTTCATGTCCCCCCTGTTCCACGTCGGCGGCGCGGGCGCCGCTCCCCTGATTCTGGGGCTGCTGGGCGGATACCCCGTGGGCGCGCGAACCACGGCGGAGCTGTATCAAAACGGCGCGCTGCGGCGGGACGAGGCCGTCCGCCTGCTGGCCTTTACCAACAACTCCAACCCGGCGTTCCTCATCAGCGCGCTGGGGATCGGAGTGTTCGGCAGTGTCCGGACGGGGACATGGCTCTGGCTGATCCATGTGCTGTCCGCCCTGTTGACAGGCGTAGCGCTGTGCCGGGGCAAGCCGGAGAAGGGGCGGCAAGCGGTTCTGCCTGTCATCCGCCGGGAGCCATCCTTTTCCACGGCACTGGTGACTTCCGTCCGGAGTGCGCTGACGGCGATCTTAAACGTGTGCGCCTTTGTGGTGCTCTTCTATGTGCTGGCGCGGCCCCTGGCGGCTCTGCCGGGTCTTCTGGCTCCGGGGCTGACCGGTGGGTTGGAGCTGTTCTCCGCAACGCCCATGATGCCCCCCACCCGGGCAGGCTTCATTCTGGCCGCGGGTCTGGCCGGGTGGGGCGGACTGTCCGTCCTGTGTCAGACCGCCGCCGTACTGGAAGACAGCGGTCTGCCTGCGGGGCGGTGCGCGGCGGGCAAGGCGATGCAGGGGCTATTGTCCGCCGTGCTGGCGGCGGCGCTGGCGCCCTACGTCCTGCCATAGATGCAAAAACACCCTCTGCCGCCGGGATTCGACAACAGAGGGTGTTTTTTCTGCACATTATTACATTATGGACTGGTTTTTGCGGTTGTCCCCGCCGCATCCGACCTTTTCGGCTCCGGCGGGGAGGATTTCGGTCACTGATCCGCCAGCTCCGCGGCGGTGTCCAGCGCGATGGTGAGCATCTGGGTCAGGCTGAGCTGCCGGTCGTCAGTGGACAGACCCTCCCCCGTGAGCAGGCTGTCTGTCACGGTGCAGATGGCCAGCGCCCGCTTTCCCGCGGCGGCGGCGTTGCAGTACAGCGCGGCGGTCTCCATCTCCACCGCCAAAACGCCCATCTTTCCCCAGTCCGTGGGCTGATAGGTAGCGTCATAAAACCGGTCGGAGGACAGCAGGTTCCCCACCGGAGGCTCCACGCCGGCGCGGCGGCAGACCGCCACCGCCGTCTCCAGCAGCGTGAAGTCGGAAATGGGGGCGAAGACGCCGGGCAGGGCGTACTGATCGGCATAATTGGAGTCCGTGCAGGCCCCCTGGGCCAGCACCACATCCCGCAGCTTCAGCTTCGGGGAGATCGCGCCGGCGCTGCCCACCCGGATGATATTCTCCACGTCGTAGAAGCGGAACAGCTCATAGGAGTAGATGCCGATGGCTGGCATCCCCATGCCGGAGGCCATGACGGACACCGGCACGCCCTTCCAGAGGCCGGTGTAGCCCTGGACGCCCCGGACGTTGTTCACCAGTTTGGCGTCCCGCAGCAAGGTTTCCGCCACAAATTTGGCCCGCAGGGGATCCCCCGGCATCAAAACGGTTTTTGCAAACGCACCCTTTTCGGCGCTGTTATGAGGGGTTGACATGCTTCATTTCTCCTTGTTTGTGATTAAATTCCCCGATATGGGGAGCAATTATCGCTCCATGGCCTTGACGGCCTTGACCACCCGGGAGGTACCCAGACGGGAGGCGCCCAGACGGATAAAATCCTCCGCGTCCTGCAGCGAGGAAATGCCGCCGGCGGCTTTGATTTTCACGCCCGGCCCCACATGGGCGGCAAATAGCGCCACATCTTCCCGGGTGGCTCCGCCCGCAGCGAAGCCGGTGGAGGTTTTGATGTAGTCGGCGCCGGAGGCAGTGACGATCTCGCACAGTTTGATTTTCTCCTCGTCTGTGAGCAGGCAGGTTTCGATGATGACCTTCAGCAGTCTGCCGCCGCAGGCTGCCTTGACAGCCCGGATTTCCGCCAGCAGATCATCCCACTTCCGGTCCTTGACCCAGCCGAGGTTGATGACCATATCCACCTCGGCCGCACCGTTTTTCACGGCGTCCGACGCCATGAAGCACTTGGACGCGGTGGTGTCATAGCCGTTGGGAAAGCCGATGACGGTACACACCGGCAGGCGGCCCCCCAGATGCTCCGCCGCCTGCGCCACATAGGATGCGGGAATGCACACGGAGGCGCAGCCGTAGTTCAAACCGTCGTCGCAGACGGCCCGGACTTCCTCCCAGGTGGCCGTCTGGGCCAGGATCGTATGGTCGCATTTTCCTAAAATGTCTTTCAGTTCCATTTCAAGTTTCTCCTTTATCATGAATTTCATCAGCGAAGCGGGCAGGGCCGGTGCCACTGAATTCCCGCAATATTGTACTTGCAAAATTGTATCAGATTTTTTCTTCCGTGTCCACGTTCCTTGTAAAGTTCGGTTTTCAGTGTTATAATGCCGGAATGATGGCCATTGCTTCTTTCCGGCGCCGTCCGCATCCGGATGCCCCCATGCCGCTCTTCCGGCTCGGAGCCGCCGTCAATTATTACGTTTCTGGAGGTCCTTTATGAAACAAAAACTTTTGGCTTTCTTCTGCGCGGCGACACTGCTGCTGTCCGCCGTTCCCGCCGCGTCCGCGCTGTCCGGTGAGCAGGCCCGTGCAGCAGATACCCTTTACACGCTCGGTGTGATCACGGGAACCTCTGACGGATACGGTCTGTCCTCCTCCGCGACCCGGGCGCAGGCCGTCACCCTGCTCGTCCGTCTGGCGGGCGCGGAGGCCGCGGCCAAGTCCGACAACTGGATCTCCGGTTTTCTGGATGTGCCATCCTGGGCGGAAGTGGCGGTCAACTACGCCTCCCATCAGGACTGGGTCTCCGGCATCACGCCCATCCGGTTTGCGCCCGACGGCGCGGTAACCGCCAACGCATACTGCGCCTTTTTGCTGCGCATGCTGGGATACAGCGACACGAACGGGGACTTTACCGTCGCCAACGCGCTGACCTTTGCCCAGGGAATCGGGCTGGTCTCCGGCGATTACTCCTCCGGCGCACTGACCCGGGGCGACCTCTTTGAGATCACCGCCGGCGCGCTGACCTTCCACTACAAAGACAGCGACGAGACCGTGATCCAGCGGCTGATCACCAATGGCGTGTCCACCCGCGCCGCCGCCAACGCGCTGGATCTTCTGGATACCCAGCTGACTGCGCGGCAGGTTGCTGACCGTTACACCGCTTCGGTTTTCTGCCTGGACTGCTATGACAGCCAGCTTGCCATCGACGCCCAGGAGCCTTCCTCCAGCGCCAGCGGGTTCTTTATCTCCGCCGACGGCGTGGCCGTAACCAATTATCACTCCATCGAGGGAGACATCTACGCCACCGCAACGCTCTCCAATGGGCAGGCGTACCCCGTGGAAAAGGTTCTCTATTATGATGCCGACATGGATGTCGCCGTGATTCAGATCTCCAAAACCTCAGTCACATCGATCAAAACCTCCCGCTTCGCCTATCTGGAAATGGCCGGAACGGAGGACATCCGGGCCGGGGACACCGTCTATGCCATCGGCAACCCCCTGGGGATGGGCCTGGCGATTTCCTCCGGCATCATCAGCGACACGGCCCGGACGGTGGAACGGTATAAGCTGCCCTGCATCATGGATACCGCCGACATCTCCCAGGGCTCCAGCGGCGGCGCGCTGATGAATATCTACGGTCAGGTGATCGGCGTGACCTCCGGTGCATTCGTCTACGGCAACAACATGTATCTGGCCGTTCCCATCGATCCCATCATCACCGCCGACCTCACCGGCCAGGGCAAAACCCTTGCTGAGGTCGCCGCAATTCAGAAGGCGGCGGACGCCTCCTGATCCATCCCGATTGCAAAAAGAAGCCCCGTGTCCTTCAGACACGGGGCTTCTTTTTGTTCAGTGACTCAGGATAAAGGCTTCCAGTTCCTCCGCCGTCCGCACCACGGCGACAGCGCCGGCGGAGGCCAGTTCCCCCGGGGCGGCGTAGCCGAAAAACTCCACGCCTACGCAGACGATGCCGCACTCGGCCGCACCCAGTACGTCGAATTCCCGGTCGCCCACCATCAGGACGTGCTCCCGATCCTTCTCTGTCAGCCCCAGGCGGCGGCACGCCTCCCGGATAATCTCACCCTTGGACCAGTCCCGGTCTGAAGGGCTGCCCACCAGGGCGGTCATGGACTCGGAAAAGCCGTAGTATGCACAGATCTGTGTGCACAGCGCCTCCGGCTTGGAGGAGGCCAGCGCCAGCACCCGTCCGGAGTCCTTCAGGCGGCGGCAAAGCGCCGTAAGGCCCGGTGCCGCTACATTTTCAAATCTTCCAATGGGAAAATACCGTTCCTGAAAGAAGCGGACAGCCTGCCGGGCCTTTTCCTCGCTGTACCCGCAATATTCCACAAACGAGTCCAGCAGCGGCGGACCGATAAATTTAATCAGCGCTTCCTCATCCGGTACGGGATCCCCCAGTCTCCCAATTGCATACTGAAGACATTTGACAATGCCCTCCTTGGAGTCTGTCAGCGTCCCATCCAGATCAAACAGGATGTATTGATACATAAGTTTCACCCCTTGCTTCTACGCAAGAAGTGTAACATTTTTCAGCAGGTTCCGCAAGACCCTCTCCCTGCGGATTTTACGGCAGGCGACTCCCGGATGCAAACACAGGCCTGCCCGGGCGGTAACCGCATGAAGGATGGACGGCGCAGCGGAGGGTGGTGCGGGAAACGCCGGAATTTCAGCACAGAAGAAGGCCGGGCGGCCCACCGCCCGGCCTTCTTCCCGATCCGTGGAGATTTCGCACTTTACTCCGCCAGCCAGCCGCTGAGCGTCTGATACAGCGCCTGTGTCTCCGCTCCGGTCTGTCCGTTGACAATGACATAGCCGGGATCGGTGCCCTTGAGCCGCATCACAATAAACGAGCCGGCATTGTTATACACATAGATCATACAGGCCCCGTAGCCGTCGAAGTAGAAATGGCCGTAGCTCTTTTCCATGCCACCGTACCCGTTGGTCCGAGTGCCGGAGGGAAGCTGGTCAATCACGGAGACTGCGTCCACCTGATCTCTTTCGATCGTCATGTCGTACATGGCGGCGTCGATCATCACCTGGTCTCCCCGGGCCGTGATCTGATAGTCCTGGGACCCGCTGTACGCCACAAAGCTGATGACCGCCGCAATCAGCGCCAGGGTTCCCAGCCCAACGGCCTTTCCGGCGGGCCGCCCGATGTTGATGGTCCAGCCTATGCCCGCTATCCGTTTGGGAACAAAAACCCGCGGGTCGTCGGGGTTGTGGTAGCAGCCCCATTTCCATGTGCTGGAATCCTCCTGAAGATTCTCCTCCTCCTCGGAGACGGTGCCCAGGAGGGCGTCCTCCGCCTCCCGCGTCTTCTTCTGCTGCCAGCGGGCAATCCACAGCAGAGAGATGGTCAGCACCGCCACCGGCACCACCACCAGGAATCCCCCCGGCGCGTACAGCATGGCAAGATTGAACAAACCCCAGAAAACCAGCATTGCCAGCGCACACCACGTGGCACACAGGCTGTTGATCCGCTCCTCCCGCCGGGCAAGCTGCAGGTTTTGCTCCGTCTTTTCGGCCGGCACCCGGACGTGCCGGTTCCGCATCTGGTAATAGAGGAAGATGGCCAGCAACTGGCACAGGGGCCCGATCAGGCTCATGCCCAGGGGGCAGCGCTGCCGCAGCGCGGGGTGAAGCAGAAGTACCGCCATCGGGGCAAAGCTCAGCGGCAGAAACAGCCACACCCAAAACGGCGAGACGCCGGACCGGCCCTTTTCCCGCGTCACGGACAGGTCCACTGTCATAATTTTCTTCCGGGAGTACGTCCACTGGTTTTTCTCCTTGATCTGCCGCAGCTCCCCCTGAAAGTGGCTGATGACGCACCAGTTGGCCAACAGATTGAGCATTACCAGCACCAGCAGGGACATCTCCGCATAGCGCTGTACGACCGGAATCAGAAGAACTCCGCTTGCCAGAGCCGACAAAGCCAGCACCAAATAGCAGGCTCTCTGAAAAGAGCGGACCACGCGCTGTACCTCCGGCTGACGGGCATGAGCCCGCGAGAGAGTGATACCCAATATCTGGCTGTCGTGATAGTGCCGGAACAGCAGGGATGATGCCGCCATCACCCCGAACACCAGCCAAAGAACCATTCCTAATAACAGAATCATTGTGATACCTCCTTCCGCCTGTACACATCGTCAATCAGGCGGAGTATATGAGCTTTGAGTGTTTCTTCGGAAGCGCCCTTCATCCGGGCCTCTGAGATCAGCAGCGATGCCCTATCGTCAAACTCCCCGTCCATCGGCTCTTCCCGGGGGCATACCGGGCTGATCTGGGCGCCATGCCGCCGGTCAATGACAATCACGCCCTCTTCCTTCAGCAGCGTATAGGCCTTGCTGACGGTCATGGGGTTGACGCCGATGTCGGCGGCCAGCTGCCGGACAGTGGGCAGCGGCTCCCCCACCCGCAGCTGCCCGGTGGCGACGCCGAATACAATCTGATTGCGAATCTGCTGATAAATCGGGGTAGCCCCCGCCATATCAAGTTTCAGGATCACGCGTCCGCCTCCTTCTGTATGTTTGTATTAATTATTATAATACAAACATACAGAATTGCAACCCCTAAATTTTGGCGCAGCAGATTTTTATACCACCTCTGATTCAAAGGGTAATTTCCGGATATTGTGTGATCGAGTAGTAAACAGTCCACAGAACAATTCGGGATTATCGATTTTTTGTTCGGTATTATCGAACAAATTGGTTGACCAGAATAATTTTACAGATTATAATCAAGCAATCAATACCGCGCTTTTCCGCGCATTATTTTTTTGAAGCGTTATACTTTATAAAATATATCGTAAAAAAACTTCGATTTGCCTGTTTAAGCCAAGTTCTCAGATGAATCTTAGGGTTTTATTTTTTGGAGTTCGTTATTCTTGAAATAGTATAGCAAGTGAGCAGCTGACCTGCGTTTAATCCGCCGGCCGGAAACCGAGAAGTGGGGGTCATGATGGAGACAATTGAACATCTGTATGCGTTGGAAGACGGGGAGCTTTTCCGCAGGGCGGCGGAAATCGGCGCCGGAAAAGACAAATTTTACTGGTCACCGGTGGTTCTCAGCGGAGAATGCCGGACCGTGCCCCATTGCCGGCACTGCAAGTGGGAGAGTTTTAAAAGCAATGAGAGCGCTTTCGGGACCGCAAAATCGGAGGCGGAGGTTCTGCGCAATGCCGAGACAGCGCTCCGGACGGGCGCGACCCATCTGCTGGCGCCTTCCGGTTGGATGGGGCCGGAGGTCCCCGACTCCTTCTGTGAGCGGATCCGGGCATTGAAGGAGCATTTCGGAGCCGATGTCTACGGGCTCTGCGGTGCGGTGAGCCGGAAGTCCCTGGAGCGGCTCCGGGACGCCGGGATGGACGGATATCAGTGCGGGCTGGAATCGCCGGACGAGACGGTATACCGCAGTTTTCGGCCGGGCGGGGATTCCCTTGCCGAGCGAATTCAAACTCTGCGGGACGCAAAAAGCCTGGGGCTGAGAACGTGGAGCGGTTTTTTATTGGCGTTCGGGCTGACGGACGCGGCCGCTCTGGAAGGGCTGAACACCCTGAGGGAACTGGATACGGACTGGGTGGCCGTCCAGCCGTTTGTTCCCTATCCGAATACGGAGCTTCAGGCGGAGGACCCCACGAATCCCTACCGCTGGGCCCGCCTGATGGCCACCGCCAGACTGTATTTTGACCCGCAGGTTCAGCTTGTTGCATCGGAAAACAGCGGGGCATATGCAAATTTTATGAGCCTCACCGGCGCCAACGCCTTTTTTATCTTTCCCCATCAGCGCCGCTGAATCGGATGTCCCAGACGCCGCATTTTTGAACTTATCAGGCGTCTGTGTCAGTTACTATAGAATCTATAAAAAACGGAGGAACCCAGAGAATGAAAAAGAAGTTGTCTATGAAACTCCCCGCATTACTCCTGGCATTGGCCTTGAGTCTGAGCCTGCTTTCCGGCTGCGGCAGTACCGCGGCGTCCTCGTCGGCCGCCTCGGCTCCCGCCGCATCTTCCCAGGCAGCGGCCTCGTCGGCCGCCGGCACTCAGCAGATTACCGACATGGTGGGGAACACGGTAACCATCCCCGATGAGGTCAACAAGGTTTTCTGCACCAGCCCCATCGGTACGTACATCATGTATACTCTGGCGCCGGATAAGCTGCTGGGCTGGAACTCCGAGCTCTCGGACGATGCCAAGCAGTACATCAGCGCAGACTGCCAGAATCTGCCCGTTCTGGGCGGAACCATGGGCGGAAAGAACACCTTCAACACCGAGGCGATCACCGCCGGCTCCCGACATCATTCTGGACTTTGCCTATAATAAGCAGGTGAGCGACATGGTCACGCAGCTGGGGGAGCAAACGGGGATTCCCGTGGTGACCCTGGACAGCGGCCTGACCGCAACGCCGGATGCCTACCGCCTGCTGGGCAAAATTCTCGGCGCGGAGGATCGGGGAAACGAGCTGGCCGACTATGCCCAGAAGACGCTGGACAATATCAGCTCCATGGTCTCCAAGGTTCCCGACAGTGACAAGGTCACCGTCTACTATGCGGAGAGCGCCGACGGACTGAAAACCGACGGAACCGACTCCATGCACACGGAAGTCATCAACTTTGTCAACGCCACCAACGTGGTGACCATGGATACCTCCGGTTCCGGAGCCGGCACCGCTGTTTCCATGGAGCAGGTGCTGAACTGGAATCCCGACGTCATCCTGGCGAACTCCGCCATGGGCGGCAGCGATTTCGCATCCGCAGTTTACAATGACTCCACCTGGTCCGGCATCTCCGCCGTTCAGAATCACAGAGTCTATGTGCCCTCCTCCCTGCCCTTCAGCTGGTTTGACCGCCCCCCCTGCATCGCCCGGATCATCGGCACGGAATGGCTGGCGGCCAAGCTGTATCCGGATTATGTGAAAGTGGATCTGACCAGCGATGTAAAATCCTTCTATCAGACGTTCTATCATGTGGACATCACCGATGCGCAGGCCAACACGCTGATCGGCGGCTGAGAGGCCTGAGAACATGCAGAGAACTCTAAAAGCGGGAGGGGCGGCCCCGGGCAAAAAGGCCGCCCTCTCCCGGAAACGGGCGATTCCCGCTATGACGGTGCTGCTTCTCCTGCTCACAGCGGCGTTTCTGCTCTCTGTCACCTTGGGGCGGTATGGAATCCCCCTGCGCCAGCTGATGCAGATCTTATTCGGCAAGTTGCTGGGCCAAACGCCGACCTGGCCCGACACGGTGGAGAAGGTGCTGTTCAACGTCCGGCTTCCGCGAATTCTCTGCGGCATGATGGTCGGAGCGGCGCTGTCCGGGTCCGGAGCAACCTATCAGGGCATTTTCAAAAACCCCATGGTCTCCCCGGACATTCTGGGCGCTTCGGCGGGGGCGGGCTTCGGCGCCGCCCTCGCCATCCTGAATAATTTCAGCATTTGGGGAATTGAGGTGACCGCATTTCTGTTCGGTATGGCGGCGGTGGCCCTCACCTATTTTCTCAGTAATTTTATCGGCAGGAATTTAAACGCGGTGCTGGTTCTGGTGCTCACCGGCATGGTGGTACAGAGCCTGTTTTCCGCGTTTACCTCCGTCATCAAATATGAGGCGGATCCCAACAACAAACTGCCGGAAATCACCTTCTGGCTGATGGGGGGACTCTCCTCCTCCACCAAGAAGCAGGTTTTGATGATGCTGGTTCCCTTCATCATCGGCATGATCCCCCTGTTTCTCTGCCGCTGGCAGATCAACATTCTCTCCTTCGGCGAAGAGGAGGCCAAGGCTCTGGGGGTGGACACCGGGAAAACCCGGGCGGTGCTGATCCTTTCGGCGACGCTGCTGACCTCCGCCTCCATCGCCGTCTCCGGCATGATCGGATGGGTAGGGCTGATCATTCCGCATCTTGCAAGGCTGATTGTGGGGCCGAACTATAAGATTCTGCTGCCCGCCTCGGCCCTGATGGGGGCGACCTTTCTGCTGCTGGTGGATGATATCGCCCGAACGGTACTGATCACGGAGATTCCGCTGGGAATTCTGACCGCGATCATCGGCGCACCGTTTTTCCTGTATCTGCTGTATAGGGGGAGGAGTACCTGGGAATGAAACTGGATGTTTGCTCCGCAGTCTGCGGATATCGGGACAAGGTGATCCTCAAGGATATTTCCTTCAGCGTCTCCTCGTCTGAAATTCTCTGTCTGCTGGGCCCCAACGGCGTGGGGAAAACGACTCTGTTCAAGACCATTTTGGGCTTTCTCAAGCTCAAGGGCGGCTCGGTTCGGGTTGACGGCGAGGATCTCGCCGGCTGGTCCCGAAAAAAATACGCCCAGCGGATCGGCTATGTGCCGCAGATGCACACACCGCCTTTTCCATTCACGGTCTTCGACGTGGTGGCGATGGGCCGCACGGCCCATCTGGATGCGTTCGCCTCGCCGTCCAGGGCGGATCTGGAGATCGCTGCGGATGCGCTGGACTCCCTGGGTATCACGCCCCTGAAGGACCGGATTTATACGGAGATCAGCGGCGGTGAGCGGCAGATGGTGCTGATCGCCCGTGCGCTGACCCAGCAGCCCCAGCTGCTCGTCATGGACGAACCCACCTCCAATCTGGACTTTGGAAACCAGCTGCGGGTATTGAAGCAGATTCGGAAACTGGCGGGAGACGGGATGGGAATTGTGATGACCTCCCATTTCCCGGATCACGCGTTTTTATGTGCCTCCCGGGTGGCTCTGCTCAGCCGGGACGGCTTTGCCATCGGGGAGCCGGACCGGATTATCACGGAGGAGAGTCTGCGGCAGGTGTACGGCGTGGATGTGAAGATCACGACGACCCCCGTGGGCGGAGGCAGATACGAAAAAGCCTGCGTTCCGATCCTGTCATGAGACGCAAGGCATTCAATAGGAGGAATATATGAGCAGCGCTTATGAATTTGACCACGTGGCACAGGAAATTCTGTTTCCCATTTACTCCGTGATCGCGGACGACATGCTGGCGTGCACGAATATCCGTAACGGGAGAATGCTTGACATCGGCTGCGGCGGCGGACACATGGGTCTTTCCGTTCTGAAGGCCGCGCCGGGGCTGCGGGGCGTCCTGCTGGACAAAAATCCCGAGGCGGTGTCCATCGCCGAGCGGCGGGCCGCGGAGTGGGGACTCCGGGATCGGACGGTGGCGGTGGTGGGCGATGTGCAGCAGATCCCGCTGGCTGACGGCAGCATCGATCTGGCAGTGAGCCGGGGATCTCTCCCGTTCTGGGAGAATCTGGAGCAGGCATTCTCCGAAATTCTGCGGGTTCTGGCACCTGGTGGGATGGCCTATCTGGGCGGCGGCATGGGGAATGCCGAGCTGGCCCGGACGGTTGAGCAGAAGATGCGGGAGTTTAACCCGGACTGGCCGGGCTGTATCCGCCGCAAATCCAACGGGCTGGGTGCCGATGACTACCGTACGGTTCTGGAGAAGCTGGGTGCGGAATTCGAGATCGTGGAAAGCGACAGCAAAGGGAAATGGACCATTCTCTGCAAAAGGCAGTCCTGAAAGGAGAACATGGATCGTATGAAACTCAATATCGAGGAACTGGTGACTCAGGAAAAAGCGCTTGCCCTGCTGTTTGACCGGTGGAATCCGGCAGCTGAGACGGAGACCGTCCCGCTGGACGAAGCCGTGGGCCGGGTTCTGGCCGAGGATCAGTTCGCCAAGTACACGCTGCCGGTCGTCCGCGCGGCCATGATGGATTCCGTCGCCCTGCGCTCCGCGGATTTCGCCGCAGGAACGCCCGATGCCTCCGGATGGACACGGGGCATCGAATATGAGCTGGCCGATATGGGGGACGACTTTGACGACCGCTTCGACGCCGCCATGCCGGTGGAGGACGTGGTGTTCCAGCCAGATGGAGCGATTCGCATTGCGGCCGGAGTCACGGTAAAACCGGGCGAGGGCATCCGGCAGGCGGGAAGCACCGTTCGGGCAGGAGAGCTTCTCCTGCGCAAGGGCTGCCGGCTGGTTCCCACCGACCTGTGCGTTCTGGGCACCGGCGGTATCCTGGAGATCCCGGTGTTTCGCCGCCCTGTGGTGGCGATTATTCCCACCGGAAGCGAGCTGATCCCGCTGGGCGAGATTCCCCGGCGCGGACAGAATCTCGACTCCAACTCCCTGATGCTCAAGCACATGGTGCTTGCGATGGGCGCCGTGCCGCTGTGCTTCCCGATTGTGAAGGACATGCCCGGTCAGATGGCCGCCGTTCTGGAAGAGGCGCTTCAAGCCGCTGACATTGCGGTGGTCAACGCGGGTTCCTCCAAGGGAGAGGAGGACTTTTCCACCCGGCTTCTGCGGGGAGCGGGAACCTTTCTGTTCCACGGCGTCCGGGCGGTGCCCGGAAAGCCGCTGAGTATCGCCCTTGTGGGCAATACGCCGGTCCTCAATCTTCCGGGCCCTCCGGTGGCTGCCTTCAACGCCGCCGATTGGTGCCTCAGGGCGGTGGTATCCCGGTTCCTGCAGACCCAGGGCCAGTGCCGCCCGCGGGTAAAAGCGGTTCTGACCGCTCCGCTGGACGGGCCGCTGCCCCTGCGCTTCACGTCACGGATGAACGTATTCCGGAACGGCGATGCGGTCTGCGCCGCTCCGGTCCATAAGGAGCAGAGTTCCACAGCGGAGACCATGGCCGCCAACGGAGTCTATATCTCTCCCGTGGGCGAGGGCCGGCTGGAGGCAGGCCGCGAGGTCGAGGTGGAGCTGCTGCGGAGCGAAGATTCGCTTTAGGAGGCAATTGCTGTGTGGGAACTGTATGACAAATTGATCGGCGGGATTCCGCCGGATCTGATGGTGGAGGACTATCAGGTGGGGCTGACCTGGACGCTGGTGCGGGCGGGCGGTTCCATGGGGGTGGCGCTGACGGTGAAGGGGCGCGCCCATATTCCGCTGTATGGCGGGCCGGTGATCGGAAGTCCGCTGCGGTGGATCGCCGGGTGCGTGAAGTCCTGGAATTTCCGGGAGGCTTCGCTGGGAATGGCAGCCGTCAACTGCTGGTATAACTCCACGAACAAGGTGGCCTCTCTGGGCGGCTTTGCAGGGCTGAATCTGGCGGATGAATCCCGGGAGAGCAACGTGAAAAAAGACGCCTTCAACATTTCGCCGGAAGAGGCGGCGGGCAAGCGGGTGGCGGTCATCGGGCGGTTTCCCCGACTGGAGGAACAGCTTTCGCCCATCTGCAGTCTGTCGGTTTTGGAGAGAACCCCGGAGCCGGGGGACTATCCGGACAGCGCCTGCGAATACATCCTCCCGGAGCAGGACATTGTTTTTATCACCGGGATGACCTTCATCAACAAGACGCTCCCCCGTCTCCTGCAGCTGACGGCTCCCGGAGCCCGGGTGATTCTGGTGGGACCTTCCGTTCCGCTGACTCCCCTGCTCTACGACTACGGCGTCACGGATTTGGACGGCTTTTGCGTCACTAATCCCGCAAAAGCCCGGGAAGCGGTCCGCCGCGGAAACAGCGCGGATATTTTTCTGGGCGGAAAAATGGTGGAGATCCAGCGCCGCGGGTAGGCTGTCCCTGAACCTGCAGGGCGGAATCGGCAGCGGCAAAGCACAAAACAGAGAGGTTGGATGACTACAACCTCTCTGTTTTATTTCTGCGCAGAAACGCTTTGACCGCATTTCCGTATTGTGCTATACTAGCTGCAAAATAACTGGTATCTGCGCATTCGCGCACTTTTGGGGCGAGTGCCGAACGTTCAGGCCGCGCCGCCCGAGTCGGCGCGGCCATGATAACAGGATGAAATCATGCTGTCATGCCGGGTGTAAACAGCCAAACTTGCAGACCTTCTCAGGCCAACGGGCACGTATTGCTGCCGGCAGCGGCGCCCCGCAGTCAAGCAGCAGTCCTATGCGCACAGCCCTGATAAAACCGAAACGCCAACCGGTTCAGTGCTGTGCTCACCGGCCCAAATCCGACAGCGAATCCGGGACGTCCGGCTGTGGCAGGCAGCGCTATTTCCAGCAGAGCCATTTCCAATTGAGGTGAGAATTTGATTGATTGCAGGAAAAAACAAGGGTTTACGCTGATGGAGCTGCTGATCGTGATCGGCATCATTGGCATTTTAGTGGCAATTTCCATTCCTGTTTTCACCAATCTGCTGACTAAAGCCAAGGAAACCGTAGCCATATCGAACTGCAGTCAGGCTGTCCGCTCTGCAGATCTCATCCTCTTGGACGAGATGGCTTCCGGCACGCTCACCAACAGCAAAATTCTGAACTCTTCGGAGAATAAAGATAAAATTCTCAGTGCCGGCGGGCTTGCAGGGCAGATCGTCGACACCACCGTGGATCTTGACACCGCGGCCGTGACCTATCTGCAGTTCATCGACTCAAATTCCCTGATTGTTATTTTCGACCCCAATCACGATCCCTCGTATTACATTGTGCAATATGCGTCGGGAACCGCCCCCGCCTATACGTACGCGGCCAACGCCCTGCTGCAGGCCAGCAATCTGCTGCAAAACGTATCCGGGCGAGATAAACAGACCCAGAAGCTCCAGCAGCTGTTTCTTCAGGAACGCGGCGGTACGTATCCCCTCCTTTCTTCGGAGGAACAGCGCATCCTCACTTCCAAGAATCTGGCCTCCGCCACGGCGAGCTCGCTGAACTGGCGTCCAATCCTCTCCTCCACAGGTGAACTGTTTCTGGTAGCCTCCGACTCGCCTGCAACCAGATCCAATCCATTCGGTTATATGATCTATTACAATAATCACTATTTTTACTGGTACCACTTTGGCGCCGTGAAATCCCAGTATGTCAGCGACCAGTACTTTGACGTCACCGTCCTGAATCCGGCTGTGACCTCTCCGCCCTCCAAGGAAGGTATCTGGGTCTGCTTCTCCGGTTCCTGAGGGAATTGCCCACCGGGTAGTTTTCTCTGTGCCCCCGCGCAAGCCGATGTCAACTTCGGCTTGTCCCCGGGGGGGCTATGGTATCGTCGGTCTGCCCGCCGCACCTGAGGCATAAGATCTTCTATCACGCGAAGACATACACGCCATGTAACGCGCCTGGGCTCCCTGTTTGGCAAGGGAGCCCAGGCGCTGTTTCATTGTAAACTATTTTTTCATCCTTATTTCATCACGTTCTCTGCAAACCGCATCAGGATGGTGGCTGCCTGTGCATGGGTAGCTGTGTCCGCCGGGTCGAGTGTTGCGTATGCCTTACCGCAGGTCAGACGCTCGGATTTGGCTGCCGTACGGATCCCAATGTGAAGTTGCGGATTGTGCTCTGGCTGACGCCGGGCACGCCAGCGGCGGTCAGGGTCTCACTGTTGATGCAAAGGTCGTTCACGCAATGGCCTGCGCCAGTATATGGCGAGGCGACACTGCCCATGGGCGTCCACTGCGTCTGACCGGAGGACACTTTTCACCGCCTGATAAAAGGTCTCCTGCGTCCGCTCTTTGAGCATATCTTTTCCTACCTTTACCGTTCTGTTTGTTAATGGTAAAACAATGAATTCGTTCAAGGGAACGTGTCACATGTGAAATTTATGTCTCCAATAATTCTGTCAGCTTCCGCTCAAACGCCGCATCCTGCTCCCGGGTCCGCTTCGCCGCTCCTTTGAGGCGCCCGCCGGCATTGCGAATTTTCTTTGCCATATGCCGGGCGAGGAGCAGCCCGTCGATGTTCTCGGCGTTGTACTCCATCCCATCCTGGGAAATGACAATCGCACCGCGGGAAAGGCACATCGCAGCCAGTCCATAATCCTGGGTCACCACAAGGTCATGCTTTCGCAGAAGATTTACCAGCACAAAGTCCACGCTGTCCGCTCCCTTGGAAACTGTCAGCGTTTTTGCCCCCTCCTTCTCAAACACATGGGAAGTATCGCATAGGATCAGTATTTCCATATGATGTCTGCGGGCAGCTGCAACGGCGATATCCACCATGGGGCAGCCGTCGGCATCAAGCAATATTCTCATGACGTCTCCTTACAATGTCGAACTCAGCCTGCGGCGGCTGGGCAGAGGGTCCATCCTGCCGTTCGTTTCAGGGATTCAGCGGCAGGATTCTTCTTGACATGTATATCTTAATGATATATCATGCTGCTATATAAAGCAAGGGAGCTGCACAGATGAAAGAAAACACGGGCAAATCGAAATATGTAATCCTGGGCATGCTGGCGCGGATGCCGCAGACCGGTTACTCGATCAAAAAATGGATTGAGGGCGAATACAGCCATTTCTGGCAGGAGAGCTTCGGGCAGATCTATCCCACGCTGAAGGCGTTGGTTGCCGAGAGGCTTGCGGTCTGCCCGGATCATGCCGAGACCGGAAACGGGCGCAGACAAATTGTGTACAGCATTACCGACGCGGGCCGGAAAGAACTGGCGGATTGGCTGCGCCGGGAGCCGGAGGTCGAGAAGCTTCGATACGAAATCCTTCTCAAAATCTCCTTCGGGGAAAACACCGAGCCGGAGGTCCTGCTGGGGCATCTGGACGATTTTATCCGTCGGAACGAGAAGCTGGTCGAAGACATGAATGGCTATCTTAAGTTCTTCGACCGGTTCAAAGAGCAGGGGCCGGACTGCACTTACAGCCAGCTGACCGCGCTGTGCGGTGTCTATCTCTATTCCGCAATGAGAGATTGGGCCTTGGAGGCCAAGAAAATCATTTTAGAGAAAGAAGTTGATCCGCAATGAGACAAAGGGTTCGCAAAGGCATGCTGGCATATTCCGCGCTGATGTTTCCGCTTACATTTTTCTTTTTGTCGCCGTTCGTCATCGTTGTTTCCGCCGCAAGGGGCATACTGAACGGAAGCGCAATGGTTTTCGGACTGCTCCTGGTGTTTTCAATCGTCTGCAGCCGTCTCTTCTGCGGCTGGCTTTGCCCCGGCGGAGCGGTGCAGGACTATGTTACCTGCGCCAACAGCCGCAGTTGGAACAGCAAGGGGAAAAATCTCTCCAAATACATCATTTGGGCGGTCTGGTTTGCGTTCATCGTGTCTCTCTGGATACGCAGCTACCCGCTCAGGGGCAATTTCCTGTATTTTGTGGAAATTGATCGGCAGTACCTCATCATCTACGCAATCATTATGTCCATCATCTACCTGTTCACGCTCTTAACCGGCAGGCGCGGTACGTGCCACAGTCTCTGCTGGATGGCTCCGTTCATGGTAATCGGGGAAAAGCTGGCGGATCTCCTTCACATCCCGCGATTCAGATTAAAGGCCTACCCCGATGCCTGCGTTTCCTGCGGAACATGCAGCAGAAACTGTCCTATGGGCCTTAATATAGCTGAGATGGTGAAATCCGGCAACATCGATTCCACCGAATGCATCAATTGTCTCGCATGTGTTGACAGCTGCCCCAAGAAAGCCATTCGCTTCGGAATCTGTCAGAAACGGCACTGAGGTGCTGATCGAAGAAACCTCGCTTTGAAAAGGAGCATGAGGAGGAGCACTCTGATCGTATTTTTTCCCTGGACGGCAATGCGAAATTCATTGCCGAACACATCGCCCGATCCACAAGCGCCGATGTGATCGAATTAACCACGGACAAGAAATTGAAAATGGCAAATTGAAAATGGAGAACTTCTTTCTCTTGCTTCCTATTCCCGATTTTCAGGTCTAAATACGCGAAGAACCCGGTTTGCGCCGCCGCGCAAACCGGGTTCTTCGACAGACCGAGGGGTGCCTGGGTCTGGTCATGCGAAGCCGAAGTACCGCATGATTCCGTTGTAGATTCCTTGGGCAAACTGGTACTGGTTGTTCTTCAGCTTTTCCGAGTCAGCCGGGTTCGATAAGTACGCCATCTCCACCAGAATGGCGGGCATATGGGTGTTTTTCAGGACATAGAGTGTGGGATTTGACCGCACGCCGTTGTTCTTTGTGCCCACCGCTTCCACAACCCCGTCCAAGACCTGTTCCGCCAGCCAGTTGGCCTGGGTATAAAGTTGATAGACATAGACCTCCGTGCCGTTGGCGGCGGTGTTCGTGCTGGCGTTGGCATGTACGCTGATGAAATAATTTGCCGGCCACTGATTGGCCAGTCTGACCCGCTCGGCGAGGCTGGTGTTGTTATTTGTGCCCAGCACGGTGGATGGCGTGGGTCTGGACACGCGCGCTTCAAACCGGGGATCGCTGTTCAGCATCTCGGCCAGATAGAGGCCGACCTGATAGGTGACATCCTGCTCGTCAACCCCATACCAGGAGGCCCCGGTATTGTGATAACCGGCAGGATTGTGTCCTTGGTCAATAAAAATTTTAATTGCCATTTTACCACTTCCATAGCATCGTTTACTTCAGCATATTCGCAAAGGTTGGGATTAGTTCCTGTCCCGTGAGAAAAATACCGGACACGCTCCTCCGGCGGGCACGCACCTTGCCCGCTCATAATAAACTGTAGCGGAAGGGGGTAGTGACGATGTATGATAGAATTACAAATACAAGCATCGATGTTTTTGACAGCGGCACTGGCAACTACATGGGAAAGGCTCGCTTTGAGCTGTCTCCGGATTCGGAGGCTACGCTGCTGGACCTGCTCAACTACGGAAAAACGCCGCAGGAGCTGGTGCTGACGGACGTAACCCTGTACGAACCCGCGAAAAGCTATGTTCCGCCGAAGCCGTACGAGGCTTACCAGCGCAAGTCCATCATCAACGCGGTAGCCCGGGACAAGTACTCCGGGGAGCAGGTGCCGGTGGAGCTCCGTCTGAAATACAACTCCCGGGTGCGGGCGCACCTCACCGGGAATCTGTACTATTTCGAGTGCATCGATTTTGAAAACATCGAGGTGGTGGACGTTCAGCAAGTCCGTTATTAACCGGAAGAGCAGGCCCGCTTCTCCGTTTTTGGGCACGGGTCTGCTCGGTTTTCCCAGAGGGATTTTTGATGCGCGCACGAGTAAATTCCCCGATTTGAACAACACTAAACATGAGGTGAACTCCTGTATGAAGAAAGAGCGAAAATGGCGGATGGCATTTGAGGAGCTTCAAAAAAGCTACCCGCAGATGCGGCAGCAGGCGGCGGCTTCCGGCGCGCGCCATCTGTTCCACTACGAGACGGCGATCCGCAACCAGATCCGGCGTCTGCGAAAAATCCCGGAAGGCCTGACGCCGGAATACCGAACGGTGTTTGACGGCTATACGGCGCTGCTGGACGACGTCTCCCGGAGACTTTTGGAGCAGTACAATCAGAAGCACCAATCCGACTACCGGTTTGAATCCATCGTGGACGGTCACCGGGAGGATTACCTGAGCTCCGGCATCATCGCCGTGCTGATGACCAGCCACATTCCCCAGATGGTCACGGCGGAATTTCAGCGCCTGCTGCCGAAGCATCCACAGGAGGATTATCCGAAAACCCGCCGCATGAAGCGGAAATTCTATCTTCATCTGGGGGAGACCAACACCGGAAAAACGTATCAGGCACTGCAGCGTCTGCAGCAGGCCGGGTCGGGCATTTACCTCGCCCCGCTGCGCATTCTGGCGCTGGAGAATTTTGAGCGGCTGGGGAGAGAGGGCGTACCCTGCAGCCTGCTGACCGGCGAGGAGGAGGTATCTGTCCCCGGTGCGAAGTTCCTGTGCTGCACCGTGGAAAAAGCCAATTTGGGGCACTGCTACGATGTGGCGGTACTCGACGAGGTCCAGCTTGTAGCCGACTCCCAGCGGGGTGATGCCTGGACCGGCGCGATTCTGGGGCTGCGCTGTCCGGAGATCCACCTCTGCGGCGCAGGACTGGTCAGGGAACAGCTTCTCACTATGATCCGGGACTGCGGTGACGACTATGAACTGAAGGAGTACCGTCGTCTGGTGCCGCTGCAGTTGGAGCGGGAACCTGTGAATCTGCGGGACGTAGGGCCGGGGGATGCGCTGGTGGCCTTTTCCAAACGAAGCGTGCTGGCGCTGTCCCAGTACTTTACCCGGGCGGGTGTGCCCAACAGCGTGATCTACGGCGACCTGCCGCCGGAGGTGCGCCGCGCCCAGTACGAATCCTTCAGCCGGGGTGAAAATCCCGTTCTGATCGCCACCGACGCCATCGGCATGGGCGTCAACCTGCCCATCCGCCGCCTGATTTTTACAGAGGTTGAAAAGTTTGACGGGGAGGTGCGCCGCCTTCTCACGACGCAGGAAGTCAAACAAATCGCCGGGAGAGCCGGACGCATCGGCATCTACGATGTGGGGTATGTCGCCACTCTGGGCGGCGGCATCGACCTGATTGAAGATCGGCTCCTGGCGGAGGACGAGCCCATCGAACAGGCTGTGGTGGGACCGGAGGAGGCAATTTTGCAGATCGGCCTGCTGCCTCTCCGGGAAAAGCTGGCGCTGTGGAGCACGCATCCGGAGAGCCTGCCCTATTACCGAAAAAAAGATGTGCGCAATGAGCTTTTGATTCTGGATCTGCTTCGCTCCTACCACTTGCCGGAACGGATTCAGTGGCGGCTGATGCATGTACCCTTTGATCCGGGAAACAGCGTGCTGCTGGCCCAGTTTTCGGAATATGCCGACGAGTGCTTTGCTCTGAGGGTGCCGGCACTGGCCAAGCCGGAGTCGTCCTGCGGCTCCTGCCAGGAATACGAGACGTATTATCAGCAGGTCAATCTCTATTATTCCTTCTCCAGAGCCATGGATCTGCCGCTGGACGAGCAGTGGGTGGCGGATACGCGCGCCCGGATCAGCCGAAACATCCGCCGTCTGCTGCAAACGCGCCGGCCGCCGTCCTTCCGGTCAAAGTGACCCCCTTACTCGTTCCTTCGGGAATCTTCGGATTGCCTAACGCATATGGTGGAAGAGATTGGGAGGGATGGGAATGACAATCAGACCGCCGATGCTGAGAAGCGGCGATACTTTCGGAGTAGTGACGCTGGGCAGCCCCCTGGACCCGGCTGAAATTGACGAGCGGCTGGCCTTTGTGAAAAGCCACGGATTTCAGGTCGTGCTGGGCGACTCCGTCTATGCCGGAGACGGCTATCTGGCCGGAACTGACCAGCAGCGGGCGGAGGATCTGATGCGCATGTATCAAAATCCGTCGGTCAATGCAATTCTGCCCGTACGTGGCGGCGTCGGAGTGGCGGGCATCCTGCCGTATCTGGACTACCGCTTCATCTCGGAACACCCGAAAATCGTCACGGGCTACAGCGACATCACCATATTGCTGAATGTCCTGCATCAGCTCGCAGACCAGATCACGTTTCACAGTCTGCTGCTTCTGGATTTCCGGGACAGCACACCCGCGTACAATTTCGAGCAGTTTCTCAGCGCCACGGCGTCCACGGCCGCGCCGCGGCAGATTTTGAACCCGCCGGAAATGCCGCCCATGGCCGGCAGGGTTCCGGGCAATGTGACGGGCCCGCTGGTGGGTGGAAATCTGACCTCCTTCGTGGGCACTCTCGGCACGCCCTACGACATCAGCACCAAAGGAAAAATTCTCTTTCTGGAAGAGACTCATGAACCTGTCAACACGGTGTTTCGGTACATCAACCAGCTGAAGCTGGCCGGAAAATTTGACGACTGCATCGGCATCCTCATCGGCGAGTGCAGCAACTGCACTGACGAGTACGGAAAGACATACGAAGATCTGATTACGGAAAGTCTGATTCCGCTGGGCAAGCCGCTTGTGACAGGCCTGGCCTCCGGCCACGGCAAGTACAAGGCGGCCGTCCCCATCGGCGCAATCGTGAACCTCAACGCGGTCGACGGCACCCTGACAGTGCTGCACCCTACGGTATACGATCCGAACCCCAAGCTGCCGGCACAGCCCATCCAGCTGTGAACTCGGGCAGTTTCCAATCACTTCCCGGAGTATTTTTCGCTGTTCGCCGGATACTATGGACGAGGTGATTGTAATGGATCATGTCCATCTGTGTCTGACCGATCTTCTGGATCAGGATCTGACAGCCTACGAGTATTTTCAGGGATTGTCCCCCGATGTGCGGCGGGCCCTTTCCGAGCGGGAAATCGCAACCTTTGACGAGCTGCAAGCCGCAGCCAATCACCTGAAGCAGTCCGCTCCCGGCGATTGACGGAATCGGAGGCGCGATTTGATTTATCCCGATCTGTACGCTCTGGCGAGTCATGCGCGGGGGACGGAAGAGTACCTTTCAAAGCTCCCCGCCTATGTGCGGGTGCAGCTCCGCATTTCGTCCGACAATGCCGCTCTCTCCGCCGTGGAATCGGTGGGTTCCCCGCTTTCAGACGAGAGCTGACAGTCTGTGCGCTTGTGTGCGCGCCCAAGCAGGGAAATCCATCTCCTCTTAATCTGAAAGCCGCATGCCCGTCATCCTCCGGTATGCCCTTCGGCAAAGAACCCGTGGATCTTATTTGCACATTTCGTTTTTCTTTGCCATAACTGTGGCGGTGTTTTTTTGTTCTGTGCCAGCGCAATGACTCTAAAACGGAGCCGAAGCGTCTGCTTTCGCAGTCGTTTCGGCTCCGTCTTTTTCCGCTGTTTTGCGGCGGGCTCTTATTTCAGTCCGACATAGGCGATGCCGTAGCAGCCGGGACCGGCATGGGTACCGATCACCGCACCCAGCTCGTCGGTAAAACAGTTGCTCAGGCGAAACGCTTTTTCGCATTTCTCCCGGTAGGCCGCCACCGTGTCCGCGGCGCAGGACTGGGCAAAGCCCACGGAGTAGCGGGTGTCAATGGGATACTTGCCCACAAAGTCCAGCGTGTACTCCAGAATCTTCTGCCGGCCCTTGACCTTGCCCACCGCCTTGATCTCCCCGTTCACAATCGCCACAATCGGCGAGATGTTCAGCATGGTTCCGATGACCGCCGTGGAGGACGAGATGCGTCCGCCCATCTTGAGATACTTCAGCGTCTGCACAAAGGCAATGAACCGCACCCGCGGCACCAGCGCCTCAATGGCCTCTGTGATCTCCGCGGCGCTCTTCCCCTCGTCCCGGAGACGGACGGCCTCCCGTACCAGCACCCCCAGGCCAACCGTGGCGTTCATGGAGTCCACCAGATGGACACGCCCGCCGCCCACGGCCATCTCCCGGGCGATCACCGCAGACTGATAGGTGCCGGACAGCTTCGAGGACAGGAAAATGCCCACCACCTCGCCGCCGTCCGCCAGCAGCTGTTCATACAAAAAGCAAAACTCGCTGGGGTTGACCTGAGTGGTTTTGGGCAGAACCTTCACCGTCCTCTGCTTGTCATAAAAGGCCGCCGGCGTGATGTCCACGCCGTCCTGATAAATCCCGTCCTCAAAAATAACCCGCAGCGGGGCTATGGTCACATGCAGCGCCCGCTGCTCCTCCGCTGTCAGGTCGCTGGTGCTGTCGGTCAAAATATGAATGCTCATCTGGTCGGTTCCTCCGCATCATTTAATTTGATTGTCTAACTAATTATCAAATTGATTTTACTATATCAGAGTTTTTCCGAAAAGCAAGCGTTTATATTGACAACCAAATTATTTCTTGCTTTACTAACAGGAAAGAAACCAGGAGGTGTCCCGCCATGGACGCATTCGAGCAGACCTTTAATGACTTTCTGGTCAACGTATTCAACAGCATTCTGAAATCCGAGGAGTCTCTGGTGCGCCGCAGCGGCGCGGCGGACATCTCCATCAGCGAACTGCACCTGCTGGACGCAGTGAGCCGCTGCCGTCCGCCCCGGAACACGGTCAGTGATCTGGCCGCCGCGCTGGACATCACAAACCCCTCCGTGACGGTGGCAGTGAACAAGCTGGTGAAAAAGGGCTGCCTGGCCAAGGAGCGCAGCGGCCGGGACGGCAGGGCTGTCCAGATCACGCTCACGCCGGAGGGAGCGGAGATCAACGCCCTCCATCAGGAATTTCACCGCCGGATGGTGCACTCCGCGGCAGCCCATCTCTCCCAGGAGGAAAAGTCCGCCCTGCTCTCCGGCATCCGGAAGCTGAGCGTCTACTTCGATGCGGCTCATTTTCAGTCCCTGCTGCAGGATTCCGGGGAGATTTGAAGCTACCCATCCCGGGCGGAATCACTGCAGCCGCAGGCGCTGTCCTTTGCGCACCGTATCTTCTCCCCCAGGGCTTCTACGCGCATGCAACTGTCCCCCCTGCCGCCACGGTAAGATTTCCAGAAAATGCGAAGCAGCAGCCGGTCAGGTTTTCTGATCGGCTGCTGTTGATTCGTTTTGCTTGGGAAATGTCACTGTAAAGGCACTTCCCTTTCCCGGTATGCTCTCCAGCTTCACCGCCGCGCCCAGATAGGCCGCACCGTGCTTGACGATGGAAAGGCCGAGACCCGTCCCTCCGCCGGAGCGGCTCTTGTCTACCCGGTAGAACCGCTCGAACACCCGGCTCTGGGCCTCCCGGGGGATTCCGATGCCCGTGTCTGCAACGGTAACCCTGGCTCCGCCGGCGGTGTCCTCCACCGTCACGGTCACGCTGCCGCCGGGACGGTTGTAGGCCACGGCGTTGTCGCAGAGGTTGTAGACAATTTCCTCCAGAATCTGGGGCACGCCCCGGGCCAGCGCCGTTCCGCCCCGCAGCGTCAGCGTCAGCTGTTTCGGCTCCGCCGCGGGCCGGACCTGATTCAGAACGTTCTCTGCCAGGCTGTACAGATCCACATTCTCCCAGGCGCCGTTGGGCCCGCCCTCGTCCAGCCGGGACAGCTTGATGATGTCGTTGACCAGATCAATCATGCGCGCCGTTTCCCTGCGGATATTGCCGGCGAAATGGGGAATATCCTCCGGCTTCACCAGCCCGTTTTCCAGAATTTCCGCCGTACCGGAGATGGCGGTCAGAGGGGTTTTCAGCTCGTGAGAAACATTGGCGGTGAACTCCCGCCGCAGCCCCTCCCGCTGTTCCCGCTCGGTCACGTCCAGAATCACCAGTACCGCGCCCACGGTCTGGCCGTCCTGCTCCACGGGACTGGCGATGATCTGGCGGCTGTCGTCCTGCCGGGAAATCATCTTCTCGCTGCGCCGGCCGGAGAGGGCCTCCTCCACACAGCGGCGGAAATCGCTCTCCCGGTTGAGGGCGTAAACGGTATCAACACTCCGTTCAAACTCCTTGGCCCCCAGCAGACGCAGCGCGGCGGAATTGCAGGACAGCACCCGGGTCTGGGTGTCGATCACCAGCAATCCCTCACTCATGTTCTCCGTGATGGCCTCGAATTCCTCCTGCCGCCGCTTCAGCTCCTGCAGCTGCTGCTGGATCAGTTGGCTCTGACTGCGGATTCTGGACAGCAGCGGCGTCAGCTCCTCGTAGACCTCTGATCGGCCGGGGTCGTTGAGGTCAATCCGGTTGATGGGACGGACGATCTGCCGTGCCACCCGTCTGCCCAGCACCAGCGCCAGCACAAAGGCCATCAGCATCACAAAGATCACCGACTGCATCGACTGGCGCACCAGCGTCCATACCGAATGCTGCGTGTCCGAAACCCGCAGCACCGTGCCGTCTCCCAGCCGCCGGGCGTAGCACAGGGTTTTTTCGGAGGTGGAGTCCGCGTACCACCAGGACGTCTTGCCCTTGCCGGCCAGCAGCGTCTGGCGAATCTCTTCCCGGTCTTCCTTGTGTTCCGTTGCCGACGTGTCCGGCCGGCTGTCGTACAGTACCAGACCCTGCGCAGTCATCCAAGTGATGTGGCAGTCGGCGGTCAGGTCTGTAAAGTAGTCGGCCCCCTCGCGCTCCACGCCCTGGGCGATGTAGCCGGTCCGGCTGGCCAGCTCCTGCCTGACCCGCTGGGAAAAGTAGCTGTGAAGCACACCCACGGTCAGAACCAGGCACGCCAGCAGCACCGCCAGGGAAACCGTCAGGATGGAGCGAAAGATTCGTTTTGTCATAGGCGGTCACTCTCCCAGCTTGTAGCCGTATCCCCGTACCGTCTCCACATATTTTCCCGCCGCACCCAGCTTCTGACGCAGCGTTCGGACATGGACGTCCACCGTCCGGGTCTCGCCGGTGAAGGCGTAGCCCCAGACATTTTCGATCAGCTGTTCCCGGGACAGGACCTGTCCCCGGTTTTTCATCAGAAGGAACAGCATCTCAAATTCCTTCTGGGTCAGGGTTACGCCCTTGCCCTCCACCTGCACCGAGTGTCGGACGGAGTCCACGCTCAGGCAGCCGCAGCGGTACTCGTCCCCCTCCTGCTCCGTGCGGCGCAGGAGCGCCCGGATGCGGGAGAGCAGCTCCATCATGCCGAAGGGCTTGGCCATGTAGTCGTCCGCGCCGCCGTCCAGTCCCAGTACCTTGTCGTACTCGGTGTTCTTGGCCGTCAGCAGGATAATCGGCAGTCGGGCGGTGGCGGTGCGGCTGCGCAGTTTTTTCAGGATGCTCAGGCCGTCCTCCTCGGGCAGCATGATGTCCAGCAGCACCAGTGCGGGGGTCTCCTCCTCCATGGCCGTCCAGAACGCGGAGGGCAGGGCAAAGCCCCGGGCCTCCATCCCCTGACTGCGCAGCGTATAGATCACAAAGTCCCGGATGCTGCCGTCGTCTTCCAAAAGATAGATCACGGGTTATCCCTCCCCGTTGGTTTGTCTTTCTGTTTCATACTCCGCGTCTCCCGCTCAAATGAGCTGCTGTTCATTGATCATCAGCTTGAACTGAAGGCCCAGCTTCTCCGCCGCTTTGCGGCACAGGATCATGCGCTGCATGAAAATCTCAAAATAGTCCATCACGGAGCCGTATTTGGTGTCCACAGACAGCTTCAGCTTGATGAGGGTATGCTCCTCGTTGATCTTGAGCTGAGACTTTTTCACCGAGTAGTTCACCCGGTCGTGGATATCAAATTTGGTGGGGTCGGGGTTCCGGACGCGGCTGCGGCGCACGTCGGACTTGTCCGCCAGAATCAGCGCCGCCGCTACCTCGTTTACCGGCATGCCAGTGCCCTCGTCGTGGTTTCCGATGGCCGTGACAATGGTCGCGATCTCACCCGGGTCAAAATTCAGGCTGTTGAGAATGCGGAACGCCATCACCGCTCCGGATTGCGAGTGATCCACCCGGTTGACCAGATTGCCGATGTCATGGAGAAAGCCGGCGATCTTTACCAGCTCAATCTCGCGCTCCGGATATCCCAGCGTCTCCAGAATGTACCCGGCGGTCTCCGCCACGGAGGTGACGTGGGCAAAGCTGTGCTCCGTAAAGCCCAGAGCCGCCAGCGACTCGTCGGCCCGCTGGATATAGGTGCGGATCGCCGCGTCGTTTTTTACATTCTCAAATGTCATCATACTGTCTCCCATTGCGCCGCGAAGCGGCGCTTCAATTGCTCTGCGGGTGCACGCCGGTGATGCTGAATTCCACCCACTCAGCCACGTTGGTGGCGTGGTCGCCGATGCGCTCCAGATACTTGGCCACCATCAGCAGATCCAGTCCCACCTCTCCGCGGCTGGCATCCGCCGCGATCATGGCGATCAGTTCTTTCCGCACCTGAATGAACAGGGCGTCCACCTCGTCGTCCTCGGCCATCACCCGGCGGGCCAGCTCCAGATCCTTCTTGACGAAGGAGTCCACGCTGTCCGTCACCATAGAAATGACGGCCCGCGCCATGTCGCCGATGTGGAGCCGGCCGGTTTCGTCCGTCAGCCTCACAAAGCGGGTCAGCTCGGCAATGTCCGCCGCCTGATCGCCGATGCGCTCCAGATCGGAGATCATCTTCAGCGCCGCAGAGATCTCCCGCAGGTCCTTGGCCACGGGCTGCTGCTGGAGCAGCAGCTTGAGGCACAGATCCTCCACCTCCCGCTCCTTCTGGTCGGTCTCCCGCTCCGCGTCGATGGCGACCTGGGCCAATTGTGCGTCGCCCTTAAGCAGCGCCTCCGCCGCCGCGGAAATGGCGTCCTCGCACAGGGCGCCCATCCGGATCATCTCCAGATGCAGCCGTTCCAGCTGTTCGTTGAATCTGTCTCTCATCATCCAAACCTCCCCGTAATATAATCCTCGGTTCGTTTGTCCACGGGTGTGGAGAAAATTCGCTCCGTATCCCCGAATTCCACCACCTCGCCCAGCAGGAAAAAGGCCGTCTTATCGGACACCCGGGTCGCCTGCTGCATGTTGTGCGTGACGATAATTACAGTATACTTGCTTTTCAGCTCTACCGCAAGATCTTCAATTTTTGCGGTGGAAATGGGATCCAGCGCGCTGGTGGACTCGTCCATCAGCAGGATGTCCGGCTTCACCGCCAGTGCCCGGGCAATGCACAGCCGCTGCTGCTGCCCGCCGGAGAGCCCAAGGGCGCTGCTTTTCAGCCGGTCCTTGACCTCGTTCCAGATGGCGGCGTCCCGCAGAGATGTCTCCACGATCTCGTCCAGCTGCAGCTTGGAGCGGGTGCCGTGGGTGCGGGGGCCATAGGCAATGTTGTCGTAGATGCTCATGGGAAAAGGATTGGGCTTCTGGAACACCATGCCGATCTGCTTGCGCAGCCAGGTGGTGTCCACCGCAGGATCGTAAATATTGATTCCGCTGTAGGTAACCGTTCCCTCGATGCGGACGCCCGGGATCAGGTCGTTCATGCGGTTGATGGATTTGAGAAAGGTGGACTTACCGCAGCCGGAGGGTCCGATGAGGGCGGTAATTTCGTTGGCGGGCACATCCATTTGGATGTTTTGCAGGGCCTGATGGTCGCCGTACCACAGATTCAGATCCCTGACCTGAAGGATAACAGACATATATGTTCTCCTATTTACTCTTTTTTAGTTTCCGGCCCACCAGGTTTGCGGCCAGGTTGATGAGGAATGTCAGAATCATGAGAATTGCGGCGATGGCAAAGGCCACCTCCGTCTCGCCCCGCTCGCTTGCGTAGACGTACAGCGCCACGGTCAGCGTGGCGGAGGACGACTGGAGCGCCGTCCCGAAACTGTTGAGCACCAGACCGAAGCCCGCGGTGAACAGCAGCGCGGCGGACTCGCCCACGATGCGGCCTACCGCCAGAATGCATCCGGTGATGATGCCGTCCACCGCGTTGGGCAGCACCACGGTGCGCACCGTGTGCCACTTGCCGGCGCCCAGCGCCAGCGCTCCCTCCCGGTAGGACTGGGGCACAGTTTTCAGGCTCTCCTGTGTGGTGCGGACAATAACCGGCAGAATCATCAGCACCAGCGTCAGGCCGCCGGCCAGAATTCCCTGCTTGAGCCCCATGATCTGGATGAAAAACAGCATGCCCACCAGTCCGAAGATGATGGAGGGAATGCCCGTCAGCGTCTCGGTGGCAAACTCGATGATGTTCACCACTTTGTGATTGGTGGCGTACTCGGTGAGATAAACCGCCGCTCCAACTCCTAAGGGCAGAACCACTACCATGGACACCAGAATGATATAGAGCGTGTTGAGAAGATTGGGCAGAATGCCGATGGTGTCGTTCAGGTAGCTGGACTGGGTGGAGAGCAGCTGCCAACTGATGCTGCCCAGCCCGTGGTAGAAAATATAGCCGATGAGGAACACCAGCAGCGCGCAGGTAATCCCCGCGCAGAGATACAGCAGAAACCGGAGCCCGCGGTCGTAGGCGCGCCGCCGGGAGGACAGATGTTCCATGTCAGCCCTCCTTCCGGTTCTTGATGAACACATTCAGAATCACGTTGATGAGGATGATAAACAAAAACAGCACCAGCCCGATGGAGAACAGGGCCTGCCGCTGGAGACTGCCGTAGGAGGCATAGGACATCTCGGAGGCAATGGCGGTGGTCAGGAACCGGACGGAGGTGAACAGTCCCGGCATATTGGCCACATTGCCGGCCACCATGATGATGGCCATGGCCTCGCCGATGGCGCGGCCCACGCCCAGTACGATGGCGGTGGCAATGCCGCTGCGGGCTGCGGGAACGGACACCCGGAAGATGGTCTCGATCTCCGTGGCGCCCAGCGCCAGCGACGCCTCCTCAAATTCCCGGGGCACCGCCTTCAGCGAGGTTTCCGACACGTTGATGATGGAGGGCAGAATCATGATGGACAGCACCACGATGGCCGCCAGCAGACATGCGCCGGAGGAGAGGCCAAACGCGTTGCGGATGGCCGGCACCAGCACGATCATGCCCACCAGGCCGTACACTACGGAGGGAATTCCCGCCAGCAGCTCCACCGCCGTGTGAATCACATGCGCCACCCGGGGCGGCGCCACCTTGGCCAGGAAGACGGCGGTCATCAGTCCCACCGGCACGCCAATCAGCACCGCTCCCGCGGTGCCGTAAATCGAGGTGAGGATAAACGGCAGAATGCCGTAAGACGCCTCCACCGTAGTGGCGGTAGGCGCCCAGGTTTTTCCGAACAGGAACTCCACCAGCCCGATCTGGCGGATGGCGGGCACCCCGGAGATGATGAGATACGCGCTGATGAACAGCACAAAGCCCACCGCAACCACGCCGCACAGCAGAAACAGGATGTGCATAATCCACTCCAGCGTGTTTTTCCCCCGCGTCCGGGACCACTGGGGCGGCGCGGCGTTTGGTTCCGTCTTTTGGGAAATTTCCGAAGCGGCCGGCCGCTTCCAAGTTCTTTCCATACCTTGCGCTCCTTCCTTCTGGTCGGAACAGCCCCCACCGCAAAGTGGGGGGCTGTTCCCGGAAATTTTTCCTTCTTACTTGGCGTTGGGCACCGCGCCCGCCTTTACGATAAGGTCATTGGCGGCGGTGGAGGTTGCGAAGTCAAAGAAGGACTGCGCTGCGTCGGAGAGTGTGCTCCCGCTCTTGGTCACCAGCACGAAGGGGCGCTGGATCACATAGCTGCCGTCCAGCACGGTGGCTTCGGTGCAGGCGACGCCGCCCACGGTGAGAACCTTGATTCCGTCCTGATTCTCCACAGCGGAGAGGGAGGCGTAGCCGATGGCGTTGGGATTGTTCTTGACGCCCTCGATCACGGCGCCGGTGGAGGTCAGTTCCTGAGACAGCTTGCAGGCATCCTTGGTATCGGTGATGGACTCAAAGCCGTCCCGGGTACCGGAGCCGGCTTCGCGGCCGATGCAGGCAATGGTGCCGGCGTCGCCGCCCAGATCACTCCAGTCAGCGGTCTTGCCGGTGAAGATGGAGGCGATCTGATCCACGGTGAGGTTGCTTACCTTGCTGTCTGCGTTGACGATAATGGCGATTCCGTCCAGCGCCACGGTGGTGCCCACCAGACCCTTGGCCGTCTCCTCGTCCTTCAGGGCACGGGAGGCAAGGCCGATGTCGCAGGACCCGTTGCTGACGGATTCAATGCCGGTGCCGGAGCCGGTGGCGTCATAGGTAACGGTCACGCCGGGGTTGTCGGCCATAAATTGTTCAGACAGTGTCCCGATCACCTTTTCCATGGAAGTGGAACCGTTGGTGGAGACGGTGCCGGAGAGCGTGGTTTCGGTTCCGCTCTGTGCGGAGGAATTTCCGGTTGTGCCGGAAGTATTGGTGCCGCAGCCAGCCAGCACGGCGGACGCGACGGCCAGAGACAAAATTACTGTAATTACTTTTTTCATAGTTCTTTCTCCTTCTTTTCATCAGTCTGCTGCTTTTTGCCACGATCTTAGTATAGACGGTCCCGCGTAAAATCCGTCACCATTTCTGTGTAAAATCCGTGTAAAACCGTTTCAACCCGGAAGACGATGAAAAAACAGGCGGCTCCGGATTCCCGGAGCCGCCTGAATGGTCGATTTACTTACCCACCATAATGTCCAGAATCTCGCTGTCCGTCTGCTTCATCCCGCAGCGCGCCAGCCGTCCCACGGAGTCGATGGTGTTCTCCACGCCTTTTTTGATAATGCCCTCGCCGCCCAAAAATTCGTGGTGCCCGTTCAGGTACATCTGATACCCCATCAGCCCGGCGTTCACGGCGGAGGCGATCTTGGCCGCGCAGGAGGGCTTGGCGCCGTCGCAGATCATGCCGGAGCAGATGGCCAGTGTATTGGCGATGGTGTGGGCAACCTCGTCATACCGCCCGCCATAGAGGTAGGCGATGCCCGCCGCCGCACCGCAGCCGGCGCTGACAGCTCCGCAGAATGCGGAGAGCCGTCCAATGGGCGTTTTCTGGTGTATGGTGATCAGATCCGCCACCACCAGCGCCCGCAGGAGAAGCTCCTCGTCTGCGTTCATGGCCCGGGCGTACTCGATCACAGGCAATGACGCGGTCATTCCCTGATTGCCGCTGCCCGAAACGATGATCACGGGCTTGTCGCACCCGCTCATCCGGGCGTCGGAGCCAGCGGACGCGGCGGCGCAGGCCCGGGCGATCAGGTCGCCCTCACCGTGCATGTTCAGAATGGTCTTTCCCACCTCGGCTCCCCAGTGACAGTTGAGCCCCTCCCGGGAAATGGCGGTATTGTATTCGATCTGCCGGCCGATGGTCTCCCGGATATCCCCGGGGTCCACCGCGTCGGCAAACGCAATAATCTCCTCCACGCTGAGCACGGTGTGGTCCGTCTCCGCCTTGCGGTCGCCGGCGCCGCCCCGAAGCAGCACCTGTCCGTCCCGCTCCAGCAGCGTCACATTGGTGTGAAAATCCGTGATCTCACACGAGGCGGAGTGACCGTCTTGCTCCAGCGTCACATGGATGTAAAAGATTTTTCCGTTGGTGGCGGGGACAATTTCCAGCGGAAAGCGCTTTCGGAACGCGGCGATCTCCCCCGTCTGCTCCGGTGTGATCCGGGACAGGACCTCCAGCTCCAGATCCTCCCGGCCCGCCACGATCCCGGCAGCCACGGCGGCCTCCAGCCCCTTCTGCCCACCGGTGCTGGGAACCACCACGCTCTTCACATTTTTGATAATGTTGCCGCTGACCTCCAGTCTGCCCCGGTCGGGCAGACCTCCCAGCGCCTTCCGGGCCATAGCGGCAGCCAGCGCGATGGAAATCGGCTCTGTGCAGCCCATAGCGGGAATCAGTTCCTCTCGCAGGATCTGAAGGTATTCTCCGTAATGCGGTGTCTTTTTCATCTGTACAGCCTCCCGTGATGCTGATCTGATTTTTTTCTATCCTGGCGCTTGTGCGGAATTCCAAGTTTTATTAATTATACCACAAGTTCCTGCGGAAGGAAACTTCCTCCCGTCAGTTCCCCCCGTACCCCCCCAGATTACCGCTCCCCGTTCTCGGCGTCTGTCGATCCAAATGTCAGCTGCTGGCGGGGATCGTACCCCAGCTTTTTGAATTTCGACCAGAGGAAGTCGATCCGCTCAGGAGTGACCCGGATCAGGTACAGCGTATGCGGCAGCCTTTTCAGATTTTCGGCCGAGAGCTTTTTGAACGCCAGCAGCTGGAGGTATTCCCCGGACCACGGTTCTACCATCTCCGCCGTCCCGGTGACCTGCATGCCTCCCAGCGCTCCGAATCCGCTGTACGGGTCAAAGATGGCAAGGCAAACGTTGGAGTTGCCCGCCAGCGCCCGGAATTTCAGTCCCCCTTCGGAGAGCATCCAGAACTTCCCGTTCAAATAACTGTACTCAATGGGCGTGCAGCGGACGAATGTCCCGCACCCCGTGGCCAGCGCGCAGGTGTTGTGCGCCGCAATGAATTCTTCCATCACGGCCAGCAGCGCGCCCCGCTCCATTTTCACGGACCGGGAATCTTTTTCCTCCCAGTAAGAAGCCGCCTGTTCATAGTCCATGTCAAACTCCTCCTTTTCACGCTGAGAACAGCATATGTTTTTCCCGATCTGCTATTCCGACATTTCCCAAACCCGTGCCGCCGTGCCAAGTCCTCCGGCTCCCCGGAAAATTTCCGCTCCGCCCCGCCGGGTCTTGACTTCGCACTCCTCCGGAACGTAAAATGGTTCATTCAGATCAATCCGACGCGATCAAGGAGGAACTCCGATGAAGGCTCTGATTCTTTATTTCAGTGGTACGGGAAACACCCGCTATGTGGCGGAGAAGCTGCGCGGTACCCTCGTTCAGCGGGATGTCACGGTGGAGCTTCATTCTCTTGAAGAGGGCTTCTCCCCCGCTTCTTATGCATATGACCTTCTGCTGCTCGGCTTTCCCAAATACTATGAAAACCCGGTGCTCTCCGTGCTGGAAGATCTCAGGCACATCCTGCCCCGCAGGGAAACAAACATTCCGACGATGGCGTTCTGTACGCAGGCGAGTACGATGCACACCGACTTTTCGGGGCTGGAAAAACTGCTGCGGGCAAAAAATCACCGGCTCACCGTGGCGAAGAGCTTTTCCATTGCCAATAACATGATGATCTTCCGTTCCTTTCACCCCACCGCTCCCCAGGCGGCGGAACAGAATAAGGCGGCGATCGCGGCGCAGCTCCCCTCTCTGGTGGATATCTTCCTGAGCGGAGGCGTGCAAATCGAGCGGGTGAAATCGTGGGAAAGCCCCCTCTATCATCTCGTGGCCGTGGTTTTCACAAAGCTGATGCCGGTTTTCGGCATGAAATATTCCGCCTCCGACGCGTGTGTGGGCTGCGGCCTCTGCGCGAAAAATTGTCCCCGCAAGAATATCACACTGGTGGATGGCCGCCCTCAATTCGGCAGACAATGTATTTTCTGCATGCGCTGCATCAACACCTGTCCGGTCAACGCCATTTTATATCAGCACAGACAGTGTCCGCAGTACTCCTGCCCCGATCAGGGGCAGCAGGACTGAGCGAACCGTCCTGATTTCGCTTTAGTTTTTGACAGCAAGTTCCGCCGCCTTTGCGGCATGGATTTCCGTTGTGTCAAACAAAGTAATTTGCGTGTCCTCCTGCCGGATCAGCAGGCCCAGCTCCGTACAGCCCAGCACCACGCCTTGTGCGCCCCTCCCGGCCAACTGTTCCATGATGCGAAGGCAGTCTCTTTTCGATTGTTCGGACAGAATGCCCAGACAAAGTTCGCTGAAAATAATTCGATTGACCAGCTCGATATCGCCGCCGTCGGGAACAACCACTTCGATTCCGGCGTCCAGCAGCTTCTCTTTATAGAACTCCTGCGTCATGGTGTATTTCGTCCCCAGCAGCGCGATTTTCGTGATGTGACTTTCCTTCAGCTCCTCCGCGGTGGCTTCCGCGATATGCAGAACGGGGATGTGAATCGCACTTTGGACCTGCGGGGCCACTTTGTGCATGGTGTTGGTGCAGATCACAATGAAATCCGCCCCCGCTTCTTCCAGCCGGGCAGAAATTTCCGCCAACATCTCTCCGCACCTGTCCCACTCGCCGCTGGCCTGGCATTTTTCTATCTCATCAAAATCGACGCTGTACATCAGGATTTTGGCGGAATGCAGCCCGCCGAGCCGCTCTTTGACCGCTTCATTGATCAGTTTGTAATAAGTGATCGTGCTTTCCCAGCTCATGCCGCCGATTAAACCGATTGTTTTCATGTTCCTCTCTCCTGTCCGGCCTTCAGGCCGATATCTGAGTCCTTATATCTCACGGATCCCTCAAACCATGAGCGACCGCAAGGCCGGGCCAGCATCAATCCATTGCCATGTTTTTCAAAGTGTCTCCGGAAATTCTGTAAACCGTCCAATCCTTCATCGGCTGGGCGCCCAGTGACAGATAGAAGTCGATGCTTGGCTGATTCCAGTCCAGGCACCACCATTCCAGTCTTCCGCAGCCCCGCTCCGCCGCAATTTGCGCAAGCCTTTTCAGGATCGCTTTGCCATACCCACATCCCCGGTATTCCGGCTTTACATACAAATCCTCCAGGTAGATGCCCGCTCTCCCCAAAAACGTAGAAAAATTGTGAAAAAACAGTGCAAAGCCCGCTTCCGTTCCATCCGCCATCGCAAAGATCACCTCTGCGTTTTTCTTGCGGAACAGCCACTCTCTCAACACTTCTTCTGTGGCAACGACCTCATTCAGCATCTTTTCATATTCGGCCAAGTCCTTGATGAACCGCAGAATCAGCGGGGTATCAGCTTCTGTTGCATATCGGAATGTCAACTTCATTATTTTAGCTCCTATCCGTTGTCCCAGTTTCTTCAGATCAACTCGCATACCTTGCTTTTACCATACACCAAAGCCGATCCGCCTGTCAATTTTTTGAAAAATACATCTCTGCGGCGGAAAGCGCCCCCTCATTTCCGAAAACGTCCATGCTCAAATCCGATTATCACGGAAATTTCCCGATACCATTATTAAATATGAAATTGGTAGTTGACAAACCGCTGATGATGTGGTAACATGAAATAGCTCAATATAATTTCTTTGTACTCACATATTTTGTAAGGCATTGTTTTGATGTTCTGCAAAATGTGTGGGTTTTGTTTTTATATGCGAGCGCTCTATATTTGAGGAGGTCCCTAATGAATAGTGGTACTGTAAAATGGTTTAATTCTGAAAAAGGCTTTGGCTTTATTTCAAACGACAATGGCGGGGATGATGTTTTTGTTCATTTTTCAGCGATTGCGTCGAACGGATACAAGTCTCTTGAAGATGGGCAGAAGGTAACTTTTGACGTTGAAAAGGATCCGAAGGACAGCCGCAAGTTCAGAGCGGTCAATGTCCATATCGCATAACAGAATAAACTTTTTCAAACAGATGACGCGAAACAGACTCCTGTTTCGCGTCACTGCTCTATTATTGGGTTTCTCAAATTCAACATAATTAATAGCAAAAGCGCGATAAACAAAGGGGTGTATTCAGAGATTTTATTCTCTCATGATTGCCGTGGCCTTGTCTGGCCGGATTTGCCATCTCACGCAATGATTATGGAACAATACACTGATAAGCAGGTCACTTTTGCTGATGGATTCAATCGTGAAAACTTGGAGGTAGCGTGAAATGTATCAAATCGGAGACTTGGTCCTTTATGGAAGTGCCGGCGTATGCAAGGTCGCAGATATTACCACCCGAAAAATGCCGGGTCTTGACCATCCGCAGGATTTTTATGTGCTCGAGCCTTTATATCAGCAGAACTATACGATCCAGGCTCCGGTCAATAACGCAAAGGTGTTTATGCGCCCCATCATTTCCAAGAGCGAAGCAACAGAACTGATGGATACCATCCCGACGATTGGGACAACGGCCTATTATAATTGCAGCTTGAGTCAGCTTTCCAGACACTATGATACCTTCCTGGAAACGCATGAGTGCCTGGATTTGATGAAGCTGACCATCTCCATCTACGCAAAAAGACAAGTCGCGGAGGAAAAGCAGCGAAAATTTGGCTCTGTGGATGAGAAATATATGAAGCGGGCAGAGGATTTGCTGTTCGGCGAGTTGGCTGCCGCGCTTGATGTCTCCAAAAACAAAGTGTCTGAATATGTCGCTGGGCGATTAAACTTGGATCGGAGGGCTAATTGATATGAATATCATACATGAACAGGTGAATCATCTTAAATTTGGAACCGGAACGGTTACTGCACAGGACCCGTCCACGGTAACCGTTAAGTTTGCAAAGGAATTTGGATTGAAAAAATTCCTGTATCCCTCGGCTTTTAGAACCTTTCTCGAACTGTGCGACCCGTCCTCAAAAGAACAGATGGTCAACGAACTGCAGCTGATTCAGACCCTTGAGGAAACGGAGCGAAACGACCGCCTTGCAGAGGAGGAAAAGCACCGGGCTTTCCTTGAACAAAAAAGAGTACCCAAGAAGCGGGCTCCCGCAAAAAAACGCTTGCCCAAGAAGGCACCGGTTGAAACGGAAACCGTCGCAGCCGAGCAGGATATTGAATTATAATTGAAACGAGGACATTCATGACAAACCAGACCTTTTCCCAGCTCTCTCTTTCCCCGGAACTGCTGGCTGCTGTGACAGAAATGGGATTTACCGAGACCACCGACGTTCAGGCGGAGGCGATTCCCGTCATCCGCACCGGTGCGGATGTATTGGCCCGGTCCCAGACCGGCACCGGCAAAACTGTGGCTTACGGGATACCCGCGGTGGAGTGTGTGAGCGCTGAAGAGAATCATGTGCAGGTGCTGATTCTCTCTCCGACCCGGGAACTCTCCCAGCAGTGCGGCGATGAAATCCGCAAATTGGCGAAGCATCTCTCTTATGTCAAAACTGCCGACATTTTTGGCGGTGCGGACTTTGGACGTCAGTTTAAAGATCTGCATTCCGCAAATTTAGTAATCGGTACGCCCGGCCGGGTGATGGACCACATGCGCAGAGGCACCTTAAAGCTGGATCATCTGAAAATGATCGTGCTGGATGAGGCTGATGAAATGCTGAACATGGGCTTCAAGGAAGATATTGAAACCATTTTGTGCGATGTGCCGGAGCAGCGGCAAATCGTCCTGTTTTCCGCCACTGTTCCGGACGACATTCTGTCCATCACCAGACAGTTCCAGAAGGATCCCGTTCAAATTGAGATCTGCCGGGACCAGATTACGCTGGAGAACATCGCCCAGTCTTATGTGGATGTGCCCATGTACCACAAGGCAGAGGCGTTGGACCTGCTGCTGCATTACTATCAGCCCCACCGTGCCATGATCTTTGCCAATACAAAATCCATGGTGGATGAGCTGACGGAATCGTTGGGCTGCTCCGGCTTCTCGGTGGAGGGGCTGCACGGCGACATGAAGCAGCTGCAGCGCACCAGAGTCATGCACGGCTTTAAGAAGGGCAAAATCACCCTTTTGGTGGCAACCGATGTGGCAGCACGGGGTATCGATGTCAGTGATGTGGATTATGTTTTCAACTTTGATATCCCGAAGGTACCTGATTATTACGTGCACCGCATCGGCCGAACCGGACGCGCCGGGCGCGCGGGAACCGCGATTACTCTGTGCAGCGGCAGACAGCAGATCTTTCAGCTGCAGCAGCTCGGGCGCCACGCCAAGTCCGTCATTAAGCAAATTCAGCTTCCAACCGTGGATGATATCGAGGTCAGCAACCGCGCAAGGGATCTGGAAACGGTAGAAAAAGCTCTGCAGTCGGAGCCGCAGCCATTTCTTGCAGAGATGGTGGAAGAGCTGAAAGCCAAGGGCTATGCACCCGAGAAAATATCGGCTGTTCTTTTAGGTCTCTGTTTTCAGCATAACACCGCCAAGCTGCCGAATTTAAAAGCCACAGTCAAATCAACCCGCGCCGGCTGCGCCGATATCGGTCTGAAAAGCAAAACGCAGGAGCGCCGCCGTCCCGCCGCCGACCTGGTCATCGACGCAGGATCGGCAAATCGCGTGGCCGCGAACCATATTGTGGGCGCCATTACGGAGCGCGCGGGAATCAGTTCCTGGGAGCTTGGAAAAATCCAAATATTTGAGGCATTCAGCACTGTTTCCGTGCCTGCCGAACGTCTGAATGATATTGTTTTTGCCCTGCAGGGGTGCAAGATCTGCGGCAAGCCCGTCCATGCCGCGCCATTGGAGGACTCCTATCGGAAAAAGCCCGACAGAAACCTCTTTTCAAAAACACGCACAGGCCTGTAAAATTGAAGCCCAGGTCTAAAAAGAACGTCCGCATACATGGGCTCCGTTTCTATGAATCACAAATCTATCGAATTCATCAGAACACGGTTGGACGTTGCGTGTAAATATTAAAGCCCACCTGAAAGGTGGGCTTTAATTTATTTTACGGTTTTTAATTTTGCGATGACTTCGTCGGGACCGAGATTGTTCTTCGCCATATATTCCTGTAAGTCCTTCATGTTTTGGTGCTGCTGCTTGTTGATGAGTTCCTGCCGTTTCGCTTTCAGATCCGTGATATAACCTTCATGTTTCTCAATTTTGCTGTTTATGTCCGCAATTTGATCCTCATAATTTTTCGTTGTTCTTACTCCGCGCGGCATAACAATTCCCCCCTTTTGTAGATAAAAAAATTATATCATGCTTTTTTAAAAAGAAACTCGAAAACAGTAGATGCTATTACAAAATTTTTATTTTCCCGCAGCCTTTGGCAAACCCTAAATATTCAAGATCCGCAAAGATGGCTTGCCATTTGCTGACTTGTTTTAAATATAATCACTTAAAAATGCCTTCGCTGATCGGATTTGAATCAAGTGGGTTTCAAAATTTCTCTCAGTCTTAGGGCAACACCGTATCACAGAACAAAAACAGCTGCACAGCTGCGTTGTACGCAAACTATTATTTTTATTTGCAGTCTCTTTTAAGGTCGCTTTTAGCTTTCCGCGTTAATCTGTGCATATCCTCAAGGGAATGAGCACCGGCGAGGAGCAAGAACTTTCTTCATTTTCATCTTCTTTTTTCCCCCCTCTTCTTAAGACAAACCCGTCTCCTTGGTAAAATCCAGGAGGCGGGTTTGCTATTATCAATATTTTTTCACAAAAATGATCCATCTTGTCTTGTTGTCGAGGCAGCAGCGTGGTATATTGGTGAACAGCTTTGTTCAGGGGGATTATCATGATTTCACAGTATTTTCAGGAACTCAAACAGGAATTTTCATGTTATAACGTCTCTCGATTAGGGAAAGATGCCATGGCTGGTCTAACGGTTTGCGCGGTAGCACTTCCGCTGGCGCTGGCTTTCGGTGTCAGCTCTGGTGCCACAGCGGCATCCGGCCTGGTTACTGCCATCGCTGCGGGAATCGTCGTTGCCTTGCTGGGTGGTGCATCCTATCAGGTGTCCGGCCCCACAGGGGCTATGAGCGCCGTGCTGGTCCCTATCATAGCAGCTTACGGTCTCCAGGGTGTCTTCTTCGCCTGCCTGATGGCAGGCATATTGTTGCTTTTTGCCGGCATCTTCCGGCTGGGACGGCTGATCAGCTTCATCCCAATGCCAGTAGTGATGGGGTTCACTTCCGGAATCGCCGTGATTATCGCTCTGGGGCAGATTGATCATTTTTTCGGTACGGCCTCCACGGGCAGTTCAAATCTCGAAAAGTTATTGTCTTATAGCGTTCTGGGTTTCCACCCCAATTGGCAGTCCGTTGCAATCGGTATTCTGGTAGCTGTTGTGATGTTGGCATGGCCAAAAAAATGGAACTCCATGATCCCCGGCTCACTGGTGGGTATCATCGCTGCCACTGCGATGTCAACGGCCTTTGATCTGGACGCACTCGCCGTGGTTGGTGACATTCCCAAAACGCTTCTTCTCTCTGACCGGCTGGACCTGTCTGAACTTGACCTGGCAGCAATGTCAAACCTGGTCTCGCCAGCCGTCTCCATCGCGGCGCTGGGCATGATCGAAAGTCTGCTTTGCGGCGCCTCTGCCGCCCGGATGACAGGAAAAAGCTTCAACGCCGATCAGGAGCTCATTGCGCAGGGTGTGGGTAATATTCTGATGCCGATACTTGGCGGAGTCCCCGCTACGGCTGCCATTGCCCGCACCAGCGTGGCGGTAAAGTCCGGTCAGCAGACCCGGCTGTCCAGCGTTTTTCACTCTCTGTTTCTGCTGGCATCCATGTTCCTGCTGGGCGGGATCATGGCGCAGCTCCCACTGGCAGCGTTAGCAGGTGTGCTGATGGTTACCGCGTGGCGAATGAACGACTGGTCCGGTGTTCGCTACATTTTTTCACATGGCTTCAAAAGCGGCATCAGCCAATTCCTTTTAACCATGACCGCCACAGTGGTTTTCGATCTGGCAGTGGCAATCCTGCTGGGCATCGTATATTCTGCGATTCTCTATATGGCGAAGTCGAGCCGCATCAAGGTCAGCTTCTCTGCCATCGATGTCAGCCGGCTGCAGAATAAGACCGGGGCGTCAAACATCCCCGAATCGGCTGGCGTAGCCTATATCACCGGTTCTTTGTTCTTTGGCGCAGTTGACGAGTTCAATCGCCGCATGGCGGAACTTCCTGAATACAACCAGATCATTCTCTCCATGCGTGGGATGCCCAGCATAGACGTCTCCGGTGCACAAACGATGCTGGAGCTATGTGAGAGTCTGCAATCTCAAGACCGAGCTGTCATCTTCTGCGGCGTATCCGAGAGTGTGCGCTTATATTTTGACCGAGCGGGTATTACTGATCTGGTGGGTGAATCGGCATATTATTGGAGTGCAGATCAGGCTATTTTGAATCTGCCCAATATGCAAATTGCATAGTCGGCATCCATGCTCTCAGCTCCCCTTTTTTCATCGCGCGTGCGATGGTCTTATCTCCCCGCTTAGACGCTTGCAGATTTCAAGTCTCTGCGATTCCATCGGCTTTCTATCGAGTATCGCCAGGCAGGGCCAGCCGCTCCGTGGAATTTGTTTATTGCTACATAACTTCAATAAGGCCGGCAAACTCCAGAGTTTGCCGGCTCTCCGCTTATCTGAAAATTTTGCAAACCTGATTTCAAACCGCCGTTAGCGGCGGGACAAATGACGAAGAGAATTAGATTGCCCTGTCATCGCAGGACAATTTCGATCCTGATTCCGGCGCCGCTGTTTACCGCTTTGGGCTGCATCGTGCCGCTGGCGGTCTATCATTCGATTTCCCGGCTGACGATTGTGGATCGGCTGCGCGAGGCTGAGTGAACAAACTTAGATGAAGCCGAGAAACGATGGAATGAGGTTCTCGATGTGGTGGCATTGTTTGATTGGCAGGGGCAATATCCGTCTTTTGAGCACTGCTCAGAAAATTGCCGAGGACGGCGGCGTCCCGCTACTTGCGCAGTATGGAAAAGTTTCCCCTGCCATAATTGCTTTATCTGGTTAAAATATTTCCGGCAACGTATTGTATTTTTGTTGATTTTTGGTATACTGTCAATTGTATTACTATGCAATTTGACGGATTGGCCAGCAGGATGGTATACAGAGAAAGATGAGCAAAATCAGATCGTTTATCAAGGCCGCCGTGCTCGGAACGATAACCGATGCCGTCGGCCGTCTTTGTATATCGCGGCGCACTCCGGTTGGGTCAATATCCCCGTTTGAGGAGCAGTCGGGGGTACGCATGCGTGAAACGGCAGGCGGAGCTCACGTCTGCGGACAAAAATCTGATACGATCTTTTGAGGGACAGCGAACCGCGCCAAGCTTACCCAAGAAAGAGACACCCTCAATTCGGAGTTATAATGCAGCAGGGGGCGTGGCTTTTCCTTTCCGGGGCCGGGAGGCGGCGCACTGCGGCAGCAGGCGCGAATGACGTTTCGCAGATTGATGGAGGTGATCTGATTGCTGGACTTTCTGAGGGAAGAGGGCATCAGCGACCATATTATTCAAGAGATTGAGAAGTTCCGCAATTTTTATCAGCTGGATTCCCGCGTGGAATACAGAATCCCAAAACCAAGATATCTCTATTACGGGAAGGATATCTGGGAGGAAGCCGCGACTGCCCTGCTGAGTGGGGAGAACCTGCTTCTGGTGGGTGCGAAGGCAACGGGAAAAAACGTACTGGCGGAAAATCTTGCCGCCGTATTCCGCAGGCCAAGTTGGGACGTATCGTTTTACATCAATACGGACGCGTCTTCCCTTATCGGCACGGATACCTTTGAAAACGGTGCGGTCACGCTGCGCCGCGGTCCCATCTACAAGTGTGCCGAGATGGGCGGCTTCGGCATCCTGGATGAGATCAATATGGCAAAAAACGAGGCCCTGGCGGTGCTTCACGCCACTCTGGATTTCCGGCGCGTGATCGACGTGCCCGGTTACGACAAGATCGTGCTGAACGAAGCCACCAGGTTCATCGCCACCATGAACTACGGGTATGCGGGCACCAGGGAATTGAATGAAGCCCTTGCCTCCCGTTTTATGGTGATCAGTATGCCTGAGATTTCCCGCAGTGGTCTGCTGAAGCTTCTGAATCACGAATTCCCGGCGCTGCGCGCACAGTATGCGGAGCAGTTTGCCGAACTCTTTCAGGATCTTCAGAAAAAAAACGACAGCGGTGAAATCTCGACAAAGCCCCTCGACTTGCGCGGCCTGCTGGCTGCCATTCGCCTGATGGACAGTGGCCTTGGGGCCGGAAAGGCCCTTCGGCTGGGAATAACGAACAAGTCCTTCGATGACTTTGAGCGCCAGATCGTCGGGGACGTGATCCGCGCGCGGATTCCGGAGAATCCGGAGCGGGACAGAATTTTTTCCGACTGATATGGATCATTCGGAAAAAGAAGCGCGAAGAGCGCTCAACATGGTGTGGAACGGCGCGGGAGACTATTCCTTTCAGCCAGAGTTCAAGGCTTTCGGCACAGATGGGAAGGCGGACCCGTATTGGAACTGCATCATCGGCGCGGTGCGCAGACATTACGACTATCCCACCCTGAACCGTCTTTTCCGGTCCTTTGAAGGCGAACCGGCCCAGTCGGTCTTTGAAAGCCTGCTGTGGCTTGGCCTGGAAAACTGCACCTATGCAAGGGAAGTGATCGGGCGTCCGGCTCTGGAGGCGCTGCGGAGGAGCTGCGCAGAAACCACCCTGCATGGCCCTGAATCTGCCGGCCGTCTTGAGGACATCCTCCGTACGGCGCATTTCAAGCGGGTTCTGGGGCTTGAGCCGGGCATCTTTGGCGATGAAAGAGCACTTCTGGACGCACTGGAGTTTGACGCCTCCATTACAACCGGAGAAATCGCAGAGAAAGTACTGCTGCTTTTTCATGATTATCTGGGATTCACACCGCCCGGCGGGGACAAGGTCTCTGGGGCCGTGGCAAAAGCGCCGCGGCTGCGGATCCCGCTCCGCCGAAAATATCAGTTCGTGCAGCCCCGGCGGGGCGAGGAGGAACGCAGCCGGATGTCGCTGCGCCGCCGCCTGTCCTCTCACCTGCTGCTGCTTGCCCTCCGGAGAGAGCGCAGCCTTCGGGAGGACATGGAGACCGGTTTTGGTCTCTCCATATATAATGAAGCAGAGGAGGCCGACATCGAGCGCCTTCTCTGCCATGGAAATCACGGGGAGTGCCGCCTCCATTTCACCCGAGGGGAATATCCCCTCGAAACCGTCCGCAGGGGGCCGGCCGACGAACAAAGAAAATACGCCCTGCGCCAGGGGGAGAAAAACCGGAAATACTACCGGGAACATCTGGCAGAAAACCAAAGCACCATCCTCCGGCTTGAAAGCTGCATACGCAACGCCTTGCTTGCCGCACAGCCCACCTGCGTCGTCAGAGCCGATGGCGGAATTCTGGAAGCCGGCCGGGTGTGGCGGAATCTTTGCCTGAACGACAGTCAGATCTTCCGCAGGGAAATTCCGGACGAGCCGGACAACATGACGGTGGACATCCTGCTGGATGCCTCCGCTTCGCAGATGAGGCGGCAGGAAACCGTGGCGTCGCAGGGATATATGATAGCGGAAAGCCTTTCGCGCTGCGGCATTCCCGTCAGGGTCAGTTCTTTCTGCAGTGTGAACAGCTACACCGTCGTTCATCTGTTCAGAGATTACCATGAAACGCAAAAGAACGGCGATATCCTCAATTATTTCTCCGCCGGATTCAACCGTGACGGACTGGCGCTCCGGGCTGCGTCCCATCTGATGCAGCAGTCGGATGGGAAGGACCGGTTCCTGATCGTCCTGTCCGATTCCCAGCCGAACGATATGCATCCGCTTCCCGCCGGCGGAGGCCTCCCTCTCTACCGCGATTACTCCGACGCGGCCGCCGTCCGCGATACGGCCGAAGCCGTCAGAAGCATCCGGAACAGCGGCATCCCGGTGCTGTGCGTCTTTACGGGTGATGAACGTGACTTGCCCGCCGCAGCGCAGATTTACGGCAGGGATCTTGCGCGGATACAGTCTCCGGAAAGGTTTGCCGATACGGTCGGGGCGCTCATTGAGAAGCTGATAGCACTCAGGTCATAACAGCCTACGCCACAGGCGCCGTTACGCAGGTCTCTGCGATAACGGCGCCTGTTTGCAGCATTAGCATTTCAAACCTTTTAAAATGCGGAGTCCGGCTCACACACCGGCCTTGTGATCTTCACGGCAGACTGGCTCTGTTTCATAGAAAAATTCATTGGAGCATTGTGCGCCTCCAGATCCCTTCTTTGCTCTTATTTCAACGAAGTCAAGGCCGCACAACAGATTTCGATTGCTTTTGGATGAGGAACAAGCTATTTGCTGTCCGGGTCTTTATTCTCTTTGATCTCTTGGTCCATGCTGATTATTCTCTGTGTAACCATATCAATCTGTTCGGATTCTTCGTATCTGTCAACCAGGTCACTTTGTATCAATCCATCATACTGTCCGACCTTTTCCCTGCTGAAGACGAGCTTAAGCAAAATGGGCGTAATAATCGTTGTCATGATAACAACAATTATGGTTGGGCCAAAATAGATATTGCTCATTAACCCAAGTGAACTTCCCTTGCTGGCCACAATCAGTGCAACTTCACCGCGGGAAATCATGCCTACCCCTATTTGCAAAGATTCACTTTTTGAATATCCGCAAATTTTTGCACCAAACCCGCAGCCAATGATTTTTGTCAAAATGGCTATGATTAAGAGGGACAGCGAGAACAGCACAATCGTTTTTGACATATGCGGCAGTTCAACCATAATGCCGATGCTGGCAAAAAACATCGGGGATAGAAGCATGTACGATAGTGTTTCAAACCGGGTGTTAATATATTTGGTTCTTTGGGTATTGCAGATAATCAGTCCGGCAAAATATGCGCCTGTAATATCCGCCACCCCAAACAACTTTTCGGAAAGATATGCGAGCAATAGACAAAAGGCAAATGCCACGATCACAAACCGTCTCAAATCCTTGTCGTATCTTTTAAACCAGACAACAAACAGCTTGTAAGCGACATAGCCAACAACTGCAATAAAGACAAAAAACAACAGTATCTTGAACAAAACCCATACAATACTAACACTTTTATCGGCAAAGCTTGAGATTACAGTTAACGCTATAATTCCAAGAATATCGTCAATCAATGCCGCGCCCAAGATCGCGTTGCCCGGTCGTGTGTTTAATCGTCCAAGCTCCTTGAGGGTTTCCACAGAAATACTGACAGAGGTAGCCGTTAAAACCACGCCAATAAACAGATTCTGCAAAAACACATTGTTAACTCCGGTTGATCCTCCGCTCAGGGGGAACAGTGCAGCGACAGCATACCCTCCGATAAAAGGGACTATTACTCCAATCAGAGCAATCACAAAGGATGCTTTTCCCGCTTTTTTGAGTTCGTTGATATCCGTTTCCAGTCCGGCTGTAAACATCAGGATGATTACACCCAGTTCAGCGGTTTGTTTTATAAAAGTGGTTTCCTGCAGTATATTAAGTACGGCAGGTCCCAGAACAACTCCCGCAATCAAAGCTCCAACAACCTGTGGCATGCGCAGTTTTCTGGTAAAAAGGCCAAGAAGCTTTGTTGAAATCAGTATCAACGCAATATCCAATAAATAGTGGTACGACATGGTAATTATTCACATCCTCATAATGCAATTTGTATAAAATTATACATCAACTTATAGCATTATGCAATATTGTCGACGTCAGGTTTTTCTGATATCCGGTTGTAAGCTGAAGTTGATCACTTAAATGGAAAAATCCGCTGTGTTCTTCCTCACGGTAAAATGGCAACGGCAAATGAGGGTTTCGCATGGAGCCATTGCCAGCAAAGCAAACTGCGCGCATAGCACGGTGTCAAATGAGTTGAACCGTCATTGCGTGGAGAAACATCTGAAGTATGTAATAACAGCATCGGGCGAGAACATCGAGAAACGGTTTGGAAATCTCCCAACAACCTGGCTGTACTTTATTTTCCCGGTGTCTTTATAATAAAAACGCAGATTGCATGTATTTTTCCGCCACGGCCTTGTGCAAACATTTTGGCTCTTCAGCCGTATGTTCCGATGGAGCTGCCAAGAAGCAAAGCCTCAACAAAATTTTGCTTTCATGCTACATCAATTTTCTTGCTGCCATTGAAGAATTTGCGAGAAAATTTCATCAATATTCGCGGTTGAGCTGACAATGTACTTTCGGTTGTTATAGTACAGATCGCCATTTGAGTACATAGTGAGAAACATCGTATTATTAAAAGAAACGACTGAGATATCATACATATTTCCACAATCCGGATTTGTTTATACAGACGATTGGCTGTACAGTTTAGCAGGCAGATGTACCACCGATTGGACAAAGTTCTCAATGGCATCCTGATCCGTAGTGTAATACAAATCCTCCGCTGAAACAGCGGAGGTGGGACTCATGGAAACACTGATCCGTACAATGTCCTTGGAATTACCAAGCTCCAGCATATCCCCTACAGTTCTGGGGACGCTCTGATATAAGGCAAAGAGAAACACGATTAGAGCGATTGTGGCTAGTATAATGGTAATAGTTTTTCTGTTCATATGAGTTTACCTTCTCAGTTTTTGCCCATGATCTTTCTGAAAAAAACTGATATGAAATAAACAAAGCGCCTTTTACATATTGAGTGGAAGCACTTTACTATGCTTCCACTCAATATTATTCAATGCCGGCGACTTGTAGTGCCTCAGGAACATTTCCCTAAGGCACGTTCTGCACACCTCGATTTTCTTTAAAATTGTGAGAGATTTTTGCTCTTTGTCAACAGGTCCAATTCTGGACACACCCCGGTATCCTGTGCCTTTCATGTTTCTTCCTTTGCATCACTCCAACTTTTTTTCAAGGCAGACCAGCTGTACACCATCGATTCCATTGAAAACGCAAGGAATAACACCTTGTTCGTTGTAGCCAAGCTTTTTGTATAGCGCACGAGCTGCGGCATTCTTTTCATTGGTATCCATACGCAGGTAGTGGCAGTCGCACTTCAATGCGAGTTCTTCATAAAAGCGTACGAACTTACTCCCAATTCCGCAGCCGGAAGAATCCGGATCAACTACCAGGGTGTGGATCACCATCACCTCGCAATCCGGAACATTATATGCCCACTGGCAGGATGCGTATTCCGGCATCTGTTCCCGGTTGATTCCAGCTGCTGCGAGGACGCGGCCACCTTCTTCCAAAACAAACAGCTCATTTTTTTCAAATGCATCCCGAGCGGTTTCTTTGGTCGGATAGACATTCTCCATCCATCCAGTATAAGCCTTTCCTTTTTTCTCAAGCTCGAAAATCTTACCGTATATATTTACAATCTGTGGAATGTCATTTATCGTTGCTCTTCGAATCATAAAGCTTAACCCTCTTTTCGTTAATATTATGAATGTGCTGCCCGGCATGCTCCTTTGTTCTATTCCTAATCACCCGGATAATTCCTCTGATCAAATTCAAGATTACGCCACAAACGAAGTCTGGTCAAGGCGTGTGCTCCACGGGATATGGAGCTGCGCAGAAATGCTCGGTATTTGCAAAGACGCTACAATACTCAATTCTACCGTTGGTCGGTTGCAGTAAAACCCCGTGTGATTTACAATGTCAGCAGGAGGTGGCTATAGATGTATGAAATTGACAGTGATAAATTTGGCGTATTTTTGGCGCAGCTGCGAAAACAGAACGGTTATACACAAAAGGAACTGGCGCACAAGTTATATGTTTCCGATAAAGCCGTCAGCAAATGGGAACGTGGATTGAGTATGCCGGATATTGCTTTACTTTCTCCGCTGTCCAATCTGCTCGGTGTAACCATAACCGAGTTGTTGAGCGGTCAGTATATCAGTGAACCTGAACACATGAAAATGCAGGAGGTTGAAAACTTGGTAAGCGGAACCCTTCAGCTCTCCGTAAAAGAAGAGCAAGAGCGCAGACAGCAGCGCAAGCGGCGAGGCATTCTTTATCTTGGCTGTGTGGCGATCGTCTTTTTAGAATGCGTGCTGCTTTATGCAATGGGCTATTCATTTGACCAACTGGTTGACAATATCCTGACAGTTGAAGTTCTCAGTCTGTTGTTTGGGGGCTGGCTCTGCCTGTTCGTCAAGGAAACGCTGCCTGCCTATTATGATGAAAACAACGTGCATACTTACAGTGATGGAATATTCCGTATGAATCTGGCTGGCGTTAACTTCAATAACAGCAACTGGCCGCATATTCTTCACGCCGGACGCTTGTGGCTCATGATCGTTCCCATCGTGTTCCCGCCGATTTACTTCACAGTCAGTTGGTTTTTTCCATTGGTTTGGGGCTCCGGGAAATTGTATTTCATGCTAGCCGCATGTCTCGGCCTTTTCGTTCCGATGATCGTTGCAGGAAAACGTTACGAATAAATCTGACATGCTCGATTCATGACAATGATCGAAATTTATATGAGTACCATTGTTATGATCAAGTGGATGACACCGGTGAAGGCGGCGTGGGACGGGGTTGTCCATTTACGAGAACATTTGGAAGCGCATCACATGCGCTGCTGAGTAGCCTCCGCTCCGGAGATCGAGCGTACATTGGCCTGTCTCCGCTTTTTGCAATGTACCGGCGTCCTGATTTGCTGCGCCCTTTTTCTGCCTGCTCAAATTTTTGCTTATCAGACAAGCGCTGGCAGATTAATTATAATTGTGCGCACTGCTGTCATCATACGATCTGTGATTGCACCTCCGCGAACGGCGCAAGAATGGAAACATTGTTACGCAGGCGTTCAAGTGACGGTTTCAACGTATCTGCCGACATTCCCGGAGTACCAAATACGGGATAGACAACATGCCGGCTGTTTGGATTCGTACAGGTACGATTGTCGGCTCCCGCAATCATACTGAGAATGATGCCGCCATTGTCCATGCCACAGACATCCCCCGGGTAAGTGTGGACTTCCTCCCCGCGGAGCCCAACAAACGGTGCCTTTTCGGTCCCCAAAAACAATTTAAGAGGGCCCTCAATGTGGTCAGCATCGTGCGTTCCGGACAGGGCCTGCGTTTGCAGTTCAACGAGGAACGGAACGGCTGTTACAGGATTTTGAATTGGGAACGGGCGGTCTTTTAACAGAAATGACTCAAACTGCATCATTACAGGATAGGTCTTTTTAAATTTTTTGAAAAAGCGAAAATACGGATTCTCGCCAAATACGGCCTTGCGGTCATATTCGGAATACTGCGCCTTCAGCGCTGCAAGTTCCTCTTTCACGGCTGCCTGAAAATCGGCTTCACGCCACTCTTCCCGATTCGGATACCAGACTTCCAATAAGGCGAAAGGGATATTTTGCTCGATCAGCGCAGCATTTTTTTCAACGTTTAACATAGATCCTCCTCGTTGTTTAAAATAATTCAGATGAACCTCGGGGAAACCTCCGAAGCTTGGTTTGCCCGGGAACAAAACGGAACGATCGTGGCTGACGGCTGCCACTGTGTTTGACTGGGGAGGTCCCTTTTGTCAAGCGTATCTCCAAATCGGTGCATTTGTCAATAACCCGAAAAACATCCTTTGGCGGTGCGGCTGATGGCGGCGTTCCAATTGCTCCCCGGATCTTTCTGCGCAATCCGAATCAGAGACTTTTTTATTGGCCTGATCTGCGCCAATTTGCTGCCAAGGTTGGACGGACACCTTTGTTGTTTTATGTACTCATGTAATAATGCTCTGTGTTCCCAGCCTCGAAAAAAGGCCCGGGACATCCATTGACAAAGTCAATGGAAATGCGGACTTTTCCCTCTCGTTATGGGCGAATATGTTGACATGTTTAATCTCCCATGCTACTATGAATAAAATTCAATATAGAACGCAGTCGGTGCCGTTATTCTCCAAATTCGGAAATAAACGGGCAAAAGGGAAACAGGTGCAATGCCTGTGCGATCTCGTCACTGTATGCAGAAAAAGCGCTGTCACGCGGAAAACGCGGCCACTGAGAAATTGGGAAGGCTGCGGCGCTCACAAATCTGCAAGCCAGGAAACCTGCCGTCTGCTGGTACGGGAAAGAAATTTCCAGATCACGAGGGATTGATTGTACCGAAGCACTCCGGCAGGTGTCTTCGCTTTCACCAATCCTTTTACCATTCGGTAGAAGGATTTTTCTTTGTCGTGCCTTGAATCTGCTGATGTAAAATTTACATACATCGGGAGAGCGGTTTGGAGACCGCTTTCGGGTACAAGGGAGGACTTTTTGATGAAAAAGAAAAACGTCGGAATTGCCCTGCTGCTGGCAGTCACACTGCTGGCGGCGGCGCTGACCGGCTGCGCCGGCTCAAACAGCGCGGCGGCAGGTTCAGCAGCGGATCAGAAAGCAGCAGACTCGGTAGCGGCTCTGATCGATGCCATTTATGTGCAGGAGAGAACCGAGAATACGGACGAACAGTGCACAGCGGCGAAGGCTGCGTGGGATGCACTGACAGATACGCAGAAAGCTCTGGTATCTGGCGAAAACGCGGATCCTGACTACTTTGGAAGAGATACCGGCGATGCTTCCAAGGACGATCCGCTCAATGAGGACAAGATCGGAGAAAACGAACTTCTGGTCGTAAGCTTTGGCACTTCCTTCAACGACAGCCGTACTGCCGATATCGGCGGGATCGAAAAGGCTCTGCAGGCAGCGAATCCCGATTGGTCGGTCAGAAGAGCGTTTACCGCGCAGATTATCATCAACCACATTCAGGCCCGTGACGGCGAAAAGATCGACAACATGGACCAGGCTCTGGATCGCGCCGTTGCGAATGGCGTCAAGAATCTTGTCGTTCAGCCCACCCATCTGATGCACGGCGCCGAGTATGACGAGCTGGTGACGGCAGTGGACGAATATCGGGATAAGTTTGAATCCATTCAGATTTCGGAGCCGCTGCTCGGTGAAGTCGGTTCGGATACCACGTCTGTAAACGCAGATAAGGAAACGGTCGCAAAGGCCATCACCGCCGAGGCGGTTAAAACATCCGGATATGAGAGCCTGGAAGCCGCCGCCAAGGACGGCACTGCCTTTGTATTCATGGGACACGGCACTTCTCATACGGCCAATATTACGTATGACCAGATGCAGACGCAGATGCAGGACCTCGGTTATCAGAACGTTTTCATCGGCACCGTGGAAGGAAAGCCCGCGGATACCGCATGCGAAGCCGTGATTGCGAGTGTCAAAGAGGCCGGTTATACAAAAGTGATTCTGCGCCCGATGATGGTCGTGGCGGGGGATCATGCAAATAATGACATGGCCGGCGATGATGCGGATTCCTGGAAGAGCCAGTTCAATGCCTCCGGATATTTCAAGAGTGTAGATACCCAGATCGCGGGTCTCGGAGAGATCAGCGAGATTCAGTCGCTCTATGTCGCACACACCAAGGCGGCAATGGCAAAAGACGCAGGGCTTGCCGATGGCGTATACAGTGCGGAATTTACGACAGACAACAGTATGTTCCATGTGAATGAAGCCGACGATGGCAAGGGCGTTCTGACTGTAAAGGACGGCAAAATGACCATCCATGTCAGCTTGGCCTCCAAAAAAATCGTCAACCTTTTTGTCGGAACAGCAAAAGATGCACAAAAGGATGGTGCCGCTCTGCTTCAGCCCACAACAGATACCGTAACTTACAGCGATGGAACGAAAGAGGAAGTATACGGCTTTGATATTCCGGTCTCTGCAGTGGATACAGAATTTGATGTAGCGCTTCTCGGGACAAAGGGTACTTGGTACGACCACACAGTTACCGTCTCCAATCCCGTGCTGACCTCTTCCTCCTCCGTTCAGTAAACAGCAGACGGGGCGGCGGCTCTGATCTACCAGCTGGTAAGATATTTACATCCACGTCGGCACGGCATATTCGTGCGGAATGTGCCGTGCCGCTTTGTGCGCCCGGTATGCGCGGCAGCCGGTCGGCGAAAAGCTGATGCACTTGACGGCAGACAGCGTCAGCCAGAGGGAAAAACCCCCTTGGTGCAGCGCGCTTGATTTAATCGGAAGGCGGGTCAAACGCCGTCCCGGGGAATGTGTAGGGAGGACTGTTTCGTGATAAAGAAAAGCGTTGGAATCGCGCTTCTGCTTGCCATGCTGCTGACAGCAGGCTGCAGCGCACCGTCAGCGAATACAGCGGAGTCGACCGAAAATGTTCAGGCATCTGATTCTCAGGCGCCGGATGCATCTGGGGAAGCGCTGACCGTGACGCCGGAGAGTCTGGGTCTGACGGACGGGCAGTATCAGGTCGAGGTCGCGCTGAGCGGCGGTTCCGGCCGCGCCAGCGTGGCGTCACCGGCACAGCTGCGGGTGAAAGACGGACAGGCCTTCGCGACCATTGTCTGGAGCAGCTCAAACTATGACTATATGAAGGTCGGCGGGGAAAAGTATGCGCCGATCACCACGGAAGAACACTCTGCTTTCGAGATCCCCGTAACCGGCTTCGACTGCGAGATGCCGGTGATAGCGGATACCGTGGCCATGAGCGAGCCCCACGAGATCGATTACACGCTGCAGTTTGATTCTGCCACGATCACTGCCGTCAAAGCGGCGCCGGCTGCATGATGAAACGAAAGCTTTTGCCGGCCGTCTGCGTCCTTGCGCTGCTGGCGGCCGTTGGAATCCTGTTGGTGTTCCTCCATACCCGCTCGGAGCAAACGACGGAAGATCCGCCCGCGGCGACGGCCGGGCGAACTGCTTCGGCGGGACCGGACTGGAGCGGGATGACGGCGGAACGGGATCTGCCTCTGCAATATGCCACCCAGTTTTCCGTCACGGAATATGAGGGCGGCTATTCGCTGATCAACATAGCCGACAGCGGCCGTTATCTGGTGGTTCCTGAGGGCAAGGCGGCGCCGGTGGGGCTGGATGACGACATCGTTGTCCTGTATCAGCCGCTTGACCGCATTTATCTGGCGGCCACCTCCGCCATGGACCTGTTCCGCGCGCTGGACGGGGTGGGGAACGTCCGCCTGTCAGGGGAGGAAGCTTCCGGCTGGTACATCGATGAGGCGAAGAGGGCGCTGGAGGACGGGAGCATGCTCTACGCCGGCAAGTACAGCGCGCCGGACTACGAACGGATCTATTCCGAGGGGTGCGACCTGGCGATTGAGTCCACCATGATCTACCATACGCCGGAGGTCAAGGAACAGCTGGAAAACCTGGGCGTACCCGTACTGGTGGAGCGATCCAGCTATGAAAGTCACCCGCTGGGAAGAATGGAATGGCTGAAGCTCTACGGCGTCCTGCTGGGAAAGGAAGAACTGGCGCAGAAGCTGTTTGACCAAGAGGTAGATGCGCTGACGGACGTCGTGGGACAGAAGAGCACCGGCAAGACAGTCGCGTTTTTTTACATCACCACCACGGGAACCGTCAACGTGCGAAAATCCAACGATTATGTCGCCAAAATGATTGAAATGGCCGGCGGAACATACATATTTCCCAATCTGGAGGGTGACGGGAACGCGCTGTCCACTGTCAACATGCAGATGGAGGCCTTTTACGACGGCGCGAAGGATGCCGACTGCCTCATCTACAACAGTACCATTGACGGTGAGCTTCAAACAGTGGACGAGCTGCTTGCAAAAAGCCCGCTGCTGGCGGACTTCAAAGCCGTGCAGAACGGGAACGTGTGGTGTACGGGAAAGAATCTGTTTCAGGAGCCCATGGGACTTGGAAAGCTGATTGCCGACATCCACACGGTCCTGACGGAAGCTGATCCCAGCTCGGCGGAGCTTACCTATCTGCATAAACTGACGGGCGGAGGCGCTGGAAAATGACAAAGCATGAAATCCGCCGGTACGGACTCGCCTTCGCCGGCCTGGTGTTCCTGCTGTGCATCCTGTTCGTGTGGAACCTGAATTCCGGCAGTGTTGACCTGTCCGTCGGGGAGATTCTCGGCATTCTGCTCCATAAGACCGGCGAGGGCGCCGCCATCGTCTGGGATATCCGTCTGCCGCGCATTCTGGCGGCAATCCTTCTGGGCGGCGCGCTGTCGGTATCCGGTTTTCTGCTGCAGACGTTTTTCTCCAACCCCATTGCCGGGCCCTTCATATTGGGTATTTCCTCTGGCGCAAAGCTGGCGGTTTCGCTGACGCTGATCGGGTTTCTGGGCTACGGCGTGAGCATAGGATCCGCCGTGCTGATCCTGGCAGCTTTTGCCGGCGCCATGATCTCCATGGGCTTTGTGATGCTGATTTCGCGGCGGGTGAAGCGAATGTCGATGCTGGTCATCGGAGGCGTCATGATCGGCTATATCTGTTCGGCAATCACGGACTTTGTGGTGACGTTCGCGGACGATTCCAACATTGTAAACCTCCACAACTGGTCGCTGGGCAGCTTTTCGGGCATCACCTGGGGCAACATCCGCGTCATGGCGGTCGTGGTGCTTGCGGCGCTGGCGCTGACCTTTCTGATGAGCAAGCCCATCGGCGCCTATCAGCTGGGGGAGGTCTACGCCCAGAACATGGGCGTGAACATCCGCCTGTTCCGCTTGTCGCTCATCCTGCTGTCCAGCGTGCTTTCCGCCTGTGTGACGGCCTTCGCAGGGCCGATCTCCTTCGTGGGCGTGGCGGTGCCGCACCTGATGAAAGGCCTGTTTAAAACAGCAAAGCCGATCGTCATGACGCCGGCCTGCTTTCTGGGCGGCGGCGTGTTCTGCCTGTTCTGCGACCTGATCGCCCGGACGGTCTTCGCGCCGACGGAGCTGAGCATCAGCTCCCTCACCGCCGTATTCGGCGCGCCGGTGGTCATTTTCATCATGGTTCGCAGACAGAATTGGAATCAGTGACGGCGGGAGCGGAGCAAATGAAAGATTTTTTCGTATATACAGACCATATGACCGTGGGGTACGACGGCGTGCCTCTGATCAAGGATATCCAGATCGGCGTCCGCCGGGGGGAGATCCTCACGCTGATCGGCCCCAACGGCTCCGGTAAATCGACCATCCTCAAAAGCATGATCCGGCAGCTCCGTCTGCTGGGCGGGACAGTGGTCCTGGACGGGCGCTCCATGGGAGAACTGCCGGAGCGGGAGGTGGCCCGGCGTCTGTCCATCCTGATGACGGAGCGGATGCGCCCTGAGCTTATGACCTGCTGGGACGTTGTCGCAACCGGGCGGTATCCGTATACCGGACGGCTGGGGCTGCTGACCCAGGCCGACCGCCAAAAGGTGAACGAGGCGCTGGAGATGGTGCACGCCCGGGAGTTTGCAACCTGCTCCTTTTCCCGCGTCAGCGACGGACAGCGCCAGCGGCTCCTGCTTGCCCGCGCGATCTGTCAGGAGCCGGAGGTCGTGGTTCTTGACGAGCCGACCTCTTTTTTGGACATCCGCCATAAGCTGGAGCTTCTGGCCATTTTGAAGACCATGGTCCAGGAGAAACAGGTGGCCGTCATCCTGTCCCTGCACGAGCTGGATCTGGCGCAGAAAATCTCTGACCGCGTGGTCTGCGTGAACCGGCGGTGCGTTGAGCGCTGCGGTACGCCGGAGGAGATCTTTACGGCGGAATACATCCGCCAGCTGTACGGTATCGAACGGGGCAGCTATGACACGGATTTCGGCTGTCTGGAGATGGAGCCCGTTCCGGGCCAGCCAAAAGTGTTCGTCATCGGCGGCGGCGGCAGCGGCATCCCGGTCTACCGGCTGCTGCAGCGCCGCAGCGTTCCCTTCGCGGCGGGCGTGCTGCACGAAAACGACATGGACTTTCCCGTGGCCCGGGCGCTGGCCGCTGAGGTGATCACCGAGAAGGCCTTTGAGCCCATCGGAGATGCGGCCTGTCACAGGGCGCTGGAGGTTCTGGGCAGCTGCGAGCGGGCGATCTGCTGCCTTGCCCAATTTGGCACGATGAACCGGCAAAATCTTCTTTTAAAGGACTACGCCCAGCGGCATTCGCTTTTGGTTGATGCGGCGGAGATCGAGCGGTACGCTGTGTCTCACGGATATGGCGATGCCCGGTCAGCAGCCCGCTGACCCTCCGCGGCGGAGATCGGCAGATGAACCAAGAGGAAGTAAGGAGGTGCGGAATTGAAACTTACGATGCTGGCGATCCTGGTGGGTTTTGTCATGGACTGTATTCTGGGCGATCCGGCAAAGCTGCCCCATCCTGTATGTCTGATCGGAAAATGCATTTCTGTTTTTGAAAAGGCTCTGCGAAAGCGCTTTTCGCAGACGGAACGCGGAGCTGTTGCCGCCGGCCGCATGATGGTCGTTCTCATCGTGCTGCTCAGCGGTGCGGCTCCCTTTGGCATTTTGTACCTCTGCAGACGGGTCAGCCCGTGGCTGTATTTTGTTGTTTGCTGCATTATGAGCTGGCAGATACTGGCTGCCAAATGCCTGAAGACGGAGGCGGAAAAGGTGCGCGCCTGTCTTGAGCGCGGCGACCTCGCCGCTGCCAGAAAACAGGTGGGCATGTTGGTGGGAAGAAATACCGAAAGTCTTACCGGGATGCAGATCGTCAAGGCCGCGGTGGAGACTGTGGCAGAGAATACCTCTGACGGGGTCATTGCGCCGCTGTTCTGGATGATCCTAGGCGGCCCGGTGGCGGGCTTCGTTTACAAAGCGATCAACACCATGGATTCAATGGTCGGATACAAAAATGATCAATACCTCTATTTTGGGCGGTGCGCGGCGAAGCTGGACGACGCGGCAAACTACATTCCGGCCCGGCTCTCGGGCCTTGGCATGATCGCCGCCGCAGCGCTGATCGGCTTTGACGGCAGAAATGCGGCTCGGATCTGGAAGCGGGACAGAAGAAAACATGCAAGCCCCAACTCCGCGCAGACCGAATCCGCGTGCGCCGGCGCGCTGCACCTGCAGCTGGGCGGCAGCGCCTGTTACTTTGGCAAGCTGCACGAGAAGCCATTCATCGGCGATCCGGATCGGACTGCCGAGCCGGAGGACATCTCCCGAAGCTGCCGCCTGATGTACGGAACCAGCCTATTTTTGCTGGCAGCCCTTGAACTGGCGGGATTGGGTATTGTATTCTTAGCGGGGTATATATGGTGATTAACGGTGATTCTTACGGTCACGGCGGTGACATTTACAAAAACAGAATCCGGTTGGACTTTTCGGTCAACGTGAATCCGCTGGGCACGCCTCAGAACGTGCAGCGGGCGGCAGCAGACGCCGCAAAGTCCCTCTCGGCCTATCCGGACCCCTACTGCGGTATGCTCCGGAAAAAGCTCGCGGACACGCTCGGCACAGATGTGCAGGACATCCTCTGCGGCAACGGTGCCGCAGAGCTGATCTTCCAGTTTGCGCTGGCCCTGCGCCCGGGAAAAGTCATTCTTCCCGTGCCCTCCTTCTCCGAATATGAAACCGCCCTGGATGCTGCGGGCTGTCGTCCGGAATTCTATCCGCTCAGACGGGAGAACGGATTTGCCCTCACGGAAGAAATCCTGGACGTCATCACGGACGACACGGAACTTTTGATGCTCTGCAGTCCCAATAACCCCACAGGCCTCTGCGTCCCGTGGGAGCTCCTGGAGCGAATCCTTTCCAGATGCCGGGAGACCGGTACCTGGCTGTTCCTCGACGAGTGTTTTCTGGATCTGGCGGATCAGGACAAAATGCGTTCTCTTATCCCGGAGCTCCGGGAGAACGATCGGGTGTTTCTCCTGCGGGCGTTCACCAAGCTGTACGGCATGGCGGGGGTTCGGCTGGGCTATGCCGTCTGCAAAAAGAGGGACATGATGGAGAAGATGTGCCGTCTTGTCCAGCCCTGGAATGTGTCCTCCCCTGCCCAGGCGGCCGGGGAAGCGGCGCTGGACTGCGCGGCATTTGTGGAACGGACCAGAGAAATCATATCCAAGGAGAAGCAATACCTGCTGCGGGAGCTGCGCGCGCTCGGAATCGCGGTCCTGCCGGGAGACGCGAACTTCCTGATGCTTTCCGGCGTGCCGGGACTGTATGATCGGCTGCTGGAACGGCAGATCCTCATCCGCAGCTGCAGCAACTATCGCGGCCTGAACACCGGGGACTGCCGCATCGCAGTGCGCACCCATGGGGAAAATGCGGCGCTGATTGCGGCGCTGTGGGAGATATGCCATGCATGAAACGGGAATTGAAGGCTGCTACATCCTGAAGAACGGGAAGAAACTGCGCTTCGGCTATACTACGGGAACCTGTGCGGCGGGGGCCGCCAAGGCTGCGGCCAGAATGCTTGTAACGGGCAGAATAGTTGAAACGGCGGACATTCTGACCCCCAAGGGGATCCCCCTAAATTTAGAAGTATTAAACCCCGTGATCCGGGAAGGCAGGGCGTCCTGTGCCGTACAGAAGTACAGCGGCGACGACCCCGACGTGACGGACGGTGTTCTGGTCTGTGCGGAGGTGTGCTGGCAGGCAAAGCCCGGGATCACGATTGACGGCGGGCTCGGCATCGGGCGGGTGACCAAGCCCGGGCTGAAGCAGCGGGTGGGAGAGTCGGCCATCAATCCGGTGCCCATGGAGATGATCCGCCGTGCCGTGAAAGAGGAGCTGGACGATTGCGAACAGGCGGCGGGAATGAAAGTCGTGATCTCGGTTCCCGCCGGTGTGGAACTGGCAAAAAAGACCTTCAATCCCCGGCTGGGCATTGAAGGCGGCATCTCTGTGCTGGGTACCAGCGGTATCGTGGAACCGATGAGCGAAGAGGCCCTGGTGGAATGCATTGAGCTGGAACTGCGGCAGAAGCGAGCACTGGGCTGTGACAGGCTTTTGATCACTCCGGGTAATTACGGCGCGGATTTCATCCGTTCCCTCTGCAGTGTTCCGGAGACGGAGCTCGTCAAATGCTCCAACTATATCGGCCGAACCCTGGATATGGCGGTGGCGGCGGGGTATCCGGAGGTGCTGCTCGTCGGTCATGTGGGCAAACTGATCAAGCTGACCGGCGGGATTATGAACTCTCATTCCAGGGAAGCCGACGCCCGTGCGGAGCTGATGGCAGCCTGCGCCCTGCGCGCCGGCTGCACAGCGGATGCGGCGAGAACGATTCTGGAGTGTCTCACCACCGATGAGATGCTGCGGGTACTGCAGGAAACCGGACTGCTGCGGAAAACCATGGAGGCAGCGGCGGAGCGGATCGATTTTTACCTTCGCTGCCGTGTAAAGGAACGGCTGACCATCGGCGCGGCGGTCTTTTCAAACGAACTCGGAATTCTTTGTACGACGGGTCCCGCCGAGCTGTGGCTCCGGGAACTGATGGAGCGTGGAAATGGATAAAGGAAAACTCTATGGAATCGGCGTCGGTCCCGGCGACCCGGAGCTTGTGACGCTGAAGGCAGTCCGGCTCATTCGGAAGTGTGACATCATCGCGGTGCCCCATAAGGATAAAAGCAGGTGCTTTGCGCTGCGCATTGCCATGGGTGCAGTGCCGGAGCTGGATGGAAAGCCTCTTCTGGAAGTGGACATGCCCATGACCAAGGATCAGGATACGCTGGAGCGGGCGTACGCATCCGGAACCGCGAAGCTGCGGGAACAGCTGGACGCCGGGAAAACAGTCGGCTTTCTGACGCTCGGCGACCCCACGGTCTATTCCACCTACTGCTATCTCCATGAAAGGATCGCGGATCTTGGCTATGATACAGAGATTATTCCGGGCGTTACTTCCTTCTGCGCGGCGGCGGCGGCGCTGAATATCCCCCTGTGCGAAAACCGACAGGAGGTGCACATCATCCCCGGCACCTACCGTCCCATCGAAGCGCTCGGCTACCCCGGGGTCAAAGTGTTCATGAAAAACTGTGTTCCGGAGACACTCGCCGCAGCCCGGCAGAAGGGTCTTTCCGTGCGGATGGTGGAAAACTGCGGAACGCAAGACCAGCGGGTATACCGGTCGATCAATGAGATCCCGGAGAATGCAGGCTATTATTCCGTAATGATTGTCAAGGAGGAAGGACAATGATTCATTTTGTCGGCGCAGGCAGCGGTGCTGCGGACCTGATTACCATCCGGGGCAAGAGACATCTGGAGCAGGCTGACGTGATCGTCTATGCCGGCTCTCTGGTCAATCCGGAACTTCTTTCCTGCAAAAAGGAGAGCTGTGCGGTCTACAACAGCGCCGAAATGACGCTGGAAGAAGTCATCCAAGTCATGCTGGACGCGGAGGCGAAGGGCCTGACCACCGTCCGGCTCCATACCGGGGACCCCTGCCTCTATGGCGCCGTCCGTGAGCAGATGGATATTCTGGACGACAAAGGCATCGAATATGACTCCTGCCCCGGCGTCAGCGCCTTCTGCGGCGCGGCGGCGGCGCTGAATCTCGAATATACCCTGCCGGATGTGTCCCAGAGCGTGGTGATTACCCGCATGGCGGGAAGAACGCCGGTTCCCGAACGGGAGAGCATCCGGTCTTTTGCGGCGCACCATGCCACCATGGTGGTCTTTCTGAGCACAGGGCTTCTGGAACAGCTGTCCGCGGAGTTGGTCGCCGGCGGATACGCTGCGGATACCCCGGCTGCCATCGTATACAAAGCGACCTGGCCGGAAGAGCGAAAGTACGTCTGCACGATCGGAACCCTTGCCCAATGCGCAAAAGAGAACAACGTCACAAAGACGGCGCTGATGATTATCGGCGATGCGGTGCTGCACGCCAACTACCGCAGGTCGGACCTCTATCATCCGAACTTCACCACGGAATACCGGGCGGCAAAGCCGGTGACGCAGTGACGATCCGGATTGTTTCCTATTCCGCAAGGGGGATCGAGACGGCCGGGAAAATCGCAGAGGCGCTGCGGTCGAAAGCGCACAGCTGCCGGTGCTTTGCACCGGCGGCATACTGCCACAGCCCGGACACCGAGCCGCTGGAGCTGCATGCTCAGCAGTGGGCGCAAGAGGGCTTCCGGGAAGCGGGGGCGCTGGTGTTCTGCTGTGCCGCCGGTATCGCCGTGCGGGCAATCGCCCCGTGGGTTCAGAGCAAGAAAGAGGACCCGGCTGTGGTGGTGGTGGACGAACTGGGACGATTTGCCGTCCCCATACTCTCCGGACATCTGGGCGGCGCAAATGAGCTGGCGCTGATGATCGCGGAGGGGATCGGGGCGATCCCGGTTGTGACCACCGCCACGGATCTGAACGGTGTCTTTGCCGTGGACGTGTTCGCGAAGAAGAACCATCTCCGTATAGAGAACATGCAGCTTGCCAAAGAGGTCTCCGCCGCGCTGCTGGCAGGGAAACCGGTGGGCTTCTGCTCGGACATGCCCTGTCGCGGAACACTGCCGAGGGGGCTGACGGAAAAGCAGGCGGAACTCGGCATCTGCATTACGGCGGATCCGGCCAAGGCGCCGTATGAGAAGACCCTGCGCCTCCTGCCGATGCACTGTGCGGCGGGCCTCGGGTGCCGGCGCGGCAAGCGCGCGGAAGAGCTGGAGGTGTTCCTCCTTCAGCGGCTGGCGGACTGCGGCGTGGGCATTCATGAGCTCCGGTGCGTTGCCAGCATCGACCTGAAAGAAGCTGAGACGGGCCTTGTAGTCCTGTGCAAAAAATACGCTCTGCCCTTTGTGACCTATTCGGCAGATCAGCTGAACTCGGTACCCGGAGAATTTTCCGGTTCCGAGTTTGTGAAGAAGACCACAGGCGTGGACTCCGTATGCGAGCGCTCCGCCGTGCTTGCCAGCTCAGGCAGGCTGATCAAGGGAAAAACCGGGGCCGACGGCATGACCTTTGCCCTGGCAGAATATGAGGAGGCGATCAGGTTTGAGTAAGATCTATGTTGTGGGCATTGGGCCCGGCAGCCATGAGAATATGACCCAGCGCGCGCAGCAGGCGCTGGAAAACTGTGATATCATCGTTGGCTACACGGTCTATGTGGGCCTGGTAAAGGAGCACTACGCAGACAAGGAATTCCTGACGACGCCCATGCGCCGGGAAGTGGAGCGTTGCGTTTTGGCCTTTGAGCGTGCGGCGGAAGGCAAAACCGTTGCAATCATCTGCAGCGGTGACGCCGGCATTTACGGCATGAGCGGAATTGTGGAGGAATTGGCGCCCCGGTATCCCGACGTGGAAGTGGAGACAGTCCCCGGCGTGTCCGCCGTCATCAGCGGCGCCTCCATCCTTGGTGCCCCGCTGATGCATGACTTCGCCGTGATCAGTCTGAGCGATCTGATGACGCCGTGGGAAAAAATTGCCAAGCGGCTGCTGTGTGCGGCGCAGGCGGACTTCGTTCTCTGCCTCTACAACCCTTCCAGCAACAAGCGAAAGGGATATCTGCAGAAAGCCTGCGAGCTGGTATTGCAGTACGCATCCCCGGAGACAGTCTGCGGGATCGCAAAAAACATCGGACGGGAGGGCGAAGACGCCAGAATCCTGACGCTTGGAGATCTCCGATACACCGAAGTGGATATGTTCTCCACGGTGTTTATCGGCAACTCGCAGACAAGAGCGATCAACGGAAGGATGGTCACTCCCAGAGGATATGTGCATGAATGATGTCATTCTGTTCGCCGGAACGACGGAGGGCCGCAAGGTCGCGGAAGCGTGCAGCGGCCGGAATGTAACGCTGCATGTGAGCGTGGCCACGGAGTACGGAGAGACGTTCATTGAAGAGGCGGACAATATACGCGTGCTGGCCGGACGCAAGGATGCCGCCCGGATCGCTGCGCTCATACGGGAGACGGGCGCGAAGCTGGTGATCGACGCCACGCATCCGTATGCCGCCGCTGTCACCCAGACACTCCGAACGGTCTGCCGGGAAACCGGCACGGAGTATCTGCGCCTTCTTCGAACGGAAGAGCATTTCGGCACGGAACACTGCATCTTTGTTGACAGTACGGAGGAGGCGGTTGCCTACCTCAATTCCGTGAGAGGCAATGTGCTGCTGACGGTGGGCAGTAAGGAGCTGGCCCGGTACACGGAGGTCGCGGACTATAAGGCCCGTCTGTTTGCCAGAGTCCTCTCCCTGCCCCAGGCGGCGGAGCAGGCATCCGCCCTCGGTTTTGAAGGAAAGAACCTCATCTGCATGCAGGGCCCGTTTACCGAGGAATTCAACGCGGCCTTGCTGCGCATGCTGGACGCCCGCTACCTGGTTACCAAGGACACCGGCGCGGCCGGCGGTTTCTCGGAAAAAATTCGGGCAGCGGAGGCATGCGGTGTGAAGGTCGTCGTGATCCGCCGGCCTCTGAAGGAGGAGGGCGTCAGTGTCGAGGAATGCCTCGGCCTTCTCGAAAAGCGGTTCGGATTCACCGTGGAAAAGAGGATTGCGATCATCGGCGTGGGCGCCGGCAGCGCGGACTCCATGACGCTGGCCGCCGAAGAAGCCTTCCGGAAAGCGGATCTGATCGTGGGTGCGAAACGGCTCACGGAGAGTCTGGCCCGCTTCCACAAGCCCTCCGAAAACGCGATCCTGGCACAGGACATTGCGCAGATCGCCCGGAATAGCCCGCAAAGAAACATTGCGATTGCCATGTCCGGCGACACAGGCTTCTACAGCGGCGCAAAGAGCCTTCTGCCGCTCCTTGCGGACTTGCACCCCACGGTGCTGCCGGGGATCTCTTCCGTGATCTACTTCTGCAGCCGCCTGGGCACCTCCTGGGACGATGCGCTGCTGATCAGCATCCACGGAAGAAGCTGCAACTATCTGGCAAAGATCCGCCGAAACCCCAAGGTCCTGGCCCTGACGGGCGGGCGGGAGAGCGCGGCAGATCTGATCGCTGCATTGAACGAAAACGGCCTCGGCCATGTGCGTCTCACGGTCGGGGAGAATCTCTCCTACGCGCGCGAGACCATCACCTCCGGTACAGCGGAGGAACTGGCCGGGAAGGCCTTTGAGCCGCTGGCAGTCGTACTGGCGGAGAACCCGGAGGCGGGGAATGCCGCGGTCACCCACGGTCTTCCGGACAGCGCTTTTTTGCGTGCGGAAGCGCCCATGACCAAGCAGGAGATTCGCGCCGTTGTTCTCTCCAAGCTGGAGCTGACAAAAAACGCCGTCTGCTGGGATGTCGGCGCCGGAACCGGCTCCGTGTCCATGGAGATGGCGGATTGCTGTGAGGACGGCACGGTCTATGCCGTCGAACGGGAGGAAGCGTGCTGCGCGCTCATTGAGAAGAACAAGCGCCATCTCGGCATCTCAAATGTGACGGTGGTGCCGGGCACAGCACCGGACGCCCTGCGGGATCTGCCGGCGCCCACCCACGCGTTCATCGGGGGCAGCAACGGCAAATTGAAGGACATCCTTGCGCTTGTACTGGAGCGGAATCCCCAGGTGCGCATCGTGCTCAACACGGTTACGGCAGAGACCTTCGCCGAAGCGGTGGAGGGGCTGAAGACCCTGCCGGTAAAAGATCTGGAGATCGCGCAGATCAGTGTGGCCCGGAGCCGGAAACTCGGCAAATACCATCTGATGACGGCTCTGAATCCCGTATTCATCCTCTCCTGCACGGGAGGTGCGGAAAATGCATAGCCCGAGAGTCCTGCTGGCGGCGTCTGCCAGCGGCAGCGGCAAGACCATGATTACCTGCGGGATTCTGCAGGCGCTGTACAACCGGAAGATGCAGGTATCGTCCTTTAAATGCGGGCCGGATTATATTGACCCGATGTTCCACGAGAAGGTGATCGGCGTCCGATCCGGAAATCTGGATCTGTTCTTCAGCGGAGCGGAGATGCTTCGCCGGCTCTTTTCCCGAAACGCCGAAGGCACAGAGATCTCCGTCATTGAGGGCGTCATGGGTTACTACGACGGGCTGGCCCCCGCGACAGAGGAAGCGTCCACCTATCGAATTGCCCAGGCCCTGAACGCGCCGGTGATCCTGATTGTGAACGCCAGGGGCCAGAGCCTCTCCTCCCTTGCCGCGCTGGAGGGCTTCGTGAGGTTTCGGCCCGACAGCGGGATCAAAGCCGTAATTTTCAACCAGATGTCCGAGCATGTATTTCTGTCTGTGAAGGATAACGTGAAAAAAATGGGCATTGTCCCGCTGGGCTATGTGCCCAGAGCGGAGGATCTGGTCATCGAGAGCCGCCATCTCGGCCTCGTGACGCCGGATGAGATCGCGGATCTTTCCGACAGACTGCAGCATCTGGCAGCCCTGCTGGAGAAGACTCTGGACATGGACGCCCTGATCGCCCTTGCAGGCAGCGCGCCGGATTTGCAGGATTCGGCAGCGGAAATTCTGCCAAAGGGGACGAAAACGAAAATCGCAGTCGCGCGGGATGAGGCCTTCTGTTTCTTCTACCGGGACAATCTGTCGCTGCTGGAGCGCCTGGGCGCGGAGCTTTCATTTTTCTCACCGATCCATGATGAGAAGCTTCCGGAAGGGACCCGGGGGCTCCTCCTGCCCGGCGGATATCCGGAGCTGTATGCAAAAGCCCTGAGCGGGAATCTCTCCATGCGCGGAGCGGTGGCGGACGCCATCCGGAGCGGTACCCCCTGTCTTGCCGAGTGCGGCGGCTTTCTGTATCTCCACCGGGAGCTTGAGGACATGAACGGGATCTTCCACCCCATGGCTGGCGTATTGAACGCGAAGGCGTGGCGGACGAATCATCTAGGCCGTTTCGGGTACATTACCCTGACAGCGGCCACGGCATCGGGCATTCTGGAAGCCGGAGACCGGATCCGCGGCCATGAATTCCATTACTATGAAAGCGAATCCTGCGGGGATTCCATGACGGCCGAGAAACCGGCCGGCTCGAAAAGCTGGCAGTGTGTCCATGCGGAAGGAAATCTGCTTGCGGGGTTTCCGCATATGTTCTATGAGTCGAATCCGCACATCATTGTGCGCTTTCTGCGCAGATGCGCAGGAGAGGAGTAAGACAGATGGCCAAGGCAATTATGGTTCAAGGCACGATGTCAAACGCAGGAAAAAGCGTGCTGGCAGCAGGGCTGTGCCGCGTATTCAAACAGGACGGCTACCGTGTCGCTCCGTTCAAAGCCCAGAATATGGCGCTGAATTCCTTCATTACAAAGGAAGGCCTGGAAATGGGCCGGGCGCAGGTGGTACAGGCGGAGGCGGCAGGGATAGAGCCGTCGGTCCTGATGAATCCCATCCTTCTCAAGCCCACCAACGATACCGGCTCTCAGGTCATCGTGGGCGGCGAGGTGTGGGGACAGATGACCGCGAAGGAGTACTTCGCAGTCAAGGGAAAGCTTCTACCGGAAGTCATCAGGGCTTTCGATAAACTGTCTGAGGACTACGATATCATTGTGATCGAAGGCGCGGGCAGCCCGGCTGAGATCAACCTGAAAGACGACGACTGCTTTGTGAATATGGGCATGGCGAAGCTGGCCGGGGCCCCGGTGCTGCTCGTCGGTGATATCGACCGGGGCGGCGTTTTTGCGCAGCTGTGGGGCACGGTGGCACTGTTGGATCCGGACGAGCGCGCCAGGATCAAGGGTGTCATCATCAACAAATTCCGCGGCGACGAATCCATCCTGATGCCGGGCGTCCGGCAGCTGGAGGAACTGCTGCAGATCCCTTCCGTGGGCGTGGTGCCGTACATGCACCTGGATATCGACGACGAGGACAGTCTCTCAGACCGTCTTTCCAACAAGGAAGTGGCACTGGTTGACATCGCGGTGATTCACGTGCCGAGACTCTCGAATTTTACGGATTTCAAGGCGCTGGAAGGCGTTGACGGCGTGTCGCTGCGCTATGTGTCCTCCGTGCAGCAGCTGGGCGACCCGGACCTCATTATTCTGCCAGGCACAAAAAACACCATGAAAGACCTGCAGTGGCTCCGGCAGAACGGTCTGGAAGCGAAAATACTGCAGCATGCCGCCTCCGGCCGGGCGATATTCGGGATCTGCGGCGGGTACCAGATGCTGGGGACTCAGCTCTCCGACCCGCACGGCGTCGAGGAGGGTGGAAGCATCCGGGGTATGGGCCTTCTGCCGGTCTCCACGGTATTCACGCCGCAGAAGACCCGGACCCGGGTTTCCGGGCGGTTCGGCGCAGTCTGCGGCATTTTCGGGAGCCTTTCCGACCAGACCTTTGAGGGCTATGAAATCCACATGGGCGAGACGGAATGCGCCGCCGTGATCACCGAACTTACGGACAGCGTGACACATACCAAACGCGGGGACGGCTGCCAGAATGGCAACGTGTACGGAAGCTATGTCCATGGCATCCTGGATGCCGATGATGTGGCTGGTACGATGATCCGCGCGCTGGCCGTGCACAAAAACGTGGACCCGGCGGAGCTGGGCCAGGTGTCCAACGAGAAATACAAACAGCAGCAGTACGATCTGCTTGCGGATACCTTACGGGAACATTTGAATATGAAAAAAATCTACGAAATACTGGAGGCGGGTATCTGATGGAAGTGGTGAATATTTCTCCTGCGGATATCGAGCGGGAGAGCTTTGCAACCATTACCAGAGAGCTGGGAGACCGGGTTCTGGACCCCGCACAGGCGCCGATCATCAAGCGGGTCATCCATACGACTGCGGATTTCGAGTATGCGGATACGCTGTTCTTCTCTCCCAACGCGGTGGAGCTGGCCAAGGAGGCCATACGCAGCGGAGCGCGCATCATAACGGACACGCAAATGGCGTATTCCGGCATCAACAAGAAGGCGGCGGCAAGGTTTGGCTGCGAAGTGAGCTGCTTTATGTCCGATGAGGACGTTGCCCAGGAAGCCAGCAGCCAGGGCGTTACGCGGGCCAGGGTGAGCATGGACAAGGCTGCGCGGCAGAAACTGCCCGCCATCTTTGCCATCGGCAATGCGCCCACGGCGCTGATCCGGCTGAGAGAGCTGATCGATGCGGGAGAACTGCGGCCCAAGCTGATCATCGGCGTGCCTGTGGGCTTCGTGAATGTGGTTGCCTCCAAAGAGCAGATTATGGAGACGGACGTTCCCTGCATCGTCGCCAGAGGCCGAAAAGGCGGCAGCAATGTGGCCGCCTGCATTGTGAACGCGCTTTTATACCTGCTGGATGAGAAGCGCGGCCAGTAGCGGAGGAAATCCGCTGAAGAATATAACAGGACCCGGCTGATTGGAGGTGCCGCTGATGAACAATTTTTCTTTTTTCTGCAATAAGGAATGCGAGTATTTCCCATGCCATGCCACGACAGACCCGGATTCGTTTAACTGCCTGTTTTGTTACTGCCCGTTGTATACACTGGGTGAAAAATGCGGCGGCAATTACAGTTATACAAAAAGCGGAATCAAGAACTGCGAAAAGTGCCTGCTGCCGCACAGCCGGGACGGATTCCGCTATATCCGATCAAAATTTTCGGAAATCTCATCGCTCGCAACTGCCGGCCAGTCCAAGCATGGCGTCATGAAGATCGTCTGTTTGGATTTGGAGGGCATTCTTATCCCGGAAATATGGGTAGCCTTTGCTGATATCTGCGGAATCCCCGCGCTCAAGCGCACAACCCGAGATGAACCGGATTACGACAAGCTGATGCAGTACCGCCTTGACATTTTGCGGACACACGGCCTTTGTCTGAAGGACATTCAGACAGCGATTGCGGGCATCAGTCCGCTGCCCGGTGCAAAGGAGTTTTTGGGCAAATTGCGCGGCGTTGCCCAGGTTGTGATTGTCAGCGATACTTTTGAGCAGTTTATGCCGCCGATCGGGGAAAAGCTGGGGTGGTCCACCGTACTCTGCAACAAGCTCGATGTTGCGGAAGGCGGGCAGATCACCGGTTATCAGATGCGCTGTCAGCACTCTAAATTGACCACTGTCAAAGCGCTTCAGTCGATAGGATATGAGACGATTGCCGTCGGCGACAGCTATAATGATCTGGATATGATACGCGCGAGCAAGGCCGGATTCCTCCTGAATCCTCCGGAAACGATAAAATCGGAACATCATGAGATACCTGTTTATGAGCAGTATGATGATCTTCTGGCCGCAATCATAGATGCGCTATCAAGATAATTGCTATAGCAATTATTAAAGCTGCATCCGGGGCATGGCTTCTGCCTAAAGTTTGGCTATTGCTCCTTAGCCCCGGTTAAATGCCCGAAAGCGACGGCGTTCTGCATAATAAAGTACGTCAGCAAAGACCTCTCCCAGCGCAAGGATGATTTAAGTCAGCACCTGAATTTCATTCCCGGCCATTGAAAAACTCCTTGCCGGCCTCGTTGGTCACGTTGTCGATCACCGTGCCGGTGCCGTAAGTGTTAAAGGTTCTGAGGAGGACGTTGGTGTTGCTGCGGATGTATCGGTCTGCGTACAGTACCTGAGAGGTCATACCGGAATCTCGCACAAGACCCGCGATGTCGATTTTCTCCAGCTCGGTTTTCTGCTGTTCCTGCTTGCCGGGAAAATCTCCCCGCTGCAAGACCATATCCGGGAGGTAAGCGTCACATGCAAATCCGAATAGGTAAAGTCAGCGGCCAACACTCTCTCTAATTTTTGCCATGAGCACCACAGGTTCATCTTTTCTCTGGCTGAATTGCTGATGTTGATTTTCGCGCTGCGCTCCGCCTCTGTATTCCTGTCTCGGTTGACGGTGTAAATTACGCCGGTTACCAGCCGACCCGCTGTTCGGTTGCTTTTTCGTTTTGCCACACTTTCCCTCCTGAACGACGTGAAGCGGAGCCGCAGCTCCGCTTCACGTCGTTTTAATTTTTCTGCACATTAGCTCTGGAACACGCCTTTCGGAACCGGCATGCACTGGCATTGAATTGCCTGCTTGTGCGCAATTTGCATAATTTCACATCATTCAACAATACTAAGCACATTCTAAAATGAAAGGTGTTGCTGAATATGAGCAATCTCGAATGCAGCGTGCATTCTTGCGGTAATAACTGTTCTGGTCTTTGCGGCCTTTCCTGCATTGATGTTTCAGGAAAAAGCGCGACATCCAGCAGCGAAACTGCCTGCAGCTCTTATCGTCCCGATAACGGTGCATCCAACATCGTGAACGAGGCTTCCGCGAGTCCTGCAACAAAAATCAGCTGCAAAGCCTGTAACTGTAAGCACAATGATAACTACAAGTGCAATGCTGACAACGTCACCATTGAGAACTGCGGATGCGGCAGCGGTGCCGGATGCCAGACCTTCGAAGAATAATCGGCAGATCGAGGCGCTTTCCTTTGCTGTTCGAATCTTTGAACGAATCGTAGTAGATGATGTAGAACCCGCCGCTTCATTGCGGCGGGTTCCTTTTCATGGTTTTTCAGCAGCGTAGACGCTGACGAGGAATGCACTGTTCACCAACCGGAAGGGCAACGTGGCAAAGCCGCTGCGGTTGGCGCTGGGAGACTGCATCATCCAGACGGAGTACGGCTGATGAAGAAACTACTCTGCAGATTGATCGTGGACGCTACCTGCGCACCATCCAATATTCGTTACCCGCAGGACGCGTCCCTGCTGAATGAGGCCCGGGAAAACACAGAAAAGAGATTGGATGAGCAGCATGATCCGGCTGATGGCCGAAAGCCACGCACTTACCGGGCTCAGGCGCATTGAGATTTCCTGCAGTTCAGCCGCAGCCGTAAGAAGACGGCGAAAAAGATCCGCAGGGCGGTAGGAAAGCAGCTGCGCGATTTGGCGCACCTTGCCGCTATTGACGAAAAGCTTATTCTGGGCAAAAATCTTTCCCAGCAGAAAAACGACCGTCTCGCGGCTGTCCGCAGAATCTATGCGCAGCAGAAATATTGCCCACCGCTGCCACACAGTTCCGGATCGGATCATCAGCATCAGTCAGCTTTTCTGCGTCCTATTGGCAAACCTGTGGAATTTTGCGCGAAGCAGGACATCAGTGTGGTAAACGGCTGAACCAGATTGGAATGCTTCTCCTTCAACGTCTACAAAGAGGCTGGCAATCTGCAGGACATGGCAGAGCGGTTTCGCCAGCGGGAAGGGCATTATCCCAGCCGAATTCTGGCAGATAAGATCTACCGGAAAAGGGACGCGCATACCGTCCCTTGCTTTTATGCAGTGCCTATTTGAGGGCTTCCTCCCTGGGGGAGTATGTTAACATTACGAATACCGATGTTTGAATATTCAAGGCTGTCAAAATGATACTTGTCACCGTAGCTGTCCCCTCTTCCCAAGGCATCGAAGCTAACATAAATGTCAGCCGGCATCCACAGTCTTGAATTCTCATCTCTAAATTCAGCGCGAATAATTGCGTTCCTAGAGTATTTTGTAAAAACTCCTGGTGGGACATATTTGCTCGAAGAAGGAAAAAAAGTAGCATCCTGCACCACAAATGATCCAGGGCTTCGCGCATGATTAACCATTTCTAGCAAAGCACCCTCAACACTTGGAGTAGCCAAAAAGGTTACTCTTCCATAGTATTCGTTTGTTATATTGTCGTAAATATCGATTCGCGGCGTTGCGACTCTATCAAACACAAACACCCTCCCCTTCCTCTGCCAATGTATTCGATGCACGCAAAAAGTATCATTGCCCTGCGCTCAGGGGAGCGGGACGCAGGAAGGATGAAAGACGCCCCGTCAATGCTCGCCGATATTAACGCCGGTCTACAGCAAAGGACCGGCCATCATAAGACGGTCGGCCCGTGCTTAATTCAAGTTTTTTGCTTAGCCGCATGCACAATCCACAACAGTACCGAGGAACCGATTAAAGCAGCGAACAAGCTCCAAAAATTAACCCATGTGATCTCTCTTCCACCAAACAGATTCATAATCAGACCACCAATAAATCCGCCGATAATTCCGACTGTGATATTTGCTCCGATACCCATTTTTTTATTGCCAGTCGTCACGCTTGCAATCCATCCAGCAAGAGCACCTAGGGCGATCCAGCCTATGATCCAGCCTATGATTTCCATTTTCAGATCCTCCTTTTCTTTTCCTAGTATGCGGAGGATTTGGCTAGGCTAATCAAAATACTTCACGGAACCAGATTACCGCGTTTAAAACTGGTTCGTGGCCCATCTTTTCAAATCATACTGAGAAATTCTGCGATGTCACACAGAAAAGCTGCTTTTTTGTGCTTGAACCCGTGCTCTCTATCCCAGGTAAGTTAAGCAATGCGTACGGATATTGTCTATGTCTTTGACAATTCAGCCAGATCCCCTCCGCCAGCCTCTGCCGCAGCTCCTCATTCTGGAGATCCAGCCCAATATGTAGCTTGGCGTTCTCCACCGCCCGCATCTTCCGTGTCTCGGACCAGTCCTCAATGGCAACAAGCTGCTCCATCTTGTTTTCGGCCGGGCGGCCGGTACCCGAGCTATGTGGCAGGTAGACACGGTCGCCATTCTTTTTTTGTGCGAACCCGCACACACTCCCGTCGATGATCTCCTGCCGGGCCTCGTGGTATGCCTTCACCCGACGATCATAGCCACGGACGATCCAGAGGCACTCCTGGCGCACATCATAGGGTAAATTAGGCTTTTGGGGCATCAGCCCTCCCTCCATTTCCCGCATCCCCGCCATATGATCACGCGCCACTTTCTTCTGCATATAACGTTATCGCAGGTCGTACAGTTTGGGCGAACCGGCTTTTTCTCTTCGGCGAAGGTGCATTTAGTGCTTCCTCCAGGGACTCCGTGTTCCGGGCAGGTGTGGCCAGCCGGGCTTAGAGCTCCGACAGCAGCATCGCCTGTGCCTGCCAGTGCATGCCCCGCCGGCTGGATCCGGCCGAGATAATGATTTGTCTGTCATCATGGAGTTGCGCTCCTAACGCAATGTTAACATAATGTCTTTACTTTATCTAAAAGTCGTGATATAATAACTTAGTTACATAGAAAGGAGTTATAATGCAGAATCAAAAACAAGATATTGACGATCTGATTTTTGGAGATCAAAAACAGATAATCAGCGACAGGTAGTCGTAGGAATCCGGGGCAGCGGCTGGCCCTGGTATTTTTTTATGCATTTTTGTATTCTGATCTTCAACTCCACCGCAACGCAGAAAAAGCCTGCAATACAAAGGATTTTGAATAGCCCAACGGGGCAAATCCCTTGTATTGCAGTAACCGTCAAATAAGTGGACACCTGTTATAGGTGCAACAACCATGCTACAATTGACTCCAAAGGAAGTGAAAAACCACATGTGGTTTTTTAAGACGAAAAGGAGTGGTTGCATGAATACAAGAGAGATTGCGAGCGAATACCGGCTTGCGCATTGGGCGCAGGCAATGCGGGACCGTACGGACAGAGGACTATTAATCCGGGCATACTGCGAGGAAACTGGAATACACGAAAACACGTATTTCTACTGGCAGCGCAAACTGCGCGAGGCGGCATGTTCGGAGATACAGCCCGCTGCTACCGAAGGAAAACACCTTGTGCCAAACGGCTGGGCACTTTGTGTGAACGGTGAACCGACGCTGGGACAGGGACGGACTATCGAAGTTGGTGGGTGCCGCATAACGGTCGGCACGGAGACAAATCCAGCGCTTCTCACAAAAGTCTGCCGTGCGCTGAAAGAACTATGATCAGCTTCAGCGGGAAGCCCTGTTACCTTGCCTGCGGAGCTACAGATATGAGAAAATCCATAAACGGACTGGCTGCTATCGTGGAGGGAAGCTTTAGGCTCGATCCTTTTGGCGGTTCGCTGTTTGTATTCTGCAACCGAAGCCGTGACAGGCTAAAGATACTTGATTGGGACGGCGACGGGTTCTGGCTGTACTTCAAACGGTAAAGATACGCAGGCACGTACGCTTGGTTTACACCTGCCGCAAATGCGAAAAGGATGAATACGGGGTTCCCATTGTGAAAGCTGCGGTAAGCGAGTCGGTCATCAAAGGCAGCTTTGCTTCTCCGGAGGCTATCGCGCATATTATGACACAGAAATTCTAATGGGTTCTCCGCTTTACCGACAGGAAAAGGAATTGCAGCAGAACGGAATTCAGCTTTCACGGCAGACAATGTCAAACTGGCTGATACGGGCCATGGAAGACTGGCTGGAGCCCGTTTATGACGCGCTGCATGAGATGCTTTGCAATCACGGCATTCTTCACGCGAACGAAACGGCACTTCAGGTACTGCGGGAACCAGGGAAAACGGCGCAGAGCAAGAGCTATACAAGGTCTCTTGCCTCATAGCGGCAAGAGAAGGTCCCCTGGGGGATGTGGCTGTACCGGACACGCGGGGACGCTGTGCAACCGATCGTCCTGTATGATTACCAGCCGGACCGCAGGTCAAAACGGCCGGCAGTGTTTTTGAAGGATTTCAAGGGCTATTTGCATACAGACGGGTACGAGGGATACCATTCCCTCAGAATCGAAATAACTGTGGTAGGCTGCTGGGCGCATGTCCGGCGAAAATTTGATGAAGCGCTGAAAGCTCTGCCGGAGCGTGACCGGGAGGGCAGCAATGCCTTGCACGGGAAACGGAACTCTGAAAATACATACTGGATCTTCTGCAGGTACACACGCTTCTTTTCACCGGCTGGCGAACCCACGTATGCATTGCGCAGACTGCCATTGAGGCCTTCTACCGCCGCTACCGGGTGGTCATTGCCGGCGACGGAGTGAATTCCACCACGCGCAGCGAACATGAGTATGGAATGTCTCTTATGCAGATCAACTACGGATTTGGGGTCCTCTCCTGTGCTAACGCCCTGAAAGCTCTTTTGGAATCAGGACAGGGCGCTGATGGCGGTGAGTCATTCTAAACCCTTCTGTATTCCTGCCGCCGCAGGAGCGGCGAAGCGATCAAAACCGTTAAATCCAATCCGGGCACAGTGCTGTTTTCAAGCACTGTGCCCGGATTTTTCTCTGTCTTTTACCAGCTTCTCTGCAGGGCGGAGCTGCACGATACCAAGTACGTGCCTGGAAGATAGTGGAAGCTTTACAAGAGGAGAATGAGGAGATGATTCCATAACCAAAGACCAAGTTAATTCAGTAAAATTATGAAGAGCTTTTACTGCGAAGAATATCTACGCTCAAGAGAACATAGCCATACAGCTCAAGTCAACTCTCTTCATGGGAAAGATAGAAAAAATGAAAAATTTATTTAGGATGTGCTTGAAACTGGTAGCCCCATGTTTTGCGGTATCCTATTATCTGTCTTGATAGGAAAACTACGCCTTATTACTTTGAACAGGCTTCAGTTGCAGATTCTGAGTGATTTTCTTCATAATTTCCGGATCATCCTCGGCGAAGGGAATAAAGCTCTTGTCAACTTCCCCGATCCCCATATATCTTGCTTTATAATCTCTCAGCAGCGTCCAGAATTTGCTGCGCAGCAGGAACAGAGCGATTACGTTAAAGAAGACGGGGAAGGCGGTAGCAATACTCACGATCGTCCAGAACAGGCCGGAATCGGAACCTGTGTAGTAGATAAATGCGCAGATGCCAACCATCGTCAGAGGGAATACCACGCTGAAAATTCTGCGGGCAACCTTTTGCGCGGTGGGCCATTTCTTAAAATGGTATTCCAGCAAACGATCTCTCCGTTATAACAGTCCAGAACTGCCGCTATGTACAGTTTGCCGTCCAGACACTGGATCTGCGTGATATCCGGCAGCCACTTTCGGTTGGATGCGGCTGCGGTAAAGTTCCGGCAAATCAAGTTCTCCGCTTTCTGCGCAGCCAAGTCTGCTTTTGTCAGACTGTTAGGGTGATGAGAAGAGCGATGGAGCAGGCGGCACGCCGTACGCTGCTTCGGCTCACCGCGATACCGCCCAGTGTAATCGCCAGGAGGATTCGGCTAACCTTCATCAGCCGGCGTTCGTTTTTGGAAAGCGGCGCATCGCGGCGAATGCTGCTGCCGACGAAGGCGTGATCTCCGAAGGCCTTTCGCTTCTGCCGCCACCTGCTTCACGCCGATTTCATCGGACAGTTTGACCGCTTCTTCATTGAACTCTGATATCCCTCCACTCCTCGGTATTTGGTGTCTTTGTCGCTACCATTTTACCATGAGGAAAATCACTATGGATTTTTGCTCAAGTGTCCAACTTCATCTTATAACCGGCCATTGTAAAAAAACCACTCGCCCAAATAAAGGACGAGTGGTTTAACTTACCCGTTACTCACGGCTTGCGGAAGGCCAAATTTGAACTGCTCGTAGTTCTCGCGTCAGTACAAGGTTACCATCAGTAGATCCATAACGCTCAACGCTTGCAGCATTTTCAACGCTTTTCGGCCGATTTATTTGTGTTCAGCAAGTCCTAGTTGCTCCAGTTGTTGATATCCATATCACTGCCCAGTACCGAGTTGCGCTCCGTTGCGGAAACCAGCAATTTTTGAGCGTCCGTCACCCGCACACCCGCACCATAACGGAAGTGTACGCCCAAAACGCCGGCTCCTCCCCCTGTGCTCACCATATGGATGTTTTGAATTTCATTTCCAAGGGTCCAGTTCTGGGTATTGATCTGGTAAAGGTACGCGTAATCGGCAAAGGAGGCCCCTTCGCTGATAGACCACAGTCCCACCAGATAGACATGATTGGTCGCCGCTTCCGTAATCAGTCCAAATCCCTGGAAGTCCTTGCTGAATGCGAAACTGCCCACTTCCACAAAGGATGCCGTCTCGATCCCGTTGGCTGCCGGAGCCCGATATACGTGATACGCGCTGTTTTCACCGTTAAGATGTGCAACAATCATCAAGTAATACGATATGCCATTTGAGTCCGTGTATGCAGTCACTCCCAGCGCACCGGCCTTGTGATTCATGGAAAGGGTGAAGGTCTCAACACGTCTCAATTCCCCGACTTTCAGAGATCGCAGATCATACAGCGCCACCTGCGAGGTGGACTCCTGTTCACTGGGAACAAACAGGTAATCCCCCATCACCTGAATACCGCCAGGATGACGCCAGCCCTGCAGATAGGTTTTAAATCCCCATTTTGTATCATTGCTGATCGGGCCGGCAACGATATGGGCATAATCCGCGGTGTCAACGCTGTGTGTTAATAGCGCATAATCGACCCCCGCCGCATTCGTATATTGGGAGTATCCCTGAATGTGATTGGAAACCGGGTCGTAGCTCCCCGGGAAACCATCGATTGCCACCAGACTGCCGTTGATGGGCAATGAGCCGAAGGCGCTTTCCACATTGGGAAGGAATGTCGGCGTCGAGACGGCTGCGCCGATTATGGACAGTTGATTTAATGTCACAACGTTGGTTCCGTTGCCGCCGCGAAGGAAAGATGCGTATACGGTGTTTCCTTCAGAATCGCTCCCAAACGCAAGCAAGCTGTTGGGTCCGTCGCTGTCGCGTGTGTGCTGGCCGGTACGCTGCCCAAACCACCAGTTATTGCTCAAGCCATCTTGTCCCTGCGCAAGTGCAACGCCAGGGAATGTGACAGTGATCCCGGTGGGGTAATCTGCTGTGGTAACCGTAAGAGTCAAATCGCCGAGAAATGCGAAGTTCAATTCCCCTGCCGTATGGTCAAATGTCGTCCGGTCGCCATTGACGAAAGCATCGTTGTATCCGGACAGCCTTGCATTAAACCAGGATGCAACTCCTGAAGAGCCGCTCCGCCCAACCTCAAATGTGAATTTTCCGCCGGACAGGGTATGGATTTGTCCGACATAATTTCGGCCATCCGGGTCCAGACCGGAAGTAATGCTGAGTTCATTTCAAAGGTTCCTGCCGTGATGCTGATTCCGGATGCACCCTCGAAAACGACATCGTTGTTCCGGTATGTCATCGAATAATCCTCAACTTCATTGGCATATCCTTTTCCGCTTGCCAAACCGCAAATTACACACAGGCAGAGACACGTACATAATATTTTTCGGATCTGATTTTTCATAGTATCCTCCTTATGTCACAATATCACATGTGCTCCATATGCTGATAACGATGACGTATGCAGAAATTTCTAATACATGTCAATTTATAAATCGCCGGGCGGAATCAGCCGTTGTTTTCCCACGCCTGTTCCTTCATATTGGAATACAGATAGATCACGGCGGATACACTGGAAAAAAGGAAGATTACGACAGATGTTACCGCTGCCAGTTCATAATTCCGGTTGCTGAATTGGTTTCGCAGATATACGCCCAGCATCAGCGGAAAATTCGGGCCGATCAGATAGGGCGTTGTAAAGGAGCTGATGTTGCTCATGAAGACAAAGGTCGTGGCAATCATGACATCCTTGTAGGACAGCGGCAGGATAATCTGAAAGAACACCCGGAGTTTTCCGGCACCCACGTCGCGGGCACTTTCCACCAGCGATTCGGAAACGCCGGACAACGCCGCCACGATAATCATGGTGGCAAACGGAATGTTGAACCACAGATTCATAGTCAGGATGCCCTTCATGTTATACAGCAGGCCGGGTTTCCAGTCGTACAAAGGGCTGGTTTCCGGCAGCAGCATTGTGAGCCGGTGGAGCAGGCCGGAGTCCCGCACAATGGTTATCATGGCATACGTGGCTACTAGGCCGGGAATAAATCTGGGGATGAGGTATAGAGTACCGATGATTTTGGAAATCCCGGAGCTGCTGAATCGTAGGAAGAGCGCCAGCAGGTAGGAGATCAGGATGACAAACAGCACCGTTAAAATGGACACCTCCAGTGTATACCAGATCGCACTTCTCGGTACTTTGTTGGAAAACAGGAATAAATAGTTCTGCACGGTAAAGGCTCCCGACTGGGAATCCTGAAAGCTGCGGATGATCGTATTGATGATTGGATAAATCACAATTCCCAGTGAAATAAGCATGGCTGGTGCCAGCGCGCAGACAATAAACAGCGACTGTTTCCAGTTGGACTTTGGTTTCAGCACGGGACCACTCCCTTCGGTTTGAGTAATTGGTCGGATGTAATTTCGGATATCCGGGTCGATTTTGCCGCCCCGGATATTCGCCTGTACGCTGGGTTTTCTATGTACGGGGCTGGGTTTACCGCAACCTCTGCCTTAGCCCAGAGTTGCGATCTGCTCCGTCCAGCGGGCCTTGATGATGGTGCCCAGATCGCCAATGCTCATAAACTGGAACGCGGAGGGATTCAAGGCGCTGACAGCCTTGACGGAATCGGTCTGTTCCAGCAGCGAGGAGTCGATGACGGGGACAGCTTTCATGGTATCCACAAGAATTTGCTGGCCTTCCACGCTGATCATAAAGTTGATCACATCGTAGCAGGCATCCACGTTGGAGCCAATGCTGGGAATGGCAATGTCAACGTCCGTGCCGGTCAGAGCACCGTCAGAGAGCTGATACATTTTGACGGTTTGGGGGAGTGTACCAGCCTCCAGAGCAGACAGCGTGCCATCGGCCCAGGCGGGAGTGATCCAGATTTCTCCACTGCCCAGCAGATCCAATGCACCCTGGTTTTTCACGGGATACTGGACATGTCCGCCGGACTTATAGATGTAGGGGTGAATCTCTGCCAGCCAGTCGAAGCCCTTGTCGTACTGATCGGTGTATTTGGGATCGTTGCTCATACGGGCAGCGGGATCATCGATGAAGCGATAGATCGCGTTGTATGCAAAGGCAGATCCAGCGCCGCCGGAATCGGGAGTGTTGTAAGCAAAGCGGCCGTCATTCGCCTTGATCCACGCGGTTAGCTCATCCCAGGTTTGGGGCGGATTGGGGACTTTTGCACTGTCATAGGCCATCACGACCGTGGTGCCGCGATAGGGGATGAGTTTGCTGGACATCACGGAGGGGTGCAGCTTAATGTTGCTGTAGTTGGACAGCTTGGAGGTATCGATGTCCAGGAACACATCCTCGGAGCCGGCCTCGTCCGCATAGCTGAGCAGCGAGGATCCATTTTCGGCGATGATGTCGAAGCCGGTATCGGTCTTGCCGGAGAGGTAGGCGGCGGCCAGACGGGAACTTAGCGTGGCATCCCCGGAGCCGGAGAGTACGAACTGCAGCTCTACGTCCGCGGCACGACCTTCCTTTGCGTTGTAGGCAGCGATGGCCGCTGTGAACGCATCGGAGACATTTTGAGAACCAGTGGCCCAAAAGTTGACTTTCGGCAGTTCCTGTGTTCCACCGGCAGAACCGTTGGAAGCACCGGAATTGTTTCCGCCGCAGGCAACCAGGGACATCGCCAGCAGCAGCGCTAGGATCAGGGACAGCATCTTTTTCATCTTAGTTTCCTCCTCCGATTTCGTTTTCGTACTCGAAAGTACTACTGAATTTTAGGGCGACCTCATCACCCTTGCTGAACTTTTTTGCTTCCTCCGCATTGATATATGCCTTGATAACGCCCTTGGTGGTATCTACGGTCATTTCCATGTAGTGCCCCAGCATCATCACGGTGCGGACATGACCGTCGATGTCGCCGCCGCTGCTGAACCGTACAGAGATGTTTTCTGGACGGACAGCCAGCCGTTTTCCGTCTCGGGTATCCAGAAAGTTCATCTCTCCGATAAAGCCCGCGACAAAGTGGCTGGAGGGATGGTCATAAATCTCTCTGGGACTTCCTTCCTGCTCAATGTGCCCCTTACTCATAACCACGATGCGGTCAGAGAGCATCATTGCTTCTTCCTGATCGTGGGTGACAAAGACCACCGTGATGTTCAAGTCCGTCTGGATCTTTCGAAGCTCTTCCCGCATCTGCATCCGGATCTTGGCGTCCAGCGCGGAGAATGGTTCATCCAGCAGCAGCACTTCGGGCTGCAGCAGCAAAGAGCGGGCGATGGCGATTCTTTGCTGCTGACCGCCGGACATCTGGCTGGAGTATTTCTTTTCGAAACCGGTCATATGTACCAGCTCCAGCCCCTCGGCAATCCGCTTTTCACGCTCCGCCTTGGGAACACGGCGCAGCTTTAGACCAAATTCCAGATTGTCGTGTACGGTCATGTGGGGCCAGAGATTGTAGCTCTGAAAGACCATGGAGGTGGGGCGCTTTTCCGGTGAAATGGCAATAATCGATTTTCCGTCAATCTGAACATCGCCGCCGCTGAGTTCAATAAAGCCGCCGATCGTGCGCAAAATGGTGGTTTTGCCGCAGCCGGAGGGGCCCAGCAGCGTGACTAGCTCACCCTTACGCACGGAGAGGTTGACGTTTTTAACCCCGTCTCCGTTTTTATACAGCTTTGTCATATTGATGATTTCTAACTTGATGGGTGCATCCATAATAGACCTCCTTCAACAGGTACCAATTGAAATAGCGGCGGCGTCAACCCATTTTAAAGCCTCTTGCCATGTTGTCCGCGCTGATATACTTCCGCATGATAAACAGCAGGATTAGGTTGGGAATTACGATGATCAGCGCGAACACCGCGCCGGCAGTGGCCGGGAAATCCAGGATAACACCGTACATCTCTGTCATCATCGTCCGATACTGGGGCAGCCCCACCATCAGCGTGCCCACGCTCTCACCCAGGGAACCGATGAATGCGTGCATTGTCGCTACGGCAATTCCGGGCCAGGCGATGGGCAGAGTGACGGAGAAAAACGTCCGAACCGGACCGGCGCCCACATCCCGGGCCGCCTCCTCCTGGCTTTTCGGCACACTGCGGAACGCCCCGGCCGGCAACCAGATCATCTGCATCATCGTACCAAGCAGATGCACCAGCAAAACCCCAAAAAACGTACCCAATAGTCCGATTTTGTAATAAATGATGCCCATGGAGGTGTACATGCCGATTTTTGGAAATGCGTTGCCGATTAGGAAAGAAAACATAATGAGCTTTCGTCCCCTGAATTTATAACGGGCCAGCACGTACGCGGCGGGAATGCAGATTACCAGTGACACCGCAGTGGAGGAAAATGCAAAGAGAAACGAGTAAAAGATGGCCTTTGCCACGTTTGGCTGCTTCAGCACATAATGCCACCAGTGGAAGCCAAAGTCCGAGGGGATGATATCCGTTGGACCGTATGTATTGGCAAATGCAAGAATCAGAGCGTGGAGCAATGGCCCGTAAAAAAATAACATGAACACAAACAGGATCATCAGCTCACGAAAGCGCTTGCGGCCAAGCGAGCGGCGCACACTTTTCATAGAGTAGGGGGAAACGGTTCTGGCGTCACGATTCTCTTCCATAGTCTCTCCTTATTCGAAATCAAAATGGATGTGATGTAACTTAGAATCCGAAAATCTGCCGTCGGCAGTTTAATGCGGATTCCACGGTAAGGGTCGTGACATTGGCGGCTTTGACCCGAAGGCACTGCTCGATCAGCTCCGGTTTGTTGACGGTCCAGACGGAAAATGGAATCTCCGCCGTATTCAGCCGCTCTGCCGCCATGGGAGTTACCATGCCGTGCGGCAGATTAAGTCCCCGCACCCCTAGCGTCTTGAGCAATGTGATCACCGACGTCAGGACCTCTCCCTCCAGCGGGACTCCCCTGACAAAATTCCAGGGGGTGTTCATCAATTCAGGGAAGCGACTCTCCGTGTGATCCTGAAACAAATGTCCCACAGATAGGAATTTTAAAATTTCCTCAATGTTCAGATACACGCCTGCCCGCTGCGTGATGGAGGCATCCCGGGCCAACTGCTCCGGCGAAACGCTGCCTGAAAGGAAGAGACGGTCCGGGCCAAAGGCAAACGCCTCCGCCAGATCCAGCACGTCATAAAGGGCGTGAGACTCCTTGATGTCACAGTTCAGTGCCAGGCCCTTGTCGCAGATGAGCCGGAACACCTCTTTCAGCTGAGGTTTTCCGGCATATTCTTCCGACGAGACACAGTTATGGGATACTCTGAGTACCCGGTCGGGCGCTTTGCGAATGTCCATCTCCACGACGTCAGCGCCAAGCGCGATGGCGCACTCCACTGAATCCATGGAGTCACGTGATGTCTGTTCACATCCTGAATGTGCCGTAATTAACGGCGAGTGCATAGAATCCCTCCCATTATTTCCGAGGAACCGTCCGGACGGCACCGCAGGGAATTGACAACTTCTTCGATGGTGCGTATAATATTATTATATTTACTGCAAAACGCACAGAAACCGGTTTCATAACATCCATAAAAAAATAACACCTAAAACAAGTGCCCGTATAATACAGTTCATTCCGCTTTGCAAGCCTTTTTATAAATTTGCATTATACTTTTTTATGCTCAGGAGAAACGATATGACACTGAATGACATTGCACACCTTGCCGGCGTCTCGAAGGCAACGGCTTCCCGTGCCTTTTCCAACCCCGCCATGGTCAATGAAGCAACGCGGGATCGCGTCCTGGAAGTCGCGCGTCGCAACAATTTCCGTCCGAATGCCATGGCGCAAGCGGTTGCCAGCCGCAAGTCCGGACTGATCGGTTTTTGCCTGTACAATAAGTCCCGCCCGTTTTTTGGACATACGTTTTTTGGCCCGGTCCTTGACGGCGTCACTGAGCAGGCTAAGGCCATGAATTACCACGTAGTCCTGGCGATTACGGATCAGATGCAGGATAATTTTGAGGAGCGGTTCATTGAAGACGGGATTGAGGGCGCAATTCTCTCCACATTTGCCCCGGAGAAAATGGTGGAGGTATTCCGGGCCCGCAAAATTCCCGTGGTTATTGTGAATGATGAGCTGCCGGCCAAGCACACCGGCTACATCATCGACGACAACTATGGCGGTGCGAAAAAAATGATGGCGCATCTCATTGACGAGCGCGGTTATCAGTCCGTTGCATTTGTCTCCAACCGACTGTCTCATACCAGCAACATGCTCCGGTACATCGGTTATTTGGACGCGCTGGACGAGCGGAAGCTCCAGCCGTACCGTTCCTCCCAGCTCCCGCAATACGATCTGGTGGGACGTGTAACAGAATATAACCGCACCCCGCTGGCTCATTTCGGCCTGTCGGAGATCCCCAGGCGCGGCAGCCCCGTGATCTTGCGGGATCTAAGCCCTCAGGCGGCTTTTGAAGGGGTTCAGCCGCTTCTGGACTGTTCCGTATTGCCCAGGGCGATCTTCTGCACCGCCGACAGTATTGCGGTCGGCATTATCAAGGCAATCCATGCCCGGGGCCTGTGCGTTCCGGAGGACATTGCCGTCTGCGGCTACGATGATATCGAAATCGCGGTTCTGGCCGAGCCCGCCATCACCACGATATCCGTCAATCGAAACGGAATCGGTCGCACCGCTATGGAACTGCTCCGCTCCTACATTGATAACCCAAATTGCCCCAGCAAAACGATCTGCTTGAAAAATCAGCTGGTGATTCGTGAAAGCACTTGAACACTCTGTGCAGAAGCAAGCGACCTGTTTCCATTAAAAACGTAATTTTAATTTATACCATCTAAGCATTGCTTTATCATATGCAGTTGGACCAATAACTGTTTTAAAAGCGATTTTGGTTGATATGTCTCCAAGAAAACCGTGTTATCACGATGAAAAGTAAAGACGGATAAGCTGTAAGTCCAATGGATTACACAGTTTCTTGATTAAAATGTGCATCCTTTCAGGTTGATTTTTATAACAGTGCAGGATATTGAGAAGTTTTTCAGAAACAGCAGTATTGAAAGTACTTTTGGGAGAAATTTTACCCTCGCTGCGTTTGTCAACTGAACAAAGGCTGCTTTTTCTGCGGGACCAACCATAGCACCAAAAACGCAAGCAGCCGCAGCAGTGCGCACTGAATTTTTCTGAGATTCAGTACCAAAATGGACATGGCAACGCTGTGGGCGATGGTTTGGCGCAGCTTTGTCATGATCAGTCCCAATCCGCACTTGCGCTTGGCCAGGCTGAACCGCCGCTCCACTTCCACCCGCTCACATTCGTCCAGAAAATCCTGCGTCTTGTTTCGGACTTCGTCCTTCTTCGGCCTGCCCAGCGCGGGACCGGAGAGCCGGATGCCGCGCTCTTTGCAAAACCGCAGGTTCTCCCGGTTGCGGTAGATCTTATCTGCCAGAATCCGACTGGGATAATGCCCCTCCCGTTTCTGGAACCGCTCTGCCATTGCCGGCAGATTCCCAGCCTCGTTGTAGGCGTCGAATGAAACGCATTCCAGCCTTGTCCAGCCGTTTACCACACTGATGTCCAGCTTCGCGCCGAACTCCACGCTCTTGCCGGCCTTGCCCCGCACAATGGGGCGAAGGAACGGTTGGCTGACGAACCGTGTGGCAATGGTTCTCATACATGTACTTCTGCTGCTCGCAAAGCGTGCGGATTGCCATGAGACGGTCGGTTTTTTGCTGGGAAAGAGTCCTGCCCAAAGCAAGCTTCTGGTTAATGGCGGCCAAGTTTCGAACCAGATAGCGCAGCCGTTTTCTAACCGCCTTGCGGATCTTCTTCGCCGTCTTCTGACGACTGCGGCTGAACTGCAGGAAATCCCGATGCGCCTGAGCGCGGTAAGTGCGTGGCTTTCGGCCATCAGCCGGATCATGCAGCTCATCCAATATCTTTTCTGTGCTTTCCCGAGCCTCATTCAGCAGGGACGCATCCTGCGGGTAACGAATATTGGAGGGCGCGCAGGTAGCGTCCACGACCATGGTACCGCGGTTGCCGCCGTTTCCACGGTCGTCGTCATTGTCGTGACGGTTATCCTCTTTTTGCGCCGTGGATAAAATCATCTCATTGATCTTGCCCAGCACCTCCGGCGTCATGCGCTTGCGAAAGTACACCATCAGGGAGGGGGCAAAGGGCAGCTTGGAATCGTCATAGCCGGGATAGCCGCTGAAATACTGAAAATACGGATGTTCCTGAATCATCTGAGCGGTTTCCTCGTCCGGAAAGCCGTACTCCGCCTAGATAATGCAGGCTCCCAGGGCCAGACGCAGGGGCTTTGCCACGTTGCCCTTCTGGTTGCTGAACAGCGCTGCATAGCTCTTCTCAATTTCCAGCCAGGGAATGGTCTGCGCCTTTTTCACCCAGCGGTTGTCTTCTTTCAGATGCATCCTAACCGGCTGTCTGAAATCCCCCAGGCTGATCTGTTCGTTGCTGTATTTATGCATCCACATCACGACCTTGTGCAAGCTTTTAAACCATTTTGACCCTTTTCCTTGCACTTATTATACCATATATCGGGCGTAAAGTCTTGCAATGCAAGGCACTCTGCATTATTCAGGAGACATTACTTAAATCTCAAAAGCCATCTGGATAATTCTTCATGGACCGGTGAAAATAGTCTCATCATAAATAGGAGGCTATAAACATGGATGAAACCATTCGTGACGCAAGGCCGAGTAAGTTACCATGATTCTGTTGAAGAAATGCTGCTAAAAATCAGAAAAGATGGACTTTCAAATGCTTTTGACCGGTATGCGTTCCAGAAAAAAATCCGCTGCAAATTCTGTCTTGAGGGTCTTAGTTGCCAGCTTTGCTAGGACGGTCCCTGCCGCATCAGTGAAAAAAGCGGTCAGGAAAAGGGAGTTTGCGGAATTGGACCGGATGCTATAGCAATGAGAACGCTGCTTCTCCATAATATCATGGATGCGGGAACCTACAGCCACCATGCCTATGAAGCATACCGGACGCTTCGTGAGACTGCGCACGGGAAAACTTGCTTTCAAATTAAAGACCCCGCAAAGCTGAAATGGATGTGCAGGATGATCGGAATCAGCACAAATCAAAGCGATTCAATGATGGCGGAGCAACTTGCCGACCTCCTGGATCAGGAAATGGCAAAAGGGCCGGGAAAACCCGACGTTATGGTGGAAGCCTTTGCCCCCCAAAGACGAAAGGAAGTTTGGAAAAAACTCAACATTTATCCATCCGGCGTAATCCATGAAGAGCAAAATTGTGTTGCCAGCTGCCTGACGAATGTGGACGGCGATTATGTTTCCCCTTGCCAAAAAGGCATTGCGGTTGGGACTCACAACCATTTACGAGTTGTTGGCTCCATTGAGACAGGTCAGGAACTTTTGCAGCGGTTTTCCGTAGATGATGTTTTTACCGGATTGATGGGCGATTGGTTAAGCATTGAACCGTTGCTGTCCACCGGAACGGTAGACGTTTTTGCTATGGATGAAAACTGTTCGCCCCCGGCCATTGACCAATACGCAGAAAAATATCAGGCTACGCTCGTCAGCATCAGTACCATTATTGGTGTTCCCGGAGTCAGCCAGCATATGCCGTATAACCCTCAGGATGCGGATAAAATGGCGGACGGACTGATCGAGCTGGCAATTGAGAACTTTAAAAAGAGACACGGGAAAATCACTCCAACCGTTCCGCAAAAAATGCAAAAGGCAATCGCGGGATTTTCCACCGAGGCAGTATTAGAGGCTTTGGGGAACAAACTGGATCCCCTGGTTGAAGTCATTAAGGCGGGGAAGATAAAAGGAGTCGTAGCCCTTGCCAGCTGCTCAACGTTAAGAAACGGCCCTCAGGGTTGGAACACGGTCAATCTTACAAAGGAACTGATCAAAAAAATCTATTGGTAGTCGCCTGCGGATGCGGTAATCATGCTCTTGAAGTGGCGGGACTGTGCGATCTTCCCGCAAATGAGCTTGCGGGGGCGGGCCTGCGTGAAGTCTGTGGCATGTTAAAGATCCCGCCGGTATTAAGTTTTGGAACATGCACCGATACTGGCAGAGTTTCCATGTTTGTTACCGCGCTAGCAGATTTTCTTGACGTCGATGTACCGCAGCTGCCAATCGCTGTCACCGCTCCGGAATGGATGGAACAGAAGGCGACCATCGACGGTGTTTTTGCAGTTGCGTATGGAGCATACACGCATTTGTCGCCCACGCCTTTTATTACCGGAGCGCCTCAGCTGGTTAAACTACTGACGCAAGATATTGAAACCCTTACGGGTGGAAAAGTTGCGCCGGGAGATGATCCGATACAGGTTGCAAATGACATTGAAGCTCATATAAATCTCAAGAGGAAGGCGCTGGGCATTAATTGAATAATCTAGGGAACCACTGATTCAATCGCACAACGAAACCCAAATATGATAAAATAGAAGAAAAAGCACAGTCGGTGGCGAAATGAGTCAGCAGAGCTTCAGCGATATGGAATACAGCCTTCGGAAACGAACAACGAAACGGGAAGAGTTTCTGGATATCATGGATGAAATCATCTCGTGGGACGAATGGGTCGACCTCATCAAGCCGCATTATTTCAGCGGCAAGCGTGGTCGTCCGCCGAATGGAATCGAAAAAATGCTGCGGATGTATCTGCTGCAATGCTGGTTCACGCTGTCGGATGAGGGCGTTGAAGACTGCATCTATGACAGCTATGCCTTTCGCAAATTCATAGGCATCTGGAGGAGCAGGCGCCCGACGCCACAACACTGCTGCACTTCCGGCACATGATGGAAGAATCGAAACTCAGAGCGCAGCTGTTTCGGGCCATCAACTATGTCATTGAACAGAGCGGCTATCTGATGCGGGGTGGAACGATTGTGGACGCAACCATCATCAACGCGCCCAGTTCCACCAAGAATGCGCAGAAATCGCGTGACCCCGAAATGAACCAGACAATAAAGGGCAACGAATGGCATTCGGGGTATCTTGGCATTCAAAAGCGAGAGGAAATTCAGAGCGACGAGCACCTGTTCGCCATTGAATACCGCATCAACCGCCGGCCTGGAACGCTCCCGAAGGTTTCTGACAACGCCATTGACTGGAATCACTATATCGAAAACCGCAAATCCTCGACTCGCTGCAAAGTGGAGCATCTTTTCCACATCATTAAAAATCTGTTTGGTTATTTGAAGGCCGTCTATCGAGGGTTATCCAAGAATTTAAATAGGCTGCACATTCTTTGTGCCAGCGCGAACCTGCTGGTTTTGGCCCGAGCCGGGCGACGCCTGCGGCGGGTATAGGGGTTATTGCGCCCTTTTGAGAGGAAACAGGAGAAATGGAAGCTTAAAACATTTTTAACGGCAGTCATATCTGACGTTTCTGGATATTTTAATGCCACAATACGTCATGCGCTATAAAGACTGGCTGTTAATCAGCCGTTCCTTAGGGTTCCGTAATGCTGATATTTGTGAGGAGTGAAACAATGGAAAATGCTATTAGGAGGATAAATGGATAGATATAGGTGCCCGTGGCTGTCACAATAGAGCCTGACAGTGTTGCCACAAAGGAGGCCGGAATCAGCGTCAAGTTTGAAATACTGAAGTTGGTGGCAAAGTTTTTAACCCCGTAGAACTCAATCACAAAAGCGGAGCCGATGGTAGGAGCGAACCCATAGGACAGGCCGCACAGGCACATACCGGCAACGCACAGAGGAAGAGATCTGAAGAGAACCGCCAGCAGTGTGACGGTAGGAGCAATGATGGTTATGCAGCCGGCGGCTCTCATGGTGCTTCGCCGGCCGATGGTGTCAAACAGGAAGCCGCACACAATTCGCCCCACTCCGTTGCAGACCGCTAGTACGCCCACCAGCGTCGTCGCCAGAGCGGCGGAGGCCCCGACAGACAGGGAGATATCCCGTGCGCAGCTGATCATTGTGCTGCCGACCGCAGCAAGCAGAATGTTGAAAACGCAGTATTTCCAGAATGACACCCGACGCAGCATTTCGCCGGAAGTATAGTTCCTGCCAATGGCCACCGTCGTTTTTTTTGCGGATGCCTTTTTATCGGGAAACACGGTGTCAGACGAGGGGAGTTTCATCAGAATCCCTGTCAGAAGAAGTACGGCACCCAGAAAAACACCCAGAAAAATATAGGTCTTGCGCCAGCCGAACGCGGCGTTGGAGATGAGAGAATCCGCCAAAGTGCCCAGAAGCAAAGAACTTACGCCGAATGCCATCATCAGAGCGCCGGAGCAAACCCCCTTTTTATCCGGATACCAGCGGTTTGTCATGGAAACGATGGCATTGTAAGCGTTACCGATTCCGAATCCCGCGATCATGCCGTAGCCCACATAGAGAAGCCACAGGGTATCCGCCGTGACGCGGGAGGCGAGCAGAAACCCGCAGCAGGCAACGGGTGCGGCAACGATCATCACTAGTTTGGGAGATACTCTTTTTGTAATGAAACCGGCGGCCAGACCGCCAAGGCAGAAAAAACACATTGTGAGGGTGAAATTCAGGGACAGCTGAGATGCTGTCCAGCCGAATTCCGCGGACAGCGGCGCTTTCAGGATCGACCAGGCATAGATGATTCCGGAAAACAGCATGCTGACAACGCCGAGGATGAGATATGGCCATCTGACAAACGCTCTTGTTTTTTCCGAATTTATCATGATAAGAAACCCTTTCTGATTATGAATCTCGTTTCGCTCTGCGGGCGTAAGCAATTCCCTGCGTTGGTCTTCACGGCATGTACGCGGCGCGGTTCACTGCGTACTGGGCTTTTTTGAGGCTTAATGCGCTGGTCTAAAGCAGCATCCGCCAATTCCCGCGCCTATATTGTTCGTATAAAGGGAAAACGGTCCGTGCGGTGCGGGATGCGATTCCATTACCCGGAACATTGAAATCGATTATATGCAGTAAACAGCGGAGAGCGTTTCTTAAAACGTCCTCCGCTGTTTGTCGTAACTGTTCAGCCGTTTGTGACCGCAGTCGCGAGAACAATCGATAAAAATTTTTCGTCAGCGGAGGCGCCGCGTGATGTCATCACCACCGGACATTTAGTGCCGATAATGAATCCAGCCATTCTGGCAAAGCTGGATACGGTCAGTGATTTTCCCAGAATATTGGCCGCGTGAATATTGGGGGCCAGCAGCACATCCGCGTCCCCGGCAACAGGACTGAAAAAGCCCTTTGTCTCTGCGATCTCATGGCTCATTGCGCAGTCATAGGATATCGGACCCTCCACAATACAGTTGGGGATCTCACCGCGCAGGTTCATCTGCTTCAATTCGTTCGCCTCGATGGTTTCCGGCATTTTGGGATTTACTTTTTCCGCGCAGGCCAGCACAGCGACCTTTGGGGTGTCACAGCCCATGCTGCGCAGAGTATCCACCGTGTTGAGGATGATCTCTTTCTTCTGTTCCAGCGTGGGATAGGGAACCATGCCGCCGTCCACCGGAACGACCAGCTTGTGATAGCTGGGCACGTCCAGAATAGAAAAATGCGACATCAATCTGCCGGTGCCCAGGCCGTGCTCCTTGTTGATCACCGCGCCCAGATAGATGTTGGTGTCGGCCTTGCCTTTCATCAAAAAGTCGGCCTTACCCTCCAGCACCAGCCGTACGGCGCAGTCACACGCCTCCGCTGGCGTTGCCGCATGATAAATTGTATCCTCCGGCACCGTTCTGCCCAACGCTTTCAGAATCGCCAGAGTCTCTTCTTTGTCACCGGCCAACAGCAGGTTTACAATCCCTTCGTCCACTCCGCGTAATACAGCCTCCAGCGTGTGACTGTCGTTGGAACCGGCGACGGCGACCGTTCTGCAGTTCGGTGCTCTTTTAACGTGCTCAATGAGTTCTTCAAAATTGGCAAATACCATCTGTTGTTCCTTTCAAAACTGTAAGGGCACGATATCAGTCCACGCCCATCGTACGATACGCATTGTCGAGGAAATAGGGTTCCATGAGAATCTGCGCGTGCTTGATCGCCGCACTGTAGGCCTTCGCCGCATCCCTTTGCCGGATCGCCTCATAAATCTTGGTATGTTCCTCCACAATGCGGTTGCGAATCGGAATCACGCCCTCTGCGCTCAGGTATTTTGAACGCATGATATCCAGGCCGAACAGCCTTGAGATTTGAAGCATATACATATTGCCGGCAGCTCTGTAAATGCAGTTGTGAAAGCCCACATCCGCTTCCGTTATAGGAGAAACCGTATTGGCCTGCATGAGTCTTTCGATCCAGTCGTGCAGTTCCTCGACATCTTTATTCGACCGCTTCTGCGCAGCCAGATTGGACGCAAAGGAGTCCAGCATTCTGCGCAGCTCTGCGACCTCCGCATACTGACGCAGCAGCATAGGAGCGACCTCAACACCATATGTGGTCCGTCTGACCGTGCCCTCCAAAACTAGTGTTTCAAATGTGCGCCGTACCGTTGACCGGCTGACGCCCATTTTTTCTGCTGTCTCAATTTCTTTTAAGTGCTGACCCTGACGCATGACGCAGGTTGCAATCTGAAGACGAAGGATATCGGCTACAGCCTCGTGAGCAGGCAGCAACGGGTTCTTTTTCCGTGCTTCCTCCAATAACGATTTCATGTCATCCATTTTTCTCACGTCCTCAACACATTATTTGAAAGAAATTCTTTCAATGAGCGCAGTAGTTGAAGGCTGCACCGGGTGCAGCCTCCAGCCCCGCGGCCGGATGTGCTGATTTTAGCATGGTATTGTATGAAATGCAATTCTGCATCTTGGTTTTGAGAGTCTTTTTATGCTTAATTGTTTATTTTCCCCAATCAATTCTATCAAGGATCTCCTTGTTCACAATATTGTTCGGCAGCTGGCCATTCAGCACGCGAACCAGGTTATCCACCGTCAGTTTTTCCTGATTTGCAAAGGATTCCACAGAGTAAAATCCGCTGTGCCCGGTACAGACCACATTGGGCAGAGCGACAATCTTGCGATCTTCCTCCAGGGGGGGCTCGTGTTCCAGCACATCCAGCGCCGCACCCTTGATCATTCCGGTAGTCAGCGCCGTGTAAAGATCGTCCTGATTGATCAGCGGACCGCGGGCCGTGTTGATGATAAACGCGGTTCTCTTCATCTTGCTGAACGCGGCTGCGTTGAATGCGCCCCGGGTGGATTCCAGCAGCGGAGCCTGCACACAGATGTAATCAGACTGTTCCAGCAGTTCGTCAAAGCTGACCATAGTGACGCCGTATGGCGCCGCATCCGTCTGCTTGACAAAAGGATCGGCGGAGATCAATTTCACCTCGAAGCCGGATAGCTTTTTTGCGATCAGGCGGGGGATGTTGCCGAAACCATAAAGGCCCACTGTGCTACCCTTGAAGCTGTTCTGCGGCACCAGTATCGGGAATCCCCAGCTGCCGCCCTTGACATAGGGAATCATTTTATATAGACCGCGGGCGCACTCCAGCAAGAGCGCAACTGCATGCTCCGCCACTTCATTGATGCAGTAAGTCGGATTGTTGCAGACCACGATTCCGTGCTTGGTCGCCAGGCTCACATTGGCAAAGTCATAGCCGATGCTGCAGGCGACGTATGCGATAAAATCCGTCTCCGCGTATGCCTTGTCGGTCATGGTCTGGAATCCGGACATCAGGATGTCGTAGCCCTTCATTTTTGCGATGACCTCATCCTCCGACAGGATGGCCTTGGAAATAATGTCCACCTGAGAACCGGGAACGGCGGCCTCGACGCTCACCTTATAATTGTTCAGTACCTCATCGCTGACGCCGGTCATCCCGCTGATCGCAACTTTTTTATTCTTCAGCATAGTTGATACTCCCTTTCAGCTTATCCGTCCGCCCGCTTGCGCGGGTGGATAAGTTAATATTTTACGAGGCAAGCCCTTTTTCGTAAGCCTTGATACTCAGTTCATGAAGCTTTTGGGGCAGGAACTCGCGGATAATCGCGGGCCAGTCAAAGTTCTCCAGGCCCAATGCCTTGATACACACACCCATCAGTACCATGTTCTGTGCCTTGGCGTTGCCGAGTTCGGCGGCAATCTGGTTGGCGTTGAGCAGATGCATGTTTTTCACTTTTGTCTGAAGCTCTTTCTCGATATGCTCCGGATAAGTCGCCGCGCCGGTCAGCACGGGCAGCGAGTAAATCTCAAGATCGTTGACAATAAGAGTTCCGTCTTTCTTGAGACTACCGATATATCTGGCGGCCTCGGTCTTTTCAAAGGCAACCAACACGTCGGCTTCGCCGGTGCCGATGATGGGGGAATAAGCCTTGTCACCGAATTTGATCTGCGTGGTGACGCTGCCGCCACGCTGGGCCATGCCGTGTATTTCGCACATCTTTACATCGTAGCCCTGCCGGATCAGCCCCTCGGACAATATTTTCGACATCAGGATCGTTCCCTGTCCGCCAATGCCGCTCATCAACAAACTCTTCACCATAATATCACATACCTTCCTTCTCAATCGCATCAAATCTACACATTTGCGCGCAGAGAGAGCAGCCGTTGCAGGAGGCCCTGTCTATCGAGACGACGCCGTTTTTTAGGATGACTGCCGGGCAGCCGATCTTCATACAGGCCTTGCATTTTTTGCACTTGTCTGGATTGATAGAGCACTTCATGGCTGCGCGTTCTTTCAGCACGCTCTTGATAAGCGCACATGGCTGCTTATTGATAATAACAAACACACCTTCTGAGGCAACCGCCTCCTCCGCGGCGGCCATGACGGCGGGAAGGTCATAGGCACCTACGGTACGGACGTGATCCTCGGGCACGCCGCAGGCCAGGACGAGAGTCTTAATGTCGATGACCAGCGTCGGATCGCCCATCAGGGTCTTGCCGGTCCCCGGATTTTCCTGGTGGCCCGTCATGGCCGTGGTCCGGTTATCCAGAATACAAATTGCGATGTTGCTCTTGTTCCATACCGCGTCCATCAGGCTGGTAATACCGCTGTGGAAAAAGGTGGAATCGCCAATAAAGCCGAACACCTTTTTTTTCTGCCCGCTCAGGCGCAGACTGCGCTCTATGCCCAGTCCGGCGGAGATACCGCCGCCCATACAGAAGATGGTATCCGTTACATTCAAGGGCGGGACCATACCCAGCGTATAGCAGCCGATGTCATTGGCAGACACCGCATTGTCCTTCATGGTGCTGACTGCGTAAAACATGCTGCGGTGGGGGCAGCCGGCGCAGAGCACAGGCGGACGGGGCGGCAGTTTTGCGTCGATGGTGCAGGCGGGCACCGCCTTCTCCCCCAACAGGCAATGCCGCAGAATTTCGGGGCTCAGCTCATACAGTGTGGGCAGTTTGTCCTTGCCGGTACATTCAATTCCCATCAAGCGTACCACATTTTCAAGGTAAGGCTCGTTTTCCTCGATGACACAGACACTGTCCACCTGTTCGCAAAACGTGCGGATGAGGTCTCTGGGTACGCGGTGGGTCAGACCCAGCTTAAGGTAGGAGGCCTTCTCACCGAACACCTCTTTGGCGTGCTGATAAGAAATACCGCTGGTGATAATGCCAAGCGACTTGTTGCCCCACTCAATGCGGTTGAGCGGGCAAGTACATGCGTATTCCTCCAGCATCGGCAGCATTTTCTCCAGACGGGCGTGATTGACGCGGGCGGCCGCGGGGCTGCTGCAATATTTGTCCGTTTTCTGATAGGGTACCACAGGCACGTCCACACGGTCACATAACTCCACCGTACTCTTGCTGTGGCAGACCCGGGTGGTCATGCGCAGCAGAACGGGAACATCAAATTTCTCGCTGATTTCAAACGCGGCTTTTATGTAATCCTTGCACTCCTGACTGTCCGACGGCTCGACCAGGGGAATCTTCGCAAACTGGGCGATCAGCCGATTGTCCTGCTCGGTCTGGGAACTGTTGCAGCCCGGGTCATCGGCTACGACAACGACCAGTCCGCCCCGGACACCGAGATAAGACGCGGTCATGAGGGGATCCATCGCCACGTTCAGACCCACAACCTTCATGGTCACAATTGCGCGGGAACCGGTTGCCGATGCGCCGGCGGCAACCTCCATGGCCACTTTTTCATTGGGCGACCACTGAGAGTACACCTCTTGATAGGTAGCTAAATTTTCCAGAATCTCGGTGCTGGGCGTACCCGGATAGCCGGCAGCGATGTGGCAGCCGGCCTCATACGCACCGCGTGCGAGGGCTTCATTCCCTGTCATCAGTTTTTTCATCTTTTTATCTGCTCCCTTCTATCGTGCTTGTTTTCATTGGAATCTCTGCTTTTCTCAGCCCGCTGGCGGCTCACACGTACTCTTTGGCTTTTTCCTGCCCGGTCAGAACACGGAGCGCACCCTGCGCCAAGGCTTCCAGCTCCTCCTCGCCGGGACAGATAACTACTGGGGCGATAAAGCTGACTTTTGCACGCAGCCGACTGGTGATGTATTCGCTGTACGCCACGCCGCCGGTAATGATGATCCGATCCACATCGCCGGAAAGCGCCGCTGCCTCTGCTCCGATTTCCTTGGCGACCTGATAGATCATTGCATCCAGGATCAATTCCGCGTGCTTGTCGCCGGTTTCAATCATTCTGATAACTTCGCGGATATCCTTTGTCCCAAGATGGGCCACCATGCCGCTGTTGGAGTAGATCATCTTTGTTAACTGTGCCTGCGTATATTTGCCAGAAAAGGCCAGCTCCATCATCAAGAAGGAGTTGACAGCGCCGCAGCGTTCCAGCGACATGGGTCCCTCTCCGCGGGCATCGCACATGTCCACCGCACGGCCGCGTTTATGCGCCGCAACCGAGGTGCCGGTTCCCAGATGACACACAACAAAGTTCATGTCATCGTAGCGCCTGCCTAACTCAGCGGCCACCTTGCGGGCCACAGCCTTTTGGTTGAGCGTGTGCAGCCGGCTCACGCGCTGGATCTCCGGCAGTCCTGTGATGCGGGCCACCTCTTCCAGCTCATCCGTTGTAACCGGATCGACGATAAAGGATGGAAGCCCGTACGGATCGGCGAGCCCTCTGGCCAGGCCTGCGCCCAGATTCGAAGCGTGGAGCCCCTCAACGCCCGCCTTTAAATCCGCGAACATTTTGTCGTTCACCAAATAAGTGCCGCAGGGAATCGGTCGGGTCAGGCCGCCCCGGCCCACAACGGCATCCACCGTATCCATGAAAATGCCTTTTTCCTTTAAAGTTTGCTGAATCAAGTTCATCCGGTAGTCGAACTGATCATAAATGGTGGCAAAGCCCTTGAGATCGTCCAGCGAGTGGTCTATTTTTTGCGAGAACAGCTCTTTCTGATCGTCAAATGCGCCCAGCTTCGTGGATGTGCTGCCCGGATTGATCACTACAATTCGCATAATTACCTCCTGTATCCTTAAGATTGTTCGCGGTCTCTATGCATTGGATTATAAAACGTCTTTTTTACTTGGCCCTGTTTGCAGACAAGAGCGCAGCACATTGTACAACAATTAGGCCAAGAGCATTTGCTGTTTTATAATAAATCATATCGCGAAATCGGTGATGTCTTTCATATCCACTAATTTAGAGGAGGAAGAGTTCATGGAAAAAAAGAGCAAACTTATTACCAAGGATATATTCCCGGTAACCATCGGTGTCGCATTTGTATGGTTTACAACCCACTTCGGCGGCGGCTTTGCTTCCGGCGCACAGCTGTTCAGTTACTATATGCCCTTTGGATTATGGGCCTTTCTGATGCCGGTTCTGGCGATGGGCTATAACGCGGTTTTCTTTGCCTACGCGCTGTTCTTCGCCCGGAAGCACCAGGTTTATGATTACAGAAGCTTCAACGATAAGTTTTATGGCAAGTTCGCTCCCATTTTCTCCAACCTATTCGAGGTCCTATATGTTGTCACCATGCTTCTTCCACCGGCTGTGGCCTTCGCAACCGGCGGCTCTGTCCTAAGCGCGCTGTTTGGATTGCCCTATCTGCTCTGCACCCTGATTATCGGCATATTTATTTTTATTGTCGCAATCTACGGTACGAATTTGGTACGTAAGGTGGCCTCGACCCTCTCCGTTCTCATCATTGCCGGCCTTCTGGTTGTCTATATTCCCAACATTATTGCCCAGTGGGGCACAATTTCCGCAAACATCTCCACCGTTGCAGCCTCCGGAACTACAGCCACTTCCTTTGGCCCCGCTCTGTGGAAGGCGTTTCTCTATGGTACTTTCCAGCTGGCTAATATCGCCGTTTTCGTCCAGCATGCAGAATCCTTCCGGTCACCCGCGGAAGCAAAGCCCAGTTTCCTCTGGGGTTTCGCCGTCAACGGCAGCATGATGCTCATTGCGGTTCTTGGCCTCTTTGCTGTTGCGCTCGATCCGGATATCTCCACTGTCAGCATCCCCATCCTGCGTATGGTGCAAAACGGTGTAGGCTCTGTGGTCCTGACTCCGCTGATCTCGCTTCTGATTGTGCTGGGCGCTGTCTCCACCGGCGTCAATATGACCGCCGCAATGGTCAAACGGGTTACGGGACGGTTTGAAAAACCCGAGATCAGCAGAATAGCCGCCGAAAAAGGCAAAACCACCAAGATGGCAGTTATCGTCGCACTTTGCTGCTGCGTAGTCGATTGGGCTGTCGCACAGTTCGGTCTGCTGACCCTGATCGGAAAGGGTTACAGCTTCATCGCCTATCTGGCAATTCCTGTAATTCTGGTTCCTTATATTATCCACATGATTGCCACCAATTTCGACAAAAAAAATAGTGCTGCATGTAGAGAGAATGTCTCAACTGAAAACTGATACAGATTTGATTAAGAGTGGATGAAGATGAGTTAAACATTGTTCCCAAAGGAACTGGAGATGGGCCTTGTTAAGGTTATAACGATTTTTTCATCCGCCGCCAATTCTAAATCGGGCGTGACAACGGATGCGGCCAAGCCGGTGGTCAGCATGGTATCTGGAAGAACACCGAAACTTGCAGGATTTAACCTGCGCCGATGTTCTTCCTGCGTTTCTGGCTGCTCGTCCCATTCTTTTTTCATGCGGTTCAGCATCTTGTCATCTTGTATCCCCCTTATCCATTTTACCGCACACAAACAAAAGCCCAGCCAAAGACTGGACTATTTCAGACTGAGAACGCCGGTCAATCAACTGAAGTGACCCCAAAAAGTTAGACAAATATTTTAAATCAAGCAACCGAGAGGGCTTGTTGTCTGTGAATTGCAGGCGGCAAGCCCTTTAGCTTTGCCTTGCTTCGGCGGTTGTTGTAGTAATCGAGATAGTCTACAAGCTCTTTTCTGAAATGCTCCATCGACTTAAATTCCTGCAAATACAGCAGCTCGCTTTTCAGCAGGCCGAAGAAGTTTTCAATCACGGCGTTGTCCAGACAGTTTCCCTTGCGGCTCATGCTCTGCCGGATACCCTTTGCTTTCAGCATCCGCTGGTATTGCTTGTTGCGTAGGAACTCTTAGAAGTAACGCCGGATGTGCGGTCAAGGCGCTAGAAGGAAAATAGTCAAGCCGGCGGACAAAGAGCCCTTTTTTTCGCGCGCAGTGCCGGCTTACGGCGACAGCTGCTTCCGCAACTAGGCTTCGGAAAGCGGAATAAGAACGGCGGTGAGACGTGTCTCCTTCAAATCATGCCTTTACGGTCAATACACGGCGCGGACGAAAGTGCTGGATTAAAGTAGTCTGTTGAACCTGGCGAAGAAAGAAATTTTGAGAAATAGTATTAAACGCGTAACCGTTTGTGGTGGAACAAAGAAAAGAAACTAAGATAGTGTAAACCCCGGCAGCAAATGAGAAGTTTAAAGAGTAACTATAAGGGAGGTCAACTGTTCCGTCTGGTTTTATACGACTTTAGATTTCCTGGGAACGTGTTAAGAATATAGTGGGCCTCTTCTTGTTTCCGGCGGATGCCTATGGCCGGCCGTAGTGTACGCGCTTTGAGCCGCAGGCCGAAATGAGATTCTTAGTGTTCTGCCACGTCCACGACGTAACTTTCGTCCTACCCCGGAACAGACGGCCACAATCCCGCTTCTTGCGATGGTAAAGTATGGTTTCCCGCTTCACCGCTTTTTTAGCGGCGCTTAGACGGACCTTGCCTTGAAATCCCACTTTTCGGTTTGGTAAATTCAACCCACTGGCGGGGCGGGGGGGGGGGGGGGGGGGGGGGGGGGGTGGGGGGGGGGGGGGCTGCAGTGCCTTAGTCAAACAGCCCGGTCTTCCTGAGATTAGACAGCGGCTAAGAGCTGGACACGTCGGCTCTATAACAGTCGATAAGGTAGAGGCTATTCGGCGCTATCTGAGAGGCTACCACTGTTTCTACGACGCTGGTTCGCGAAACGTTCCTTAAGCGGGTACGCCTGTTTAGAAGTAAGACGGTGAGTCTGGTCGCTACCGTTCATGTGGTGTTCCGTTCGTCATGGTCGCCTA
>JGI20225J20221_1000279_pt1 | contig 119189 bp, 102 predicted proteins | sample BioMet4_FD_20221 | JGI IMG/M metagenome (IMG submission 20221) | reverse complement strand
CTAAAGAAGAGCTAAGCTTCTTTGATGATGCTAAGCATTCATGGATAGCAGAACCCGGAATGTTTGAAGCCCTTGTAGGTGCTTCTTCTACAGATATCCGATCAAAAGTTTCTTTTGAATTGAAATAGGTATTTCCAGATATTTTAAGAGTTAAAAGTGATTGGTTAGATGTTGGTGGGAACGTAAAGTGCAAATTGTGCTTTGCGTTCTCTTTTTATTTGTATTTCGAATGAGAAGTGAATGGAAAGATGAAAACTCCGACCGGACCTTGAATGAACTCCAACTGGACTTTGAACAAACTCCGGTCGGAGTTTGGCAGAAAGCCGGCGGGAGTTTGCCAGCCATTCAGGAATAAACCAGAAACCATCCGCCTATGGATTTTATTTATTGGTGAATGGATTCGAGGGGCTTACCTGAAACTTTCTACCCGCACGGTTGTTATATTTTTTAGTACCGGATAATCTGGTAGACGCCTTTGTTGTTGATACTAAATGCTGGAATGATGAAATTTACTCCTGAGAAATATTCCATTACTGATGAGCGGATGAAACCGTTTATCGATCCTGTAGAAATATGGGACTATCTTAATAATACCATCTCGTCGAAAGAAAGAGTACGCGAGATAATAGCCAAATCGCTTGCAAAGCAAAGGCTTAATCTTGAAGAAGTTGCTTGCCTTGTAAATGCCAATAGCCCTGAATTGATTGAAGAAATCAAGGAAGGTGCAAAAACGCTTAAACGGACAATCTATGGAAACAGAATTGTGTTGTTTGCACCGCTTTATATTGGCAATAAATGTACTAATGATTGTCTTTATTGTGGTTTCAGGATATCAAATAAAGATGCTATACGGAAAACTCTGACCGATGAGGAACTTGTAAAAGAGATAGAGTCACTGGAAGACAAAGGGCAGAAAAGGTTGATTCTTGTTTATGGCGAGCATCCGGAATATAGCCCTGAGTATATTGCGCATACTGTAAAGATTGCGTACGGCATAAAAAAGGGAAAGGGAGAAATAAGGAGAGTGAATATCAATGCCGCACCTCTTGATGTTGAAGGATTTAAGGTTGTGAAGGCTGCCGGAATAGGAACCTATCAGATATTTCAGGAGACTTATAATCCCGAAGCTTATAAGATTTATCATCAACGTGGCAGGAAGGCTGATTACGGTTACAGGCTTACGGCTTTGGACAGAGCGCAGGAGGCTGGAATAGATGATGTGGGAATCGGGGCTTTGTTTGGTTTGTATGACTGGCGTTTTGAAGTGCTGGCGCTGGTTCGTCACACCAATCATCTGGAGGCTTGTTATAATGTGGGGCCGCATACCATCTCTTTTCCAAGAGTTAAGGATGCATCAGGACAGAATCTGAAGACCGGTTACTTTGTAAGCGATGATGATTTTACAAAACTGGTTGCAATTTTGCGGTTGTCTGTACCTTATACCGGAATGATACTTACGGCAAGAGAACCAGCCCGGCTCAGAGATGAAATAATTCAGTTCGGAGTTTCACAAATTGATGGCGGAACCAATATTGAGATTGGCAGTTATGCAGAATCAACTGCTAAAAAGAACCTTAACAGGGGGCAGTTCCAGATAAACGATGACAGACCTCTGAATGAGATAATAGATGAATTACTAGACCAGAACATGATTCCTTCTTTTTGCACAGCCTGTTACCGGATTGGAAGAACGGGTGAGCATTTCATGGAATTCTCTGTTCCGGGATTCATCAAGCGTTATTGCACACCAAACGCCATTCTTACACTAGCGGAATATCTTATTGATTATGCGCCTGAGCATACTGCCGATAAAGGATGGAAGGTTATCAATTCAACGATTGATAAAATGGACGATGAGAAGATGAAAATATCTATCCAATGGAAAATCAGTCAGTTAAAATCAGGGAAAAGAGATTTATATTACTAATTCATACAGATTATGGCTCGTGATTTAAAACCACACATCGGAATCTTTGGGCGGAGAAATGTAGGCAAAAGTTCGTTTATTAATGCCCTTACAGGAATGGAAGTTGCCATTGTGTCCGAAGTTGCAGGCACAACAACCGACCCAGTAAAAAAGTCAATGGAAATATTAGGCGTCGGGCCTTCCATCATTATTGATACTGCAGGTATTGATGACAGTGGAGAGCTTGGTGAAAAAAGAATTGCAAAAACACTGGATGTCATCAAGCAGATAGACTGTGCAGTGTTACTTATTGCTGAGAATACGTTTGATGAGTTTGACGAAATGTTGATCCGGAAATTTGGCAGATATAATATTCCCTGTCTGATTGTGCATAACAAAACCGATGTTGAACCTTTGGTAAATAGTACAATCAAAGAAATTCAGCAGTATACAAATACTCCGATTGTAGAGTTTAGCGCAAAGACAAATTTCAATATCGATTGTGTTATTGAAACGCTTAAAAGCATCATCCCCGAAACAGCTTATCAGAATCCATCTTTATTGAAAGGAATTATCAGTCGCGGAGACATTGTTTTGCTTATTACTTCTACGGATTCGGAAGCTCCTGAAGGACGGCTGATTTTACCTGAGGTAATGGCTATTCGTGATGTGCTCGATAATGGGGCCATTAATATTGTGGTAGAAAAGACCGAACTGGAATTATTTCTACAAAACACCTCTCTCAGACCCAAATTGGTTATTACCGATAGCCAGGCCTTCAAGTTGGTAAACAAGATTGTTCCTCCCGATATTCCGCTAACCGGATTTAGCGTTGCTTTTGCCCACATGCGCGGACCTTTCAATGAATATGTGAAAGGGGCGAAAAAGATTTCAAATTTAAAAGATGGAGATAGGGTATTGATTCTGGAATCGTGCACTCATCAGGTGAGTTGCGACGATATCGGGCGATTCAAGATTCCCCGCTGGCTAAAAGAGTTTACTCATAAGCAACTGGATTTTGATGTAGTTACTGGCCTGGATGAAATAAAAAACCCAGTAACGGATTATGCGTTAATCATTCAATGCGGTAGTTGCATGATAACCCGGAAGCAGGTTTTTAGTCGTCTGTCTGATGCCATTGAAGCAGGTGTTCCGGTTACTAACTATGGATTAACCATTGCCTGGATAAATGGAATTTTTGACAGGGCTATTGCTCCTTTTATGAGTTGATATATGATAACGGTGAGCGAAATATTAAATCAGCAGGAACTCTCAAAGCAGGATATTATTCGTTTACTTTCTATTACAGATAAAGGTGACCATGATCAGTTGATAAGAAAAGCCTATTCAATAAAAGAAAGTACGATTGGCAAGAGGGTATTTCTGAGGGGGTTAATTGAGTTTTCCAACTATTGTAGAAAGAACTGTTATTATTGTGGCATAAGAAACGGAAATCACAAAGTTGCCAGATATTCGCTTTCTGATAAGGAGATTCTAGAAGTTGTTGATTTTGCACAGAGAAAGCAGCTTACAGGAATCGTTCTCCAGTCAGGAGAATTAAGCAATGTGGATTTTATAGAAAGAATAACAACACTAATAACTAAAATTAAAAAAGCAACTAATCCTGAATTTCGTATTACGCTTTCTCTTGGTGAGCAATCATTAGAAACATATCAGAGATGGTTTGATGCGGGCGCCCAAAGGTATTTGCTGAGGATTGAAACCAGTAGCGAAGATCTTTATAAAAAAATACATCCAGTTGATGGTTTGCATAGTTTTAAGGTACGTCTGAAATGCCTTGAAAATATTCAGAGGGCTGGCTATATGACAGGTACGGGAGTGATGATTGGTCTACCTTTTCAAACAATAGAGAACCTTACAGACGATTTATTGTTTATAAAAGAAAGGGATATTGATATGGTAGGTATGGGGCCGTATCTTGAACATGCAGATACGCCATTGTACAATCATAAAGATTTACTGATGCCTGCAATGGAACGGTTTAATTTATCCATTCGCATGATTGCTGTTTTAAGAATCATGATGCCGGATATAAACATTGCATCGACAACAGCTCTTCAGTCAATTGTACCTTTGGGCAGGGAGGCTGGGCTGAAAGCCGGAGCAAATGTTATGATGCCCAACCTCACACCGCTGAAATACAGAAGCAGCTATCTTCTTTATGATAACAAAGCATGTATTAATGAGGATGCTGATGATTGTCTGGACTTTCTCGAAAAGAGAATTAGAATGATTGGCGAAGAAATTGCGTACAATGATTATGGTGATTCAATACATTTTATTAAAAGGAAATAAACATAATAATCCAGATGTTAACCGAAGACCAGGCATGCAATGTTCACATAATGACGGAGGGAGAGAAATATAATCTTCTTAAAAGTGTGATTGACGATTACGATCGGAAAGAGAGTAATCTGATTCAGATCTTGCATATGGCGCAGGCCATATTTGGTTTCCTTCCTGCTGAAGTGCAGAGCTTTATAGCCGACGAAATGGAACTGTCTGTTTCGAAGGTAAACAGCGTTTTAACGTTTTACTCTTTTTTTTCAACTAAGCCAAAGGGGGAATATACTATTTCTGTATGTTTGGGAACGGCTTGCTATGTTCGTGGAGGCAAGGAGGTGCTAAATAGATTGAAAGAGGAATTAGGTATAGATGTAGGCGAAACTACCGACGACAGGAAGTATTCGCTTACTGTAATGCGCTGTATTGGTTCCTGCGGTCTTGCACCGGCAATGACCATTAATGGCAAGGTTTATAAACAGGTGAATCCAAACAGAATTAAGCGGATTCTGGGGATGTTGAAATAGGTTAGGGAAACTCTAATCAAAAAAACTATGAAAATCAATACACTCACTGACTTGGAAGCGATAAGAAATGATTTTCTGAATAAAGAAAAGACATTTCAGTTCACTGCTCATATTTGTTATGGGGCGGGGTGTATTTCCTCTGATTGCAAGAAATTCAAGGAAGCTTTTGAACAGGCATTGGAACATGAACATCTTCAGTCGAAGGTCAGGATAAACCTGACAGGGTGCATGGGTGCTTGTACGCTGGGACCAACCTTGATCATAAATCCGGGCAATACATTATACTGCAATCTTAATTCTGCATGTGCTTTACAGATTGTCAACGAGCATATCAAAGAAGGGAGAATAGTTGAGAAATATTGTTATAAAAATCGTGAAACAGGTGAGATTATACCTAACTTAAATGATATCCCGTTCTTTAAACATCAGAAAAAGATTGTACTTCAAAAATGCGGAATCATTGATTATGCCTCTGTGGATGAGTATATTGCTCATGATGGATATTTTGCATTGGCCAAAGCCCTTACGATGACTCCAACTGAGATAATTGATGAAATTAAGAAATCAGGATTGCGTGGCCGTGGCGGCGCAGGATTCCCCACTGGCGTAAAATGGGAAATGGCCAACAAAGAAAAGAGTGATCAGAAATATCTTATCTGTAATGCCGATGAAGGAGATCCGGGGGCATTCATGGATCGTAGCTTGATTGAAGGAGATGCCCATTCGGTAATAGAAGGTATGTTGATTGCCGGATATGCCATTGGCGCTTCCAAAGGAGTAGTTTATATCCGGGCTGAATATCCGATTGCGATTGAAAGACTTACTATAGCCATCAAGTCAGCCCGTGAACTAGGGCTTCTTGGGGTTAATATTCTTGGAAGTAATTTTAGTTTTGATATTGAGATAAGAATTGGAGCCGGAGCCTTTGTTTGTGGAGAAGAGACTGCATTGATGGAATCAGTGGAAGGAAGGAGGGGAGAACCCCGTCAAAAGCCACCATTTCCTGTACAAAGCGGTTTGTTTGGGAAGCCTACGGTTATCAATAATGTAGAAACATTGGGTAATATAGCCCAAATCATATTAAAAGGGGCAGGATGGTTCTCATCCATTGGAACTGAGAAAAGTAAAGGAACAAAGGTGTTTGCGCTTGCCGGAGCTATTGTTCACAAGGGATTGGTCGAAGTTCCTATGGGCACAACTCTTGGTGAGATACTTTTTGATGTGGGTGGAGGAATTCCAAGAGGAAAATCATTCAAAATGGCTCAAACCGGAGGTCCGTCGGGTGGATGCCTTACGGCCGAGCATCTCAATACTCCAATTGATTACGAATCTCTGACCCGGCTTGGTGCCATCATGGGGTCAGGCGGTTTGATCTGTACTGATGAGGATACGTGCATGGTTGATATGGCGCGGTTCTTTATGGACTTTGTCCAGGATGAATCGTGCGGGAAATGTGTTCCATGTCGTATCGGCACAAAACGGATGCTGGAAATACTGGAACGAATAACCTGTGGAGAAGGAAAAGAAGGGGATGTGGAGCTGCTCATTGAATTGGGAAATGCAATTAAAGATTCAGCAATTTGTGGCTTGGGTCAGACTGCTCCTAATCCGGTACTTAGTACCATTAAGTATTTCAGGCAAGAGTATGACGAACATATCAGTCATCAGTATTGCCGTGCGGGTGTTTGCGGCAATCTTTTCCTCGCTCCTTGCCAGAACGCTTGCCCTGCAAAGGTTAATGTACCGGGTTATCTTGCCTTGATTGCTGCAGGCAGAGTGCGTGATGCCTATAACCTGATTCGTCAGGAAAACCCGTTCCCATCTGTTTGCGGTAGGGTCTGTACTCATCCNTGNGANAGCAAATGNCGCCGTGCTCAGATTGACGAACCAATAGCCATAGCCGATTTGAAACGTTATGCTGCCGATTATGTGCTTAATTCCGGTGAACCATTGGTGAATCTTAATTTCCCCAAAAACGGAAAATCGGTGGGTATCATTGGTGCCGGCCCGTCCGGCCTTACCTGTGGATATTTCCTGGCAAGACTTGGTTATACGGTTGATATCTATGAGGAGAAAAGTGTTGCAGGAGGAATACTGGCTTATGGAATTCCGGAGTATAGGTTGCCAAAAGAGGAATTAAGAAAGGAAATTGATTCAATTATTCAGTCGGGAATAAATGTCATTTATAACACGAAGGTTGGAAAAGACATCATGTTCAATGAACTGAAATCAAAATATGATGCGGTATATATTGCAACCGGCACGCAGCTTTCCCGAAAGATAGGCATTGAAGGAGAGGACAAAAGTGGGGTATACCACGGGCTTGATTTCCTGACAGACATTAATCTGAATAAAAAGGTTAAGGTAAAGGGCATCGTTGCCGTGATTGGTGGTGGAAATACGGCCATTGATGCCGCAAGGTCAGCCCTTCGTCTTGGCGCAAAAGAGGTGCATATTCTTTATAGAAGGAAAATGGAAGAGATGCCTGCCGACAAAAGAGAAATTGCCGACGCGATAGAAGAAGGGGTAATCGTGCATGAGTTGGTCGCTCCGGTTCGTTTTCTCGGAGAGGGCAAAGTTGCAGGAATCGAGTGTGTAAAAATGATGCCCGGAAAGTTTGGAAAAGACGGACGGCGAATACCGATAGAGGTGCTCAACTCTAAATTTATGATGAATATAGATATGGCTATTCCGGCAGTGAGCCAGTATTCCGACTTGCCCTTTATTCCAAAGGGAGAAGTAGGAATTACCGATTGGGGAGCTTTTATCGTTGATCAGGAAACACAGATGACCACGCAACCCGGAATTTTTGCCGGAGGAGATATTGCCCGCGGTTCTGATGTGGTGATTACTGCCATTGCTGATGGTAAGAATGCAGCACGATCAATCGATAAATATTTAGGCGGAACAGGAACATTGAATATTGGTGAACCTATTAAAATTCCGACAAGAGGGGTTGATGAAGGTATTACGGTTGAGCACGAGCGCTTTCAGATGCCATCTCTTGATCCGAAAGAGCGGGAAGGATGTTTCGATGAAGTGCGACTGGGCTACCATAAGCTGAATGCAACTGCCGAATCAATGAGATGTTTACGCTGTTCAAAACGTTTAACACCTGAAAAGTAAATCATTATGGTAAATCTGATCATAAATAATAAAGCAATTCAGGTAAAAGAGGGAACTACCATTTTTGAAGCTGCAAAGCAAAATAATATTATAATCCCTCACTTATGTTATCTGGAGAATGTGCACAAGATTGGTTCTTGCCGGATTTGTGTGGTTGAGGTTGATGGCGCAAAAAATCTGATGGCATCCTGCATAACTGAAGCGAAAGAGGGCATGGTTATCCATACCAATTCAGAGCGGGTTCGCAATGTCCGTAAAGTAATCTATGAACTGATGCTTTCCGACCATCCCAGAAATTGCCTTACTTGTCTGAGAAACCAGAATTGTGAGTTGCAGGCACTCGGCAATCAGATTCAGATTGATGAATATAAGTATGAAGGTGCAAAATCGAAAGATTTTATTGATAATTCAAGTCCATCAATTGTTCGTGATAGTTCAAAATGTATTCTTTGTCGTCGTTGTGTGACGGTCTGTAATCAGATTCAGGGAGTGAGTCTCATGAATCCCCACCATCGTGGTTTTTCTACATTTATTGGGCCATCGGAGGATGAGCTTTTAGGAGAATCAATCTGTTCCAATTGCGGTCAGTGTGTTTTGGTATGCCCAGTTGGAGCTTTGAAAGAGAAAGACTCTACAGAACAGGTATGGGAAGCATTGTACGATAAATCAAAAACGGTGATTGTTCAGACTGCTCCGGCCGTGCGGGCAGCACTTGGAGAATTATTTGGTTATGAACCGGGTATATTGGTGACTGGTAAAATGGCTTCAGCTTTGCACGAAATTGGTTTCAAGTATGTTTTTGATACCAATTTTGGAGCGGATCTCACCATTATGGAGGAGGGGTCTGAATTTCTTGAAAGATTAAAGAATAGATTTACTTCGGGAGAGAAAACCACTGTTCTTCCAATGATCACAAGTTGTAGCCCTGGCTGGATAAAATACGTTGAACACCAATATCCTGATCAGTTGGCTCATTTGTCGAGCTGCAAATCTCCCCACATGATGTTGGGTGCATTAACCAAATCTTACTTTGCAGAGAAAGTTGGCATTGATCCGAAATCTATTTTTATGGTTTCGGTAATGCCTTGCACGGCTAAGAAATTCGAAATTATCCGTCCTGAAATGTACAATAACGGATTGGCCAACGTGGATGCAGTAATAACTACGCGTGAACTAGGAAGGATGATCAAAGATACTGGAATTGACTTTCGGAATTTACCGGATGGAAAGTTTGACAGTCCTTTGGGACTTTCTTCTGGTGCTGCTGATATTTTTGGAACAACGGGCGGTGTGATGGAAGCAGCACTTCGTACAGTGTATGAACTGGTTACAGGACGTGAACTTCCAACAGAAAAGCTCCATTTAAAACCTCTTATTGGGCTTAAACGGATTAAAACTGCAGAGTTGAAGATTGAAAAAACTTTGCCTGAATTCAGATTTCTCGAGGGTGTTACCTTGAAAGTGGCTGTTACTAGTGGATTAATAGGAGCTGCTGAGTTGATGGAAGATATAAAAAAGGGAACAAGTTCCTACCAATTTATTGAAGTAATGGGGTGTCCCGGAGGTTGTATCAGCGGTGGCGGGCAACCACGACCAGTCAATGATGCAATCAGGATGCGGAGGCTTGAAGCAATTTACAGAGAGGATGAAGGAAAAGCATTACGTAAATCGCATGAAAATGAGGATATCAAAACGTTATATCGTGAATTTCTTGGTGCTCCGCTCGGGCATAAATCTCACGAATTACTTCACACAGTTTATACTCCACGGAATAAGAAGTGAGCTCTCAAAGTTGCTTCACTGTTCTGCTCTGAACTTATAAATATTCTGATTGTTATCTAGTTAGAGCTTTGTTTTAAGGATTGGATGTGATTAAATTGACTCATATTAATTGGGAGGATTACTTATGAAAAAACCGGCATCTCTTGTTATAGGCATTTTTCTTTTAATATTGGCCTTTATTCAGCTTATTCGTTTTACATTTGCTGTAACCATTGTTGTCAATGGATTTACGGTACCCGTATGGTTGAGTGGCGGAGTTGCAATCTTCTTTGGATTATTGGCTTTCTGGTTGCTGAATGAGAGAAAACATTGAACATGCTTCTTGCTATAAAAAAAACTGCATGCAGATACTTGGAAGTTCTGCTTTTCTTTTTTCTTTTTGATATACATCAAAGAGGTGTTTTGATGTATATCAAACGAGTACTTAGATGTATATCAAATACATGCTTAGATATACATCAAACGAAAAATGTTTCCTCAGGTTTTGCCTGATCTTTCTTTATGTTTTTTAATTCGTTCTGTGAATATTCACAAACGCTAGAAGTTGTGTCCTTAGTTTTATAGGGTGATATTCTATATTTATAGATTTAAAATGCATAAAAAGAGCTTTTTTATGCATAAAACTCAAAAAATTCTTCTTTTATGCATTGTTTATCCAAAATTATGCATACTTTTGCGAACAATTTAGAATAATTATACATGATGACGAACAAAAGTAAACGATTAGATTCAATTAAGATGATCATTTCCAGCAAGGAGATTGGTAGTCAGGAAGAGCTGCTTAGAGAGTTGGCTAAGGAAGGCTATGAGCTTACGCAAGCCACATTGTCCAGAGACTTGAAGCAGATGAAAGTTGCTAAAGCAGCAACAACAAATGGTAGCTATGTATATGTCTTGCCAAACGACACCATGTATAAAAGAACTATTGATATACCTTCTGTTGGCGAGATGTTGTTGCAAAACGGTTTTAAATCGATTGACTTTTCAGGAAATATGGCTGTTATTAAAACCCGTCCCGGATATGCCAGCAGTCTTGCCTATGATATTGACAACCGCGAATATAAGGATATCATTGGTACTATTGCAGGAGATGACACTATTCTGTTGGTTTTCAGAGATGGTTATTCCAGAAATGAAATTAAGCAATCATTGTCTCACATTATTCCGAATATTTAATTCACATATAACATCCAATATTTAAAAAGAAAAGAAAATAAGAAATGGAAAGTAATATTGAAATTCTTGTTGCCAACGAGAGTCATATTCCATACGTTGACATTATTTTAACTACAATAGAGGTCGCGGCAAAGATTCGTGGAACGGGTATTGCAAAGCGTTCTCCTGAATACATAAAACAAAAAATGGTTGAGGGCAAAGCAATTATAGCGCTTTGTGAAGGTGAGTTTGCTGGCTTTTGCTATATAGAAACCTGGAGTAACAAGAAATTTGTTGCCAATTCAGGACTTATTGTTGTTGATAAATTCCGTGGTCACGGTTTGGCAAAGAAGATTAAACGCCGTGCTTTTGAACTTTCACGTGAACGTTTTCCAGAAGCAAAGATATTTGGTTTAACTACCGGACTTGCAGTGATGAAGATTAATTCAGAATTAGGATATGTACCTGTTACATTCTCTGAACTTACTACTGATGAGGCTTTCTGGAAAGGATGTCAAAGTTGTGTTAACTACGATATTCTTCAGAGAACCGGAGGTACAAAATGTCTTTGTACAGGCATGCTATATGATCCTAGCAAGCATCCGGAAGATCCTTTTAATAAGAAAGAGGACAAAGAAAGTTCAGAAAATAAATAAGGTTATAAAAAAATTAAGATAGATATGAAAGAGAAAGTAGTTTTAGCGTTTAGTGGTGGTTTGGATACCTCATTNTGNGCAAAGTATTTGTCAGAAGAAAAAGGATATGAAGTTTATACAGCTGTAGCCAATACTGGCGGATTCAGCCCTGAAGAACTGAAAGTAATCGAAGAAAAAGCATATAAACTAGGTGCGATTAAACACGCTACTCTTGATGTAACTCAGGAATATTACGAAAAGAGTATCAAATACATGGTGTTTGGTAATGTTTTGCGTAATGGAACTTATCCTATTTCTGTAAGCTCTGAACGTATTTTCCAGGCTATTGCTATTATCAACTATGCAAAGGAAATTAAAGCCGATGCTGTTGCTCACGGAAGTACTGGTGCAGGTAACGACCAGATTCGTTTCGACCTGACATTTGACGTACTTGCTCCTGAGATCAAAATCATAACTCCAACTCGCGATATGTCTCTTACCCGTGAATATGAGATTGAATATCTTAGAAAACATGGCATTGAGGCTGACTTTAAGAAACTTGAATATTCTATCAACAAAGGTCTTTGGGGAACTTCAATAGGTGGAAAGGAAACTTTGCACTCTGAACAGACTCTTCCTGAAGAGGCTTATCCTTCACAGGTTACCGCTCAGGGAACAGAAGTGCTGAAACTTGAATTCGTAGAAGGTCAGATACACGCTGTTAACGGTGAAGTATTTGCAAACAAGGTTGAGGCAATCAATAAAGTAGAAGAAATTGGTTCTAAATATGCTATCGGCCGTGATATGCACATTGGTGATACTATAATCGGTATCAAAGGTCGAGTGGCTTTTGAAGCTGCAGCACCAATGCTTATCATCAACGCACATAAGATGCTTGAAAAACATACATTGAGCAAATGGCAACAATACTGGAAAGACCAGATTGGTACATGGTACGGAATGTTCCTTCACGAAGCTCAGTATCTGGAACCGGTAATGCGCGATTGTGAAGCAATGCTTCAGAGCAGCCAACGCAATGTGAACGGAACAGTAAGCATCATTCTTCGTCCTTATAGCTATACACTAGTAGGCGTTGAATCTTCTTTTGATTTAGTGAAGACTGACTTTGGCGATTATGGCGAAGTAGGTAAGGGATGGACTGCAGAAGATGCGAAAGGATTTACCAAGATTCTTTCTAATCCGTTGAGAGTCTATTATGCTAATCAAAAGAAAAACGGTAAATAACCAGATATCAGTAGGCAAATTATGATTAAAGTAGGAATAATAGGCGGAGCGGGATATACAGCAGGTGAATTGATTCGTCTGCTGATAAACCACTCGAACGTTGAAATTGTGTTTATTAACAGCAGCAGCAATGCAGGAAATAAGATAACATCAGTACACGAAGGACTTTATGGCGAAACCGATATGGCTTTTACTGATGAATTGCCTCTTGATAAGATTGATCTGCTTTACTTCTGCACGGCTCATGGCGATACCAAAAAGTTTATGGAAAGCCATACACTGCCCGAGGATTTAAAAATAATAGACCTGTCAATGGATTATCGCATTGAATCTGCTGAACACGATTTCATTTACGGCCTTCCTGAACTTAATCGTAGCCGAATTTCTCAAAGCAAGCATATAGCTAATCCAGGATGTTTTGCTACATGTATCCAGCTGGGATTGTTGCCTTTGGCTAAGGGCGAAATGCTGAATAGTGATGTCTCTGTAAATGCCATTACCGGTTCTACCGGAGCAGGAGTGAAGCCGGGCTCTACTTCTCACTTTAGCTGGCGAAACAATAACATGTCTATCTATAAGCCATTCTCACACCAGCATGTGCCTGAGATAAAGCAATCTCTGAAACAATTGCAAAGCAGCTTTGAAAGTGATATTGATTTTATTCCTTACCGTGGAGATTTTCCTCGTGGCATTTATGCTACACTGGTTTTTAAAACAACTGTGGAGCTGGATGAAATCAAACGCATGTACACTGAATATTATGCAGAGCATCCTTTCGTGCATGTAGTTGATGCAAATATTGACTTAAAACAGGTGGTGAACACGAATAAGTGTTTGCTGCATCTCGAGAAACATGGTGATAAACTTCTTATCATTTCATGCATAGATAACTTATTAAAAGGAGCTTCCGGTCAGGCAGTTCACAATATGAACCTGATGTTCGGACTGGAAGAGACTATTGGGCTGAGGTTAAAACCAAGTGCCTTTTAAAACAACCAACAAAAGAAATGAAACTATTTGATGTGTATCCTTTGTTCGATATCAATATCGTAAAAGGAAAAGGATGTAAGGTATGGGATGATAAAGGAAATGAATATCTTGACCTTTATGGCGGACATGCCGTAATTTCGATAGGGCATTCTCATCCTCATTATGTGGAGATGATTCAGAAGCAGGTTGCAGAACTGGGCTTCTACTCTAATTCTGTGGTAAACAAATTGCAGCAGCAGGTTGCTGAGCGTGTTGGCGCGATCTCAGGTTATGAAGATTATTCTTTCTTCATGATAAACTCTGGTGCTGAAGCAAATGAGAATGCTTTAAAACTTGCATCTTTTCATACAGGAAGAAAACGTGTGGTCTCTTTCTCAAAGAGTTTCCATGGTCGTACCTCTGCTGCTGTACGTGTAACAGATAATCCTAAGATTGTAGCACCTATTAATGAAGGTGTTGATGTTACTTTCCTTGCTTTGAATGATATTGATGCAGTACGCTCAGAACTAAGCAAAAAGGATGTATGTGCGGTTATCATTGAAGGTATTCTGGGAATAGGTGGTATCAAGGTTCCTGAGAACACATTTATGCAGGAACTTCGTAAGGTATGTACCGAAACCGGCACAATTCTGATCCTGGATGAAATTCAGTCGGGCTATGGGCGTAGCGGCAAATTCTTTGCTCATCAATATGCAGGAATTCGTCCTGACATTATTACTGTTGCTAAAGGTATTGGTAACGGGTTCCCGATGGGTGGAGTATTAATTAGCCCTATGTTTACTCCGGTTTACGGAATGCTTGGGACAACCTTCGGTGGAAATCATCTTTCCTGTGCAGCGGCTCTTGCCGTTCTGGATGTGATAGAAGAAGAGGAACTGATAGAGAATGCTGCTGAAGTGGGTGCTTATCTGATGAAGGAACTGAAACAAATTTCTCAGATTAAAGAGGTTCGTGGTGAGGGATTAATGATTGGGCTCGAGTTTGAGGAACCAATTAAAGAGCTTCGCTGCCGTTTACTTTTTGAACAGAAAGTATTCACAGGAGTAAGCGGAACAAATGTAATCCGTCTTTTGCCTCCGCTTTGCTTAACCATCGGAGAAGCTGATGAATTTATAAAGAGATTGAAAAAAGTCATCTAAATAAAGACTTTACTTGTTTTTTATTTGTGGATCCTCAATATTTAAGGATGATAAGTCTATTTTTTGATTATCAGACTTACATATTGAGGATTTTTGTGTAAGTTTGCCGTAATTAAACAGATAACTTTAGATAGTATGAAGATAGCAATAATAGGAGCCGGTAATATGGGGGGAGCGATTGCTCGTGGCCTCGTACAAGGTACCAAGGTAAAAGCTGTTGATATAACAGTTGCTAACCCTACTAATGGAAAACTTGACGCACTAAAATCATTTAATGCGGACATAAATGTAACTAACAGCAATCATGTAGCGGCCGAAGTTGCCGATATTATTATTCTGGCAGTTAAACCATGGCTGGTTAAGCTTGTACTGGAAGGAATCAGGTTTAATCCACAAAAGCAGATTCTGGTTACAGTAGCCGCAGGGGTACCTTTTACTGAATATTGTAAAACTGTGGGTGAATCGGCAACCATTTTCCGAGTAATCCCAAACACTGCTATTTCTCTTCTTGAAAGCACCACCCTGATAGCATCTTATAACGCATCAAAAGAACAGGAACAGTATATTCTTGATCTTTTTGATGAGATGGGGCTGGCTATGATTATCTCCGAATCTCAGATGAGTGCAGCTACAGCGCTTACTTCGTGTGGCATTGCTTATGTGCTGAAATATATTCATGCGGCGGTTGAGGCTGGTGTGGAAATGGGAATCTATCCAAAAGATGCTCAGAAAATGGTGGCACAGTCTGTAAAGGGAGCTGCAGAACTTCTTCTGCGGAATGATACTCACCCCGCCATTGAAATAGACAAGGTAACGACGCCGGGTGGACTAACAATCAAAGGACTTAATGAATTAGAACATGCAGGCTTCAGCTCGGCTATAATCCGGGCTATGAAAGCAAGCAGATAATACCATTTATCATGGACGAACAAATAAAACAAATTGCAGAACGTTTACGCGGATTGCGTGACGTACTTGAATTAACAGTAGAGGATGTTTCCAGAGATTGCGATCTCTCTGTTGAAGAATATGCACAGGCTGAGACTGGTGAATCAGATATATCTGTAAGTATGCTACAAAAGGTCGCACGCAAGTATGGGGTTGCACTTGATGCACTGATGTTTGGCGAAGAGCCTAAGATGACTACTTATTTTCTTACCCGTGCCGGGATGGGTACGTCTATCGAACGAACCAAGGCGTACAAATATCAATCGCTTGCTGCCGGCTTTAAGGATAGAAAAGCCGATCCGTTTATTGTAACTGTGGAATCCAAAGGAGATGATGTTCCAATTACTTTCAATGCTCACTCTGGTCAGGAGTTTAACTTGGTAATTGAAGGTCGTATGCTTCTTAATATTAATGGCAAGGAGCTGATTCTGAATGAAGGCGACAGCATTTATTTTGATTCAAAACAGCCACATGGAATGAAAGCACTTGATGGTAAATCGGTGAANTTCCTNGCTATGATTATNTAAANAACCATAGNTTTTTTANTTAACCGATTTNCAACGATAATAACTNATAGAAATATGATCGAAAGATTTTTAGAAAAAACAGAGTTTACCTCGCAGGAAGATTTCGAAAAGAATTATAAACTTAAGATACCTGAGAACTTTAACTTTGCTTATGATGTAGTAGATGCATGGGCTGCTGAGCAACCTGACAAACTGGCCTTGTTATGGACCAATGACAAAAACGAGTGTCATCGTTTCACTTTTGCTGAGATGAAAGAACTGACTGATAAAACAGCCTCTTATTTTCTTTCATTGGGTATTAAGAAAGATGATAAAGTAATGGTTATTCTGAAACGCAGATATGAGTTCTGGCTTACAATTATTGCTTTGCATAAGATTGGAGCTGTAATTATCCCTGCAACTCACTTGCTTACCAAGAAAGATATTGTATATCGTAACAATGCTGCAGATATTATGACCATCGTAGCCGATGGTGATGAACTGATTATTGGTCATATCAATGATGCTATGCCGGAATCTCCATCAATGGTGCATCGCATATCAATAGGACCGGTTATTCCTGAAGGTTGGGAAGACTTCCACAAAGGAATAGACAATGCAGCACCATTTGTTCGCCCGGAACATGTGAATGATAATGATGATGTTATGCTTATCAGTTTTACTTCCGGTACAACAGGTAATGCTAAAATGGTGGCGCATACTTTTATTTATCCACTGGGACATATTGTCACTGCTAAATATTGGCACAATCTTCATGACGGAAGTTTGCACCTAACTATTGCCGATACCGGTTGGTTGAAGGCTCTTTGGGGTAAATTGTATGGTCAGTGGATTGTTGGAGCAACAGTCTTTGTTTACGATCATGAGAAATTTACTCCTTCGGCCATACTTGAGAAAATACACGAATATCATATTACTTCTCTTTGCGCACCTCCTACAATCTTCCGTTTTCTGATTCGTGAAGATTTAACTAAATATGATTTATCTTCTTTGGAATATTGTGAGATTGCAGGTGAAGCTTTGAATCCGGCTGTCTACGATCAGTTCTATCAGTTAACAGGAATCAAGCTAAGGGAGGGTTACGGACAGAGTGAAACTACAGTTGTAGTATTTACTTCCCCATGGATGGAACCGAAGCCAGGAAGTATGGGTGTTCCTAGTCCAAATTATGATGTTGATTTACTTACACCGGATGGAAGATCTGCTGAAGAAGGCGAACAAGGCCAAATTGTTATCCATCTGGATAAGGCTTTCCCTATTGGTTTGAGTAAGGAATATTACAGAAATGAAGAACTGACAAAAGAGGCTTATCATGATGATAAGTATTATACTGGTGACTTAGCCTGGAGAGATCAGGATGGCTATTTCTGGTTTGTAGGTCGTGCAGATGATGTGATTAAGAGTTCCGGTTACCGTATAGGCCCATTTGAAGTGGAAAGCGCTTTGATGACTCACCCGGCTGTTGTGGAATGTGCTATTACCGGTGTTCCTGATGAGATTCGCGGACAGGTGGTGAAAGCAACAATTATTCTGTCAAAGGAATACAAAGCCAAGGCTGGCGAAGAACTGGCAAAAGAACTGCAGGATCATGTGAAGAAGGTTACAGCTCCTTATAAATATCCTCGTGTGATTGAGTTTGTTGACGAATTGCCTAAAACAATCAGTGGTAAGATTCGTCGTGTAGAAATCCGCGACAAAGATAAAGAAGTTAAGAAGTAAATCGTACTTTATAAATACTTAAAAAGGCATTCCAGCTTATTCTGGAATGCCTTTTGTGTTTTGTTGCTTATCTAAAGAGCAGAAAAGTTGTAGCTCTTCTTGTATAAGTCAAGGATTGTCTAATTATCCTTCATTGGGGAAAAATGAATTGATAATAAACTGATTGTTAAGTGATTGCTAAAATAGTTATTGTAGTGCTAATCTATCTTAAAATGTACATTCTTAATAGGAGTATTTTATTTGTATAGTTTAATATAAATGCTACTTACAATTATGACGTTACAGTTTATTCTTTGTTTTGAAATGAATATTACAATTAGGATAAATGATTATTGATTTTAATATGTAGTAAATATTTAAAAATATAGATATTATCCTAAATTCTAAAAATGCGTTTAAATGTCTATTATAGATGAATTTTCAATCTTCTTTAGGTGCTATTTATTAGAGGCCTTATTGTATTTATTATTTTAATTATTTTATTATTTAGAATAAGCTTTTTAATGTTCTTACATGAACAATAAGCAAGTGTAAGTCCTTAAATAATAAATGATTAAATAAGGCGCTCATTTTATATATATTTATTTATAACGTTTGCATAAAAGATTAGTTAAATGTATTTTTTTTGTTTTGGGAAGAATTATTTTTCTATATATATTTGCGAGGTGAACATTAAGTGAAATCTAAAAAAAGTTACAGTTCAATGAAAACAAGCAAATTATCCTTTATTGATGTCTTTTCTGGCGCACCTTGGGAAGTGATGTTAATTATGAACTTATTACAAGAAGTCAATGTGAAGGCTGAAGTAAGCGATGCAGGAATGAGAGTTTCTGTTCCAAAAGAAAGTTACGCTGCTGCAGCAAGAGTTATCGGTGGACGTATCTGATAAATACAATATAACTGCTTTCGTAAAGCATTTGTCTTTTTATTTATTATATTTGTTGATTGATTACTAATCTTTAAATATAATAAAGATGAATAGAGATGATAAGATTCCTTTAGTAGAAGTTTTCTCGGGAACTCCTTGGGAGGCCGAATTAGTGAAAGGACTATTGGAAAGTTCCGGTATCCAGGCTGCATTAAAGAATGATGACATGGTAAACTTTACATCATCAACATCATTTAGCTTTGGGGGTGGAATGAAAGTCCTTGTATTTACCTATGATTTTGAAGCTGCCATTGAGATACTTGCTACAAGGGGAGATACAGAGTAGATAAGAACCTTTTTTACCTTGAACTGAGTGAAAACCATGCAACTTAAGTAAAATAGTACGTCTCTGAATTTTAAAAATATAAATCATTCCTCTTTTGCAACAAGTTTTGCTTTTTAATTGTTATATTTTAAAGTAGATTATTAATCTTAAAATGTAATGATTATGAATGTAGAAGATAACACTCCTCTAGTAGAGGTTTTTACGGGAACGCCCTGGGAGGCTGAATTAGTGAAGGGTTTGTTGGAAAGTGCAGGCATTCAGGCTGCATTGAAGGATGATAATCTGGGAAGTATAGCGCCATCGATGTCTGTCAACTTCGGTCCCGGTGGTGTGAAGGTTATTGTAGCTCCGGAAGATTATGAGGTTGCTATTCAATTGGTGGAAGCCCGCGAAAGTAAAGAGTAAAAATAGATTGCTACAGACCAGATATCTGATGACTCCTTTTGAGGATAAATCTTATCAGATATCTGGTCTGTAGTTTTTTTAATTACTGGATTGTTTTTAGATATGCTTCAATCCGGTCCATTCCTTCTTTAATGTTTTCTATTGAATTGGCATATGAGAAGCGAATGTATCCCTCACCGGCAGTACCGAAATCTACTCCGGGAGTAACTCCTACATGTGCATGTTCCAGAATCTCGAAAGCAAACTTATAAGAATCTTTAGTGAACTTGCGGGCATCGCAGAAAATATAAAAGGCGCCTTTGGGCTCTACATCAATTTTAAATCCCATTTCTTTAAGACGGGAGATCATAAATATCCGTCGCTCATTGTAGATCGCTTTCATTTTATCCACATCTTCCCCAGCTTCTTTGAGTGCAGTGATGCCGGCCTGTTGGGCAATGCTTGGTGCGCAGATAAATAGGTTCTGCTGCAGCTTTTGTAAAGGGCGCATATATTCTTTGGGTGCAATGAGGTATCCAAGGCGAAGTCCGGTCATTGCAAAGCGTTTTGAAAATCCGTTTAATACAAAAGCCTTGTTGGTAAACTCAAGAATGCTTCTGGCCTTGCCTTCGTATACCAGCCCGTGATAAATCTCATCCGATATTACTGGGACCCCTAGTGATGACACTTCTTTTAAAAAAGATTCTTCCAGGAGTGTTCCGGTAGGGTTCATCGGTGAATTAATAAATATTCCCCGGGTAAGGGGTGTAATACTTTTCTTTATATCCTCAACGTCATACTGGAATCCGTTTGCTGCACGCAAAGGTACCAATACAGGGTTGGCATGTGCTGCCAGTGTAAAATTCCGGTAGCAGGCATAACCAGGGTTGGACATAATCACTTCGCTTTCAGGCTCACAAAGTAGCATGAGCGTGAGTAGAATGGCAGGTGAAGAGCCGCATGTAACAACGATGCATTCAGGATCTACCGTTACATCATATTCCTTTTTATAAAAATCGGCAATGGCGTTCCGAAGGTCGGGATGACCTAAAGAGTGAGTGTAATGTGTGTGGTGATTGTCATAAGCTGCTTTGGCTGATTGAGCCACACATGCCGGAATATCAAAGTCGGGTTCACCAACTTCCAGGTGGATAATAGATATTCCCTCTTTCTGCATTTCATTTGCTTTCTCCAGAACGTCCATTACAATGAACGGGGTCATCTGTTCCACTTGCGGGTTTGTAATTCTCATTATAGTTTTCTTTGGCTGCAAAAATAGAAAAAATAGATGGATTTGCCCCATCTTTACTTCTCTTTTGATATTTCTCTGCCTGATATTTAAGAATTGAGAAAGTGAAGGATAAGAAACTATGGCTCTTTGCTCACAAATCGATTATAATTCCTATATTTGTACTTCTAATTTATAACAAGATGGCATATCAATTTACAAGAATTGCAGTAAAGATAGGCAGTAATGTATTGACACGTAAGGATGGTACACTTGATATCACCCGCATGTCTGCTTTAGTTGATCAGATAGCCGAGCTTCGAAAGGCTGGGGTAGAGGTTATTCTTATCTCTTCCGGTGCGGTTGCTTCGGGAAGAAGTGAAATCCGTGCTTCCAAGAAGCTGGACAGTGTGGACCAGCGTCAGCTGTTCTCCGCTGTGGGGCAGGCCAAGCTGATAAACCGTTATTATGAACTGTTCAGGGAACATAAAATTCCTGTGGGCCAGGTGCTCACCACCAAAGAAAACTTTGGCACCCGGCGTCACTATCTGAATCAGAAGAATTGCATGACTGTGATGTTGGAGAATGGCGTGATTCCTATAGTAAATGAGAATGATACCATTTCTGTATCCGAACTGATGTTTACAGATAACGATGAGTTATCCGGATTAATAGCCAGTATGATGGATGCCGAAGCACTTATTATTCTTAGTAATATTGACGGCATTTATAACGGTTCGCCTTCTGATCCGGCTTCGTCTGTTATCAGAGAGGTAGAGCATGGGAAAGATCTGTCAGATTATATCCAGACTGAAAAGTCGGGTTTTGGTCGTGGCGGTATGCTGACCAAGACTAATATAGCCCGTAAGGTGGCCGATGAAGGAATCACGGTGATTATTGCCAATGGCAAACGAGACAATATTCTGGTGGATTTGCTGAAGAAACCTAAGACTACCATCTGCACCCGGTTTATCCCTTCTGCTCAGGAAGTGTCGAGTATAAAAAAATGGATTGCTCATAGTGAAGGATTTGCAAAAGGCGAACTACACATTAACGAACAAGCCACACGGGTCTTGAATTCTGATAAGGCGGTAAGTATTCTTCCGGTAGGAATTACCCGGATTGAAGGGGAATTTGAAAAAGACGACATTGTTCGCATAATAGATTTTAAAGGCAAGCAGATAGGAGTGGGAAAGGTATCCTTTGACTCTTCCGAGGCCAGAGAAATGATTGGTAAGCATGGTTTGAAACCGATAGTGCATTATGATTATCTTTATATAGAATAGAATCTAATTGTTTAATTGTCATGGATTTAATAAAAACATTTCAGGCTGTTCAGACTGCTGGCAGGAAACTTGCTTTGCTGAACGATGATCAGATCAACGAGATATTACTTGCATTGGCCGATGCGGCGGAAGCGCAAACTTCCCTTATTCTTTCGGGAAACCAGAAGGATCTGGCGAAAATGGAAACTAGTAATCCTAAATATGATCGGTTAATGCTTACCGAAGAACGTATCAAAGGAATTGCCGGGGATATTCGCAATGTGGCGACTCTTCCTTCTCCGCTGGGACGTGTTTTGCTTAAGAATACCCGTCCAAACGGCATGGAACTGACACGGGTAAGTGTTCCTTTCGGAGTGATCGGCATTATTTACGAAGCTCGCCCCAATGTTAGCTTCGATGTATTCTCCTTATGTTTGAAAAGTGGCAATGCCTGTGTGCTGAAAGGTGGCAGCGATGCCGATTATTCGAATAGGGCAATTGTGAAGATTATCCATTCTGTTTTGGAAGAATTTGGAATAGATACTCATATTGTAGAACTTCTTCCGGCTGACAGAGAGGCAACCTCTCAACTGCTCAACGCTGTGGGATACGTAGACTTGCTCATTCCCCGCGGAAGCAGCAGTCTGATTCAGTTTGTTCGTCAGCATGCCACCATTCCGGTTATTGAAACAGGGGCTGGGGTATGTCATACTTATTTTGATGAATTTGGTGATCTTAAAAAGGGAACTGCGATTATCAATAATGCAAAGACCCGAAGAGTGAGTGTGTGCAATGCATTAGATTGCGTGATCATTCATGAAAAACGGTTGTTGGATTTACCTTCTCTTTGCGAGCCATTGCAGAAAAGCAAGGTGGTAATTTATGCCGACGAAGAAGCACATAAAGCATTGGAAGGGCATTATCCTCCCAACTTACTGAAATCTGCCACACCGGAAAGCTATGGCACAGAATTCCTTTCTTATACTATGTCAATAAAGAGTGTGAAAGATATAACCGAGGCTCTTGAACATATCTTCAGGAATGGTTCCAAACACAGTGAATGTATTGTGACCGAGAATGCTGAGAATGCCGATCTGTTTACAAGATCAGTTGATGCCGCTTGCGTTTATACCAATGTCTCCACTGCATTTACAGATGGCGCACAGTTTGGTCTGGGAGCAGAAATAGGTATTAGTACTCAGAAACTTCATGCTCGCGGACCAATGGGGCTCGAAGAGCTGACTTCCTATAAATGGATCATCAAAGGAGATGGTCAGGTAAGACAATAATTATTAGACAATCAAATAAAAAAGAAATAATATGAGACATTTCACTAATGTGCACGATTTAGGTGATCTGCAGTCGGCTTTGAAAGAAGCTTTTGAGATAAAGAAAGATCGTTTCAAATATGTAGAGTTAGGAAGAAACAAAACTCTCTTAATGATATTCTTCAATTCCAGTCTTCGTACCCGTCTGAGTACACAAAAGGCAGCCATGAATCTTGGCATGAACGTTATTGTGCTCGATGTAAATCAGGGAGCATGGAAACTGGAAACTGAGAGAGGAGTAATTATGGACGGTGATAAAACAGAGCATCTTCTGGAGGCCATTCCGGTAATGGGTTGCTACTGTGATATTATCGGTGTGCGCTCTTTTGCCCGTTTTGAGAATAAAGACGATGATTATAATGAGGTTATTATCAATCAGTTTATTAAGTATTCTGGTCGCCCGGTATTCTCTATGGAAGCAGCTACCCGTCATCCATTACAGAGCTTTGCAGATTTAATCACCATCGAAGAATATAAGAAAACTGCACGTCCTAAAGTTGTAATGACCTGGGCTCCACATCCACGTCCACTTCCTCAGGCTGTTCCAAACTCTTTTGCAGAATGTATGAATGTTACGGATTATGAATTCGTAATCACCCATCCGGAAGGTTATGAACTAGCTGATCAATTTGTGGGCAATGCGAGAGTTGAATACGACCAAATGAAAGCTTTGGTAGGAGCCGACTTTGTATATGCAAAGAGCTGGGGTGCTTATTCCGATGATTTTTATGGGCAAGTATTGAGCAAAGACCGTGCATGGACTGTGAGCGCAGAACACATGGCAGTGACTAATAATGCCTACTTTATGCATTGCTTGCCGGTAAGAAGAAACATGATTGTGATGGACGATGTGATAGAGGGTCCGCAATCCATAGTAATTCCCGAAGCTGCCAACCGTGAGATTTCGGCAACAGTAGTACTTAAACGCATTTTGGAAGGGCTTGAATAAGCCCTTTCTTTTTTACTTAACTTAATAATCTGCTATGACACACAAAAATTACCTTATTGCCCTTTTACTCACTCTGATCTGTTCATGCTGTGCAGTGGCACAAAATGCTGCAACCTATCTCTATGAGTATAACATTTCCTATAAATTACAGGCAAAAGATACATATGAACAAAGTCGTTGTAAGCTGGATCTTTACTATCCCAGAAATGTGAAAGATTTCCCTACTGTAGTATGGTTTCATGGTGGCGGACTTGAGGGAGGCGAAAAATACTTCCCTAAAGAACTTATGGATAAAGGTATTGCCATTATAGCCGTTAATTATCGTCTGAGTCCCAAAGCAACCAATCCTGCATATACAGATGATGCTGCAGCTGCAGTGGCATGGGCTTTTAGTAATATCCGGAAGTATGGAGGGAGTACTAAACAGATTTTTGTTTCAGGCCATTCTGCCGGCGGCTATCTCATATTAATGTTAGGCCTGGATAAAAGCTACCTTGCAAAATATAATCTGGATGCCGACAGTGTAGCTGCCTATTTCCCAATCAGTGGTCAGACTACTACACATTACACCATTCGGAAAGAGCGGGGTTTACCTCTTGATCTGCCTGTCATAGATACTTATGCACCTTCTAATCATGCACGCAAAGATGCTTCTCCAATGGTTTTAATTACTGGTGACCGGGATTTGGAAATGTCTGCACGCTATGAAGAAAATGCACATCTGGCTGCTGTCCTAAAATCAGTAGGAAACAAGAATACAGAGTTATATGAATTGAAAGGATTTAATCATGGAACAGTCGTTGCTCCGGCTTGCTATTTGATTCTTGAACATATAAAAAAGATGTGTAAAATTGATTAGGCAGGAAGAAAAAATGTTTTGTCATCTATATTATATTCCGTACTGTTCTTCAAAATGTACATGTTTGGATGTATTTCTTTTATTACTTTTTCACTGAGTTTTAGTTTATAAGGATTAGGCTTTTCTTCTGTTTTTTCTGGAAGAAAGGCCTAATCTGATAAATAGGTCTCTTAATTTCTCTGCTACTGCATTTTTTTTTATATTTCATTTAGGTATTTTCCCCATTATAATTGTATCATATAAAATCGCTTATAGAATGAACGAAATTATCATATATAAATATCTGATTGGTCAAACTACTCAGGAAGAAGAAAAAGAGTTGTTTGAATGGCTGGAAGCTTCATCAGAAAACAGAAGGCTGTTTTTTGAGATAGAAGCGATATGGAAAACGAGATCTGATATCTCTGACAAGAACCAATCTTTAGAGATATACAAATCTCTGGTCAAAATAAATGAAATCATAGACAGATCCGAAGCTGAAGTACATGGAACAAAATATCTGAAACGAAGAAGTCTGATATATTGGTGTGGAGGTATAGCAGCCTCAATTCTGGTCGCTGTGCTGTTTTTGACACATTATGTCGCCTCTAATGCTCCGCTTTTATATACATATACTAATTTATTGCCTGATTCAGTAAAACAAGTGAAATTAAAAGATGGATCAGTAGTATGGCTAAGTCAGAATGCCACAATAGCTTATTCCGATGGATATACCGATGATGAAAGACATGTAAAGCTAAAAGGTCTTGCTTTCTTTGATGTGGAGAAGGATCCGAAGCATCCATTTATTGTTGAAACAGAAACATTTCGGGTTAAAGTTCTTGGTACTGCATTTAGTGTGAACTCTGATAATTCCAGCCACAAAGGCGAAGTTGTTTTATTGAGAGGGTCTGTTCAACTAGAAGATAGATCTGGTGAAAGCCTGACCAAAATTCATCCAGGCCAGCAAGTATTGTATTCCCAAAAATTAAATTCACTGGATATAAATGAGATTGATGCAAAATCATATACTTCATGGCGCTATAATTTGATATCATTGTCTAATGCTACACTTTCTGATATTATAAATAGCCTGGAGCAAACATATAAAGTCAAGATTCAGATGGATCTTGATGACCTGAAATATCACAAATACAATTTTTATTATAAGGGTAAGGATAATCTCGACGATGTTCTTGAGCAAATCTATTACCTGACCGGTAAGCGGGCAAAAATTATTCATTAGGCGGTATTAATAAAAAGAAAGATTATTTAGGTAGTTTGATTGTTTGAGTTGTATTAGATAAATAATTTCAATATTCAATTAATAAATATTATGCAAAATATGTATGTCAGATAGTTATACATACTATGTATAACTATTATCTTATAATTAAATTAGTAGCCTATGTAAAATGAACCGAAGAAGACCTGGGGTCTAAAAATGTTAAGCGAAAAAAATCTGATTTATTGATTTAATAATAAAACTGTGTTTATGAAAAACAAATCTAATACCTGCGTCTGTATAAAGCATTTGTGCGTAGGGCTTTTATTAGGGTATGGCTTAAATGCACAAGCGATGCCAACGAGTGAAGTGCTCAGTCAAGGTTTTAATGTTCACCTTTCCTTGAATAATGTTACTCTCAAAAATGTAGTTGATTTACTGTCAAAACAAACTGATGTTGTATTCTCATACGACAAATCTTTGGAGACCAAAAATGTGAATAGCGTTTCTGTTGATGCTAAAAACCAAAATATTAATACTATATTAAACGAGGTTCTAAAAGATACCGGTATTAAGTATGAAATTAAAGGTCAAGTGGTTGTTTTATATGATTCAAGAACAGCCAAGACTGCTGGTGCAACCAGATCAAACGGTACACAACAAAAGGCGAAAAAGGTTACCGGAGTTGTAAAAGACAAGAATGGTGAGTCTATTATTGGCGCAAGTGTAAAGGTTAAAGGAGAAAAAATAGGTACAGTTACTGGTATGGATGGTGATTTCTCATTACAGACACCGGGTAATGCAACTCTTGTTGTTAGCTATATTGGCTTTGTCACACAAGAAATATCTGTTAGCGGAAAAAATAGCCTGAATATTACTTTAAGTGAAGATGTTCATTCTTTGAATGAAGTTGTTGTAACTGCTATGGGTATTAAAAGACAGAAAAGATCAATCGGTTATTCTACAACTGAAGTAGGCGGTGATCAATTGACTGCATCCCGTGATCTAAACTTAGGTAATTCATTGAGCGGTAAAATTTCTGGTGTAAGTGTTGCTGGAAACTCTACAGGTTTAGGTGGCTCAAGCCGTGTTATCATTCGTGGTAATGCATCTTTAACCGGTAATAACCAACCTTTGTATGTTATCGATGGCGTACCCTTCGATAATAGCAATCAGGGAAGTGCTGGAACATGGGGTGGTATGGATATGGGCGATGGCTTGTCAAACATCAATCCGGATGATATCGCAAACGTGCAAGTCTTGAAAGGTGCTGCAGCATCGGCTCTTTACGGCTATTGTGGTGGTAATGGTGCTATCTTGATTACTACGAAATCTGGTAAAAAAGATCAGGAAGGTGTTGGCGTTGAATTCAATAACAACCTGACATTTAATTCGATTTATGATTATCGCGATTTCCAGAAAACATACGGTCAGGGTACTCAGGGTATCAAACCTTCCGATCAGACTTCCGCTTACCAGACTTATAATTCAAGCTGGGGTAGTAAATTAGATGGCAGTAATTTTGTAAACCGCAATGGTGAGACTGCTCCTTATAGTTATATTGATAACTGGAAGAATTTCTATCGTACCGGTATTGATGAAACTGCTTCTGCTGCGATTAGCGGAAAGAGTGATAAGGTTACTTACCGTTTCGGTTTGTCAAACACTGAATCCAAAGCTAACTTACCAAACGCAGGTTTGAATCAACAAGGTATTAACGTGAATACTACTTATGACATTACTAAGAAATTGCATTTAAACGTAACTGGTAACTACGTTTTTGAACACGTTAACGGAAGAGCTAACTTGTCAGATGGTAATGGTAATACTAATGCTACATTATTATATTTGGCCAATGGCTATGATGTAAGATGGTTGAAGGGTAATAATGGTGCCACAGCTAATGGTGCTGAATTGCAACCAGGTAATAATGTTTACTTTAATAATCCTTACTGGTTGCAGTACAAAAAACAAATGTTTCTGACAAGAATCGTTTAACTACAGCAGCTACTCTTCGCTATGATATTACTGACTGGTTATATGCTCAGGGACAAGTATCCCGCGATGGCTATATTTTAACCTTCAAACAGGTTCAACCTGATGGCGCGGCTGCCGACCCTAACGGTTATATTCAGGAATATGAAAAAAATTATTCTGAAATCAACTTGAATTATCTGATCGGTTTTAATAAAAAGTTCAGTGATTTCTCTGTAAATGCTACTGTTGGAGGTAACAGACAACGTGATATTACTAAACAATATGGTACTGATGGCGGTATCCGTCCTTTCATCATCAGTGGTCTCTATTCTACTTCTAATGTTAATTCATCTACTCGTACATTCGCTAAAGACTATAGTGAATACCAGGTTAATTCAGTTTATGGTACTGCAGACTTGGGTTACAAAGACTGGTTGTTCCTGAATTTTACAGGTCGTAACGACTGGTTCTCTACTTTGGATCCTAATAATAACAGTTACTTCTATCCTTCTGTAAGTTTAAGCTGGATGTTAAGCGACTGCTTTAAATTACCGGAATGGGTTACTACTGCTAAAGTGAGGGCTTCATTAGCTTCTGCATCTAACGGTACATCGCCTTATCAGACCAAGTTATCTTATGCTTTGAATAATTTCAATGTTCAAGGACAATCAATGGGATATATCAGCAACTCTTCTGTTCCTAATGCATATTTGAAGCCAGTTAAAATTAGCGAAAAGGAAATCGGTGCAAATGCTTCTTTCCTTAATAACCGTTTAGGATTTGATATTGCTGTTTATGAAAAGAAAACTTCTGATGATATTGTTCAGGTTTCAACTAGTCAGACTTCTGGTTTCGGTTCTGCTTATAGAAACATTGGTGAGATCCGCAACAGAGGTCTTGAGTTTATGGTTTTCGGAGTTCCTGTTAGTACAAAGGACTTCTCCTGGAATACATCTTTCAATCTTGCATACAATAACAGTAAGGTCCTTTACTTAGGTGATGGCGTTAAGTCTTTGACTATCGATGGAGCGCAGTCTCGTAGTGGACAGGCTACTATCCGCAACATTGTTGGTGATTCTTATGGCGAGATTGTTGGTTACAAGTACAAAACTGATGCAAAAGGCAACAGAGTTTATACTTCTGCAGGTCTTCCTGTAAGATCTGATGATGTTGAAGTCTTAGGTAGCGGTGTCTATAAATGGACCGGCGGTTTCCACAATGATTTTAATTATAAGAACTTCACATTATCATTCTTGCTTGATTTCAAGCTGGGTGCTAAGTTGTTCTCTGGTACTAATTACAGCTTATACAGCTCTGGTTTACAAAAAAACACCTTAAATGGTCGTGAAGGCGGTATAACTGTAACTGGTGTTGATGCAAACGGTAACTCTTTCTCTAAGACAGGTGTTAATGCTCAGACTTACTGGCAGTCGGTTATTGATAATAACATTACTGAAGAGTTTGTGTATGACGCTAGCTTCGTGAAATTGAGAGAACTTACTTTCGGATATAATTTCCCTAAATCTTTCCTGACAAGCAAAATGCCGTTTATTAAGAGTTTAAGTTTTTCTTTAGTAGGACGTAACTTGTGGACTATCATCAAGCATACTCCTAACATCGATCCTGAATCTGCATACAACAACTCCAACGGACAGGGTCTGGAACTAAACGGATATCCTGCAACTAGAAATGTTGGTTTCAACTTGAACGTTAAATTCTAATATTAGAGAAAAAGAATATGAAAAAGAAAGTTTTATATATAGCTGCACTGGGTTTAATTGCAACGTTCTCAGGTTGTAGCAGTTTTGGGGACGTTAATAACGATCCTGAAGCGATTACTCCATCAGTTATGGATTATACACTGGAGTTCACAAATGTTCAACAGTATTGTTATGGTACAGAATATGAAGCATGGCGTAATGGCTTGATTTATTGTAGTACTATGTTACAACATACAGCGTCAACAGAGAGCTACTGGTGTGGTGATAAATACACCTATTCAGGTGGCTACAATTCTGCTTTTTGGGATAGAATGTACCCCAATGGTATTCGTAATGTCATCGATTTAATGGAGAATTGGAAAGATAAAGAGGCTTTCTATCCTGAATACCAGATGGCAAGAATTATGAAGGTTCTTCTGTTTCACAGAATGACTGACATGTATGGCGATTGTCCTTATTCTGAGGCTGGTCAAGGTTATTATAAAGCTAATGGCTATCCTAAATATGACAAACAGGAGGATATCTATGCAGACATGCTGAAAGAATTGAAAGAAGCTGCTGAGAACTTGAATGGAAAGACTTCTACTATTGGAAGTGCTGATATCATTTATGGTGGTGATTGTGCTAAATGGCGGAAATTCTCTTACTCTCTGATGCTACGTCTGGCTATGCGTATGTCTAAGGTAAATTCTACTTTAGCACAGACTTGGGTTACCACTGCTGTTAACGGAGGATTATTTACAAGCAACGATGATAATGCTAAAATTGAGCACCCATCGGCTTCTACATCAAACAACTCTTGTGAACCATTTGGCAAAATTTATTGCCACGAGGATCCAGATGCTTGTCGTATGAGTGAATCTTTCGTTAATTTGTTAAAGAGCACCAGCGATCCAAGATTGAGACTTCTTTGCACTGTTGTTGCCGATCCAAGTAAGAAGATTGGTAGTGGTGACTGGCAAATGGGTGATACTATTGCTGCTCATCAGTTAGGTATGCCTAATGGTTATGACGAAACTACTGGTGCGACAAGTGCTACTTATCTGAAGAACGCTCCTAACTATCCAGGTAGCAAAAATGCTTATTCTGTGGTTAACCGTTATTCATATGCTCGCATTGATGCACCTACATTCCTGGTGACATATGCTGAAAATCAATTGTTATTGGCTGAAGCAGCTTCTCGTGGCTGGATTTCGGGTAATGCTGAGAATTACTATAATGAAGGTGTTAAAGCTGCAATGAAACAGTTTAATCAGTTTACTGCAGGTTTGGCTCCAAGTGATGCTGAAATTGCAAACTATCTGAAATTGAATCCTTATAATGCAGCGACTGCCTTACAGCAGATTAATACTCAATATTATATTAATACTTTCTCTGATGATTACGAAACATTTGCTAACTGGAGAAGATCTGGTTATCCTGTTTTGAAGACTGTCAACTATATCGGTAATGCTACGGATGGTACCATTCCACGTCGTTTTACTTATGCATCAGATGAGGCTTCCATTAATAGCACTAATTATCTGGAAGCTGTTGGTAGACTTACTGGTGGCGATAAGATGACTTCAAGAGTATGGTGGGATAAACAATAATATAAATTTGTTTTAGATTTTAACTCGGAAGAATTTATTTCTTCCGAGTTATTTTATCTATTTCAGGTACTGATAGTGAGATCAGACCTATTAACATGAATGATTTTTGGAAAGTTCAGTAAGGATCTCTTTTAGGAGAAAGAGCATAAAATGGAATATTTAGTGAAACATTTATAACTGGGCGCTGTTTTTTATAAGGCAAGAGCAAAAAATGAAAAATTAACGCATTAAGAATAAAGTGAATTTTATTATAAAAATACGAATATTTAAAGTAGAAAAATTTGGTAGATATTATTTCTGGAAAGGAATCTGAAGTTCTTTTTCTATAAACCGTTGAGTCTATTTTTACGGTGAAAATTGTATATATCAAATTTTTAATGAAAATAATAAACTTTTGGATATGGTGAAGTATAAAATATTAGTTGCGTTTACAATTCTTATCCTTTTTTCATTTGAAATAGTAGCTCAGCCTAATGTGCACAATCAGTCAACTGTGTATGAATGGCCAAAGGATTCGTTAGTAAAGAATAAACTGGATCAGTGGCAGGATAAAAAATTTGGAATGATTATCCATTGGGGACTTTATGCTGTTCCTGGAATGATTGAGTCATGGTCTTTGTGTTCTGAAGACTGGATTGAACGTGATAGTACTATTACGTATGATAATTATAAAAAGTGGTATTGGGATTTATCTAAGTCCTTTAATCCCGTGAAATTTAATCCGGAACAGTGGGCGCAGTCTGCGTATAGTGCCGGTATGCGCTATATGGTTTTTACAACAAAACACCATGATGGATTTGCTATGTTTGATACTAAACAAACTGATTTTTCCATAGCTCAAGGACCTTTTAAGAATAATCCTCGTGCTGATGTGGCTAAATATGTATTTGATGCTTTCCGTAAAAAAGGGCTCATGATTGGAGCTTATTTCTCCAAGCCTGACTGGCATTCTGAATATTATTGGTGGCCTAAATATGCTACCCCCGATCGGAATAATAATTATGATATTGACAAACATCCATGGAGATGGAATAAGTTTAAACAATATACCTATAACCAGATCAGCGAATTAATGCATAACTATGGTTCTATTGATATCTTATGGCTGGATGGAGGCTGGGTTCGTCCATTAGAATCGGTTACGGATGAAGTCCGTTCATGGGGGGCGAATATTCCTAAATGGAGTCAGGATGTTGACATGAATCATATTGCAGAGATGGCGAGAGGTGCTCAGCCGGGATTGTTAATGGTAGACAGAACCGTTCATGGTCCTTTTGAAAATTATCAGACACCAGAACAAAAAATACCGTCTGCAAAATTGGATCATCCTTGGGAAAGTTGCATGACCTTAGGTGATGCATGGGGATTTGTTTCGAATGACAACTATAAATCTTCCTTTAAGGTGATTCATTCATTGATTGAGATTGTTTCCAAAGGAGGCAGTTTATTATTGGGAGTTGGACCATCATCAGAGGGATTGATTCCTGATAAGGCTGTGAAGCGCCTGAATGAAATTGGTGCATGGATGAATAAAAATGGAAAGGCAATCTATAATACAAGGACTACAGCTAATTATCACGATGGAGATACCTGGTTTACTCAAAGTAAGGATGGTGGCAGATTGTTTGCATTGGTTTGTTTGCAGGAAGGTATAAAGATACCTGATTATGTTGAATGGAGCGGGAATGTACCGGCTAAAGGTTGCAAGATGATCTTTTTAGACACAAACAAACCGGTGAAATGGCAAATGGTAAATGGTAAGGTAAGAGTCATTCTACCTCAAGGTTTGTCTGACAAGCTGGAAGCGCTTGCTTTCTCATTTGTTCCGGCATCTAAACTGTGAATTTTAAAGTAGCTATCATTGAATCTTCAAAATTAAACTCCGCAATATCAAACTTGCGTTTTTTAGTGATTTATTCGCCTAAGACTTTTGAATAGCAATAGAAAATGATTAATTGAAATCAGCAAATGACCAGTAGACGAAAATTTATCAAAACCAGCCTTTTGGCTGGATTGTCAATGTCTGTGCTTCCCGATATTCTGAATGCTTCTGAAAATTATAGCATTAAGAAAACACACAAATTGAAGCACTGGGTGTGGATAAATCCCAAAGAAGGAGAAGATGAAACGGAATTAGCTAACAGATATAAAAAATATTACGAGGCAGGGATTCGGGGCATTTTTTTTGGAAAAGACAATGAAAGGCATTTCCGTATTGCTAAATCTCACGGATTGGAGACGCACCGTTGGGCCTGGATTATGAATAGAGGAGAAAAGGCTCTTCTGGAAGCACATCCGGAATGGTACGCAAAAAACCGTAAGGGGGAGTCATGTGCCGATAAGCCGCCATATGTAAATTACTATCGCTGGCTTTGTCCTTCGAGAGAGGATGTACAGCAATATATTCTTGACGATGTGGAGAGTATTCTTGAGAAAGAGTATGTTGATGGTGTACATCTTGATTATATCAGATTTTGTGATGTTATTCTCCCTCTCAATTTATGGAAAAACTACCATCTTGAGCAAATAAGCGAGTTACCGGAATATGATTATTGTTATTGTGAGAAATGCAAGATGAAATTCAAGGAACAATTCGGGATGAATCTCGATGAGATTGAGTACCCTGAGGCATCCCTTTCCTGGCGGCAATTCAGATATAATTCAATCACGAATATTGTAAATCAGATTGCATTAGTAGCTCAAAAACATGATAAGAAAGTGACTGCAGCTGTTTTCCCAACTCCCGAAGTGGCAAGAAGGAACGTCCGCCAGGACTGGGTGAACTGGAATTTAAAGGGTGTTTATCCAATGATTTATCATAACTTTTATAAAGAAAATATTTCCTGGATAGGGGATGCAGTTAAAGAAGGTGTTCGTGGAATAGACGGCAGATTTCCTTTATATGCGGGGTTGCATCTTCCTGATTTTAAGGATGATGTTGAGCTGAGAGCAGGAGTTAAATGCGCATTAGATAATGGGGCCGGAGGTGTCTCTCTTTTTGGCGATGTTACGGATAATGTGCTGGATGTATTAAAAGAATTTCATAAATATAAGAACGTATAAATACCTAATAATATGAGAAACAGAAGTTTGCCATTTTGTGTAAAGAAGTTTTTTCTTTTGAGTTTTGTTATAGCATTTTTCACTCCGTCCTGTTTTAGTAAGCCCAAGCAGCCGCCTTTGCGAATGGAAAACCTGACTCGTTATGTTGATCCTTATATTGGTACCGGAGGCCATGGTCATACCTTTTTAGGAGCCAATGTCCCTTTTGGACTGGTTCAGTTAGGCCCCAATAATTATACCCGCGGCTGGGACTGGTGTTCGGGTTATCATTACTCAGACTCAATAGTGACCGGCTTTGGTCACATGCATCTTAGCGGTACCGGAATCGGTGACCTTGGAGACATTCTGTTAATGCCTGCCACAGGCCGTGTGTCAACCCGGGAGAGTACTCCGGAACAATATCTTTCAGGAATAGGTTCACTCTATCGTCATTCCGGTGAAACCGCCCGTCCTGGTTATTATGCCGTTCACCTTGACCGTTATAATGTGGATGTTGAGCTGACCGCTACCCAGAGATGCGGTTTCCATAAATATACCTTCCCTGCTTCTCAGGAATCAAAGATCATTATCAACCTGGAACAGGGAATTGGCTGGGATACCCCTGTGGAAACCAGTATCACAGCAGAGACAGACAGTACCGTTTCCGGTTACCGTTATTCAAAAGGATGGGCCAGTGACCAGCGGATCTATTTTTACGCAACCTTTTCAAAACCCTTTAAGAGCTTTACCGTATCAGATACAACCTCAGTAAAATCCGGCAGATCCCTGAAAGCAGGCCGGGTTTACGGAGTGGCAGATTTTGGTACAAAGTCAAAAGAGGTAATCATGGTAAAGGTTGCCCTTTCACCGGTAAGCATAGAGAATGCCAAGGCAAATATGAAAGAGGAACTTCCCGGATGGAATTTCAGACAGACGGCAGTCAAAGCCGATAATGCCTGGAACAGGGAGCTGAACAAGGTTGTCATTAAAAGCACCGATGCATCGGTAATGCGTACCTTCTATACAGCATTATATCACACCATGATTGCCCCTTCCGTTTTCAGTGACTGCAATAAAGACTATCGTGGAGCCGATAAGAAAATACACAGGAATGCTGCGTTTACCAATTATACCACTTTCTCTTTATGGGATACCTACCGTGCCGCACATCCTCTTTTCACGATCCTTCAACCGGAAAGAACCGCCGATTTTGTGAATACGATGCTGGCCATTTATCAGCAGCAGGGAGAACTTCCGGTATGGCATCTGATGGGNAATGAGACCTATTGCATGGTAGGCTGTCCGGCTGTAATGGTCGTTGCCGATGCCTGCCAGAAAGGAATAAAAGGCTTTGACCGTAAACTGGCTTACGAGGCAATGAAGAAGACCATGATGCAGGACGGCCGTGGTTTGAAATACGTAAAGAAGTATGGCTATATCCCTGCCGACAGTACCGTTGAATCCGTAGCTATGGGGCTAGAATATGCCATTGCCGACTGGAGTGTGGGACAGGTCGCAAAGAAAGAAGGCTTTACGGATGATTACATCTATTTCGATAAGCGTGGTAAGTACTATCGTAATTATTTTGATGGTCAGACCGGCTTTGCCAGAGGACGTGTGGCCGATGGTAGCTGGAGAACCTCGTTTAATCCTTTTATTTCCATTCACCGTCAGAACGACTATACCGAAGGAAACGGCTGGCAATATACCTGGCTGGTACCCCAGGATGTGGAAGGGCTGATCGGACTTTTCGGAGGAGAAAAAGCCTTTACTTCCAAACTGGATTCGCTTTTTCTGGCCAAAGGAGAGCTTGGCAAAGACGCTTCCCCTGATATCAGCGGTCTGATCGGACAATATGCTCATGGCAACGAACCTAGCCACCATGTAACCTATATGTACGCCTATGTGGGACAACCCTGGAAAACAGCGGATAAGGTACGTGAGATAATGAATACATTATATACAGATAAGATTGACGGTCTTTGCGGAAACGAGGATGTGGGACAGATGTCCGCCTGGTATGTCCTCTCGTCATTGGGATTCTATCCTCTTAACCCTTCAAACGGCTGTTATATCTTCGGAAGCCCGGTAGTGAACAATGCCACCATCAGCGTGGGCAACAATAAAACCTTTACACTGAATGTCCTGAATAACAGCTCCGTTAATAAGTATATCCGGAAGATGACCCTCAATGGCAAGGCATATACCAGATCCTATATCCGGTATAAGGATATAATGAACGGAGGGAAACTGGTCATTGAAATGGGTAACCAGCCTTCTTCCTGGGGCACAGCTCCGGCTGACCGTCCCCATTCGGAAATGTAAGCGTTTCTGAATGAAGCATAACCATCACTTTAAGAAATGTATATAGCAAGAATATAATAATGATGAAAAGACACAGTTTTATAATAGCTCTTTTTTCTTTGTTCAGTATAACCGGTTCTTTTGCCCAGAACCGTTATGAACTCAATAGCGGCTGGAAATGCAGATCGGTGGAAGAGGAGAAAGCAGCGGGAGAGATTATCTCAGCTCCATCCTATCCTTTGGGTGCATGGAAGCATGCCGTGGTTCCCGGAACGGTTCTGACCACGCTGCTGGCCAACAAAGAGATTCCGGACCCTTTTTACGGAATGAATAACGAACAGATTCCAGATATTTACAATACCGGAAGAGCGCATTATACCTATTGGTTCGTCAAGGACTTCAAGGAAGCGGCCCCTAGGGGAGATAACCAGGTCTGGCTTACATTCCGGGGAATCAACTATAGCTGCAGGATATACCTCAATGGTCAGGCGGTGAATAAGGAACCCTATGAAGGAATGTATCTTCGCAGGACATTCAATATCACGAAACTCCTGGCAAAGAGCGGAGATAATCGTCTGGCTGTAATAGTCTTTCCGCCCGATCCGGTAGGAAAACCCAACGGAGGACAGGGCGGCGATGGAATGATAGCCCGCAATGTATCTCACCAGTATGTTGCCGGATGGGACTGGATCCGTCCGATCAGAGACCGTAATACCGGTATCTGGGATAAAGTTTATATCGAGAAAACAGGAAGCGTGAATATCTGCGATCCTCATGTGGTGACACTGGTTCCAGGAAAACGCACACCGGAAGGAAAACAGAACGATGCACAGATCAAAGTCTCTGCAGATGTGGAAAATGCCTCAGGGAAGACTCTCTCAGGAGTGCTTAAATTCTCTTTTGAGGGAAATGTTGTTTCCGGTAAAGTAAGTATCGGACCGTATAAAAAGATGACGGTCTCTTTACCCTGCTATACACTGAAGAATCCCCGTTTGTGGTGGCCTTCGGGTTATGGCGAACAAAACCTGTATAAATCCGAACTGACCTTCGAAGAAGATGACCATACCGTTTCCGACCGTGAGTCTGTCCGGTTCGGGGTAAGAGAAATTCAGTCGTCGTTTAATCCGGTCACACAGAGCCGTGAGATCCATGTGAATGGTCAGAAGATCTTTATAAAAGGTGGAAACTGGATCATCTCCGATGCCATGCTCCGTTTTACTCCTGAACGTTATGATGCCGAAATACGTTTCCACCGTGATATGAATCTTAACCTGCTTCGTATCTGGGGAGGAGCCTTGGTTGAACGTCCAGAGTTTTATGAAGCCTGTGACCGTTATGGTATGCTTGTTTTTCAGGATTTCTGGATGTCGGGCGACTGCAACGGAAGATGGCTTGATCCGCTGAAAAGCGAAGATCAGTGGACCAGAAGAAAGTATCCCGATAATCATGCCCTTTTTCTGGAATCTGCGGCAGATATGATTAAGATGGTTCGTAATCATCCATCCCTGGCTGTCTGGTGCGGTGGCAATGAGATTACTCCTCCGGAAGATATCCTTACCGTTTTACGGGATTCAATAATCCCTTCTTTAGACGGTACTCGTATATTCTTTGATTTCTCCAATACCGAAAAGATGTCCTTAAACACCCTTGGAGGAAACGGAGACGGCCCTTATACAATCCAACCCCTGAGCGTATTCTGGAACCACCGTACTTATCCGTTCAATTCGGAAGTGGGTTCAGTGGGAGTAGGCGATTATGAATCACTGAAACGTTTTATGCCTGAAAAGAATATGGTGCTTCCTGTTTATCACCCGGATGAGAAACCCAATGAAACCGCCGATTCAGTGTGGACCTACCACACTTATACCGGAGTGGGTTATGAAGGATTTCTGGAGCCTTACGGCACACCGGCCGACATCCATGACTTCTGCCGCAAGGCCCAGCTGGTGAATTATGATCAGTACCGCGGACTGATGGAAGGCTTTAGTTCTCACATGTGGAACTGGTACACCGGTGTTATAATCTGGAAGACTCAGAATCCATGGACAGCCATGCGTGGTCAGATGTACGATTACTATCTTGATCCTAATGCCTGCTTGTTCGGTCTTAGAAACGGAAGTGAAAAACTTCATGCCATGTGTAGTCCGGTTGATGGCACCCTTATGCTTGTCAATAACGGCTTCAAACCATGTGATAACCTTACACTGACAGCAACCTGGTTTGATATGGACGGAAAGAGCAGTGAGATTACTCAGCAATCAACCTCTATTGATACTTCCTGCAGCAAGAAACTGTTCTCCATAAAGAAAGAACTTGATGCTCTTGGTAAGGAGAAAGGCGGCTTCCTCCAGCTACAGTTGAGGGACGAAACTAAGCAGATTGTAAGTGAAAATATCTATTGGTTAGCTGATGGAACCGGTAAATACAGCGGCCTGGGGGAAATGGGCAAAGCTAAGCTCAGAGTGTCTGCTAAATTTATAAAACCCGGGAAGATTGAGGTAACGCTTGCTAACCCTGCGGGCAATCCGGTTGCATTCTTTAACCGTATCTCCGTGATAAATAAGAAGACGGGCGAAAGAATCCTGCCTTCATTCTACAGCGATAATTATTGTTCTGTGGTTCCCGGGGGAGTGAAGACAATAGAAATAGACTGCAATAACATCGGGCAGTCAGTTCCTCTGATTTCTGTTTCTGGATGGAATGTTGAATTACAAAAGATTTCCTTATCAAAAATTAAATAAATAGATATTATGACTACACGCAGAGATTTCTTAAAAAAGGGGGGATTGGGACTTGCGTCTTTAGCTCTTGGAGGAGGCTTGGATGTATACAGTAAAACTGTATCCGGAATACTCAAAGATGAGAAATATATTTCACAACGTCCGGAGCTGTCTAAGCGTCATTTCACTTCAAAGGCAGTTGAAGAAACCATTGTAAGACTAAAAAAGAAGATCAAGGATCCCAAACTGGCTTGGATGTTTGAGAACTGTTATCCGAACACATTAGATACTACTGTTTACTTCAAGATGATTGGTAATACACCTGATACGTTTGTATATACCGGAGACATACATGCTATGTGGTTGCGCGATTCTGTTGGTCAGCTTTGGCCTTATCTGCCGCTCGTAAATAAAGATCCCCAATTGAAACTTTTGTTTCAGGGGCTGATACATCGTCAGGCTAAGTGTATTTTAATCGATCCGTATGCAAATGCATTTAATGAGGGACCTACAGGCAGTGAGTGGGATAAAGACTTGACCACAATGAAACCAGAACTTCACGAACGTAAATGGGAGATTGATTCTTTGTGTTTCCCTATTCGTTTGGCTTATAATTACTGGAAAAAGACTTCTGATACTTCTGTGTTTGATTCTACCTGGCAACAAGCCATGCACGCCGTACTTCGTACCTTTAAGGAACAACAACGGAAAGATGGATTAGGCCCTTATAAATTTCAGCGCGTTACAGAGAAACAGTCGGATACGCAGGCTAATTATGGATATGGCTCTCCGGTGAAACCTGTTGGAATGATATTTTCTACTTTCCGCCCCTCCGATGATGCCTCAGTGTTTGGATTTTTGGTTCCATCTAACTTGTTTGCTGTAACTTCTTTGAGACAATTAGCAGAAATATCACGCAAAGTGACAATGGATACTTCTTTTGCTGGCGAGTGCGAAGCTATGGCTGATGAAGTAATGGCTGCAATTAACAAATATGCAATCATAAATCATCCGGAATATGGGAAGATATATGCTTATGAAGTAGATGGTTATGGAGGAGTTCTTTTAATGGACGATGCCAATGTTCCTGGTTTGTTGTCGTTGCCTTATATTGATTGCATATCTGTTGATGATGAGATTTATCAGAATACCCGTAGATACGTTTGGAGCAATGATAACCCGTATTTCTTCAAAGGTACAGCCGGAGAAGGGATTGGTGGACCGCATGTTTCAGACTTTTCACTTAACATGATCTGGCCGTTAAGCATTTTAATGAAAGCTATGACGAGTAAGGATGATGCTGAGATAAAAGCTTGCATGAAGGTTTTGCGAGATACTGATGCTGATACCGGTTTTATGCATGAATCATTTTATAAGGATGATCCAAAGAAGTTTACACGAAGTTGGTTTGCTTGGGTAAATTCAACATTTGGCGAACTTATCCTTAAACTGGATGAAGAGAATAAGCTGCAATTACTGTCCTGAGTTATTGCTGGTGATTTATAAAAATAGAAAATCGGGTAAGCAATCTGTAAAAATGATGCTTATCCGATTTCTTTTTTAATTTTCCTGAAGTTCATTTTTAGGGAATCTTGCAAGAGCTGTAATTCTTTGGACCTTCACATTTCTTTGATATGAGATTAAGCCATTTGAACTTAATAAAATAATTAAATCAGCTCCGAATACAATATTAATATCCATGTGTTGCAATGCATAAATATTGGTTAAGGTTATTATTATGGAACTCGAAATAATTATTATCATGGCGGTCCGATGAGAGAAACCAATATCAATCAGTCTATGGTGAAGATGTTTTCTGTCTGGAGTAAATATGTTTTTATGTAAACGGAATCTGGCATACATTACTTTAACAGTATCGAACATGGGAATAATCAGAACGGAAGCTGCTACTAAAATGGCACCTGTTGGCTGAGCAAATGATGATTCCGGAAGATCCATTGCTAGTCGGATTCCAAGAAATGAGAGTAAGAAACCCAGCATCAGAGAACCTGTATCTCCCATAAATATTTTATTTTTAGTACTGAATACATTATAATAGAAGAAAGAAGCAAGAATTCCTAACATTGTAAAACAGAGAATTGATAAAGTCCATTGTTCACTTATAAAAAACAAGCATCCATAAACAATTAGCGCAACACTGCTAAGACCTGAGGCTAATCCATCTATTCCGTCAATAAGGTTAATGGAATTTGTTATATAAATGCAGAGAAACATGCTAAGTGGAATACCTATCCATATAGGAATCTCGTATATCCCAAACAAGCCATAAAAGTTATCAATGTATGTGTCACTTGCAATCATAAAAACTGAAGCGACTAATTGTACTATAAATTTCTTTTTATAACTTACACCAGACAAGTCATCTTTTATGCCTACTATATATAATATTAAGAATCCGCAAATTATCATCATTAAATCACCTATAACTTTATAGAATATAGGAAGGTATGCATTTCCCATCATCTGTAATCTTATATAGAGTATAATTATTGTAATTAAAAGCAGAACTGGGAAAAAAGATATACCACCTAAGCGGGGAACAGGAATCTCATGCTCTTTTCTATCGTTTGGCATGTCAAATAAACCTTTTTTCCGAGAAAAAATAATGATCTTGGGTAAAATAAAACTCTCAATGATAAGGGATGAAATAAATCCTCCAATAATAAATGCAATGCAAATTTTATAATCTTCCATATTTATTTGCTCTTTTGTTAAACATAAGGCTAACCAATGAATAAAATCACAATTAAGAAACTTGTCTATTAAAAAGGTTATTCATGATAAAATGAACACCTTTTAATTCATAAACAGCTATCTGAAGAATAAGTTTATCAAAAAATACATTATTTATGATAAAAAGTCCACTAATATATGGAAAAGAGTCTTTATTTTTGCCTATAAATGCAATAAACATAATATTATAGAATATAAAGAAATGATAAAAACAATTTGTAAAGTTATTCTTTTTTGTGCTTTTTCATGTACCGCACAAGCTTTCTCACAAGTGGGGATTTCGGATAAATTACCAATGTCTGTACGTATGGCCAAATCTGAAATGATTCGTTTCCCTCACGCATGGCAATTGGACTTTTCAAAAGATTTAAGATGGAATTATTGTCAGGGACTGGAGTTGAAAGCAATGCTCGATGTGTATGACAAATATGGTGACGATAAGTTCTATAAATATGCACTTACGTATGCTGATACAACAATTAATGATGACGGAAGTATAAAGACTTACAAAATGTCAGAGTATAGTTTAGATCGTGTTAATTCGGGGAAGATTCTTTTTCGTATTTACGAACAGACTAAAAATGAGAAATATAAAAAGGCTCTTGATCTCTTGAGAAGTCAGCTGGATAGTCATCCACGTACATCCGAAGGTGGTTTTTGGCATAAGAATGTCTATCCTAATCAAATGTGGCTGGATGGGGTTTATATGGCATCTCCTTTTTATGCTGAATATTCTTTCCGTAATAACCGGCCACAGGATTATGCCGATGTAATAAAACAATTTATAGTAATAGCCCGCCATACTTATGATCCGGCTAATGGGCTTTACCGCCATGCATGGGATGAAAGCCGTGAACAGAAATGGGCGGACAAGCAGACCGGACAAAGTGCTCATTGCTGGGGAAGAGCTATGGGATGGTATGCTATGGCGCTGGTGGATGCTCTCGATTTTATTCCCAAACATGAAGCTGGTCGTGATTCTATGCTAAATATCCTGAATAATGTAGCAACTCAGATTAAAAAATATCAGGAAAAGAAGAGCGGTCTTTGGTATCAGGTGATTGACAGAAGCGGAGACAAGGGAAATTATCTGGAGGCTTCTTGTTCTTCAATGTTTGTATACACTCTGTTTAAAGCAGTTCGTATGGGTTATATTGATAAATCTTACCTGCAAGTGGCTGAAAAGGGATACAAAGGAATACTCAGCAATTTGATTGAAGTGGATAAACAAGGAATTGTTTCTATAACAAAAGTTTGTGCCGTTGCAGGACTTGGAGGTAATCCTTATCGTTCAGGAGATTATGACTATTATATCCACGAAAAGATTCGGTCTAACGATCCTAAGGCTGTAGGGCCGTTTATTATGGCTAGTCTTGAATGGGAAAAGCTTCATAAGTAACTAAGTACTAATCAGAAAGTTTATGTTTGCTAAATCAGTTAAAATACTAATTTTATTTGTACTGTTTTGTGCTAATACTCAGGCACAAAAGCAAGATACTATTGTTGTAGCCCAGGACGGGAGCGGTAAGTATAGAAATATTCAGGAAGCTGTGGAAAGTGTACGTGCTTTTATGGATTATACGGTTACCATTTATATAAAGAATGGGGTGTACAAAGAAAAGATTGTTATTCCTTCTTGGATTAAAAATGTGGAAATTGTTGGTGAAGATGCCTTTAAGACTGTTATCACCAATAATGATCATGCAAACATGAATAAGATGGGAACGTTTCGTACCTATACTGTGAAAGTGGAAGGTAACAATATAACTTTCCGGAATCTGACAATTGAGAATAATGCGGAACAGCTGGGACAGGCTGTTGCACTTCATACCGAGGGTGACAGGCTGATATTCATCAACTGCCGTTTCCTGGGTAATCAGGATACTGTTTACACCGGAACAGAGGGAACACGTCTTTGGTTTACCGATTGTTATATTGAAGGAACAACCGACTTTATTTTTGGCCCATCTACCGCATTGTTTGAACATTGTACTATCTATAGCAAAAGAGATTCATATATTACTGCAGCTTCAACGTCGAAGGATATGAAGTATGGCTATGTATTTAAGAATTGTAAGCTGACTGCTGCACCGGATGTAACAAAAGTATATCTGGGACGTCCCTGGAGACCTTATGCTGCTACTGCTTTTATAAATTGTGAGTTGGGTAAACATATTCTTCCTGTTGGTTGGCACAATTGGAAAAATCCGGAAAATGAGAAAACAGTCCGTTATGCAGAATATATGAATACCGGCGAGGGAGCATCTACAAAGGAACGGGTAAAATGGAGCAAGCAGTTAAATAAGAAAGAGGCTGCTGAATATACTGTAGAGAAGATCTTTAAGATAAACAGCAACTGGCATCCTCATAAATAAAGTAATATTATATGTGAACTATTAACTTTGTCTTATTCTTCTAAGATAAATTCAATATTTACACATAATACAATAAAAAATAGACTATTGAGTGATGCTTTATTTGTAAACTTGTAGCCTTGGATATTATTATGAAATAATGAAACATAAACTTCTTTTTATACTACTGGCTTTCCTTGTTTTTTCTGCCTTTAAGGCAGATCGTGTGATTACTGTCTTTATGATTGGCGACTCTACCATGGCCAATAAATCACTTGAAGGCGGAAACCCTGAAAGAGGATGGGGGCATGTGCTTGCCGGATTCTTTACTGAGGATGTTGGAATAGATAATCATGCGATGAATGGAAGAAGTTCTAAAAGCTTTATTGACGAAGGACGTTGGGAAAAGGTGATCAGTCAGGTGAAAAAAGGTGATTATGTCTTTATTCAGTTTGGACATAATGATGAGAAGACTGATTCAACTCGTCATACTGATCCAGGAACAACGTTTGATGCAAACCTGCGTAGGTTTGTAAACGAAACGCGTGCCAAAGGTGGAATACCAGTTCTTTTCAATTCCATTGTTCGTAGAAATTTTATCCGTCCGCAAGATAAAGATATAAATAAAGATACTCGTAAGGTCCCCGGAGAGGAGGCTCTTCCTGTAGAAGGAAAGATACTTTTCGATACACACGGTGCTTATCTGGATTCTCCCCGTAGAGTGGCAAAGGAATTAGGAGTTGCGTTTGTAGATATGAATAAAATTACTCACGACTTGGTAGANGGACTAGGTCCGGTAGAGTCTAAGAAGCTTTATATGTGGATTCCTGCTAATAAATTTGCGGCATTACCAAAGGGACGTGAGGATAATACTCATCTGAACATTTACGGTGCCCGTGTGATTGCCGGACTAACAGTTGAAGCTATAGCTAAAGAGGTGCCTGAGTTGGCTAAGTACGTACGCCATTATGACTATGTAGTTGCTCAGGATGGAAGTGGAGATTTCTTTACTGTTCAGGAAGCTATTAATGCAGTTCCCGATTTCCGGAAGGAGGCTCGCACCACGATTTTAATACGCAAAGGGGTGTATAAGGAAAAATTAGTTATTCCTCCATCCAAAATAAATATTTCGCTTATCGGGCAAGAAGGAGCAGTAATCTCTTATGACGATTATGCTTCGAAAAAGAATTCGTTTGGTGAGAACAAATCTACCTCAGGTTCGGCAAGTTGCTACATCTATGCACCCGACTTCTTTGCTGAAAACATCACTTTTGAGAATACTTCCGGTCCGGTAGGGCAGGCAGTTACAGCTTTTGTTGATGCCGACAGAGTGATGTTCCGTAAATGTCGCTTCCTTGGATTTCAGGATACCCTTTACACCTATGGAAAAGACAGTCGTCAGTACTATGAAGATTGTTATATTGAGGGCACAGTCGATTTTATATTTGGATGGTCGGCTGCTGTTTTTAACCGTTGCACTATTCATAGCAAAGGGAATGGTTATGTTACCGCTCCTTCTACTGATAAAGGCAAACCTTACGGTTATGTCTTTTATGATTGTAAGCTGACTGCTTCAGAAGGAGTAAACAAAGTATGCCTTGCCCGTCCTTGGAGACCGTATGCACAAGCTGTTTATATTCGTTGTGAAATGGGAAAACATATTATTCCTCAAGGATGGGATAATTGGGGAAAGAAAGAAGCGGAAAAGAATAGCTTCTTTGCAGAATACAAGAGCAGTGGGGAAGGGGCTAATGCAGATTCCCGGGCTTTTTACTCTCATCAGTTGAAGGACATTAAGAATTATGATATGGAAAAAATCCTTGCAGGAGATGATAACTGGAACCCTCTAAAAAACGGTGCAGATAAAGTAATGCTGAAAGCCCGTTAATTATAAGTTACTCACTTTACATTTTTGTATCCTTATAAAGATAACTATTTTTTTATAAAGAAAAAGGGACCTTAATCAGTAATGTGAATAATTTAAGACCAAAGAATGAGAACGATTACTATTAAATTGTGTATTTTTGAATTTAGTATTTCAAGTTAATAAATACACTACTATGAAAAACCTTCTTTTTATATTTTTATTATGGATAGCATCTTTGTGCGGTTATGCACAGCAAAAGTGCTCATTTACACATTATTCCTCTGAAGACGGACTATCACAAAATACCGTGATGAGCATGCTGCAGGACCATAAGGGTATTATGTGGTTTGCAACATGGGACGGAATCAATAAATTCAATGGATATTCCTTTAAGACATTCAAGGCTCGTCAGGGAGATCTGATCAGTCTCACAAATAACCGGGTGGACCGCATGGTGGAAGATATCTATGGATACATCTGGGTGCTGACATATGATAACCGGGCTCACCGCTTTGATCCCAATACAGAGACGTTTATTAAGGTACCTTCCTCTGGTGAAGGAAGTACTGCCAATATATTGTCAATCGAAGCAATGAAGGATGGATCAGTGTGGCTGCTCACGGAAAATGAAGGAGCTATCCGGGTGTTGACAGATTTAAATACGCATCAATTGACAACGGATGTCTATTCGCTAAAAGCCGGACTGTTTCCTGCTCAGAAGGTATATAAAGTTCATCTGAGTGCTTCAGGAAATGAGTGGATGCTTACAGATAACGGGCTGGGATTGATCAGGCCGGGACAAAAAATGCCTGTTTCATATTTTGTAGAGACAAACGGAAACCGTCATCGGCATAAGCAATCTTTTTATTCTTTACAGGAAACTCCCACAGAAATCTTTTTTGGTTCGGACATGGGGCGAGTATGGAGTTATCAAAAGAAGAGAAGAAACTTTCAGCTGCTGGAGTTGCCAACTAAATCAAATGTTATATCGGTTAATTCTGTTTCTCCAGATGAAATAGTATTTTCAACGGCCGACGATGGCTTCTTTACTTATCGTCTGGGTAATAAAGAAATAATTCATTATAATACAACTACCTGTGTCAATCTGCCTTCAAATAAAATAGTATCTGTCTATGTAGACCGCTGTAAAGAGGTGTGGTTTGAGCTGAAGGAAGCCGATGGAGTTACTCACTTTAATCCACATACAAACAAGGTAAAGCAAGAGATTGTTCCAGCTGAACAAGGAGGGGCTTCCCGTTCACGACCGGCTTTTCATATACACGAAGATGTTAACGGATATCTTTGGGTGCATCCTTATGGTGGAGGTATGTCTTATTTTGACAGAAAACTGAATAAGATTGTTCCTTTCTATAATGAATTTGGCTCATCAAACTGGCGTTTTTCAAATAAGCTTCATTCAGCTATGTCCGACAGGCAGGGCAATCTGTGGATGTGTACTCACTCCAGAGGTTTGGAAAAGATAACTTTCCAGGATAGTCAGTTTCATTTAACCACACCTGATCCGCATGATTATGAATCGCTCAGTAATGAAACCCGTGCTATTTTTGAAGATAAAAGCCGAAACTTGTGGGTTGCATTGAAAGATGGAACATTGCGTATTTATGATTCCAACCGTAATTATATGGGTTACCTTACGGAATCCGGAGTAATATCTCAAAGTGGTGCGAAATTTGATGGAGTGGTTTATTCCATTACTCAGGACAGAAAAGGGGTTATTTGGATTGGTACGAAAGGAAGAGGATTGGTTCGTGCTGAAAAAGCCGGGAATCAGTATCATCTGTCCCGTTTTATATATAACGAAGATGATATTTACAGTCTGAGCGATGATAATATTTACTGTGTCTTTGAAGATCATAAAGGGAAAATATGGATTGCTACATTTGGTGGTGGCATTAATTATATTGACCAGGATAAGAATGGACATTCTATTTTTATTAATCACCGGAATAATCTGAAAGGATATCCTATTGATCAATGCTATCGTGTTCGTTATATTACGGAAGATGCCAAAGGGTATATTTGGGTAGGAACCACCTCCGGGGTATTATCTTTTAAAGATAGTTTCGCGAATCCGGAAGAAATACAGTTTAATCATTATTCTCGTGTACCAAGTAGTACCACTAGTCTAAGCAATAATGATGTGCATTGGATTCATGCTACAAAGAGCGGTGAGCTTTATCTGGCAACTTTTGGCGGAGGACTCAATAAATTACTCTATGTCTCAGGAAAAGATAAGGCTGTGTTTAAATGTTACACGGTTAAGGATGGAGCACCTTCAGATGTAATGTTGTCTATGCAGGAAGATGTAAAAGGCAATTTGTGGATCAGCACGGAAAACGGATTAAGTAAGTTTATTCCTTCACAACATAAGTTTGAGAACTACGATGATAAAAGCTTCTCGTTTAAAGCTTCGTTCAGTGAAGGTACATCTGAAATTACTGCAAATCATGAGATCTATTTTGGAACCACAACCGGTTTTCTCTATTTTAATCCGATGGCTATCCGTAAAAGTACGTATGTGCCTTACATAACTTTCTCAGAGTTAATGATAGCTAATAAAGAAGTTGGACCTGGTGTAAACTCTGTTTTGAAGGTGGGATTGGACGATACAAAAGAACTAACCCTTTCACATAAAGAAAATACCGTTACTATTCAGTATTCTGCACTTGATTTTAGAAATGCAGATAACATAAAGTATGCTTATTATCTGGAAGGTTTTGATAAGGAGTGGACGTATGTAGATAAGCAGCGGTCGGCTACCTATACTAATCTCCCGAAAGGTGATTATGTTTTCCATGTGAAATCAACGAATAGTGACGGAGTCTGGGTGAACAATGAGCGCTGTCTCAAAATAAATGTCCTTCCTTCATTTTGGGAAACTTCGTGGGCGTATCTGATTTACTTTGTCTTTATTCTGGGTATTATTCTGGTGGCTGTATTTATCCTGTTTACTATTTACCGATTGAAAAATGAAGTCTCTGTAGAACAGCAGGTGTCTGATATAAAACTTCGTTTCTTTACGAATATTTCTCATGAACTGCGTACACCTTTGACGCTGATTTCGGGTCCGGTGGAACAGGTCCTGAAAAATTCTCAGATACCGGAAGATGCCCGTGAGCAACTGAATCTGGTAAAACGTAATACAGACCGGATGCTGAGGCTGGTTAACCAGATTCTGGACTTTAGGAAGATTCAGAATAAAAAGATGAAAATGCAGGTGCAGGAGATTAATACGGTTCCGTTTGTTCGTCGTATTATGGATAACTTCGAATCATTGGCAGAAAATCATCGTATAGAGTTCTTGTTCGAGAATGAAGATTCGCAGATGAATCTTTGGGTAGATATAGACAAATTTGAGAAAATTTTGTTTAACCTTCTTTCTAATGCCTTTAAATTTACTCCGCAAGGTAAAATGATTAAGGTCTTTATCAAAGATGAGGGCACTACGTTAGCTATTGGTGTATCTGATCAGGGGATTGGAATTGCTGATAGTAAGAAAAACTCTCTTTTTACCCGCTTTGAAAATCTGGTTGACAGAAATCTTTTCAATCAGCCTAGCACCGGTATCGGGCTTTCTTTAGTAAAAGAATTAGTAGAGATGCACAAGGCAACTATTCAGGTAGATAGTAAGTTGGGCGAGGGAAGTTGTTTTACAACGCATTTTCTTAAAGGTAAAGATCATTATGATGAAAGTGTAGAGCTCATTCTTTCGGATACTGACTATCTGGAAAAGAATGAAGTGCTGCATAGTGTAGATTTTAGCGATGAAACACAATTGAAAGAAACGGATACTTGTGATCAGAATATTGATTTGTCGAAAGAAACAATGCTTCTGATAGAAGATAATGCTGAACTGCGGTACTTCCTTCGCTCTATTTTCAGTTCTACATATCAGGTAATAGAGGCCTCTGATGGTAAAGACGGATACGAAAAAGCATTGAAATATGTACCGGACATGATTATCAGTGATGTAATGATGCCAGAGAAGGATGGAATTGAACTGACAAAAGAGCTGAAAACAGAAATGGCAACCAGTCATATCCCTATTGTACTGCTCTCAGCCAAATCGGATATAGAGAGTAAACTGCAAGGATTGGAATTTGGCGCCGACGATTATATAACTAAACCATTTAGTGCTACTTATCTGGAGGCAAGAGTAGAGAATTTACTGGCACAAAGACATAAGTTACAGGAACTTTATCGTGCAAATCTGATGGCTAAGCCCAAGGAAGAAAGTCCTGTGCAGCCGGAAATGTCGTTGTTCGATCGCCGGTTTATGGATAAACTGCTGTCACTGATGGAAAAGAATATGGATAATGGAGATCTTATTGTAGATGATTTAGTGCAGGAAATGGCTGTCAGCCGTTCTGTATTCTTTAAGAAACTGAAAATGCTGACGGGATTGGCTCCGATTGAATTTATAAAAGAAATGCGTGTGAAAAGAGCTGCTGAGCTTATTAAAACAGGCGAGTATAATATGACGCAAATTTCTTATATGGTTGGAATTAATGATCCGCGTTATTTTAGTAAATGCTTTAAGCAGAAATATGGCATGACTCCTACTGAATATAAAGAAAGTATAGGAAAGAATTATTAATCATCACGTATATATGAAAACGCATAAATTGATTTTCTGGATTATCATTGTTCTTTTGCTTGCCGGTTTAGCAACGCTCCTTTTTGCTCTTTTTCTGGGAGCCCTACAATAACGAGTTATAGAAATTCTTCATATTAAGGGCTGTATTTATACTGATTATCATTGTTCATAAATGGATAGTTCGTCAGTATAGATACAACCGTTTTAACTTGTAGATTAATAATATGCCGTTTTAAATTGTTTTGCAGATAGCGTTGCAATGTCACTTAACCATTCTTCAGCTGGTAAAACCCATTTATTTGTTGTTTTCGGATTGTTTCGTAAAGCAATGCTATGTCCTCTTTCTGGAAGAATGTGAAGAGCTTCCATTTATTATAATCCAGTTCTGCATAATGATATTTAGACTTCTCGGGCAGCCTTTCTCTCCGGTTACCCTAATTGATTTATCTATAGAGAATACCTTCTGTTTTTTAAATGAGTGAAAGAATCTCTTCTGCTTCATTTACAATGTGCTCCGGTTCAAATTGTTTCAGTTCATCGAGTGGACGAAATCCCCAAGTTACTCCGGCGGCAGTTATTCCTGCATTCTTAGCTGTCAGCATGTCAATGCCCGAGTCGCCCACGTAAAGAACATCGCTCTTATCAACCTTAGCTATGGCAAGAATATCCTCTACAACCGTAGGATCTGGTTTAGCTTTTACACCTTCACGCAATCCGAATACAGCTACAAAAGGAATATTGCCAAAATAATGCTCAATAAGTTTCTCCGTGCCTGACTGATATTTATTAGATGCTACGGCAAGCATTATCCCTTTCTCCTGAAGTGCAGACAGCAGTTCGGGTATACCCGGATAAGGTCTGCTTTTGTCCATGTTGTGCTCTCCGTAATGAAAAAGGAAATGTTTGCGAACCTTTGCAATGTTTTCCTCACTCTTTTCACCTTCCGGAAGTGCACGCTCAAAAAGCTTGTTAATTCCGTTGCCTACAAAAAACTTATATTCACTCTCTTCATGCTCGGGAAAACCAACCTTTTTCAGTGCATAATTGGTACTTTGTGCCAGGTCGGCAATGGTGTTAAGCAGGGTTCCGTCTAAATCAAATATTACTAATTTCTTCATTCTACTTTAAGTTTTATGATGCAAAGTTACGGAAAATAAAGCAGGGATAAGAATGACTAATGCTTCTTTAGGCTTTGTTTAAGATGAAATGTAAGGAGACTTAAGCCAATCTCCGCTCAGATGTTTATTAAAACATCTACACCTAATTCATAATAAGTGTACGCTAAAATTATATAAAGTGTAGACCTAATTTAGATATGCCGTACCTTACTTTATAAACATCCGGCCGCAAATAGCCTAAACAATAAAGACTGTTTGCCTTACCTCCCGGCAGAGCAGACAGTCTTATACTATATGCGATAGATATTCTTATTTTTCAATACGGAACCAATCTACCTCAGCCCATCCGCCATCATTGGTTTGGATAGCAGGACGAGTGCAGAAAGTTCCAACCTTTGCGCCAATCCATTTCCCTTCACGCGCCTGGAAGTTTTTGCCCAGCTTCTTGAAGTTTTTGCCATCTGTGCTGTAACTGAACTCGCACTGGGCAGCTTTATTGAATGTTACTTTAAAGTAAACTGTGCTTTCTTTTAGAGTGACCGATTCATTAACCACTTCTGCCGATCCTTTATCTGCATTTTTACATTCATTCTGAGAAAGGATTAATCCCTCTTTCGTGTTCTCCAGTGAAAGAAGAGCATAGTTGAGTCCCATAACCAGCAATCCGGTACGTTCTCCGTAGTATTTTGGACTAGGAGCAAACCGCAGTTTCATCACTGCACTAAATTCATTTGAAGGAGTCTTCTGTAAAAGCAGGTTGGCTACGTCCCATAAATTCTTATAATCCTTAACAACAGGGTAGGAGTATAGACGTGCATAGCCCTTATCCGGTGCAAGGAAAATCCATTTCGGGTTATAGTTTGCGTGCCATTGCCATTGTGGTGACAAGGTCAGGGTATTAAATTCATCGCTTTCCTGAGGAGTGCAGATAGGATAAGTCTTGCCCACATTAGGTTTCTTATATGAAAGTACAGGCTCTCCGCAACCATCGCCATCTTTATCTACACCAATTACCGGCCAATCTTTTACCCATTTCATTGGTTGCAGGTGAAGAAGACGACCATAGGCACCTACATCCTGAAAATTGAGGAACCAGTCTTCTCCTGTATTTGTATCCACCCAAGCTCCTTGATGAGGACCGTTGATGGAACTCTTTCCCTGAGCCATTACAACCTTTTCTTCATACGGACCAAAAGGATTCTTTGAGCGGAGCACTAACTGCCATCCGGTAGATACACCACCTGCAGGAGTGAAAATATAGTAATAACCATTCCTTTTATAGAACTTCGGACCTTCACAAGTTTCGTGATGATCATGTCCGTCAAAAACAATTCTTGATTCAGTAATGGCCTCAGTTGCTTCAGTATTCAGTTCACACACTGCAATTACACTCTTTAATCCGGCACGGCTTCCGGCAAGAGCATGAACCAGATAAACGTTGCCATCTTCATCCCACAAAGGAGTCGTATCAATAATTCCCTTTCCGGCTTTCACCAGAACCGGTTTACTCCAGCGACCTTTAGGATCTTTTGCTTTAGTCATGAACACTCCCTGATCAGGATCGCCCCAGAAAATATAGAATTCATTATTATGATAGCGGATACTTGGCGCCCAAACTCTGTTACCATGCTCAGGCTTTTCGATAGCTTCCACCGGTTCAAGCGCATAAGGAATCGCTGCATTAACAATGGTCCAGTTTACCAAATCTTTAGAATGTAGAATCTGCAATCCAGGGATGCAATTAAAGCTGGAAGCCGTCATGTAATAATCATCACCTACACGGCAAGCATCGGGATCAGAATAATCAGCATAAATAATAGGATTGCGGTACGTGCCATCTCCTTTGTCGGCTACCCATACTTTTGAGACATAGTTCTGCGCCATGGCGGGCAGGGTCATTAATAGGCATAGACCTAAAGTCTGTGTAAACTTTTTCATGTAATATTATCTTTAATTGTTTCTTTGTTGCAAAAATAAAAAAATCCGAGAGAGCACAGGTGTATTATTTGTGCATTCTCTCGGAATAATTACGTATAAAGACTGTTATTTACTTAATTGTTACCTTACAAGGATGTTCCAGTTCTTTTTTCCATTCCTGAACATAGGCAAACCATGCTTCCGGAGTTTTATAACCGAATGTTTCTTTCATTGATGTGAATACAATGTTATATTCAAAAGATTTTCTGCCATCGGCTGCTACAGTATAAAGATAGTTATCTTTATCTTTCGCCTCTGCCTTTACATACTTCTGAGGAATGCAGGTAGCAAGTCCTACTGTCTCTTTTGCATATTTAATAGTATCGTTTACCGGCCAGTCAGTACCCCAGCAAGCAACAAGTCCTTTGTGATCAGAGAACGATTTTGAATCCTTAATATCCTGAACTCCGGTGCAGAAAACTTTGTTTTTCAGAGCTTCATCGAAGATGATTTTTACTTCAGCATCTCTGTGACCTGCGTATAAAATATAACGGGTAGTCATATTCAGCTCGGCGCCTTGGTATTGCCAGTCGTTGGCAATAACATCAACCACAGTGCGAACAGGTCCGTAAGCCAGAATACTTTCCGTACGGTTGCTCACCGGATCAATATGAGTAGCTTTTTTGCCGTCCCATCCTTTCAATGTTCCCAATCCGCAGCTGGCGTTTACGCGAAGCACATCATCACCAAATCCTTTGGCTAACTGAGCATCGGTAGGGTAGAACTGAGATTCCTTCAATTCAAATCCTTTATGAAACTTACCGTATAAGTCTACAGTCTGTTTTTTATCAAAGTAAATGCGGTATGCCACCAATTCAGATTCAAAAGCCGGACCGTGGTGGTGAAGCTGATTATAAAGTATTCCACCAGGAACAGAAACTGAAGAAATAGGAACATGCTGACCTTTTTTATCGCTTACCAGCATTTCAGCATATACTTTTGAAGGGTATTTCTTAGTTGATTTCTCAGAAGAGAGAATTACTTTAAAGGTTTTATTCCCTTTGGCTGGTACATTGGTTACAAAAGCAATTTCATCCGCTTTACGATCTCCGTTTAAATCATCAAGCTGAGAGGGAATTTCAGTATTCCCTTCCCAAACCACAGCCGATTTTACGGTGAATCCTGCATTCAGCTCTTTAATCTTTAAAACAACGGGCTCGTTTTCTTTCGCTTTATTCCATTCGTTACGAACTTCAATGGAAATACTTTTCTCTGCTTTCTGGGCGAACGAACATAAAGGAAGGCAACAATACATTGCCAAGGCAATTTTTATACTCTTATTCATAGTTAATAAATTTCTGTAAAGTGCAAATGTATAATAAAAGCCCTGACAATCCCTGCTATTTTTGATTGAAATCATTTAAAAATTACTGTTTTGCCCTTTTTGTCGATTTCTTTAAAAACAATGCCGTCCACTTTAATATTCCTTGCATTTCTTATTGACAGACTATTCCCTGAAGGAGACGTGATTTTGATATTATTCATTGTAACACCGTCTGCCTGACTAACTTCAGCACCTTCTTTAGCATCGGTAATAACTACATCTTTAACTGTTACATTTTGGATTCTCATTTCAGGCAGGCCGTTAAAGAACATAGCTCTTCCTGTTTTTTTGCAATAAATGTCTGAAATATGGATGTTTCTAAACGCTGGAGTCTTTTCTGTTACAGGAGGAACATCCTCTGACTGATAAATTTTCTTATCTTCTTCTGTCACTTCATCCTGAGCTTTTCCGCCATAGAATAAATCAAATAGAAGAGGCTCGTTAGGTATGTTAATCATGTTAATATGCTCAATATAGATACCTTCAACAACACCACCGCGTCCACGGGCACTCTTAAAACGTAGTCCTACATCGGTACCCACAAAAGAACAGTTTGACACAAATATATTTTTTACACCTCCTGACATCTCACTTCCCACTACAAAACCTCCGTGGCCATGAAGAACAATGTTGTTTTTTACAATTACATTTTCACAAGGCTCACCTCTTCTGCGTCCTTCCTCGTCTTTTCCCGATTTAATACAGATTGCATCGTCTCCCGCATCAAAAGTACTATTTATAATTAAAGCGTTCTTGCACGATTCCATATCCAATGCATCGCCGTTTTGAGAATACCATGGATTAGAGACATTAACTCCGTTTATTGTTATGTTTTCGCAGGAAAGTGGATGAAGGCACCAACTTGGCGAATTTTTAAAAGTAACACCTTGCAAAAGAACATTCTTACACTTAACGATACTTACCATCACCGGACGAAGCCAGTCTTTTATGCTTTCCCATTCTTCATCGGTATTAATTCCAGTCGGGTTGTTGAAGTTTTCAGTAGCCATAGCTCCTTTTATTGATTTAGCCGTAGGATACCAGATTCTTTGGTCACTGCTTAGTACTCCACCCGAGTTCACAAGATCTTTCCATTGTCTTTCCGTTAGCTTGTCTTTCTTTACCGGACGCCATGCATCTCCAGAACCCTCAAATATTCCCATTCCGGTAATTGCAATATTACTGGCTCCACGAGCAGAAATAGGAGATTGGCACCGGCGGGTTTCAATTCCTTCAAAAGAGGTTTTAATAATGGAATAGGCGTTATAATCTTCTGTAAATACGATTAAAGCATTTTTCTCGGTATATAAATTTACATTGCTCAGTAACTCAATGGGACCGGTGAGCCATAAACCGGAAGGAATAACAACGGTTCCTCCTCCCTGGGCATTAACTTTTTTAATAGCATCGTTGATAGCTTTTGTATTGACCGTTATTCCGTCTCCCTTTGCTCCGAAGCTAGTGATGTTAACCCTGTAATCAGGAAAGGAGGGTTGTACCACTTTAGCCATTTTAAACGGTAAGTTCTTGTATATGGCCGCATCAATGCCCGCATCTCTTTTTTCAATTGCCTGTACATTGGAGCAATATAATAGACTAAATACACTTGCCGTAGAGAGTAGTAGATACTTTCTTATTAATCTTTTCATGTTTATGGTTTTCTTTTTTTTATTATAAAATCACAATACTAAATACAAAATAATTGCTGGATTTGAGAAGTTAATTATTCCTTTCGAAAACGATTCTCACGGACAGTCCTCGAAAGAAATAATTCATCGTAACCTAATCTAATCTAACCTAATCTAAATCATAAAAAATATCATTGTGGAAAAACTTCTCGTATTAACAAATGCAAATATAAGACCGATGCAGGACTATGATGTGTATATTTTGTTGGTTTACGTGTATATTTTGTTGGTTTAAGAGTTTTTCTGTCGATTTGTATGCCTGTTTAGTTAAACTTAGCAACTATTTCTTTGTTTTTGATAATTGTTTGTATCTTTGCGTCCTAAATTAACTAATTAGTTAGGTATGAGTTATAATTTATTAAAAGGTAAAAGAGGTATAATTTTTGGAGCACTAAACGATCAATCTATTGCTTGGAAAGTAGCAGAGCGAGCTGTTGAGGAAGGTGCCGTCATCACATTATCAAATACCCCGGTTGCGGTAAGAATGGGTGAAGTTTCAGCACTTGCTGAGAAGCTTAATTGCGAGGTAATTGCAGCAGATGCCACAAATGTGGAAGATCTGGAAGTTGTGTTTCTACGTTCAATGGAAGTATTAGGTGGAAAAATAGATTTTGTTCTACATTCAATCGGCATGTCTCCAAATGTACGTAAAAAACATACGTATGATGATTTGGATTACGACTTACTTAATAAAACAATAGATATTTCTGCTGTTTCATTTCATAAGATGATGCAGGTAGCTAAAAAGATGAATGCTATTGCAGAATATGGTTCCGTTGTTGCTTTAAGTTATATTGCAGCTCAACGTACTTTGTTTGGATACAATGATATGGCTGATGCAAAAGCTATGTTAGAATCAATTGCTCGTAGCTTTGGATATATTTATGGTAGAGAGCACAACGTGCGCGTTAACACAATTTCTCAGTCTCCAACAATGACTACTGCCGGCTCTGGAATTAAGGGTATGGACAAACTGATGGATTTTTCTAATCGTATGTCTCCTCTGGGCAACGCAGATGCTGATGAATGTGCTGATTATTGTATCACAATGTTCTCTGATCTGACTCGTAAGGTAACTATGCAGACCTTGTACCACGATGGAGGATTCTCCAGCATGGGAATGAGCCTTCGCGCTATGGATCAATACGAGAAAAGTTTTGATCAGTACCGTGATGAGAATGGTAATATTATTTATGGATAAATTTTAAGCAGTGAAAAAGTGAGTAATCACTTTTTTACTGCTAACCTTTTTATAATGCGAAAGTTTCTATTTTTTGTTCTTTTTTCTTGTTTAGTCTTTTTTTCCTGCAATTTCACTTCGGGAAATAAGGATAAGTGTATTGCTGGCAAAAAGGTAGAGATAATCCGTTATGATAAAGTGCTGAACGAGTATGTGGAATTCAATAGTTTCTCAGCTCTTCAGAAAATGAATACTGAATATCTTCTGGAAACCAAATACCTTATAGAAGATGTATTACGGTTGGGCCAAGTGAATGATGATAAGATTAACGAAAAACTGAAAGTTTTTTATTCTGATTCCACTCTTCGTAAACTTACAGCAGATGCCTTAGCCAAATATAGTGATATGAGCGAATTAGAAAAAGGATTCTCCAGAGGATTCCGAAAATTAAAGAAAGAAGTTCCTTCATTCAAGATTCCTCGGGTTTATTCTCAGGTATCTGCATTAAACGAATCGGTTGTTGTGGGTGACAGTCTTTTAGGCTTCAGTATTGATAAATACATGGGAGAAGATTATCCTTTGTACAAACAATACTTTTATGATTATCAGCTTAAAAGCATGAAACCGGAGCGGATACTTCCTGATTGTTTTAACTTTTATCTGCAAAGTGAATATCCTTTGCCCGAACAAGGAAAAGGCCGTCTGATTGATGTCATGATTCATTTAGGAACAATACACTATATAGTTTCAAAGATTCTGGATTATAAGACTCTTGGAGAAGAACTGAACTATACCAGAGACGAAGAAGCATGGTGTGATCATAACCGAAAGAATATATGGGAATATATGATACAGAATGGACATCTTTACAGTACTGACCCAATGCTTTTGCGTAAATATATGAAACCAGCGCCTCATACAGCCTTCTTTGGAGATAACTCTCCTATGATGGTGGGCACGTGGATGGGCATGCAAATAGTGGATTCCTATATGAAAAGTCATAAGGAGATGTCCTTGAAAGAGTTACTGGAGATAACTGATTATTCCAAGATGCTTGCTGATGCAAGATTTAACCCTTAATTTAAAAATAAGAATGGAAGTTGCCTTATACCTTTTACCCGTTACTTTGGGTGAAACGTCTATTGAGTCTGTATTGCCTGTTTATAATAAAGAAATTATAGTTCAGCTAAAGCATTTTATAGTAGAGGATATTCGTTCCGCTCGTCGTTTTTTAAAGAAGGTTGATAAGGAGATCGATATTGATTTACTCACTTTTTATCCCTTGAATAAGCATACTTCTCCTGAAGAAATATCCGGTTATCTCAAACCTTTGATTGCGGGTTCGCCAATGGGCGTAATATCTGAGGCTGGATGTCCTGCTGTGGCCGATCCCGGTGCCGATGTGGTGGCAATGGCACAGCGAAAAAATCTAAGAGTTATTCCATTAGTCGGTCCTTCTTCTATCATTCTTTCAGTAATGGCTTCCGGTTTCAACGGGCAAAGTTTTGCGTTTCACGGATATTTACCTATTGATCCTTCTGAAAGAGTGAAAATGATTAAACATCTGGAACAGCGGATTTATAACGAAAATCAAACGCAATTATTCATTGAAACACCCTATCGTAACAATAAGATGGCAGAGGATATAATACATAATTGTCGTCCTCAGACAAAATTATGTATTGCGGCAGATATAACCTGTGAAGGAGAATATATAAAAACAAGAACCGTAAAAGAATGGCAGGGAAAACTTCCTGATCTTACTAAAAAACCATGCATCTTCTTAATATATAAGTAAAAAGAAGAAACCGGGAACTACTTTGTTTCTTTATATTCCTCAATGATAAGTGCGGCATCTTTTAATTGCTCGTATTCATTTTCAAAACATTCACCAAAGTAATTCTTCCCAAGATTTGTCTCTATTTGCTGGAATGTCCATAGCTTTCCGTCATGAAATCTGGGAGAAGAAAGCAGACTGTCGTCCTCAATATAGAGAATATAGAGATAGATAAGACGATTTGTCTCAGCATTCTTAAACCTGTATTTTAGGCTAAACCGGGGTTCTAGTTCAGCATTGTCGGGAAAGAACTCTTTCATTGTCCTACTTACTCCTTCTTCAAGATTTTCCTCATAAAGCAGATAACATTCCATAGGAAGATCAATCTTGTATGGATTAAAGCAAACATTCTCCGGCCGCCGGCTAAGAAACAGCATGCCATTAGAAATGACAGCAATACGGATAACAGGATTTATAAAGTGATTCTTATAAAAGTAGGTTTCGAAACTATATTTCTTGTCTATCACATCTCCTTTCTCATTCAATATGGGATACTTTTCAATGCTGTTCGATAATGAATGGATCATTGTCAGTCCTATCTGACTAATGATGATGGCAATAATAAGAATAGCCGGAGGTAAGATATGTAGCAGAACAAGATTTGCTGTTTTGCTCAGTGGTGATCCGAAGATGATAAATAAAGAGGCTATTATGAAATGAGGAATGCATAGAATCTGTATTAGTCTGGAATATATAGCTCCCAGATCTATACTTTGCATTAGGTTTACGTCATAATGAGTACTGTCTTTTCTTAGGAACAGTTTCTTTATTCTCCTTTTTTCGTATAGAATAACCGAAGCAAAGATAATGGTTCCAATCTCTGCGTAGAAGGGAAGCATGTCATTAGGGAAACCTGCTGTGAAGGGTATAAATGTTGCACCTCCAAGTAAAAGGAGCAGAATAGTATATGCAGATAAAAGAACAAGACTGCCACTAAATCCCATTAAAAAATAGATTATAAAGGATAAGAGTACGCCTGCAGCCGAACTAATATATATAGCTATTGTATCACGTATGAATTCACTTAGAATCATACATAATATGATTGGCAATAGCCCGATTGTTCCGTTGATAATAATCAATCTGGGTGCGTTTTTTATAAAAGCTTTGATCATCCTGATTTTCCTTCTATTCTTTCCTTTAGAACAATATTCTACAGAATAGGTTCTTGTATTTTGTGTTTGTTAATAATATGTTTTTCCGCGTGATAAGAGGAACGCACCAAGGGAGCGCTTTCCACTTGGTTAAATCCTTTTTTTAGTCCAATTTCTTTATAAGATGCAAATTGTTCAGGCGTGATATAGGCCGCAACCGGGAAATGTTTATGCGATGGTTGCAGGTATTGCCCGATAGTGAGTATCTGACAGCTGTTTTGCAATAAATCGTCCATCAGCTCTTCTACTTCTGTGGGTGTCTCTCCCAGACCAACCATGATTCCGGATTTTGCAACCAGTCCGCTTTGAGAAACCCTGTTGATAACCTTCAGGCTGGTTTCATAGTTGGCTGCACTGCGAACGGTTGGACTAATGCGTCGAACAGTTTCCATATTATGCGAAATAATATCTGGTTTGGCTGCAATGATAATATCCACTAAATCCATTCTTCCCTGAAAATCAGGAATTAGTACCTCTGTAGTTGTTTCGGGGTTCAGGCGTTTTATCTGGAAAAGAGTATCGGCCCAGTGTGATGCGCCCAGATCCGGCAAATCGTCACGGTCCACAGAAGTGATTACGGCATGTGAAAGCTTCATCAACAGAATGGATTCAGCCACATGCAGCGGCTCATCTCTGTTTAAAGGAAGCGGTTTGCCTGTAAGGGTATTACAAAACTTACAGGAACGTGTGCAGATTTCACCACAGATCATAAAAGTGGCTGTTCCTTTGCCCCAGCATTCGCCCATATTCGGGCAACGCCCGCTACTACAAATCGTATGAAGCTTGTGAGATTCTACAATACGTTTTGTGTCTGTATAGCGTTCGTTGCTACCAATATTTATTTTCAACCAATCCGGTTTCCTGACTCTTTCCATTTGTGTTGTGTTCCGATAATATATCCTTAGAGATATAGCTTTACAGATTGGCTCTGAAAAACTCAGTTAATCTGGTAAACAAGTGATTGCGGGTGTTTCCTCCGTAGATACCATGGTTACGGTTTGTATATACCTGCATATCAAATTGTTTGTTTGATTGTACCAATTGCTCGCTATATTCAGCCGTATTTTGAAAATGAACATTGTCATCTGCCATACCATGTACAATCAATAGTTTTCCACTTAGATTTTTAGCACGTGTAAATGCTGAAGAAGATGCATAACCATCAGCATTTTCTTCCGGAGTACGCATAAACCGTTCAGTGTAAACTGAATCATAAAATTTCCAGTCGGTTACTGGTGCAACAGCTACTCCGGCTTTAAACACATTACTGCCTTCGCTCATGCTCATGATAGTCATATAACCTCCATAGCTCCATCCCCAGATACCAATTCTACCTTTATCAACGTATGGCTGGTTATTGAAATATTTAGCTGTCTCTGCCTGATCCTGCGCCTCTTTAACGCCCAGATTCATATAAGTGCATTTTGTAAATTCAGCACCACGTCCGCCGGTTCCTCGTCCGTCTACACAAGCAACAATAAAACCTTGTGTGGTCATATAAGCTTCCCAACCCAATCCACTTCTTGTTTCTCCAATATTCCAGCGATCGGTTACCTGTTGTGTACCTGGCCCGCTATATTGGTAAAGAATCACCGGATATTTTTTTGATTCTGAGAAGTTGGCTGGTTTCATAATCCATCCGTTTAGTTGAACTCCGGCAGAAGTAATAAAAGTGAAGAATTCTTTTTTAGGCATTGCCATCTGACTTATTTCTTCTTTTATCTTATTATTGCTGATAAGTACATCAAGCTCTTTTCCTTTATTATCGTTTAGTGTTACCACCGGAGGAGTGGTAAGGTTAGAGTAGGTATTGATAAAGTACTTCATTGTGCTGCTAAAGATAGCATTGTTTGTGCCCTCTTTTTCCGAAAGCTTGCTTTTTTTGCCCTTGATATCAATTGCATATACGGCATTACGAAGTACATTTCCTTCATTACTCTCATAATAGAATGTGTTGGTTACAGCATTCCATCCATGGTATTTCCTGACTTCAAAATTGCCCTTTGTTACTTGTTTTACAAGATTTCCTCCTATTGAATACCAATAAAGGTGGTTATATCCGTCTTTCTCGCTTAAGAAGCTGAAGTTGTTATCGTAGAAAACAATATTGTCGAAGTTTCCTTCATTAATGTAATATTTGCTTTCATCTCTTAATATCAGCTTGGCAACTCCCGAACGAGGATTCACAAAATACATATCAAACTGGTTTTGTGTATGGTTTAATGTCATAACAGCCAGNTTNNTNNCNTCTTTAGTAAAACGNATACGNGGAATATAATCNTCNTTNTTNANNGGAATATTTAATTTTCTGATCACTTTTGATTTGATGTCAAAAGAGTGCACAGTTACAGTTGAGTTCGTTTGTCCGGATTTGGGGTATTTATATGAATAACTTCCGGGATAGTACTCAAAATTCTTGTTTGCAGGATATTGCCCGGCATACAAAGGGAACGAATAAGAGGGTACAGCAGTTTCGTCGAAACGGACGAAAGTAATCATTTTATTGTCCGGACTAAATTCGAAAGCACGATTATATTCAAACTCTTCTTCATATACCCAGTCGGGAACGCCATTGATGATTTTTCCAAAGGCCCCGTCTGTAGTCACTTGTGATTCACTGTTGCCATATAGAAACTTCACCAGGAATATATTATTGTTTCTTACGAAAGCTACCATATTTCCATCTGGAGAGAAAGTTGGCACTTGTTGAGGGCCGCCATCGGAAAGTTTCTCCACCAGATTACGTTTTATGGTATAAACATAGTGAACTGCAGTAAACGAGCGGCGGTATATAGGTTTTGTTTCTGTCTGAATTAATATTTTAGTTTCGTCAGGAGATAGCTGATACCCATCGAAACTTTTGAACGTACATTCGCGTGCTTTTGAAACGTCAAACAATGTTTCTACCTCTTTTCCTGTTCTGAATGAGTACTTTACGATACGTTTCCTGTCATTACTTATCATTGTGTAATGCTCTCCATCGGCCATTGGTACAATGTTTCCTAATCTTTCTCCACTGTATTTACCATTTATGGCATTCTCTAATGTTAATTCTGTGCCCTGTGCATTAATTGCTAGTGAGAGAGCACACAATATCAATAGTAAACTAATCTTTTTCATTTTACAATACTTCTGATTTCTGTTATACATTACAAAAGTAAACATTTTAATCGATACAGAATAGCAGACTTATTAAAAGTTGTTTTTTATGATCTCTTAATTTTTTAAAATAATTCTGCTATAAACGCATCTGTTATTATATTTGGTTTATAGCAGGATTATTTTTTCTACCAGCGGGCTGACTGATAGTTCAGAAATCAATATTATTCTAAGATTAGTTTTCTGGTATAATTTTTCTCGTTTAGGTGAGCTTTTATAAAATATACGCCTGCCGGAATATTTCCAAAACTGTATATTAAACTATATTTTCCTTTATCTTTGAAACCATTCTCAATAACTGACAATTCAGTCCCCGAATCATTAAATATTTTGAGACTTACTTGTGACGGGTTTTCCAATACATAATTAATTAAAATTTTATTTGTGGCTGGATCTGATTGTACATTGATTGTTTCGTTATTATATAACTCACCAATATCTGTAGAAGGATCTTTCGTTTTAAAAATCCACACATAATCTTTTTCAAGATTAATTCCCGATTTGTTTTTCATGTCGCTTGTGATTGTCACAGTATAGATCATACCTTCAACGAATAGGCTATCAGGCTGAAAAGTGAAGCCATTGGTTTCTTTCGTTAAACTCCCTGTCAGGGTTTTATTCCTGTCCGAAAAAATAATGTTGTTATCATTGAATGTTGAGAGATCCATCTCTTCGTTGAATTGCACGTTAATACCCGATGACAAGTCCGTTACAATATTGCCGTTATCTGGAGTTTTCTGAATAACATAAGGCGCAGGAGTTATCAACGCAAAATCGAGTTTGCCAGTAGATCCTGTTATTAAATTGATATTCTTCGACTGGCTACCGTATCCCAGTTTGTAAGTCTGTACATTAACAATACCCGAAGGAATACTATCGAGCGTATAACTTCCATCGCTTCCCGAATATGTTTCTCTGAGTCCGTTGGCTACAACCTTTACGCTTTCTAAAGCGGTCGAAGTACCAGAAGCGGTGATCTTTCCCGTTAACCTGGCATATTGCCCTAATACAGTTTTATTGATCAGCATCTTAACAAAATCAATAGCATAGCCATCACCTGCTCCGGTAGTCAAGTCGTCGAACTTGATGCTGACCTTTCCATTTTGAAACAGATATAAATATTCATCAGGTATACTTATATTTATCAATTCTCCAATTGGACCGGTTTGTTCGAGTGAATTAACTACATTTTCGATAAATGGTATACGTACATCATTAATTGTAACAGTATAGGATGCATACCATACAGGTGCCTCAAAGTCATCGACAAATATCTGCAGAACCACAGAATTAATGATTAATCCGTTCAAATCATAGGTTAGGGTAATAGGAGTTACATTATTTTCCGGCCTTGTTGTGGTAGCTGCGTAGCCATCATTATTGTCAAGATGTGTACCCTTATAACTTGTAACAACCATTATTCTGTCTGTACCAGGAGGATCTGTGGAATCAACGTCCCACGGAAAATCGTGAAAAGGGGTACTATTCCCTGAGAAAGGATTATAGCTTGCCGGCCAGCCAAAATTCAGATTATCAATATCGCCTACTCTTACCATTAATTGTGCCTGAGAAGTATTCGTAAGCGTTACATATTTATCAGACCAGTTGCCATCTTCCTCTGTAATTGTCTGGCTGTAACCAATCTGAATACAAAGCATTGAAAAAAATAAAGATAAAATCCTACAATGCGTTTTCATAATTGTTCTTAATTTAGTGAATAATAAATATGCTATAAAGAAGACGACTATTTGTACCTATATAAAAACAAAACAGGTAAATGGATTGTTTCTATAAGATTTGCAATAACCGTTAAACTATTAGAAACAAAAACGTAGAAGGTTTATTGTATGAATATATTTATATAATACTTGATAAATTCCCTGATTTTTGGTATTATCTGTGCATGTTGCCTTAATCGAATACATCCCTTTCAGAAAAGTACTGTATCGACGATGTTTAGTTTTGTGTTCCTTATTGAAAAAATAATTTGCCCTGCAATATCGTAATATCTCGCCCCTGTGTACAATAGTAAATAAATTATAAACCAATAATTAAAAGGAGGGCCAATAAACAGACTAAGTTACGGTACAAAATGGATCTTGGTGGCTAATTATTATTCAAAATAAAGAAATGACTAATCTATATTAAATAAAATTCGTAATTTTGTGATCTAAATAAAAAGAACGAATTATATGCCTGCCTATAATGACTTTTCTTCTTTCCTGCGAAAGTATTTTGACTGTAAAGTTCAGAAGATTTCGCTTAATGCCGGTTTTACCTGTCCAAACAGAGATGGTGTAAAGGGCAAAGGGGGCTGTACTTATTGTAATAACCAGACTTTTAATCCGGAATATTGCAAAACNGANAAATCAGTNAANGANCAGTTNGAAGAAGGNCGNNTNTTNTTTTCNCGNAAATATCCNGAAATGANATATCTGGCCTATTTTCAGGCATATACAAATACCTATTCTGAACTTGAGTCTTTAAAACAGAAATACGAGGACGCTCTTAGTGTGGATGGGGTAGTGGGGCTTGTGATAGGAACCCGTCCTGATTGTATGCCGGATAATTTGCTTGATTATCTTGAGGAACTGCAGAAACATGCTTTTCTTATTGTAGAATATGGCATAGAAAGTACAAATGACGATACGCTGCGTAGAATTAATCGCGGACATACTTACGCTGACACGGTGGATGCCGTACAAAGAACGGCTGCCAGAGGCATTCTTACCGGCGGTCATGTGATATTGGGATTGCCGGGGGAGACGCATGATATGATAGTGAATCAGGCAGCAAAGTTATCAGAACTTCCGCTAACTACCCTGAAACTTCATCAACTACAACTGATACGGGGAACAAAGATGGCTCATGAGTTTGAAGAGCATCCCGAAGAATTTCACTTGTATGAGGTGGATGAATATATTGATCTGGTAATTGACTATGTGGAGCGCCTTCGCCCTGACATGGTTTTGGAACGTTTTGTTTCGCAGTCTCCCAAAGAACTGCTGATTGCTCCCGATTGGGGACTAAAGAACTATGAGTTTACCGAGAGGGTGAAAAAAAGAATGCGTGAACGGGAAGCTTATCAGGGAAAACTATATAGATATTAAGATAAAAAGGCTATTTTTGCTATTAAATTTAGATGAATACAAATTATGCAACAGAAGATTACAATTAAAGGAAAAGTTCACTATGTAGGTGTAAATGACAGAAGCAAACATTTGTTCGAAGGTATGTGGCCGTTACCTTATGGCGTATCCTATAATTCGTATTTGATAGATGATGATTTAGTAGCGCTGGTAGATACCGTGGATGTATGCTATTTTGAATCTTTTTTACGTAAGATTAAGAATGTAATAGGCGATCGTCCTATTAATTATTTGATTATAAATCATATGGAACCTGATCATTCCGGTTCTATACGTTTGATAAAGCAACACTATCCTGATATCGTTATTGTGGGTAACAAGCAGACTTTTGGAATGATAGAAGGTTTTTATGGCGTTACGGGTGAACAATATCTGGTGAAAGACGGAGATTTTCTGGCTTTGGGATATCATAAACTTAAGTTCTACCTTACCCCAATGGTTCATTGGCCTGAAACCATGATGACTTATGACGAAACAGACGGAGTTCTCTTCTCAGGAGATGGATTCGGAGCTTTCGGCACACTCGACGGAGGCTTTATTGATTCCCGCATGAATGTGGATAAATACTGGGATGAAATGGTACGTTACTATTCAAACATTGTTGGAAAATATGGTTCTCCGGTTCAAAAAGCCCTTGAAAAGCTTAAAGGACTGAATATTTCGGCTATTTGTTCCACACATGGTCCGGTATGGATGGAGAATATAGATAAGGTAATTGGAATATACGATAAGTTAAGCCGGTATGATGCCGATGAAGGCGTGGTTATTGTTTATGGAAGTATGTATGGAAACACAGAACAGATGGCTGAAACCATAGCTTCAGAACTTTCGGCTTGTGGAATCAAAAATATTGTGATGCACAATGTCTCTAAAACGAATTCTTCNTATATACTGGCTGATATCTTTAAATACAAAGGATTAATTATTGGAAGTCCTACTTATAGCAATCAAATTTTTCCGGAAGTGGAATCTCTTCTTTCAAAAATAAGTGTAAGAGAGATAAAAGGACGCTATCTGGGCTACTTCGGTTCTTTTTGCTGGGCGGGCGCAGCAGTCAAGAGACTGGCTGAATATGCCGAGAAAAGCAAGTTTGAACTGATTGGTGATCCTGTGGAGATGAAACAAAGTATGAAGGAAATTACTTATACTCAATGTGAAAACCTGGCAAAAGCCATGGCCGAACGCCTTGAGGCTGACAGAACAAAAACGCACTAATTTATTATAATCTAAAATAACATTGTTATGAGACTAATCATTCAACCTGATTATCAGAAAATATCACAATGGGCTGCAAATTATGTTGCAGCAAAAATTAACAAGGCTTGTCCAACTGCAGAGAAACCTTTTGTCCTAGGCTTGCCTACAGGGTCTTCTCCTCTGGGAATGTATAAAGCTTTGATTGATCTATGTAAAAAAGGGATTGTTTCCTTTAAGCATGTAGTTACATTTAATATGGATGAGTATGTGGGACTTCCACAGGAACACCCTGAAAGTTACTACTCGTTTATGTGGAACAATTTCTTCAGCCATGTGGATATCGTGAAGGGAAATGTAAACATCCTGAATGGTAATGCTGCTGACCTGGAAGCAGAATGCATCCGTTATGAAGAAAAGATTAAGGAATATGGTGGCATTGACTTGTTCCTTGGCGGAATTGGTCCTGATGGCCATATTGCTTTCAATGAACCAGGGTCTTCTCTTACTTCCCGTACCAGGGTAAAAACCCTGACTACCGATACAATTATCGCAAACTCCCGTTTCTTTGATAATGATGTGAACAAAGTTCCAAAAACATCTTTAACTGTAGGTGTGGGAACAGTTCTTTCTGCAAAGGAAGTTCTTATCATTGTGAATGGACACAACAAAGCTCGTGCTTTATATCATGCTGTTGAAGGTGCTATCACTCAAATGTGGACCATCAGTGCACTTCAGCTTCACGAAAAAGGTATTGTTGTTTGTGACGATGCTGCAGCTGACGAATTAAAGGTTGGAACTTACCGTTACTTCAAAGATATTGAAGCAGATCATCTTGATCCTGAAACTTTGCTTAAGTAATTTAAATCAGAATATAATGGAAGAGGGTGGCTATACTTTTTAGCCACCCTCTTCTTGTTCGTATTTGCCCCAGATTAAATCAGGTAAGTTCATCAAGAGAATATTCAGGCTTTTTATATAAGACCTTCCTGGATAACAAGAAATTTAAATCAGTTCGTTCTCTTTTTGTGGACAAAGTCTTTTACGCATCTGCATTTTAGAATATTGTAAAATGTCTTTAGTGAGCAATAGTGAACAACTATGCTTCTTCCAGAATACCTTTTCCCTGACGGACAATTTCTGCTTCACCGGAAGTACAGTCTACAATAGTTGAAGGTTCAATGCCTCCAATTCCTCCGTCGATAACCAGATCTACCTCGTTACCAAACTTCTCGTTAATCAGTTCGGGATTTGTGAGATATTCAATATCTTCCTTTTTATCCCAGGGAACGGTAGTGGTTAAGATTGGTGCATCCAGTTGCCGGCATATTTCGCGGATAATTGCATTATCGGGCACACGAATACCTACTTCCTTCCGGTTCTTGAATATTTTAGGCAATCTGCTGCCGGCACTCAGGATAAAAGTAAAAGCCCCGGGTAGGTTTCGCTTCATTAGTTTAAAGACAGAGTTTTCTACTTTTGCATACTCACTGATACTACTCAGATCATAGCAAATAATTGAAAGGTACTTCTTCTTCGGATCAATATTCTTTATGCGGCAAATGTTTTCTACCGCACGGACTTGCAGGGCGTGACAGCCAATGGCGTACACCGTATCCGTGGGGTAGATAACCACTCCTCCTTCCTGGAGGATTTGAACAATTTGTTCTATATCCTTCGGGTTATTATTCTTCTCGTATAATTTAATTAGCATTATAGAATGAATTATGATTACTCACTTTTTGCTTTTTCGATCAGTTTATCCCCCTCATTCTCAGCTTCTTTAACCAATTTATCCGATTGTTTTTTTGCTTCTTTCACTAAAGCCTCTCCGGCTTTCTGAGCTGCCAGCTTTTTTAAAATATTACCTCCGGCCTTTTCTACCAGAGCATCTGCTTGTTGTTGTGCTTCCGCTACCAGCTTATCTCCGGCTTTTTGTGCATTGGCAACTAAAGCCTCTTTTTGTTTCTGAGCATCACCAAGATCTACTCCAAGTTTCTTTCCCAGTTCATTCAGGGCTTTCCCTTTTACAGCACTGATAGCCTGTTTTGCCATGCTTTTTGTATCAATGGAAACTTTAGGTGAGGTAAATGTTCCGCCTATCTTAAGATTGAGCGTGGTTAATTGTGCTATTGTTCCTGTTGAAGCCGGTAGTTTTAACTTACCTGAATAGTCGATAGTCTGATCTAATCCTGTGGTTCCCGATAGATTGAGCGCTGTTTCACCCAACTTAATGTCGAATGGTTTTGTCGCTACTCGTCCGTCTTTGATGGTGAAGTCCACTTTCAGATCCTTTACTTTCATGTTCTTCAGACTCTCTTTTTTAACTGCTGTAGCAATCTTGTCGATAACGTTTACACCACTGAGGCTGATATCCTTGGTAGATAAGCTACCAGAGCCTTGAGTGGTTGTGAACACCGGAGACATCTGTTGATCCAGTTTAGTGGCAATATTCATATTTCCAGAGAAATTTCCTTTTATGTTTTCAAAGATAGGTGCCATCTTCTGAACCATATCCAGTTCCTTGTAAGCCTGTGCAAAAGAGAGGCCGTTCATTTTAAATCCAGCATTCAGGTCGGGATTCTTTACGCTTGTTGCTGTGGAATAAGAACCGTTCATCACAACGGAACCGCCCATGGTGTTCATCGACAGATTTTGCATATCTACCTTGCCGCCTTTTACCAGCAGTGTTCCGTTCATGTTGTTGAATGTCATTTTATCAAAGAGTACCTCCTTCATGTTGGCTTTCATATTGAAGTCGATATTTTTAGGAACCTCGAAGGCAGATGTAGCAGCGCTTGTTCTTGCCGGAGCAACCGCTGCGGTTCCTGATGCTGCTTTAGAAGTAGTGGAGGTGGTTCCCATAAAGTCGTTCAGATTAAAGTGATTGGACTTTATGTTCATTATTCCTTTCAGGGTTTTGTTTTTTAAAGCATATCCCATGTAATTCTCCAGTTTACAGTCTGCAGTAATATCATTCTTGCCTATTTTTACCGTCGTTTCGCTCAGATTAAGGTATCTCGGAGTGAAAGTGAAGGTGGATTTTTGAATATCCACATCGGGCATATCTTTCATCTTCAGTATCATATTAGATAACTTTAATGAACCTGAGGCCTGGAACTTGTCGTATTGTTCTTTCTCTATGTAAGACATTCGTCCGGCCATATTCACATCGGCAGAGACGGTACCGTTCAGACGCATACCTTCTTCCAAAGGATATACCTGTTTTATCATTCCCAGATTCAGGGTTCCTTTTGCACTGCCTTTTATATCAGGATCACTGACCGGAGTCTTGATTATAGAAGTGATGCTAAACGGATTACCTGCCATACGGAAACTAAACGGATTAATATTTATCTCTGTCAGATCGGCACTACCACCCGGATTCTTTACACTTGCGCTGATATTAATCTGATCCACTCCCATGGGAAGGGAAGGATATTTGAATGTTGCATTCTTTACTACCATGCTTGCATTGAAAGCAGGCAATGTGTCACCAAGCATAATTCCCTTTGCATAGGCTTTAAGTGATACGGCACCGGTGGTTTTAATGCTTTCAAAATCTTTCGCATAAATGGCCGGTATCAGAGATAGAACATCTTTAAAGCCCACTTCGTTTGTGTTGACTTTTAAATCCATATCCATTCCACCGTTTTTGAGCATGGCTACCCATCCATCGACATTTGTCTTAATCGCGTTCAACTGGAACTGGTTTTCTTTGAATGTATATTTGCTATGAGCCAGGTCGGCATCCAGATCCATATCGGCAGAGACTACCGCATCCTTAATATAAGGAATAGCACCCATCTTGAATGTCAATGCCTTACTCTTTGCCTTAATTTTTAGAGTAGTGCGGTCGGAAGTGAGGTCTCCGGAACATTCAGTATTCAAGTCATTGACGGAAGCGTACATTCCTGCCTGGCGGTCGTCATAGATTATGTTTATATTATCCGCTGTCAGCTTTTTAAGCTTCAGTTTGAATGGTGTAGTTGTTTCTGTCTCAGCTTTTTTTGCGGTGGTGTCTAGTTTCATGATGTCCCAGTTCACTTTCCCGCTTTTTAGCACAATGGCATGCACATAAGCATCTGAAAGGCTGACTTTGGATATATCGTAGCCGCTGCTCCCGAATAAAGAAAACAGATCAATGACTGCAGTAGCTTCATGAGCTTTGATCAATGTATCTTTAGCAAATTCATCCACTCCTTTAATATAAAAGTCGTTGAGAGTGATAGATGCTTTTGGGAAGTTCCTGAATAGACTAATATTCAAGTCTTCAAAGCCAAACTTTGCATTCAGCATTTTGTTGCCTTCGACTATTACAATCTTCTCTATCTTTCCCCGAAAAGCATAAGGAAGAATCGCCATAAGCGCCAGAATACAAACAATTACAATGCCTGTAATTTTTAAACTTTTATTCGCTTTTTGATTCATAATGTCAGTGTCTTTATTATTTTAGTTTTCTTTTTCTTTTCGTAATTCTTCAGCTATTCGCCAGTGGATTGCTGCTTTTTCTTCTTCTCCCAGTCGGGCATAAGCGTCACCCAGCAATTCGTGAGTCTTTTCGTGTTCAGGCTTTATCTGGCATGCTTTTTCGAGATCGGAGATACCTTCTTCCGTATAGTTCATTTCCAGACGCATTCTTCCTCTGTTGTATCTGGCCTTGAAGGATTTAGGGCTGAGTTTCACCGCTTCATTCAGACAACCTACTGCTTCAGGCAGTTTCTTGCCTTCAAAGAGTGTTACTCCTTTTCTTACCCATGCATCTACCATCTTTGGATCCAGTTCCAGCGCCTTGTCGTAATTGGCCAAGGCGGCACGGATGTCATGAGCATGAGTGATACACTGGTTGCCCATAACATAGTATTCTTTTGCATATTTTCTCAGGCTTGCCCGTTGTTCCTCCATTTTTCTCTTAATAGCAACGTTTTCCTCCTTTAATTTGTTTATGATTCCAAGCTTTTTTCGTATAAATCTTTTTACGATAGGTCTTTCAATATCATATCTTGAATGAATTGCTAAAAAGAACTGCTCAAGGAATTCATTGAAGTCTCCTTTGTCAAATAGCCTGACTGCTTCCGCATACTGAATATCTGCCTGGGCCTGTTTCAATGCTTTCTCAATGGCTAGCTGGTTGTTAAACCGTGTAGCAAAGTCTACAATCTCCTGTCTTACGAATATATCTCCACGGGAAATCTGTTTCTTTAGCTGAATGCCTTCCAACGAAGTACAACGGCTCAGTGCCACATAAGCTTGTCCGCCAGCAAAGACTCCTCCGGTAAAATCAACAACCACTCTGCTGAAGGTTAGTCCCTGACTTTTGTGCACGGTGATGGCCCATGCCAGCCGGATGGGATATTGCATAAAAACGCCCAGTTCCTCTTCTTCTATTTTTTTCTCTTTTTCATTGTATACGTAACGTATGTTTCGCCACGAGTCTCTGTTTACATCACATTCCTTTCCGTCGTCGGTAAGTACGTAGATAGTGCCCTTTTCGTCGATGGCAGAGATAACTCCGATGGTTCCGTTTACCCAACGCCGTTCGTAGTCATTTTTTATGAATATAATCTGAGCCCCCACTTTAAGCTCCAGGTCTTTTTGTGTAGGCAGACTGCTTTCCGGGAAATCTCCGGTAATCTCTCCTCTGAAAATCACAGAATCACCAGGTAATTCCGCTAGTTTCTTTTCATTGATGAAATCTACATTGTCGCGTCGCGTGGCAAGGGTGATGTACATATCTTGTTCCGATTCCTCTATAAGGGAGTTGTATCGGGTATTAAGCAATTGCAGATCAGCTGCCCCTGCTGTGTTGTTACGGATATGGTCTAAAACACTGACAAAGACCTTATCTGTTTGCCGGTATACCTTTTTAAGTTCTATGGATACCAGATCAATTTCATTGAAGACTCTTGCCGAGAAGAAAAATGGCGAAGGATAAAAGCGATTCAGTATTTCTCGTTCATCATTCTTGATTACCGGTTCCAGCTGAAAAACATCGCCCACCAGTAGAATCTGTTTGCCGCCAAACGGTTCCCTCATGTTGTTGGAATAGATTCTTAGTACACGATCTACAAAGTCGATAATGTCTGCCCGTACCATTGATATCTCGTCGATAATCACCAGCTCTATTTCCTTGATCAGTTTGCGGTGTGCAGAGCGATATTTCAGGAATTCATGAATTCGTCCGCCCTGAAGGCTGAAATTCGGATCATCCGGTAGGAGAGGATAAAAAGGAAGCTTGAAAAAACTATGAAGCGTGCTACCCCCTGCATTAATTGCGGCGATGCCCGTTGGAGCAAGCACTACATGCTTCTTGCGGGTATTTTCACAGATATATTTCAAAAACGTGGACTTTCCTGTACCTGCCTTTCCGGTTAGAAAAACTGATTGCCGGGTATATTGAATTAAGTTCAGCGCATCCTGAAACTCTTTATTATCCGTGTCGATAGTAAATTTCACGTTCTTACGTTTTTAGTAAATTACAAAGATAAGATATATTGCGAAAATACAATAAATGATTTTATTAAATTCTAATGTCGGGTGAATAAAACAAAATATTAAATAAATTTGCAACTGTTCTTCTGTATCAGGAGAAACTTGTATACAGACAACAAATATCTGTATTTTCTTGTTTTTATAGACTAAACTAAACAATTAAAACAAATGAAAAAACTATTTTTATTATTAGGACTAACGCTTTTGTTTTCGGTATCTTATGCTCAAAGTCCTCTTCCTGTGGGTAAATCTCAGTTAAACGTGGGTTTGGGATTGTCAGATTATGGTTTGCCGGTTTATATCGGTTTTGATCATTCTGTTCATCGCGACATTACTCTTGGAGGAGAACTATCTTATCGTGGGTATAATGATAATTGGAACCATCATGATTACCATCTTAATTCCTGGGGCCTTTCAGGGAATGGTAATTATCATTTTAACAGTATTCTTGAAATTCCAAGAAACTGGGATTTTTATGCAGGGTTAAATGTGGGGTTTTATGTATGGAACTCGCCTAACGGTTATGAAGGAGACCATACTTCCGGATTAGGACTCGGAGCGCAAGTAGGTGGCCGTTATTATTTTAACAACAAAGTAGGCATTAACCTTGAAGTTGGTGGCGGAAACGAATTTAGTGGTGGGAAAATAGGTCTTACCATTAAACTGTAGTTTAAGAGAATATTCCGTTTTAGGAAAGAGAGCTTTACTTTTTCTTTCTGTGTACTCAAGACAATTTATTATATAAATTACTTGGCAAACAGGACTAAAAAGTAAGGCTCTTTTTTTTGTTTGCTTAATATTATTCCGTTTAGTTTAAGATGAATTTCTAGCGCAATGAATACCTTAATTTATTTTTCCATGTAAGTTAAATCCTTTCTTAACCTTAGCTAAGGCAATTATAAAGCATATGTTTTTTATATAGTGTAGTCCTTATACGTTTAAAGTGTAGACTAAACATATGTAAAGACTACACCTTATTATAAATAGGTGTAAGTCTTTTAATGGAAAATTGATGAATAAACATCTAAGCTGATTAGATAAATGATGTTAAGTACCTTAATAAAATGTCACAAAGACTTGTTTTTCTTAAATATATTATACAATATTTGTAGAATAACATAAATACTAAAACAAAACTAAAATGGGCGAAAAAGAATTTGATTTCAAAGGACTCAAAATGAATGGCTTTTTAATGCTCTTTATTAACCTTGTTTTGATGTTTTTGTGTGTGGCGTTGCTTTTTACTTATAACAGTTTTGGCGTTCCGGGAATTATTTTGGGCGTGGCAGGAATTATTGTCAGCCTATTTCTCCTAGCCGGTTTTATGCAATTGGAACCCAATCAGGCAAGGGCTATGGTCTTTTTTGGAAAATACAAAGGAACGTTCAANNAAACNGGCTTTTTCTGGGTNAATCCNTTTCTNGATAAGAAGAAACTTTCACTGCGGGCCAGGAATCTTGACGTTAAACCTATCAAAGTGAATGATAAAACTGGTAATCCCATAATGATTGGTTTAGTTTTGGTGTGGAAACTCAAGGATACCTATAAGGCTATGTTTGAGATCGATTCCCAGACTTTGGCCGAGGCTGCTACCGGAACACCTGCCAATGCTGCAACTGTAGGCCATACTGTGGCCGGAAGAATGACAGCGTTCGAGAACTTTGTGAAAATTCAGAGCGATGCTGCCCTTCGCCAGGTGGCCGGACAGTATGCTTATGATGATAATGAAGGAGATATCAATGGATTGACACTTCGCTCAGGAGGAGAGGAAATCAATGCTCAACTGGAGCAAAAGCTGAATGAACGTTTGGCTATGGCAGGAATGGAAGTTGTTGAGGCACGTCTCAACTATCTTGCATATGCTCCCGAGATTGCAGCAGTGATGCTTCGCCGCCAGCAGGCATCCGCCATTATTTCCGCTCGGGAAAAGATTGTGGAAGGTGCGGTTTCTATGGTAAAAATGGCTCTTACAAAACTTTCGGAAGAAAATATAGTTGAGCTTGATAAAGATAAAAAAGCTGCAATGGTGAGCAATCTGTTGGTTGTTCTTTGTGCCGATGAAGCAGCTCAACCGGTGGTTAACACTGGTACTTTGAATCAGTAGCAATTTACTAATTTTTAAAATTAAAACCTATGACTGTTCTTTTAGTTGGTATTGTGACGTTCATCGTCGGATTAATTATTGCTATATTTGCATAAGGAATAAAGAGAATTGCTTATATCTCTGTTTTTTTGCTGATCGGCTTGTCTGTTTCGGCTCGCAGGACTGAAGATAAAACTTCTTTGCCAGAGAAACTATTATAGTATCTTATAGGATGGTTATAGCCAACTGAATAAGCAAAACTAATAACAAAGAAAGGATTCTGAATGATATTTAATATTTTTCCTAGGTGCAAGCGAGATTTACCTAATGTTCGTGCTCCGCGAACAATTGCTGATAAGATAATGGAAGTGGCAGCTGCAATCCTTCTGGTATTAATATGGGTGCTTGCCGTAATCTTTTATCATAAGTTGCCTGATATTATTCCTGTCCATTTTAATTTTTTTGGGGAAGTGGATAAATGGGGTAATAAAGGTTACTTGTTTTTTATGGCAGGGATTGCTACATTATCCATGATAGGAACAGGGGTGAGCGCTTATTTTCCAACGCGTATGACTAACTTCCCGATAAGACTTACAGAAAAAAACATCCTTCCTCAAGTAAAACTAGCCTCCCATTACCTGCGAATACTGAATATTCTTCTGGGGATACTGTTTATAATTATTTTATGCAGCATGTCAGAATCTCTTTTCCCTGTGCGTCAAGGCCTGTTTACTGTGCTTGCCGGTAACGTTGTTCTTTTGTTAGTACTTTCCATCCTTATTTATTATATTCTTGCCAGAAAATACTTCCGGTGACCGGAAATACTTCCGGAAATCAACCTGAAACGACTAATAAGACAAAACGATTTGCCAAGCTTAATAAGAGAAATATTACATTTTAAATCCAGATAATTAATAGATGGTGTTTAATAGCTGATCTATCAATTAGTTGTTAAGCATCTTTTGTATATAAGTCAGGATTTCTTCCTCCTGGTCGGGGTGAAACCAGGCAATGTCTTCATCTCGTTTGAACCAGGTTATCTGTTTGCGAGAATAAATACGGGAGTTTTGCTTAATCTTTTCAATGGCGAAAGGAAGTTCCCAGATGCCGTCAAAGTAATTGAAGAGTTCTTTGTAGCCTACAGTATTCAGCGAATTAAGCTGTTTATAAGGATATACGGATCTGGCTTCATCCAGCAAACCTTCTTCCATCATTATATCAACACGACGGTTGATACGTTCGTAAAGTTCTTCACGATCGCGGGTGAGCCCAATCTTGATAATGCGGAATGGTCTTTCTTTGGCAGAGCGCGTACGGAAAGAGGTATAGGTTTTCCCTGTCATATAGCAGATCTCCAACGCATGAACAACCCGTTTGGGATTCTTCAAGTCAACAATCTTATAATATTCCGGGTCAAGAAGCTTTAATTCCGCACAAAGATTCTCTAATCCTTCTGTTCCGTATTTGTGAATTAACAGTTCGCGGGTATCTTTATCTACAGTAGGGATATCGTCAATACCTTTACAAACGGCATCAACATACATCATTGATCCGCCAGTCATTACTAAAACATCTTTTGTCAGGAATAACTCGTCGAGGAGTTTTAATACCTCAGTTTCATATTGTGCGGCACTGTAGTAGTCGGTTAGTTTCAGTGTGCCCACAAAGTAATGGGAAATTCTATTTAACTGTTCAGGGGTGGGAGCAGCCGTTCCTATTTTAAGATCGGCATACAGTTGTCGGGAATCGGAAGAAATAATGGGTGAACCAAATTTTTCAGCCAAGCGTAAACTAAGCTCCGTCTTTCCGACACCTGTAGGCCCTATGAGAACAAGTAATGTTTTAGTCATTAAAGGCTCTCTTTGTCAAAAGACTCATCTGCAATGCTGTTAATATCTACGTCGAACCCTTCTGAATCAAAATCCTCTGAATCAAAAGTCTCGTCTCCATAGAAGTTTTCATCCAAGTCAAGAGAAGTGCTGGTTGTTGCTAATTCTTCAAAGTCAACTGTTTGTTTAGGTGCTTCTCCGTATTTCTTGGAACAAATAGCCTTATTTAAATCTTTTCCTGTGATAATCTCAGATAATTCAATAAAGAAAGAGCGTTCGGTCATGTAATCAAATACATAAATTAGCTTTTGCTTTTCATCTTCAATTAAATCACTTAATAAAGTGTCTTTCATAACCCAGCTATCTTCCTCTGAATTATTGTCCATTTCTTCAAGGGTGATTTCTTTTTCTTTTTCCCAGTCTTCATCACAGATAAAGAAGGAGGTCATCTGGTCGTTTGTATATCCAACTGATTTTATAATCGCTTCGTGGAGTTCTAAAAATGTTGCTTCCGAGTCAATCTGGATTTCTCTGACAAAATCATCGACTTCATCAGATATGATTGTAAATCTGTATACCATATTCTTTTGAGTTTATTGATGCTGTAAAAGTAGTAAAAATCTTAAGAAGTACAATAGATAAGTATTATTCGTTTATAAAAAAAAAGGGAAGATCTACCGCTTGAGTAGTCTTCCCCTTTTTCTTCCCTTTTACTTTTTCTATTCGTTTATAAAAAAAGTAAAAGGGAAGAACCATCAATTCGATGATCTTCCCTTTTCTGCTGAATATAAACCTTACTATAGCAATGTTTATCTTATAATTCCTCTTTCTGATTTCTCTATAAAATCAATGATGTACTCAATTTCAGGACATAAAGCTATTTCTTCTTTTACCCTTGTTAATGCATCACTGGTATTCAGACCACTCTGATAAATGATGCGGTATGCATTGTGAATCTTTTCTATTAATTCATTAGAAAAACCATGTCTGCGAAGCCCGATAATATTAATTCCGCAATAAGTAATCGGATCACGGCCTGCAATAATATAAGGTGGAATATCTTTACTAAAGCGTGATCCACCCTGAAGCATTACAAAACTACCTACGCGGCAAAACTGGTGCATAAGAATGGCTGCGCTTATAATAGCATCGTCATCAATAATGATTTCACCCGCCATTTTAGTAGAATTACCGATGATGCATCTGCTTCCTACTGTAGCGTCATGAGCTACATGAACCCCTTCCATTAATAAATTATCGTTTCCAACTATTGTTTTTCCTTTGGCAGCTGTCCCACGGTTAATAGTTACATTCTCACGAATCAGATTATTATCACCAATTTCAGCTGTTGTTTCTTCTCCTTTGAATTTTAAATCCTGAGGAATAGCACTGATTACAGCTCCCGGGAAAATTGTATTCCCATTCCCAATGCGAGCTCCGTATAATATACTGGCATTGGCCATAATTTTATTGTTATCACCGATAATTACATTTTTGTCGATAAAAACAAAAGGTGCAATTTCTACATTCTTTCCTATTTGTGCTTCGGGATGTATATATGCTAATGGACTAATCATTTGTTGGTTTATTTGTTCTTAACTATTTGNGCCATAAANTCTGCTTCACAAGCCACNGTTTCNCCNACNAANACATANCCTTTCATTGTNGATATNCCNCGNCGGATNGGNGCNANTANTTCNAGNTTGAAGATNANTGTATCTCCNGGNACTACTTTNTGACGGAANTTNACNCCNTCAATCTTCATAAAGTAAGTAGAATATCTTTCCGGTTCATCAACAGAGTTTAATACAAGTAATCCACCTGTCTGAGCCATTGCTTCTACAAGCAGTACGCCAGGCATAACCGGCTCTTGTGGGAAGTGTCCCTGAAAGAATGGTTCATTTACTGTAACATTCTTAATTCCTACAATATGATTTGGACCTAATTCTATGATTTTATCTACCAAAAGGAATGGATAACGGTGAGGCAACAATGTACGGATACGGTTAACATCCATAATAGGAGCTTCATTACAGTTGTAAGTTGGAGCCTGTACTTCGTGCAATCTGATCTCTTTTCTCATCTGGCGGGCAAACTTGTTGTTGATAGTATGTCCGGGACGGGTAGCAATAATACGACCTCTGATTGGTTTACCAATCAACGCAAGGTCTCCAATGATATCAAGTAACTTATGACGTGCAGGTTCATTGTCCCACACAAGTGGTTTGTGATTTATATATCCAAGTTGATTTGCATCCTTATGAGCAACCTTCATTACATCTGCCAGTTTATCCAGTTTTTCCTGTGAAACCTGACGTTCGTAAATAACAATTGCATTGTCCAGATCTCCGCCTTTAATAAGTCCGGCAGAAAGTAATGGCTCTATTTCACGTACAAAAACAAATGTTCTGCTTGCTGCTATTTCCGTTGGAAAGTCTTTCATGCTTTCCAGTGTTGCAAACTGGTTAGGTATGATTTTAGAATCATAAGATATAAGAACGTTCACACTGAAATCCTCATCAGGAAGAACGATAATAGAAGAACCTGTTTCTTCGTCTTTGAATTCTATTTTTTGTTTAATGATATAGAAGTCTTTAACTGCAGCTTGTTCTTCAATTCCTACTCTTTCAATTTCCTGTACATATGATATTGCACTGCCATCAAGAATTGGAAATTCCGGACCGTCTACCTGAATCAGACAGTTGTCTATGCCGGCAGCATAAAGTGCGGCCATACCATGTTCTACTGTGCTAACTTTAACTCCGTTCTTTGCAAGAACAGTACCACGAGTTGTTTCAACAACATTATCTGCAACAGCATCAATGATTGGCTGTCCTTCTAAGTCGGTTCTTTGAATTTTGTACCCGTGATTATCAGGGGCTGGATTAAAAGTTACTGTTAGATCAAGTCCAGTGTGAAGACCTTTTCCTCTTAGTGAAAAGTTCTCTTTTAGAGTTTTCTGTTTCAACATTGGTTACTTATTTAATAATTGTTTTTTGAGTTCTTTTATTTCTTTTTCCAGATTATTGAGCGTAGTATACATTTCTGGTAATTTCTTGAATACAACAGATGATTTGAAGTATTTCTTTGCGTCAAAAGCCGGAGCTCCCATTACATTGGTATGTGATGGAATATTGCCTGCAATGCCTGATTGTGCAGCCATACCTACCTGATCTCCTATTTTGATATGTCCGGCCAGACCAACCTGACCCCCAATCATACACCATTCTCCCACTTGGGTAGAACCTGCAATACCTGCCTGAGCAGCTATTACTGTATGAGAACCTATTTTATCGTTATGTGCAATTTGTATCAGATTGTCTAATTTTACACCTCTGTGAATTATAGTTGCACCCATTGTTGCTCTGTCTACGCAAGTGTTCGCACCAATCTCTACATCGTCTTCCAGAATAACGATTCCAATCTGAGGAATCTTTGAATATCCGTCTGGAGTAGGAGCAAATCCAAAACCATCAGCACCGATAACACTTCCGGCATGCAATATGCAGTTGTTCCCTACTTTGCACTCGTGATAAATGGTTACATGTGAATATAGGATGCAGTTGTTTCCCACTTTTGCATCTGCTCCAACTGTTACGTGAGGATGCAGAATTGTGTTGTCTCCCACTTCTGCATTATCTTCTACACATGCAAAAGGAGCGATATATACATCTTTACCAATTTTAGCAGTAGGTGAAACGAATGCTAAGGAATCAATCCCTGTTTTCTTAGGTTTGCTCATTTCATACAAAGTTAGCAGTTTAGCCAGACTTTCGTATGCATTATCAACTTTGATAACCGTAGCTTTAACTTCTTGTTCAGGAGTGAAGTCTTTATTTACTAATACAATGCTTGCTTGAGTACCATATATGTAATGTGTGTATTTGGGATTAGAGAGGAATGAGATTGCGCCCGGAACTCCTTCTTCTATTTTCGCGAAGGTATGAACGCTGGCATTTTCATCTCCTACTATTTCTCCCTGAATAAATTCTGCAATTTGTTTAGCCGAAAATTCCATGTTTCTATTGTTGAATGATTCTAAGCTTTTTTATTAAAGTTAAACGGGAATTACAATTTTATGTATTTGTCCATTAGGGAACAAAGTTCGTGTTTTTTTTTCATATTACCGTATCGTTTAATAAATATTTCGTTCTTTTTTAAACTAGTCTTTGATAACATAGGTAGTATTTCTTTACTTTCTTTGAGAGGAGAGAAATATTTAGCATATCTGAAGCTTCTGCTATATTCTTTATAGAACCGTCTTTGTAGATGATTTCGATACTATCATCTGCCGGATCATACATGTTTTTTTCTATGCTTGGAGTTGAAACAAAATATACAGCCTCTTTCTTGCTTATATTGAGTGAGCAACAAATTTTATTCAGTAGGTCTTCCATGCTTTCCTCACTTATTGGATCAGATGACGTCTCTACTTTAAAAATATTCCGGTTAATTAAACCGCGGCTTAGTGTAGAAAGAATAATGTCCGAATGAGTGCTCCACACTTTCAGTGATGTCCAGATATCATTATCATCCAATTGGATAAAGTTCTCCAGGCAATCCGGATTGCTATAAAATTCTTTTGGATCTATATTATTATATAGAATATAAAATTCTTTTGAATCTATGTTTTTATAAAGAAAAAAACGAAGGGCAGGAGATGCAAATAATTCTATTCCTTTACTTGCTAATTCTTTTGCACGTAAAAGAGAATTTATCAGCATTTGTTCATAGGCTACAGATGTTTTGTGCAGGTATACCTGCCAGTACATTAGCCTTCTGGCGGTAAGAAAGTTTTCGATTGAATAAATACCTTTTGATTCAATAACCAGATGGTCGTCCTTCACATCGAGCATTTTTATAATGCGTGCAGAACCGATATTCCCTTCAATGACTCCGGTATAGAAGCTATCCCGGCGAAGATAGTCGAGACGGTCCATGTCCAGTTGTCCGCTCACTAACTGATGAAGGAATCTTTTAGGATATTCATCCTTAAAGATACACATGGCAAGGTCCAGCTGTCCGTTCATCTCTTTATTCATTCGTTCCATAAGCAGGAGCGATATTTCTTCATGAGTAACATCTTTTACAAGGGTATCTTCCAATACGTGTGAAAAAGGACCGTGCCCAATATCATGTAATAAAATGGCTGCCAGCACCCCATCTGATTCTTTATCGGTAATCTCATTCCCTTTGGTTCTGAGTTGGGTGATTGCTTCACTCATCAGATAAAAAGCGCCCAATGAATGTTGAAAACGGGTGTGCTGTGCGCCTGGATAAACAACCGAAGATAGTCCCATTTGCTTAATTCGGGTTAACCGTTGCAATAACGGATGACGGATTATGTCATATAGTAATCCTCCCGGAATATTGATAAACCCGAAAACCGGGTCGTTGACTATCTTTCGTTCGTTTGTCATTTAGATGAATTAAAGAATCGCTTTTAATTGCTCTTCCATCTCAGCCTGAACAGCTTTTGCTGCAGCCTTTGCTGCTTCAGCAAAGTTTTCTGTTTTGTCTGCGTAAATGATGCCACGGGATGAATTGACAATTAATCCGCACATCTCATTCATACCATATTTGCAAACTTCTTCCAGAGAACCGCCTTGAGCGCCAACCCCAGGAACCAGCAGGAAGTGATGAGGAACATGTTTACGGATATCTGTGAACATCTTTCCCTGAGTAGCACCAACCACATACATCATCTGTTCGTCTGAAGCCCATTGCTGAGAAGTCTTCAATACTTTTTCAAATAAACGTTCTCCGTTGGCATCTTCAGTCAGCTGAAAATCGTGTGATCCTTTATTGGAAGTTAAAGCCAGCAGAATAACCCATTTCTCGGGATAAATAAGGAATGGCTTCACACTGTCTTCACCCATATAAGGGGCAACAGTTACAGAGTCAATATTCAGTTCATCGAAGAAAGAACGGGCATACATTTCGCTTGTGTTTCCAATATCACCACGCTTAGCATCGGCAATAATGAACTGATCTGGATAATTCTTTTTGATGTAAGCTACAGTTTTTTCGAATGCCATCCAGCCTTTTACTCCCATACTTTCATAAAAAGCAAGATTTGGTTTGTATGCTATACATAAATCGGCCGTAGCGTCAATAATTGCTTTATTAAAAGCGAAGATAGGATCTTCTTCTTTCAGTAAATGTGCCGGAATTTTCTTTATATCTGTATCAAGTCCTACGCAAAGAAATGATTTTTTGCGTTTTATATTTTCAAATAATTGTTGTTTNTTCATTGGNAAATCAATNTTATANTTCNCTTTCTTTCATTCGTTCNGCATTTTCNGCNACAATCAGNNNNTCNATNCAATCNTGAATNTCTCCGTCCATAAAGGCAGAAAGATTATAGATAGTGTAGTTTATGCGGTGATCGGTAATACGTCCCTGCGGATAATTGTAGGTACGAATCTTGGCTGAACGGTCACCGGTTGAAACCATCGTCTTTCTCTTAGAAGCAATATCGTCGAGATATTTCTGATGTTCTTTGTCGTAGATGAAAGAACGAAGTCGTGTGAGTGCTCTTTCTTTATTTTTTGGCTGGTCACGGGTTTCAGTACATTCTATCAGAATTTCTTCTGCAACACCTGTATTGGGGTTTTTCCATGTATAACGCAAACGAACACCAGATTCTACCTTATTAACGTTCTGACCACCGGCTCCGCCTGAACGGAATGTATCCCATTTNATTTCGCCTTCNTTGATTTCNACATCAAATTCTTCAGCTTCCGGCAATACCGCTACGGAAGAGGCAGATGTATGTACCCGTCCCTGAGTTTCTGTTGCAGGAACCCGTTGAACGCGGTGCACTCCAGATTCATATTTCAATATCCCGTACACGTTATCTCCGCTTACAGTAAAGATAATTTCTTTGAAACCTCCGGATGTTCCTTCACTGGTGTTGGTTACTTCCACTTTCCATCCTTTGCTTTCACAGTACTTTACATACATGCGGAACAAGTCTCCGGCAAAGATAGCAGCTTCATCGCCACCGGTTCCTCCGCGGATTTCCACAATGGCATTTTTTCCGTCCTGTGGATCGGCAGGAACAAGAAGTAGTTTTATTTTTTCTTCCAGTTCCGGAAGACGGGATTGGCAGTTATCGAGTTCCTCCCTTGCCATTTCGCGCATCTCCTGATCCTGTTCAGATCCAAGAATTGCTTTGGCTTCTTCAATGCCATCAAGCATTTGTATATACTCTTTGCGTACATTCATGATATTGTCAAGGTCTTTATATTCCTTGGTCAGTTTCACGAAACGTTTCATGTCGGCAAGTACTGCCGGGTCTGTAATAAGGGTTGAGATTTCTTCAAACCGGCTTACCAGGCCTTCTAATTTATCTAATATCGTATTGTTATAGTCTGCCATATTTTAATATCTGAACTCTCCGAATTCACTTTTTATGATCAATTCCTTCTTTTCACTTTCTTCAATCCGCCCTACTATTTGCGCATCAATATTGAAGCTCTTGCTTATGGCAATAACTTTCTCGGCATGTTCCTGCGATAGATAGACCTCCAAGCGGTGACCCATATTGAATACCTTATACATTTCGCTCCAGTCTGTGCCCGATTGTTCCTGAATAGTTTTAAATAGTGGAGGTACGGGGAAGAGATTGTCTTTTACAACTCTTACTTTGTCAACAAAGTGAAGCACTTTTGTCTGAGCACCACCAGAACAATGTACCATTCCGTGTATTTCCGGACGAAGAGCATCAAGCAACTTCTTTACGAACGGAGCATAGGTACGGGTAGGAGAGAGAACCATCTTTCCGGCATCAATGCTGATGCCTTCTACTGGGTCGGTCAGTTTCAGTCCACCTGAATAAACAAGATCTGCAGGAACGCCGGCATCATAACTTTCAGGATATTTTTCTGCAAGATATTTAGCAAATACATCGTGACGGGCAGAAGTAAGTCCGTTACTACCCATACCACCATTGTATTCTTTTTCGTATGTAGCCTGTCCGTAAGAAGCCAATCCTACAATCACATCTCCCGGACGGATATTGGCATTGTCGATAACATCGCTGCGTTTCATGCGGCAAGTCACGGTACTGTCCACAATGATAGTACGAACAAGGTCGCCTACATCGGCAGTTTCACCACCGGTGGCATAAACACCGACGCCCATCTCGCGGAGCTCTGCCAGCAGTTCGTCTGTACCGTTAATGATAGCGGAGATTACTTCTCCCGGAATCAGTAACTTATTGCGACCAATAGTGGAAGAAACCAGAATATTGTCTACTGCACCTACGCACAATAAATCATCAATGTTCATAATCAACGCGTCCTGCGCAATTCCTTTCCATACAGAGAGATCGCCTGTTTCTTTCCAGTAAAGATATGCCAGGCTGGATTTTGTTCCGGCTCCGTCGGCGTGCATAATGTTGCAATATTCAGGATCGCCGCCTAAAATATCAGGAATGATTTTACAGAAAGCCTGGGGAAAGATACCCTTGTCGATGTTCTTTATAGCGTTATGCACATCTTCTTTTGATGCTGAAACGCCACGTTGCATGTATCGTTGATTACTCATTTTTGTTTATAATAAAAGGATGTTTGTATACAGCACGCAAAAGTACTGCATTTTTTTCTAGTAGGCAAATGTTTATATCAGAACTCCACCTTTGGAGCCTTTTCTGCACCAGCTTCAGCTTCAAAATATGGTTTCTTTTCAAAACCAAACATTCCTGCAAACATGTTTCTAGGGAATTTACGGATGTAAGCGTTGTATTCTTTTGCCAGCTCATTGAATCGTCCACGTTCCACAGCTATACGGTTTTCGGTGCCTTCCAGCTGAGACTGTAGTTCAAGGAAGTTCTCATTAGCCTTCAGAGCTGGATAATTCTCGGTGATAGCCAACAGTTTGCCAAGAGCTGTAGTTACATCGCCTTGTGCCTTTTGATAAGCCTGCAATTTTTCAGGAGTAAGTTTGTCAGGATCGATAGTAATTTGTGTTGCTTTAGAGCGAGCGGCAACTACACCTTCCAGTGTACTCTTTTCATGAGTGGCATAACCTTTTACTGTATTAACCAGATTTTGAATAAGATTTGTACGTCTCTGATATTGGTTCTCTACATTTGACCAGGCTTTTGTTACACCTTCCTGTTTATCTACCATTGAATTATAAGAACCTGCACCAAGTAAAATAAGCAGTACAATGACTGCGAGAGTAATAATTAATGATTTTTTCATATTTATTTTCTTTTGTATTATTTTTTAGAAATCTGAACCTGCACCTCCACCGCCGGACATACCGCCGCCGAAGCTTCCACCACTAAATCCTCCTCCTCCGGAACCAAGACCGCCGCCCAGGCCTCCCATGAATATACCTCCGCCCAGGCCACCTCTTCCGCCTCCCCGGTAATTATCATCGGATGATTCTGTTTCGCGAACTACTTTATGTCCACAGTTGCGGCAAGTATATACCACCTCTTCCCGCTTTACTCCGTGACGAAGTGAAAGAAGACGAGAATCTGTACGTTGAAGCATATGCTTTTTGCAGTTGGGACATCGTGTTGCCCTCCAGGAAGCTATACCGCCAATAAAACCAACCAGCATAACAAACCCGGCCGCGGCAAAGAACAAAAGCATAATGTTTCCGCCTTCTTCATCTTTATTCGCCTCATCATTTGTCATGGAACCGTCAAGACGGGCGCATATAGATTGAATTCCGGAAACCATTCCACCGTCCCAGTTGTCATTACGGAAGAAAGGATTCATTTTTTTGACTTGAATTCTTTTGCAAATGGCATCCGGTAAATCTCCTTCAAGTCCATAACCGGATGCCATTTGCAAAAGAATTCAAGTCAAAAAAATGAATCCTTTATACCACTAACCATTCCCCCGTCCCAGTTGTTGTTGCGGAAGAAAGGATTCATTTTACGGGTTTGTATTCTTTTGCAGATAGCATCAGGTAAATCACCTTCCAGTCCATATCCGGTCTCAAATCGAATTTTCCGCTGATCTTCCACCAAAAGAATGAGCAGTCCGTTATCCTTGCCTTTTTTCCCTACTCCCCATTTGTTGAACAGATCGTGAGTAAACTGAAAACAATCATTGTTGCCAATGGAAGGGAGAACCACCACCGCCACTTCTATGGAGGTTTTCTGCTCTAGTTTCCATAGCATACTGTCAATTGAATCACAAGCTTCCTGTGACAAAATTCCTCCGGGATTGCTCACGTAGCGCATCTTGTTTTGCAGACGCACATTGGGAACATTTTCCAGTGTGTATTCCTTTACCTGAGCCTTTACCTGAAAGCACAGGCTTAGCAAAAGGAGTAGTATGGTGCTTTTTAATAATTTCATAATAGTCTATTTCCGTTTATTCATTCTTTTAGGGTCAAAACGTTCAAATCCAGCACACTCAATGCGCTTTTTGGCTACTCTGGTAGCTTGAAAAACAACCTTGTTAAGATGGATTGATTCAGCACGTATTCCGCTGGCATCTTCAACTAATCTGCTTGTAGCTGTTAAAGAGAATGTTCCGAAATTATCGATTGTTACGGTGTTTCCGTCTTTTAAAAGATTCTCTATCCCGGAGGCAATCTGTGTGATAGCGCTCATTATTTCTCCCTTCTTTACGGGTGAACCACTGCTAAGATAATCGGCCAAATCGTTAATATTATAGTTCGCCCGGGAAAGAACAGTAGGTCTCAGTCCGCGTTTCTTTTTTTCATCAGCGTTGGTGTTATCGTTGATTTGATTCATTTGATAGAGAATACTCATTCTTTTTCTTCTTTTAATTAGGTAATCTTTCAGGTAATATTATTACTGGGTTGTACAGGCTGAATATCTGGCTTGTACAAGCTAGTGCTTTGAGTTGTACAAGCTGACGCGTTGGGTTGTACAGGCTAACAATAACATATTAGGGACAAAGATATAAAAGTATTTGGTATAACGGCTTATCTTTCTCTATAAAAGCAGTTAAGGAAAAAAGAAAAAGGTTAGTTGATATAAGAGTCTGTGAATGATTTTACTTTTGCCAGATACATCTTTGGGTTTTGTTTGTAAGATTTTGCATGTTCGGCTCCCGGAACAATCCATAACATCTTTGGAGCAGGCTTTGCTTCATAGAGCGGATAAACCATCCATGTAGGAACATACTTGTCGGCATCTCCGTGAATAAAGAACATTGGCAGATGACATTTCTTAATCTGATCCAGAGATGAGGCTTCTTTAAATGTCCATCCGTATTTTATTTTGCATAGCAGGCTGGTGGAGTTCAATAATGGGAATGCCGGCAGGTCAAAACGTTTCTTTAACTCTTGGGAAAACTCATCCCATACACTGGTATAACCGCAATCTTCCACAAAGCATTTTACATTAGCTGGAAGCGTTTCTCCACTAACCATCATGGTAGTAGCAGCTCCCATTGAGATGCCGTGCACCACAATGCTTATGCTGTCACCGTAAATTGCTTTTGCCATGTTAATCCATTTAATCACATCAAGGCGGTCCTTCCATCCCATCTGAATAGTATTGCCTTCGCTTTGGCCATGTGCATGCAGATCGGGAAGAATAACATTGTAATTCATTTCGTGATTATACAAATAGCCAATCATTAGCATGCGGATAGCATTATCAGTATATCCGTGAACAAGCACAGCCGTTTTTTTTGTTGGGCGGTTGGCAGCTATGTAATAGGCGTGAAGTTTGGTGTTTTCATTGCCTGTAATAAAAGTATCTTTTAAAGCGGAAGCCTGCTTCAGGCTGTCTACCCAAGGGTGCAGATAAGGATAGTTCTCATACATATACTTGTATGACTCGGCCTTGTCTTTCCCGTTACGATTAGAAGTCAGTGAATAATTGAGCATATAAAAGCTTCCCCACGTAATGCCTCCAAGGAGAATAATCAACAGGGTAAGAAGCGCATATCTTACAACTTTAGTAACTTTTCTTCTATTCATATACAATTATTTATTCCAGATTTCCCATCCGGCAAAAGCCTGAAGCAAAAGCATCTCCAAACCATTCTTTGTTTTTGCTCCCTGTTCTGCTCCTTTTTTCATAAAGAGTGTCGTATCAGGATTATAAATTAAATCATATAACAAATGTTTCGGAGTAAGCGACTCATAAGGAATATCAGGACAGAAATCTACATTAGGATACATGCCTACGGGAGTACAGTTTACAATGATCGTATTCTCAGCTATAATTTCAGGAGTCAGCTCTTCGTAAGTTAATATACCTGGTTCTTTGGTGCGGGATACATAAGTACCTTCTATACCTAGATTCTTTAATCCGTGGAATATAGCCTTAGAAGCTCCTCCGGTACCCAGAATAAGCGCTTTCTTGTGATTTCCTTTTAATATAAAAGGCTCAATGGATTGTGAAAAGCCGATGATGTCTGAATTATAACCAACCAGTTTTACTTTCCCTTTTTGACGGATAATCTTAATTACATTTACCGCACCAATGGCAGCTGCATTCTCGCTCAACTCGTCAAGAAAAGGAATTACCTGTTCTTTATACGGAATAGTAACATTCATTCCGCAAAGGTTAGGTGTGTTTTTAATTATTGCCTTAAAGTCTTTGATGTCAGGAATCTCAAAGTTTACATATTCGGCATCAATGCCTTCTGATTTGAATTTTTCGTTGAAGTATCCAATCGAGAAAGAGTGCTTGAGTGGATATCCTATTAAACCATACTTTTGCATAGGTGATAAATTTTGTTTTTGTTATTTTGCAGCTGTATAAAGCGTACAGATACCGAACGTAAGACGTTTGAAAGCAACGTCTCTGAATCCGGTCTTTTCAATTACCCCCTTCATTACTTCACCTTGAGGAAAAGCTTTGATGGTTTGAGGCAGATAGGTATAAGCATTATTGTCTTTGGAAAGAAGCTTACCCATTGTAGGAATCACAATCTTAGAATAAATGGCAAATAGTTGCTTCATCGGGAAAGAATCCGGAGTGGTTAACTCCAATATCACCAGATGTCCTTCTTTATTAAGTACCCGATGCATCTCTGACAGACCTTTGTCAAGATTTTCAAAGTTACGAATGCCAAAAGCTACAGTAATCGCGTCAAATGTATTATCAGCAAAAGTCAGATTCATGCAATCTTCCTTGGCGAAAGAAATCTTTTGATCCAGACCAATCTTTTGCACCTTTTCTTTTCCAATCTTCATCATCCCCTCAGAGATATCCGTGCCAATCAGTTCTTCAGGCAAAAGATCCCTGTATGCCTGAATGGCAAAGTCTCCGGTTCCGGTAGCCACATCCATCATCTTTTGTGGGCGAAAAGGTTTGAGCCAGGCAATTGCTTTACGCCTCCATCCCTTATCAATGCCCAATGAAAGAGCGTGATTCAGTAGATCGTAATGATGAGCAATGTTGTCAAACATCTTCTCCACCTGAACGGTTTTTTTTCCGTTGGAGCTATAAGGCTTTATTTCTTCCTGAGGATATTTCATGAATGAGAAAAATGAATAAATTAAAAACAAATATGTGTTGCAATAAAAAAGGAATGAATAATAAGAGATACTTTCTCTTATTATTCATTCAATGCTATTTACTTAGCAAGAAAAGCAGTTACATTCTTTTCAATTCTGGCTGCTACATCATCAATACTAGCTTTTACAAACTTTTCTCCAACGATGTTTTCGTATAGTTCGATGTAGCGTTCGGCTACACTGTTTACATATTCTTCTGTCATAGTAGGAACTGTTTGTCCTTCTTTGCCCTGGAAACCGTTTTCGATTAACCATTGACGAACAAATTCTTTAGACAACTGTTTCTGAGGTTCGTTCTTAGCCAGGCGTTCTTCAAAGCCGTCAGCGTAGAAATAGCGGGAAGAGTCAGGAGTGTGGATTTCGTCCATCAGGATAATCTTGCCATCCTTCTTACCAAATTCATATTTAGTATCAACAAGAATAAGACCCATTTGCTTTGCTATCTCGCATCCACGAGCGTAAACAGCCAATGTGTATTTCTCCAGTTGCTCGTAATCTTCTTTGCTGACGATGCCCTGTGCAATGATTTCTTCTTTAGAGATATCTTCATCATGACCTTCATAAGCTTTGGTTGTAGGAGTAATGATGGGAGTTGGGAAAGGTTGGTTTTCCTTCATTCCTTCAGGCATTGCTACGCCGCAAAGGGTGCGTTTGCCTTCTTTGTATTCTCTCCATGCGTGACCGGTAAGATATCCGCGTACAACCATCTCCACTTCGAAAGGTACACATTTGATACCTACAGTAACCATTGGGTCTGGAGTCGCTATTTTCCAGTTAGGCACAATATCAGCAGTTGCATCCAGAAATTTTGCAGCAATCTGATTCAACACTTGTCCTTTATAAGGAATACCTTCGGGCAGGATAACATCGAATGCAGAGATACGGTCACTTACAACCATCACCAATAATTCGTCATTGATATTATATACATCACGTACTTTTCCGTGGTAAACACTCTTTTGTCCCGGAAAATTAAAATCTGTTTTTACTAATGCTTTGCTCATTATTGTATTTGTTTTTGGGATTCTTCTAATTTTTCTTTTTTCTTTTTCTCATCGAATTTTTCATAAGCGTCGACAATTCGTGTTACCAATTTGTGACGTACAATATCCTTTTTGCCCAATTCCACGAAACTGATTCCTTTTACTCCTTTCAGAATCTTCATAGCCTGAACTAAACCTGAAGTCTGGGCGGCTGGAAGGTCAATTTGTGTAAGGTCTCCTGTTATAATCATTTTTGTATTCATCCCCATACGGGTCAGGAACATTTTGATTTGCTGAGTAGTAGTGTTTTGTGCTTCGTCGAGAATAACGACTGCATCATTTAGAGTACGGCCACGCATAAAAGCCAGTGGCGCAATCTGAATCACGTTAAGGTCTATGTATTCTTTTAGCTTGGCAGCGGGAATCATATCTTGAAGCGCATCATAAAGCGGCTGCAGATATGGATCGATTTTCTCTTTAATGTCTCCCGGAAGAAAGCCGAGCTTTTCACCGGCTTCAACTGCTGGACGACTAAGGATAATCTTCTTGATTTCCTTTTGCTTAAGAGCCCTTACAGCCAAGGCGATAGAAGTGTATGTTTTACCTGAACCGGCAGGACCGATGGCAAATAACATATCACTCTTTTCAAATCCTTCTACCAGTTTCAACTGATTGTCACTGCGTGGAATGATAGGCTTTCCGGTTACACTGAATACAATCACGTTGCCGTTTTTCTCAGTCTGCGGAGCATTTCCCTTTATAATGTCAATAATAACCTCTTCCTTTAGTGAATTGTATTGTGCACAATGTTTCTCTAATGCTAATATATTCTCTTCAAAAGCGCACATTTCTTCTTCATCCCCCATTACCTTTATCACATTTCCACGGGCTACAATCCTTAGTTTGGGATATAAGGCTTTAATTAGTTGAATGTTGGTGTTGTTTACACCGTAGAAGATAACCGGATCAATATCTTCGAGAACAATCAGTTTTTCTATCATTGAATCAATTTAAAGGATCAAATGTTTATTTCTAATTTGATTGCAAATTTACATAAAAACTTCGAGATATAAGTGCGTTAAATGAAAATTAAGCGTAGTATTCTTATTTATATAGAATCTTCTTTTTTCGTTCCTCGTTCTTTTGCTTTTTTATAGAGTTTATTCCTAAATTATTTTTCATAAGATTATTTTAATATATATTTGCACATCAAATTATAGAAAATAACCCCTAAACAATTCTTATATCGATGCGCAAATTCATTCCCGTAATCTGTATGTTACTGCTAATTTGTGGTCTTTCAGGCTGTAAAGACAAAACGTTGAAGCTTAACCATCCCAAAAATATAAGAGGAGTAATTAGCTATAAACGTTCTTTTGGTGATCTGAATGATCTGCAATTGATTGCAGCCCAAAGTATTGGCATCAGACCGGCCTCTTCGCGGAAAGCAGTGGAGGCGATGAAGGGGAAATTGATACACCTTGAAGATAATGAATATTATATATTGGATTCACTGACACACTCTCTTCCTTATTTGGTTCCAAAAGCCAGTGAATTGTTGACTCACATTGGTTCTAACTTTCTGGATTCATTGAAAGCAAAGGGGCTGAATCCGAATGAAATCATTGTAACATCGGTGCTTAGAACCTTGGATGATGTTCGTAAGTTGCGTCATCATAACGGAAATGCTTCAGAAAAGTCGGCTCATTTTTATGGAACTACATTCGATGTTAGCTGGAAGCGTTTTGAAAAAGTAGAGGAAGACCGTCCGATGCAGGATGTTAGTTCTGATACTTTAAAACTGGTTCTCTCCGAAGTATTGCGGGATTTTCGGAAAGCAAATAAATGTTATGTGAAGTATGAATTGAAGCAGGGCTGCTTTCATATTACTGCCAGATAGAAAGTGGCTTAACGAAAAAATACCTATCTTTGCAGCAAAAATATAAATACGCGTGCAACGATACTTTATTTATTTAGCTTACGAGGGGACCAATTATCACGGTTGGCAGGTACAGCCCAATGGCGTGAGCGTACAAGAGTGTCTGCAGAAAGCACTTTCTACATTTCTTCGGGCAGATATTGAAGTTGTGGGTGCCGGACGAACCGATGCCGGTGTTCATGCCAAACTGATGGTGGCCCACTTTGATTATGAGAAGGATTTTCCCGATATTACATTGCTCACCGACAAGCTGAACCGTATTCTTCCTCCTGATATTTCAGTGTTCAGGGTTTGTAAAGTTACACCGGAGGCACATGCCCGTTTTGATGCACTCTCACGTACCTATAAATATTATATTACCACAGTTAAATATCCTTTTGATCGTCATCTGAAATGCCGCATGCATGGAACACTTGATTATGAACGGATGAATCAGGCAGCCCGTTTACTGTTTGATTATACCGACTTTACAAGTTTCAGCAAGCTGCATACGGATGTTAAGACGAATAATTGCCGGATGATGCAGGCGGAATGGACCAAAGAGGATGAAACAACCTGGGTGTTTACCATCAAAGCAGACCGTTTTCTCAGAAATATGGTTCGTGCCATTGTTGGAACATTGGTAGAAGTAGGACGTGGTAAAATAAGTGTCGATGAATTTCGTAAAGTGATAGAACATAAAGACAGATGTAAAGCAGGTGCTTCTGTTCCGGGGCATGCGTTGTTCCTTGTTGATATTGAATATCCTGCAGAGATTTTTATATAAATTATGTGGTTATTTTTAGCTTTTACTTCAGCCTTTTTACTAGGCTTTTACGATGTGTTTAAGAAGAAGTCGTTAAAGGATAATGCGGTATTACCGGTATTATTTCTTAATACACTGTTCTCGAGTTTAATATTTGTTCCGTTTATCGTTCTTTCCGCTTTCGGACAGGATTGGATCAGTCATTCAATTTTTTACGTTCCCATTGAAGGATGGGAAGTGCACAAATATGTGTTGCTTAAATCGTTCATTGTTCTTTCGTCCTGGGTGTTCGGTTATTTTGGTATGAAGCATTTACCGCTTACCATTGTCGGACCTATTAATGCTACTCGTCCGGTTATGGTGCTGGTCGGAGCTATGCTGTGTTTTGGTGAACGATTAAACCTTTATCAATGGATCGGAGTTTTGCTTGCTGTAGCCTCATTCTTTTTGTTGAGCCGTTCGGGTAAAAAAGAAGGAATAGACTTTAAACGCGATAAATGGATATTGTTTATTGTATTGGCTGCTGTAACCGGAGCTATTAGCGGACTGTATGATAAATATCTGATGAAGCAGTTTAATCCTATGCTCATCCAGTCATGGTATAATATTTATCAGCTTTTTATAATGGGAAGCATTCTGCTTGTTCTGTGGTGGCCCAAAAGGAAAGAAACTACTCCTTTTCGCTGGGACTGGAGTATTATTCTGATCTCCGTGTTTCTGGCTGCTGCTGATTTTGTGTACTTCTATTCCCTTAGTTATGCAGATTCCATGATATCCATTGTTTCCATGATCCGAAGAAGTAGTGTGGTTGTTTCTTTTATCTTTGGTGCAATATTTTTCCGTGAAAAGAATTTAAAAAGTAAAGCAATTGACCTTATATTAGTGCTAATTGGAATGATATTCCTATATTTGGGCTCAAAATAAAATAATAAGATGAAAAAGATTATTCTTCTTTGTTTTTTGATCTCTTGTGTCATCTCATTGAAAGCGCAAGATGCGAAATCAGTGTTTATCAATATCCCCGATTCACTATCACCCTTGCTCTCAAAAGTAAATCGGGAGGATTTTTCAGATTTTCTGGAAAGTAAAATGAAAGCGGTGGTAAAGAATAAGATGGAAAAGATGTCAGAGATGAAGGTTCTCACGAAGGATTATCTTTTTTTGCAAACTACCTCACAAAGCAGTTTTCAGTTAAAGCTGCTTCAGTTGAACGATACTACTAAAATTATTTGTGTAGTCAATACGGCTTGCGCTCCGGTGTGTGACAGTCGCGTTCTCTTTTATACCGCCAACTGGAAAGAAATTCCTTCCAAAGATTATATAGAAATGCCGGGAATAGAACGTTTCTTTCTTACTCCGGATTCCACTCAGGTTGAGGCTTACAATAATGCACGTGCTCCTTTGAATATTTATTTGTTGAAAGCAGATTTATCGAAGGATAACAACGAGCTTACTTTTACTTTTACCACTCCTGAATATCTTGATGGAAGTGAAGCAAAAACATTGGAACCTTTTCTGAAAAAGGTATTGGTCTATGTCTGGAAAGACGGACGTTTCGTTGTGAAAGATTAATAGAAAGACTAGTCTGGTCGCTATAAAAAAGGGTATTCAATATGAATACCCTTTTTTATTTGGCCATGTTGCCGATAAAACAAAAAAAAAGCTCCGATACAATTTTGTATCGGAGCTTTTTTATCAGATAAAATCTGAATATTATTTTTTGCTACGATCTCCGTAACGGCTCTTAAACTTATCAATACGACCGGCTGTATCAATCATTGTAGATTTACCAGTGTAGAAAGGGTGAGAAGTGTTAGAAATTTCAAGCTTAACCAATGGATAAGTTTCACCTTCGAATTCGATAGTTTCTTTAGTGTTGCAAGTNGATTGAGATAAAAATACATCGCCATTAGACATATCCTTAAATACGACTGGACGATATGATTCTGGATGAATACCTTTTTTCATTTCAGTATTTGTTTTTTAATTATTATTACTTTGTACTATTTGGTAAGAATAGTGTAATGGTCTATTTCAGAGCGCAAAGATAATGCTTTTCTTTAAACTGGAAAATAAATAGAGAAACTTTTTATGTTTATCAATCAATAATTGTGCGTTTTGCACAAATCACTGTTAAATTTCTAATTTAGTTATTGATTATCAATAAAATTATGTTTGCGGCTAATTGAGGCTCCTATTCGTTTACTTCTTAAAGTACAGATGCATTAGTAAAATAAGTAAAAAAATGCAGTTTCGATGTTTGATAACAAAATGACATAAAGAATTAATATTAATACAGTGTTTTTTTATTTTACATTTATTATCTTTGCAGTCCTTTATGAAATTTATTGCTTATTCAAGCATGTAGATTGAAGAAATCAATAAAGGGATTGACTGTTTAAAAGAATATAAAATAAAGTATCGTAATTGTTTGTGTCAATTAATAAATATATCAGAATGAAGAAGTATTTTTTAAGATCGTTGATGCTGCTATTGATTATCAGTATCAATGGACATTTATTTGCGCAGATACCGAATGGTTATTACTCTGCTGCGGAAGGTAAGAAAAAGGCCGAACTTAAAACGGCATTGCATTTAATTATTCAACATGCAAATGTCTTGGTGTATGGTAGTGGAGAAGGGAAGACCTGGTCGGGTTTCGCTAAAACAGATATTCGTCCTGAGGATGGAACTGTTTGGGATATGTACTCAAATAAGAGAGTTATGCCAAATGGTAATTCTGCGGCAACCGGTATGAATATCGAACACTCTTTTGCAAATAGCTGGTGGGGCGGTGATAAACGTCAGGCTTATATGGATATTCATCACTTAAATCCTTCTGATATAGCAGCTAATTCGGCAAAAGGCAGCTGGCCGATGGCTGTGGTGGATGGATCTGTAACTTATAATAATGGTGTAATAAAGGTAGGAAAATCCAATAGCCGTCCGGGAGGAGTCATTAATGCTTGGGAACCGGCTGACGAATATAAGGGAGATTTTGCTCGTCAATATATGTATATGGCTACTTGCTACGAAGATTACGCAAATGATTGGACTGGAAATTCTGCAGGTTTTTTGATGAAGAATACATATCCTGTGTTTGAACAATGGGCTTATGAACTCCTTTTGAAATGGTGCAAAGCAGATCCTGTAAGCCAGAAAGAATTGAATAGAAATAATGAAATTTATAAAATACAGGGAAATCGCAACCCATATATTGATTATCCTGAATTAGCTGATTATATTTGGGGAGATAAAACCGCAACGGCATGGTATACCACAGGAACTACAGATCCTGTTTTATATGCACCGGCGAATAATTCTACAACTGATATGGGAGTGACGATTCTGAATGGGACGCTTGAAAAAGAAATTTCTGTAAGCGGAAAAAACCTCACAGGCGATCTTTCTATATCCGTTTCCGGAACTGGATACAGCGTTGATAAATCAGTATTAACGAAAGAAGAAGTAGTGGCGGGTGCTAAAATTCTGGTACATTATACATCAGCTTTGCCTGCTGTTTCTACAGGGGCCTTAACTTTATCGGGAGGCGGTGTTTCTGTCTCTGTTAATCTGACTGCTGAGGCTGTAGACGGAATCCCCGCTTTATCTCCGGGTAATGTTACTTCGAATTCTTTTGTTGCATCCTGGAAGAATATAGGTGGAGCTACAACTTATCAGTTAAATCTTTATCAGTCAGATAAGGTAACTTCTGTCAATGGTTATCCAATGAGTGTGGATGCGGCTACCGAAAAGACTGCTATTGCTAACCTCACTCCGGCAACTACCTATTATTATCAGCTTACAGGTGGTGGATACTCTTCTAAATTAATAGAAGTGAAAACATTAGAACCGATACCCGCTATGACTGTAATCCAGTTAGATGGAGATCTTAATTTTACGGTTTTACCTGACGTAACTTCTAATGCAAAGCGTATTTCTGTTTCTACGGAATACCTGAATAATGATATTTCTGTAAAGGTAGATGCTCCTTTTGAATTGTCGGTAGATCAGCAAACATGGTCTAATGCTATTACGCTTGGAACGGTAGGAGGAACTTTCTATGTTCGTATGGCTTCTTCTGCAGCAGGTAGTTATCAGTCGGCCCTTACACTAACCACTTCTGATATTGATGAACCGGAAGAATTGTCGGTTACCGGATCTGCTGAACTACCCAAAACATTCTTTGAGGATTTTGAAGCAGGGGCGAAAGGAGCTTATACTCCTATTGCTTCGGTGGCTTGTACCATGACATCCTGGACTTTTGATAATTCATTGGTAATGTCAACTGAATCCAAAGATTTGAAGAATGGTGCAAAATCTGCCCGTTTAAGACCGGCAGGGGCTGTATACATGAATACAGATAAGCAGAATGGTGTTGGCACACTTTCACTATATGCCGGAACTTTTGGAACTGATGCTGCAACAGTTATTGGTGTTTACTATTCCTCTAATGGAGGAACAACATGGAGTACAGTAGCCAACAATGTGTCTGTGTCCAACTCATTAAAGGAATACAGGTATTCAGTAGACGTATCGGGTCCGGTACGGGTTAAGGTTACAAACTTAACTGGCTCGGGAGGCTCTTCCCGCGTGAATGTTGATGATATCTCTATGACAGATTATACTTCAACCGGTATCTCTCAGAAAGAAAGCGATTCATTTAGTTCTTATGTGCAAAACAATCAGCTTGTTATTAAGAATAATGAAACTCAGATAATTTGCATCTATACTATCTCCGGACAAATTATATATAAACAAAAACTCATGCCGGGAGTTACTTCAGTTACACTTCCTCAGGGCCTTTATATATTGAGTGGAGACGGAATAGTAAAGAAAGTAATTATAAATTAAGATCTCCTTAAATAGAATCTCTTTTTAGAGTAAGCTAAGAGAAATTAAGTTAGTTATAATGTAATCAGATTAAGAGAGATGAATATATTTTCTTTCTTAATCTGATTTGTTTTTATCAGAATTCATACTTTGCCTGGCATATATTCCCTATAAAGATGTGATTTTCTCGTTTTTTTTTAAGACTTTTGTCAGGTGAAAGTTATTCATTTTCCTTTGAAATAGATTTTTTATTAATGTCATTAATCAAGCTGATATAAAATGAAGAAATTGCTAATCGTATTAAATTTACTTCTTCTCTTCTCATTATCTTCGAATGCACAGGGAAAGAAGTATGCACTCTATAGTGCCGCTTTTTACAATCTGGAAAACTTATTTGATTACACTCATGATCAGGGTAAGGACGATTACGAGTTTCTACCCGATGGGAAGAACGGATGGGATTCTATAAAATATGTATCCAAATTACATAATATGGCTCAGGTGATAAGCCAGCTTGCAAGAGATAAACAACCTGAGGGCCCTGCCTTTATAGGTGTAGCCGAAGTTGAAAACAGAAAAGTACTTGAGGCTTTGGTTAAACAACCGGCTCTTGCATCTACCGGTTATCAGTTTGTTCATTATGAAGGACCGGATAAGCGTGGTATAGACTGCGGGCTTATATATAATCCTGCATTATTTCAGGTAACTGCAAGTAAACTTGATCTCTATGTGAATCCAAATGATACTGTTCATAAAACACGTGGTTTTCTTATTGTCAGTGGAATTCTGGCAGATGAAAAGGTCACTGTTATAGTAAACCACTGGCCTTCCAGGGGAGCAGACTCTCCTGCACGTATACTTGCCGGACAGCAGGTGCGCGTAATAAAAGACTCTTTGCTTACGGCCGATCCTGCTTCCAAGGTAATTATCATGGGAGATATGAATGACGATCCAATGGACGAGAGTATGAGCCAGGCATTAGGAGCCAAACGTGAAATTAAAGATGTTGAACAAGGCGGACTGTATAATCCATGGTGGAATACATTGGCGAAAGGAATGGGAACGCTCACATACAGAGGAAAGTGGAATCTTTTTGATCAGATTGTTGTATCATCTAACCTCTTAGGTGATGATAGAAGCACTTTGAAATTCTGTCAGAATGAGATTTTTTATCGCGATTTCATGATTGAGCAGGAAGGCAAATATAAGGGTTCACCCAAAAGAACTTTTGGAGGCGGCACTTGGCTAAACGGTTATAGTGATCACCTGCCAACTATCATCTATCTGATTAAAGAAATAAAATAAGTTTTGAACACCCAATAAATTATAAAAGGGCTGGATTAAGTTGAACTTAACTCCAGCCTTTTTTGTTTTTATTGCCATATAGAGATTACAATATGATTTGATTTCTATTAAATTAACATCAACAAGGATGAAATATAGTGTTTTATCATATAAAATCTTTAGTATCGTATCTCATTTTAAACAATTATTTTTAATTTTGCGAAGAATTTTAATTCACTAACTAAATATATAAAAAACATGGTTAATTACAAAGATTTAGGCCTCGTAAACACAAAAGAGATGTTTAAGAGAGCTATTGCTGGAAAGTATGCCATTGCAGCATTTAACTTCAACAACATGGAGCAAATGCAAGCTATTGTTCAAGCTGCAGTAGAAACAAAATCTCCTGTTATCCTTCAGGTATCAAGTGGCGCACGTAAATATGCAAACCAAACTTTACTTCGTTACATGGCTCAGGGAGCTGTAGAATATGCAAAGGAATTAGGTTGTGNNAATCCTGAAATCGTTCTTCACTTAGACCATGGAGATTCTTTTGAACTTTGTAAATCTTGTATCGATATGGGATTCTCTTCAGTAATGATTGACGGATCTCATTTCCCATACGAAGAAAATATTGCTTTAACTAAGAAAGTAGTAGAATATGCTCACCAATTCGATGTAACAGTTGAAGGTGAACTTGGCGTATTGGCAGGTGTTGAAGATGATGTTGTTGCAGAACACCANACNTATACTCAACCATCTGAAGTAGTAGATTTCGTAGGTCGTACAGGTGTTGATTCATTGGCTATCTCAATTGGTACTTCTCACGGAGCAAACAAGTTTACTCCTGCTCAATGTACTCGTGATGCTAATGGTATCCTGATTCCACCTCCATTGCGTTTCGATATCCTTGAAGAAATTGAAAAAGAAATCCCTGGATTCCCTATCGTTCTTCACGGTTCATCTTCTGTACCTCAGGATTTGGTTGCTCAAATCAATAACTTTGGAGGTAAATTAGTTGACTCTATCGGTATTCCAGAAGAACAACTTCGTAAAGCTGCTACTTCTGCAGTATGTAAGATTAACATCGACTCTGATGGTCGTTTGGCTATGACTGCTGCAGTACGTAAGGTATTCGTAGAAAAACCAGGAGAATTCGATCCACGTAAGTACTTAGGTCCTGCTCGTGACTTGTTGAAAGATCTTTATAAAAAGAAACTTGAAAACGTTCTTGGTTCAGCTGGTAAATTAGCAAAGTAATTTATAGATAAAATCAGTATAAAAAATCCTGTCCGGGTATCCGGGCAGGATTTTTTTTATTGATGCGCCACATTTTAATAAAATTATTAAGCATTAATTGCAAAAAGATCTATAAGTTGTATCTTTGTGGAATATAAATAGAAAATATATTTAATTTATATACAATCTAATTACAAAATAGAATATGGCAGATGAAAAGAAGTTCGTGCCTTTCGTTTCGGCGGATAAGAGCATGAGAGAGTTTACCGGTAGAGCTGTGCTCATCGGTTTGGTGTTGGCCGTGATTTTAGGAGCCGCGAATGCTTACCTGGGTTTGAAAGCTGGTATGACAATCGCCGCTACTTATCCGGCAGCAGTGATTGGTATGGCAATCCTGCGTTTCTTCAAAGGAACAATTCTCGAAGAGAACATTACCCGTACCGTAGGTTCTATTGGTGAGTCGGTAGCCGCAGGTGCTATCTTTACCTTACCGGCATTTTATATCTCCGGAGTGTGGAGCGGACAGCAGTTCAGTTCCATTGGTAGTTATTTTATTGCTTCATTGATTCTGATTACCGGTGGTATACTAGGTGTCTTGTTTGTTGCCTTGTTGCGTAGGGTAATGGTGGAAGATAAAGAACTCCCTTTCCCTGAAAGTGTGGCAGCAGCCGAGATTCACAAGAGCGGTCAGAGCGGTTCGGGCGGTTCCAAATATTTATTCTCTGCTATGATTGTTGGTGCAGTGGTTAAAATAGCAGGCGATCTTCGCCTTTTTGCAACAGAATGGACTACCTTCTTTAAATCAACCATTGCTAAGTTTGCCAATGGCAAGGCACTGGACGGTGGTTTCCTTGCCGGTGGACCTTCTATCAGTCCGGCTTATCTAGGTGTTGGTTATATCATTGGCCCACGTCTTTCTGCACTTAACTTTAGTGGATCAGTAATGGCGTGGGGATTGATGGTTCCTATGCTGCTTACCGTGTTGGGTTCCTCTTTTGTTGGATCTATTCCGCAAAATGCAGGTTTGCCTGTTGATTCTCCTGATGCATGGATGAATGCGGCAAATGTGGTATGGAAAGAAGTGGTACGTATCATTGCCATTGGTGGTATGCTAGTGGCAGCTTGCTATACATTATACAGAATGCGTGATAGTCTGGGAACAGGATTGAAACGTTCCGTTAAAGATTTAAAGCGTGCTACTCAGGGCACTGCAGCCGATGTGGAACGTACAGAAAAAGACCTCAAATCTTCCTGGATTCTTCTGGGAATCTGTTTTGCTGCAATTGCTACATTCGTTATCACCTATTTCATTTTCAAAACAACCATTCTTGTGGCTATCGTTGCTGCAACAGTAATGATTATACTTGCATTCTTCTTTGCTGCCGTTTCCGGTTATCTGGTTGGAATCATCGGTTCCAGTAACAACCCTATCAGTGGATTGACGCTGACTGCTTTGGTGGTTACAGCATTGATCCTGGTTGCTTGCGGTGTCGATTCTCATAATGGTGGTGTTGCAGCCGTATTAGGAATAGCAGCCATTGTCTGTGTTGCCGCTGCCGTAGGTGGTGAAATGTTCCAGGATTTGAAAGCCGGACATATTCTGGGTGGTACTCCATGGAAAATGCAGGTAGGCGACTTGATTGGTGTTGTGATCGCAGGTTTTGTGATGTTCGGTGTTTTGATTATCCTTAATCAGGGAGATATTAACATGGGACTTCAGCAGGGTTACGAAGGAGGTTTCGGAAGTAAGAACCTTTCAGCACCTCAGGCTGGTTTGATGGCTACCCTTTCTCAGGGAATCATCGGCGGCCAAATGGCATGGGTGTTGATTATTGCCGGAATGATTATGGCAGTTGCATTTATTCTGATGGGAATTACCAGTCCGATGCTAATTTTTGTGGGTATGTATCTTCCTTTTAACACAGTATTTGCTATCTTTGTCGGTGGCTTGATTAAGGGTGTGCTCGATCTTTATGTAGCACGTCGCAAGTATAGCGTAGGTCAGATTGCAGCAGTGGAAAATACCGGAGTTCTTCTGGCTTCCGGGTTGATTGCCGGAGAGGCGTTAATGGGATTGGTTGTTGCTATCTTTGCCATGTTCAACGTATTCTTTGCCGATATGCTTCCATTTGCTAATCCTAATTATGCTGTTGGCTTATTAATTATATTGGTAATTGGTTACTTCTTTGTTCGGATTCCGCTAAAGAAAGCCGATTCGATGAAATAATAAATTATGAAGGAAAAAGATAAAGTAAATCTGTTTGATGTAGTTCCTTACATCAGCGATCATGTTTCCACAGAAAAGGAGAATGACCTTTCAGTAATCGTCTTCCCTCGTTTTCGGAATAAGTTTATGCAGAAGTATTTTGTGCCGAAAGGCAAGTCGGCTAATCTCCGTGTGAAGCTGGAAGAACATGGAACTGCCGTATGGGATCTGATAGATGGGGCACATACCGTAAAGGAAATCGCGGAACTTCTGGCTGAGCATTTTGAACATGAAGAAAACTATGAGTATCGCGTTGTTAAATACATCGGTCAGCTTTATAGCAACGGATTTATAAAATATAAAATGCCTCTTTAAAAAGAGGGCTTATAAACAAAAAAAAGGAAATGGAGTTATTCTGTTTCCTTTTTTTTGTTTTCTGCTATTTTTAAGCATATAAACTGAACCGGCTTTTACATAAAACCACTCTAAAAAATATATCTTTTTATACCCTTACGATTTTGTACTGGCATGAACTGATTATCAGGTAATTATCCTTTAGAAATGAAAAACCTGGACAAATGATTCAGTTATAAACTGCACTTTTTTTGGCAGTGTTTTTTGAGTTTTTACCTTCATTATACTTAATATTTACTATTTCAAACATTCTTAAGTTGTTTATCCTCATTGGTTTAATCTCAAAGAAATGTTTTAATTCATTTGCGGGTTTGCTTTTATAAACGAATACTTCTTTATCCTTGCAAATGGAAGAGTAAATAGCCTGAAGCTCTTTGCTGGTGTACCTTTTGCCCACCTGAATCTTTTGATACAGTAAGTCTTTAAACTCCTTCGAGTTCCGGATTACCAAATCCTGTTTCCGGTTTAATGCTCTGGCTATCGTCTTCTCATTAAACTCTGTTCCCCGCACAAACTCTGCTCCAAACTTTATGTAACAGTCGTAAAGTGCACTTGCCGCCGGATTTGTAATCAGCTTACTGAGAATTTTCTCGTGCTTCCTGCGTTGATTGGTGTTAGCCGATAACCTCAGGTAATTAATCTTTTCCAGATTCATTAGTAGGAGAAATGCTCTTCCCTTTTTTGTTATAGCCCTATGCATGGCCAGTCTGTCCTTGTCATTAAAAAGATGAGCCTCTCTTTTACATGTCACTTCAAAGAAACCGCTTTTCCTGTAAGCGTTGCTTAGCAGCTCTCCCGAGGTATATAGCCGTTTTACTTGCTGATCCTCGTAAAAGTTGGCAATCTTAAAAGGATTCTGCTCTCCTTTTGGTGTCAGATATTGCTTGTAACTGCAGTTTAGCAACGCTTCCTGAATCATGGTTCGCTGTCCCTCGCTGCGGGAAGCCTCTCTTTCCTTGTTCCACTTTCGGTACTGAGCGTCCGCTCCCTCAATATAATCCTTTGTCTCCCGGGAATTCATGCATTCCATTTCAGGATTAATGCTGGCAATGTGTGTGATGCTTTTCACTCCGTTGCGGAAACGCCCCACAATCTGAATAGCCTCTGTGTTGGGGTCAATAACCGATTGAGGTGCACCATAAAGATCTGATATCAGAATAACATGAGGTTTTGATGCGCAATCAATATCCACAGCAGAGAAGAAACGCGCCGTGAAAAAATTGTATTGAGCCAGTTCTGTGATAAACACCTCAGATTTCCGGCTCTTCCAGTCGTATAACTTTTTAGTGCCGTCGGGACTGCAAAAGGTAATACCCTTTTTTAGATCGGGGATATCCCGATAGAGAGAGTCAATTGTATCAATTGAATTTGTGAAAATGCAAACCTTGCCCCTGAGCGGTGTGATTGTTTCCGATAATGATTCAGCAATATTATTGGTGGTAATCAGTGTGAGTCCCTTTTTGTATGGGTATGTAGGACGAATAATCAGGTTTGTAAATCCCTGTAGCTCTAGTCGCGGGTCGTCAATTGCAATTGGAGTGGCAGAAACCAATGCCTTTTTTCTGAAGCTGAAGAAATCATCTATCGGATCCTCAATAGTCTCCCGGTAATTAATGTCCTGCACCAGTTTCTCGCACTCGTCAAAAAGCAGAAAGAAATCCTCCCGGATGTTGATGTTCAGCTCATCGAAAACGCGCTTTATTCTTGAGAAACTCTCCGGGGTGGTAATCACCTTTCTGTTCTTGGTATGTTTCTCAAAATAGTCACTTATCTCTTTATCCTTCACCCCGGCATATACCCCCAGTACATTTGGGTGTTTCCCCTTTTTCGACTGAATAACCGGCACATTGGGTTCAATAATAATCGAATCGCGCTCAGCCATAATCTCACAATGCGTGGCTCCCAGTCCCGGCAATCGTTTGTTTAAAATGATGTTTGTTGGTAAAGCTTTGTATCCGTGTCTTTTAAGAGCATCTCCTAAGAATTCTTTTTCATTGACTTCTAAAATAATTTCTCGTAGCATAAATTTTATATTGGTTAAGCAATAAAGATACTGAAAATTTACTTGCTGTGCAAACTATTCTGTGCTTAAGCGTTTAAGCAATAATGTCTTTACATTTTTATAAAACATCAAGATATATTCTTCAACATAACTTCAGAGCTTAAGGGAAATTATTAGGTATATTTTTCTGATATCTTTTTTTGATAAATAATTGGCGTATTATTCAGATTCATTCGCCAATAAATATTGCTTATTGGTGAATTATTTTTATTTATTGGACAATAAAATCAAATAATTCAGCAATGATAGTATAATCAACAATCAAGAGAAAAAATAGTGATATTGAGTTGTTTATATGGTGTAATTTATTAAATTTGCCGATACGATTTGGTTTTATGAACTATAATCAGGATACCCGGATGTTTGTGTATAACTTTGAATATGGATACTGTAGAGACACCAATCCCGAAACTCATTCCGATTATGCGTATTTGTCACGGATCAGTAACTCTGAGAAGTATGCTTATTTCGGTATAAATCTGAAGGTGTATTATTTCTATTAACGCAAGAATATCAGGGTGATAATTGCAAAGTGAAAATATAAAAGCATGGACAACTACTGAACAGAAATAATGGCATGGATGTATCAATTGAATTATGGCCTTATTGGGATGGTTCAGATTCAGATCAAACAAACAATAACTATGCCGATAATTCTAGAAGCAGCTTTAATGATGGTTTTAATAACTAAACATCAGAGGAGGATGAGTCTAATCAAGATTCCCAGTGTTTTACCGGAGGTCAAATGTATACTTACAAACAAATGCTATTAGATTTAAAAAGTTGGGGAAATGATCAAAATCAAAAATAGAGCATTAAATATGATGAAACGATATAAAATTATCAATCTGACATTATTATTTTTCTGTCTGTTAATAATTAATAGTTGTTATACAATTTCAGGTCATTTAGCCTCTTCAGAAAATATAGAAGAGTCAAAGAAAAATGGAGTATTTATATGTGCTTTGGCTATTAATCAAAATCCATATAAAATAAATGATACTATTTCTGTTCATTTTAAAGAAATCTGGATAGAAAATATATGGGGATATTCTGGAACTTTCCGATTAAAAGCACAAAAAAGGGAAAATGCCGGCTTTCAAATATGTATTAATTTTGAATCGCCATTAAAGGGTTATAATAATGTTTGGGTAATTGGGAATGATAGTTATACATATTTTGGGGAGGTTGCAGATAATACATTAGGAATTGAATTAAAAGAAATTCCAAACACAGCATTACATTATAAGATATTTCAAGGATCATTTGAATTTGACTCTATTGGAAAACAAATAGGTGAAATTATTCTAAAAAAAATAGTCTATTGATCCTTTGGCGGAGAAGTATTATTTTTTGCCGTATGTTTATTGTGCTAATAATCCAATTAAATTTATTGATCCCAGTTGGCTCCTAGTAAAAAGTGTGGTTTAAGAGATGTACGTGTTATTAGTACTGTATATTTTAAAAATGGTTTGTAATCTCATATTTTTATAGGTGGAACATATGCTAGTAACCTTTTTTACAATAATATACTGCAAAACCGAAGCAATAAATTAATTTATCTGCTTAAAAAGAATACTGGTTATTACTTCTGGTTTAATGAATTTTTAGATGATATGATGGAACTTAAAGATACAACTTTTAGTCATGATATGATAAAATTAAAATAGTATTTAGTCCCTATGCTTTGAAAATTAGCATAAAAGATACGATTATAGAGAACCCAATGGGTTATATTAGCCAGTGTAACGGTATATGGTATACATGGTGAAAATAATTTAATAGAACTTTCTGGGAACGGAATGAATTTAGTAATCAGCTACAAGGTGTTAAAAGTTTTCATTTAATACTAGATAGAAGATGGGAACGTTTATAGTATTAGTCTGTATTATGTTAGGGGAGCTGGCAGGAGGCATACAATTGCTGTTTTTACAAGAATATTAACTGATTTTACAATTGAGTAGGAAATTAGAATGGTTGAAAAAAACGCACTACAGAATTATGAAGACTCGTATAAGATTTATATTAATACTATTAAGCATTAGCAGCTTTATCCCTGCTCAAAATAGTTTGAAAACAGATACAATTAAATGGTCTGGCTCTCAAATAATTATTGAGCTCCCCTCAAAAAAATATGTTCATACTGAAACATATGAGGAGGGATTTTTTCAGACGATGACTTGTTTAGACTCTACAATAATAATAGTACATTGTGGAGCTATGGTAAATCTACCTTTAATTGATATGAATAAATATGTTGTAACCAGTAAGTTTGTATTAGGTGAAGATGTCCGGGTTTTGAGGGGACACTGTGTTTATTCAAACAATGGGGTAAGAAAAACGAAATATTTCAGGGAAGAAAATTACTTTAAGTATGGAATAACTGTTATGTATGAAAATGCTGATGAATCAAAATTGGAATATTATGATTCAATTCTAAATAATGTTAAAGTAATTGACGTGAGAAAAGAACATAATTAATAAAAGTCTAAGCTAACTAATAGATATGAAGAACAGACTTTTAATAGGAGGATTACCTTCATCTATAGAATAAAATATTTCTATACCTGCATATTCCGGACTATACCCGTTCAGTGATTTCGGTCATATCCGTTCACTTTGGATTAATGATTTTTGATATGACACTTCAAAATTAATTCTTTNATCCTCGTTACCTGGAACTGGCAAAGAATCTGATTAATATTCGTGGTATGGTGAAGAATGGCACTGATGATAATCAGGATCGTGTTCCTTTCCGCGACCAGAAAACTGCAATGGGACATGCTGCATATTCCGGACTATACCCGTTCAGTGATTTCGGTCATATCCGTTCACTTTGGATTAATGATTTTTGATATGACACTTCAAAATTAATTCTTTTTTCTTAAACTCTCTCCTTTTAGCTCAAAACGATGTGATGTATGAACGATTCTATCCAGTGCTGCATCAGCAATGAGTCCGTTTCCTATTACATCAAACCACTTTGATACAGGCAACTGACTAACGATAATAGTAGATTTCAGAGCATGTCTATCCTCCAGAATCTCCATAAAATCATTCTGTTGATAACCTTCAAGAACATTCATTCCAAAGTCATCGATAATAAGCAGATCCGCTTTGGCTATCTTTTCAAACAGCTTTATTGACACTCCTTCTATCCGGGCTAATTTGAGTTGGGCTAATAGTTTTTGCATGTTATAATACTGAACTCTGTAGCCTTGAAAACAAGCTTTGTAACCAAGTGCTGTCGCAAGAAAACTTTTTCCGCAACCCGAAGCACCGGTAACAATAATAGAATCCCCTTTTTTAATGTAATCACCTGTTCCAATACGGGCTACTTTTCCTGCATCAACTCCTCTTGCTGCATCTATCATTAGTTCCTCAAATGAGGCTTTATAACGAAAATGTGCTTCTTTTATCAATCGTTCATTCTTTTTGGTTGAGCGTTCCTCACGCTCTGATTGTAACATTAGCGTTAATCCGTCAATTAAGGTCAGACTGTCCATTCGGTGTGTTTCTGTAAGTGATTGCCAGAACCTGGCCATTCCGGGGAGCTTCAGCGCATGAAGCTCTTTCAAAATTTCATCCATAATCATAAAGTTTAATTTGTTATTTATAATATCCCGCACCACGTATATTCTCGTGGTTGTCCGGAACTCGGTTATTGTTATTCATCATGCATTCCTCATATTCATCCATTAATGTTTTACCTTTCCGGATAAGATTTACAAGAGTCCCATATTTATATGCCTTGTTTTCAATAGCAATCCTGCAAGCGCACTCAAAGATATCCGGTGGTGTTTTTCTTTGTAGCTGCAGAATTCCGTCGCAACTTTTATAGTGGAACTCTGGAGGTGTAGCAGTGTTACTGAACATATTCTCCATAAATGTTCCTAAAATAGAGGATACCTGCTTTGATCTGTTTATGTAATAGGCAGGAGAACGTTCTTTGTAAGCATTGGAGTTGGATGCCAGATGAGCTTGTTGAGTTGTATATCCAAAACCAATTTTCCTGGAATGAGAGGCTATTATTTCTCCGTCTAAGTACATCTTTACCAAGGTTCTTGTATACATCACTTTAACCTTTCTGCCTATATACTGATAAGGTACAGAGTAGTAATGTTTATCACGTCCCAGATAGACACAACAATTGGGACTGACTTGTAATTCTGTGTAATATTTCATTTCAAACCGTGTTGCAGGTAATGGTTTGAGAGTTTCTTTTTCTTCTGCCAGAAAATGTTCTTCACGGCTATAGGTCCGTTGTTGCATACGGGTCTGATTATGCTCTTTCACCTTTTCCGATACAGCCTGGTTTAATTCTTCGATAGAGAAGAATGTTTGATTCCGTAACTTAGCATATACACGACGATAGATCAGACGAACCTGATCTTCTACCAATGATTTGTCTTTAGGTTTTCGAGGCCTTGCAGGAATAACGACAAAGCCGTAATGGTTACCCATATCCTCCAATGTGTGATTAATCTCGGGTTCATAGCGGTCACTCTTTATTACGGCCGCCTTAAGATTGTCCGGAACCAGAATTCTGGGTACTCCTCCAAAAGAGAGAAGGCACTGTTCTATGGCGTAAATAAAGTCTTCACTTCGTTGAGAAGGCACGCAAATAGCATAGGAGTAATCGGTGCAGGGAAGACAGGCTACAAATACCTGAACCTTTACCATCTCACCGGTTTCTCTGTCTACGTATGCTAAGGTATCTCCCGCAAAGTCCACAAACAATTTTTCTCCGGGAAGATATGTATCTGCTAAAATAGTGGTAGGTTCCGGTATCAGGCTATATTGACTTAAGTGAAAACAAAACTGAGTATAACGGTATCCAGTGGGATGTTGTGCAATATACTCCTGCCAGAGAAGGTGTCTGGTTACATGTTTACGTTTTAGCTCCTTCCCCAAATAAGGGAGTAGTTCTCTGAACTCCTCAAAGCGGATATCTGTATAAGCGGGTGAGCCGGCAGATAAACGGTGTTCCAGTATCGGCTCATCAAGTTTCAGGAGACTATCCATTCCACAAGGATCTTCTTTCAGCTTCCTTATATAGTTGTTTACGGTCTCTTTGTTTAGCCCTAACTGTATGGCTATAGAACGATTGGATATACCTGCTTTGTGTAATTGGATGATTTGTTTGATTTTACTCATTGCTGTAAGTGTTCCAGCCATATCTTTGCGTTTTAAAAGTGATTGATTTAAACCGCAAAAGTAAATCATGTATCCGGGAAAGTGAACGGATATGCTCCGAATTGCACAAACTGTAATTCTGTGAACGGATATACTCCGAAAAAGATTATAAATCAGATGCTTATTGTTTTGAATTGAACGGATATGCTCCGAAATAAGAGACAAATCTGATGTTGTCTGATGGACTGGGTGGATATGCTCCGAAATGAATTTCCAGCATAACCTTAACTGAACGGCTATGCTCCGAAATATTAGCAATTTGCTTACGATTTTAGGCTTTTTCATCCTCGTTTTTATCTAAAACGTGATGGATTAACCGAAAAAGGACTGATTCTTTAAATGATTGTTACGGTTTTTTATAGCACTAACGGTTCATTTCAAGTGGGTGGATATGCTCCGAAATATGCATCNATNCNTNNNNATGTCAAGTAGCATAGCTTAATCTCTTTAAATGTTATGGTTAGATACTGTAGATTTACAAGTATTACTGCTATTAACCTATTTTCTAAATGCTTTAGTTTTAAGATTATTATATCGAACTCAGATTGAAAATTGGAAAGAATATGATTTTTAGTAAATTGAAAATATTTTGGTTGGTTTGTGCATTACATCTTTTTCTTGTGCGTAGCTATGCACAGGTACCCAATCCTAATATCATTGAAGAAAAAGCGGTTAACTACTTTTGTGACTATGTATTAAAAGACGTAACACAACTTAGTCAATTAAAAATATGGTTTAGCGGGGCTACCAATGGAAAACCAAGTAATATTTATGATGTGGCTAATTGTTTAGGGGATATTAATATGTTTAAAGATAGTATTCCTAATAAAGCTTACTTAGATAGCTTAGAACAAAAATACTCTCAAACAAAGAGCAGAGTTATTAAAATTGCCCATATAAATGAATGTTTTTCTAAACGCTCTATTTTCAAGAAGAAAGATTATGGGCTATATCTATACAATGCAATTGAATATAAAGGAAATTGCTGCGTTGAGTTTTTTTTAGCAAATAAAGAATTTAATACATACACTATCATTGTTACTTTAGATACGAATTTAGTTCCTTTGAATTATTGCGTAAAGGCTATAACATATTAAAACCAGATTTTGGATTTTAGTGTACATCATGAAGAACATTCTTTAGTTCTTTCTTACCGATGAAGATATCAATATGGTACAAGAATAAAAGTCCGATATAAGAAACCCTGATAATAAAGCATAAAAAACAGATAAATAGAGTTTACTGAATAAGTGATCCTGCCATATTTATTTTATATGCTTTAGTTTGTTGCCTTATTTTCTTTATCCTCTGGTAATCAAAAGATGGCAATACTGCTGGTAATGATATTAATGTTAGACCTAGTGGCGGGGCTTTAATTGGAGTAGCAACTGAAACTGCTATAGTAACAACAGGTGGATCAGTTGCACCAGTTGCAGGTATGGCATTTTAATTCTAAGTAAAATAAAAAACATCAGAATATGAAATCGAAAAAAAAAGTTATTTTATTAATTTTATCTGTTTTAGGAGCTTATTTTATTATTTCTAGAATGATGACTGCAGATAAGTTGAATGAAGAATCAATGTTGAATAGTGAATATTGCTACCATGAAAAGTTTAATATGGAAGATTCTACTTTGTTTAATAATTTTGGATTAAAAAAAATGAATTTAATTTTTGTTCTGAAAAGTAATTATAGAAATCCGATAAAATGTTATAATTACAATAATCAAGGAAAATTATTTTTAACAAAGATAGATCTGATTAATAATATCCCGATGGATAAGTTTATATGGTTTCGTGAAGTTGCTTCTTATGAAAGTACTATGCATTCTTATTGTGATTTTTCTTCAGGAAATAAGTTTGATTTTTATATTCTCGGTGAAAAGACAGTTAAAGTCAATAAAATAATCTTTAGCTTGACAGGAGATGGCACGCAGATACAAAAAAATGTATTCAATAAAAACTTTGTCAGCTACTATCTACCAGTGTCTACTTTTTCTTTGAGATACGGTGAAAATGCACCAACTGATATTTTTTTTGGTGGCAAAGAAACTTTGTTTAGAGGGAGAGATACGTATCCTTTGATGATTTCATTCTACAAGGAAAAAAAATGTTTGTATATTTTAATTTTAATTCCTAATGAGAATGAAATGAATCTAGAGGGCGATTTGTTAGGGAAAATAATGAATGATAACTCAGCTTGTAGTTTGTAGATCGATTGGTTGAGTTAAAACTTTTGATTTCTGGATATACTTATTGCTCAGATAATCTTACAAATATGATCTAGTAATAATACAGATGATGGTTTTTATAGGATAGGTTTGTCCAGATGAAAATATAGAATGAAAAATATTAAAGCGATTTGAGTGATATTTTTTGAGTTAGTTGAATAAATAGTTCGCTCTTAAAAAGTTATTATGTAATTGGTTAGTAATAATTTATCATTATAAAATCTTTGATAACAACCCAGACGGATTATTGCGATAATGTGATCTATGAGAATGGAAATGCTATACCAGAAAGTCCAACTTTTAGTCAATCTGATAATGGTGAGAAAAGTTCTACCACAAATGGCATAATGATTTATAGCTGCAGTAGAACCGTTAAACAGTATGAAGTACAAAATTGATAAATAGGATAATTAGTTGTGCAAACAGTTTGAAAAGTAATATGGTTAAAATGCATGTTATGGGTTCGCAAGTAAAATATATAATTATCGAATAATGAAACGGATCATATTTAGTTTACTATGTTTACTACTAAGTATTAATGCCTTTACACAGCTTAATTCAGCAAAAATAAAACTTGTTGATGGAATTGTTATAAGTAAATATTCCAAAAATGCGTTTGGATCTTACTGTGAAATGGAAACTTACTTAATATATAATGGGGATACTATTAGGTTTTTTCAAAAATCAGTTGCTAATATTTACTTTCTAGAGAAATATCCAAGCCTTAAAAATGTATTAGGAGATTATGCTGATTATAACTATGATTATTTGCTTGAGTGGAGTAAAGGTATTTATAAACATGACTTATCTATATCGAATTATAATTTTCTTACAGAAGAATTAGGAAGTAAGATTGTTAAAAGTATATCTTTTTTCACCAAAGACGGATGTGATAATTTGTATAGTATTTATCAATTTACCGGATTAGTTGTATTTTATTTTGGCTCAACCATTCTTGATCCAAAACCTAGTGGTAACTGCTTTTGTCCAAAATTAGAAACAAGTGTTAATAATTTTGCAGTTCTAAAAGAAGCTGTAGATTTGAAGCCATTAAAAGAGACCCAAATAGTAGAAATGCGGCTAATAAAAAGTGGCATAAGAAGCATAGAAGTCTTTTATATGGAATAATATCATTTCTGGGTTGCAAAAAAAACAGCAAAAATTCAATACAATTTATTAAATTTGCAGGACCGGTTACAATTTACAGAAGGTTACACCACCGAATATGTTTATGATGCAGCCGGAGCGAAACGGAGAGTACTTTTATCTGAAAGATCATCAGGGAAATAATCGTGTGGCCTGTGACCAAAACGGTACAATTTACCAGGTGAATAGCTATTATCCATTCGGAATGACTTTCGGTGAAGGAACTGATAATTCCAATAATAGGTATAAATATAATGGAAAGGAGCTGGAGTGTATGCACGGATTGAACTGGTATGATTACGGAGCAAGGAATTATGGCCCAGCTATTGGGAGATGGGAAACTGTGGATCTGCTGGCGGAGAAATTTCCGGGCATATCACCGTATGTATATTGTTTTGGTAATCCAGTAAGGTTTATTGATCCAACAGGAATGGCACCAGGAGATGTGTTTAAAACACCAACTGCTGCAGCTAAAGATTTTGGAAAAACATATAACGACAATTCTGTAAAAATGGGACAAGAATATGGCTCTCAAATTTATAAGGTGAAAGGCGGTTATACTTATACAGTTCCAAATGTTGGTCCTTCTTGTGACGATAATGGTAGTAGTGTAACTGTAAGTTCTGCTCCTAAAAACAGTAAAGTTGTTACTGATATTCATACTCATGGTTCTTACTCAAATGGTAACTACGATGACAATAATTTTTCTGGAAAACAAGACACACCAGCAGACAATAAACGAGTACTCAATATGGATATTGGTAATAATAATTCACATATAAAAGGTTGTTTAGTTACTTCCAATGGTCCTTTTCAAATGTATGATCCAAAGACAGGAAAAGTGACAGTATTATCTCAAGATATGTACCATGACACAAAAGATCCGTCAAGTCCGAAGACCCCAAATCCAGCTTATACTCCAAACTCAGCAAATTATGTTGTAAGGAGAGGAGATTCGTTACATAGTATTGGTCAAGATCATAATATCTCAGCAAATGAAATAATCAAACAAAATGGATTAAATGGGAATATTAAAGTTGGACAAGTATTAATTATAAGACAATAATTATGAATATACGTTTTAAATCAATTATAATCATATTTCTTTCTTTGTGCTTATTGTCAGGTGCAAGTCAGCCAAATTATAATGATAGTCATAAATACTATGATCGTAAAAAGGGTTTAGTTCCTGATAAAGTAACTGCTGAGAAAATTGCAGAAATAATACTAGTGAATATCTACGGAGAAAGTGTCAGGAAGCAAAAGCCATTTATAGTAACTTTAAAAAATAATAATATTTGGGTTATTCAAGGTCGGTGGAATTCAAAAGATATGAATTTAAAAGGAGGAGTTGCTTATATAGAAATACAAAAAAGTGATTGCAAAATACTAAAAGTAATACATGGTAAATAAAGGGCAGTAATATTTTACATTCTATTGATCCTTTGGCGGAGAAGTAATATTTTGTCTCGCCATATGCGTATTGTATGAATAATCCGATTAGATTTATTGATCCGAAAGGAAAAGATCTTTTTGATTTAACAGTTCATTTCATACCTGGGAGAGATAACTCAAACAGGGTACTTGTCCGCACAAATAATGGGAATGTTCCTCTCAGTTCACTAGCAATGGACAATATATCCAATAGACAAACAGTAGCTAATATTGCAGGTTATTGTGGCAATCAAATTGGCATTCATAAGCCAGGTAATATAGGTGTAGCTAATGAAAAAGAAGAAAATTCGTCTTTTTCTCAAGCATTTATTACGGGTAAAGATGTTTACCTAAATGCAAAGGGTGGATTAAACAAATTGTTGGATAACAAATATAATCTAATGAATACTTTGTTTCACGAAAAAGATCATAAA
>JGI20225J20221_1000255_pt1 | contig 119581 bp, 107 predicted proteins | sample BioMet4_FD_20221 | JGI IMG/M metagenome (IMG submission 20221) | reverse complement strand
CCGCACCTCCAGTTCGTACTTATTCAGGTTATAATACATCAATGTCCACTTTATCGCATCTTCTTCCGGAATACCCGAACGGTAACAGTTTTCCGCCAATTTAATAAGAAACGGAAGTACCTCACCACTCTCCCATTCCACCTTGCCCACGGTGTTCAATGCATCCCACATAGAGGTACTAAACAGTGTAGAGATAATATGGCTCCGTTCGTATCCCGGCAACAAGCGTTGCAACGGATCACTTAATTGCTGCCGTTCCTCATCAAACGTTGGTTCGGCAGGCATACTTACCGGCTGATCTATACGGATAGGCACAGCATCCGGATTATGATACAACGAAGGATCAAAGCTCATGCGGCATCCATGTTCCAGCACCGGTTCTTTTAGTTCTATTTCGCGTTTNAGCTGAGGTTGATACCATTTTACCGCCTCACGATAAGCCTGTGCATGAAACATCTCGGCCAGTTTGCGGTTCTGGGGCAATGTACTGTCCGGCAATGTAAAAGGGACTACGATCTTTACACTCTTACCGCTAGAGCCGATAAAAGCAAGTAAGGTTTGCGGCAATTGGGATGCTCTTTCGCGAATTTGCGCCGCCTCATTCGCATTAGCCAGGTTATTTACTTCTATGGTTACGCAACCATTGTAGGATGACAAGATCTGCTGACTGCCATCCTTACGGAATACTCCTCCAAAGACCAGTCGGGGAAGTTTCTTCACCTCCGGGAAATTTTGACCGGCCATTGCGTACTGAAGTACATGTCTCAGGTTAGATACCGGTCTGCTGCTCACTTCGGTTCTCATAGCTTCTACAGCAGTTTCAAATTCAAGGATACGTTGTGTTTGTGTTTTACCGTCGTTACGGTATTGCGTTATTTTCATAAAGTTAGTTAGGGTTATTAATTACTTCTTTGTCGTTTCTCTGTAAGTGCGCTGATACTTTATCTCGGGCAATATGCTGCGCATCTCCTTGTCAGCTTTGAAGCAAACACGCTGCGCCGTTACTTTTGATGGTGTACACTCATCGGGCGTTTCAAAACCTTCGCTACCTGCTGATATAGAGAACAGGCCGATATTTTTCAGATGAACCGTATTTCCTTTCATCAGGTATGTTTGCATCACATCTCCCAATGCAATAACTGCTGCATGCACATCCGATTCATGGAGCGAACAACGTCCACTGATATCTTTTGCCAACTCATCTATACTTATTTGCCCGGAACTAACCGGAACGCCATGATAGCGCACTTTCTCTTCTTCTTTACTCTTATCTACTTTTTGACGAACAACATATAAAGACATACTTATTTGTTTAATTAATTTATAATCAGGTTATTTTTCGCACACCCGGGTGTATCCGCCTCTTACACCCGGGTGTAAAAACAAACTCCACCCGGGTGTACAGGCGATATACACCCGGATGGAGACTTATTTTTATTTCTACAAATATAACAAACAATTATGTTAAATCCAAATAATTCAAGAGCTTTATGAGAGCAAAAAAGGATATATTTTGTAATAATAACATCAAACCATCAACTAGAGAGCAAGTGCTAGACTGCTAGACTGCTAGACTAGCGCTAGACTTTATCAAGTATATCTAGCGCCTATATAACACTAGCAGTCAACAGGTTAAATACTCCCTGCTAGACTGCTAGACTATTTTGAGATTTTTGATTTTTATGAGAGAGTATTACTTAAAGACTTTCAGTAATACTGATTTAAATCAACACAGAACTAATAATAAGCCCTTGATCCGTGTTCTGCAACATCAATACCTCCTTCACAAGTTTCATCCTTAGGTGAAAGACGCAATTTCCATGGATATGGCAATTTGGAAATAATCAACATAACGACCATTGAAACAGCAAATGTGGCAAGCATTACAGTAGCACTACCAACCGCCTGTGCTTCAAGTACGTTGAAACCTCCACCATAAAACAAGCCGGATACAGGAGCTGAATTATCGGCACCTAGCGGGCCTGCGGAACCAAATTCACCCGTTGCGAATAAACCTAGAGATAATGTACCCCAGATTCCATTAAGTCCGTGAACAGAAACAGCACCCACCGGATCGTCAATACGAAGATATTCCAAAAGATAAATACCTCCGAATACCACAGCACCAGCCACAAGTCCGATTATTGCCGAACCAAACGGTGAAACCCAATAACAAGGACATGTTATGGCAACCAATCCGCCAAGTAATCCGTTTATTGAAAAGCCAGTATCAAATTTCCCCTTGGTAAGTCCGAAAAAATAAGCTAATATCATAGCTCCCAAAGCACCTGTACAGGCAGCAATTGTTGTATTGGCGAAAACGCGGCCAATACCTGTATAATCCATTGCAGAAAGTGTACTTCCCGGGTTAAAGCCGTACCATCCAAACCAAAGTAAAAATGCTCCTAGAGTTGCTAACGGTAAACTGTGAGGAGCAGGCAAACCACCTTTTTCTTTGTCATCACGCAAAAACACACGGCCAATTCGTGGACCAAGAACGATTGCTCCTGCTAATGAAACCACACCACCAATTGTATGAACAACTGTTGAACCGGCGAAATCCCGGAAACCTTGACCTAAAGATGGTAAGAAATGACCTGAAGTTCCCATTAATGCCAGGAATCCGTCAGGCCCCCAAGCCCAGTGACCGATAACAGGATAAATAAAACCAGTAACACAAATACTATAAAGTATATCACCTTTAAAACTAGTACGACCAATCATTGCACCGGAAGTAATGGTAGAAGCGGTATCAGCAAAGGCAAATTGGAAAATCCAGTGTGCCAGGATTGCAACACCTGTTGTTCCGTAAGTTGCTGGCATTCCTTGCAGGAAGAACCAGTGGTATCCGATAAATCCGTTGCCGCTACTAAACATGAAGGCATATCCGATAGCCCAGAAAAAGACTCCGCAAATAGCTGTATCCAGAATACATTCAATCAAAACGTTTACAGTTTCCCTTTTTCTTGCAAAACCGGCTTCAAGCGTTACGAAACCAGCTTGCATACCAAAAACCAACGCTGCAGCAACGAGCACCCATGCAGTGTTTAAAGAATTTATGATTGTAGTTTCGTGTGCAGTATAAACTTCAGCAGCATTGGCTGGTAATCCTATTAACCCCGGAAACATTATCATAGCTGCTATTACCGCAAATACACCAATCATTTTTCCTGAAAACACAGCTATGAACAGTTCCATCTTGTCAGACCGGCTCATTGTCACTCCTGGACTCAATGAAACCTCTTTTCTAAATATTCTACCTATTGAAATCATAATGTCTGTTTTTAAATTTTGTTACTTATCATACAGTGACTTATCCCCTTCTTCACGTGTACGGATTCTCCAGGATTCCTCGATTGGAGAAACAAATATTTTACCATCCCCTATTTGGCCCGTATAGGCAACGTCCAGTAAACAATCTACTGTTTTTCTGACATTCTCATCACGAACCACAATCGTTAATAACCTGCGGGGGATTAATGCAGTGCTACCATGCTCTCCGCGATAAGTCCGCTGGAGGTTCTTTTCATTCCCAACACCTGTAGCTTCCCAAAACGAGAAAAATTCAATTCCAATTTTGTTAAGAGCATCTTTTACTTCTTCAAATTTAGAAGTACGAATAATTGCTTCAATTTTTTTCATATCAAAATATATTTAGAAACTAATACCTAATACCATATAAGCTTTCTGTGATTCGGGATTAACAGCTACTTTTGCAAAGACAGGAAAGCTGAATGAATCTGTAACTTTCACAGTTTTTTTTGCCGTCAATCCTATATTTACTATTGCAAATTTATCTGTCGCTGTAGTGTATGCGCCATCCCAGGGTGAGCAACCCATTTCTGCTTTCATATCTAACCCACCCAATTTAAAAGGAGCTGCAGCTTCAATATAAGTAGAGTAAGCTCGCGTACCATCTTTCTTTTTATAATAATCCTGGCCAGCAAAATTAGTATACCAGTTAACTGTAAACGGGCCGAAATTATATCCTATATTTCCTTCAAAAACATGTGAACTGGTAGTAGAATGGGCTCCATAGCTGAAATATTTCGCATTTGCAATACTACTTCCGGGAGTCTTATTGAAAGAATAGTCGGTAATTCCAATATTTACCTTTCCAATTGTATAGGCAGCTGTAAGATCAAACTCTTTCGTATCTTTCGCATCAATACCCACACTACCCCATGCTGATAATGCAAAATTACCCTTAGTAATGTTTAAACCAGGCTGCACACTAACTCCTCCTAAATCTTCACCTCTCCAGTAGTAGCCACTCACAACATCGGCTCCAACCGATACATTCGTTTCATTTTGTGCATTCATCCCCATCGGAAACAAAAGTGTAATACAGCTTACACCAAGTGCTAAGTTCTTCTTTCGTACTTTCATCATTTCTTAAGTATTTATAATTTGTAAATAGTGAAACTCTTCAATAATATAAAATAAACACGTGCAAAAACAGAAAAACAATAAATACATTATGATATGTTTTATTTATTATTAAAACCATTTTGATTTTAATAATTGCAAATTAATATCTTTTTAATAGCATATTAAAGCTTTTATATCACAAAATGAAATACAAAAACTAAGATAATTCTATTTGATTATTTTACAGCTGTTTTAACATCATTATATTACTATTTACATATATTTTAAACCATAATGAAAGCTTAATCAAACAATTAAAAAACATTTTTAATACTCAAAAAGGGCATATTGGTTTTTAAAAGCGATAAGTATTCAAAAAAAACGGAGTGAAATCACAATGTGATTCACTCCGTTATATATTCTATTAGACAATAAGAACAACGAAAACCGGGCAATTTGCTAATAAACCATCATTTTTATAATCAGATTATTACTAATGTTTCTTTAAAAAATTATTCAGAAAATATTTCGGCCTATTTATATACCATATATATGGCAACAATAACAAGAAACGTAGCGAATACTTTTAAGAATACATTCGAAGGTAATTTCATTCCCGGATTTGTGATAAGCCAATACACCTAATATACCAACCGGAAGTAACATTGCTGCCAGCGACGTAGCATTGGCATCGAGTATATTCATATTGAAAATCATTAATAATGAAGGAACCATAACAATACCTCCACCGATACCAAACAAACCAGATAAAATACCAGCAACGACGCCAAGAATTAAATAACCATTTCTACCATTTTTTATTGAGCTAAAGAATAATTATTCAATTTATTCTCCCATATCTTTCAAATGTAACTCCAATGCTTTGACAGAAATGTATATCTCATATATAGATATAGTGAGCGAGATAATCAACAGTACCAGTGCCAGACCGAAGATGTAGACTGACACAAGTTGTAATTCTATATATACAAAGAACATACTAATCACGCAAAGCAGCAAGCTACTGATGCCTGTTACCTGCATGGCACGCGTCAGGTAAAGCCTCTTCCTCAGATTAGCAATCTGTGCTGCTTTTACCGAAGAGGGATTTGCTAGATATTGCTCTTTTAAAGTACGNACCAGTTGGGCATANGATAANAATCGGTTAGTATACGCCAGCATTATCAACGATATAGCTGAGAACAGTAAAGCCGGAGTGGTTAAATCTATTACCATAATATTTCTGTTATTAAGTTACGCGAGTTCGATATAACAACACTATCTTAATCCATCTTTTATGATGATTAGTTTGATACTTCAAAGTTACTGTTTTTTTTATACTACCTTTGAAGTTGGGAAGAGTTTATTTTCTTAAGCACATTCCGAATACAGTTTTTTACTCCGGTAGAAAAATATTCCGTTTCGGCATTTTCCAGATAGAGACTAATTTCACTAAGCAGCTCCGGCTCTTTTAGTGCTATTTTATAAGCCAGCTTTATACAAAGAGCCTGAATAGCTATTGCTTCATCCGGCGAAAGCATCTTTTCCAGACAGAAATTATAAAGTTCTACAGGAAATTCAGAAGGTACGGGAAGATTATACAGAATTGAAAGCAGCAATCTTTTGGTACCGCTATGTTTCATGGAGAGTGTAAGGCAAACGATCTCATCGTATTTAGGAATAAACCATTCCGGAGTTAATTCGCTAAGCTTTTCGCAAGCCCATGCCGCCCGCCAAGATAGTTTCGTTTCTTTATTTGTAACCAGGCTGTAAAGAGGCTCAAAATCTTCCGGGTAAAATAGAACGGATTCAACAATAGCATCTACAAAGTTTCGGGATAGTGTAGAAGATAATTTCGTCTCAAAATCTGTTATTCTTTCCATAATACATCAAATCTATGCACAAAAGTAATAAACTTCTATGCAAAGATTTGAATCTGATCTATTATTATAGTCTAACTAACTTCAGTAAATAAACATCATTTTCGCGAATATCAAGTTCTTTGGAAAATGCAGCCCCCTTACTCACCGTTACTTTCTCGGAAGAAACAGGTGAGCCGTCATTAAGCTTCTTTATCTGTTCAACCTGCTGTTTTGTAAGCTGAGCCGGTTTGCCCATATCCAGATAAGTGGTATAACTATCATTTGACCGGTAACCTACCTTGTATATTTCAAGTGTATAATCGCCATCGGGAACATTTGAAACATTTATCTTCACTTTTCCTTTGGCGTTAGCAGGTAAATCCCGAACATAATACACCTGATTATTTACAGAATCGCCCGGATGCGTATTGGTAAAATCCCATAAAAGCACCTGAATGTTTCCTTTTGAGTCTTTGCATGCCCAGGAAGATGAATCATTATTAGTTAGCTCAGTGTCTCCTAATTGATTAATGAATTTAAAGGAATAGAAAGCCGGTTTATTGATACCTTGAGTATTTAAAAGTCCAAACCCGCCATGGAAAGGTGTGAAACGTGGACCGGCTTCTTCAAAAATATCTGTAAATACCCAGTAAGACATTGAGTTGGCTGCTGCTCCTACCTTCTTGATTTTATCGAGTACATAAGAAGCCTCATGATAACTGTCGTGTATAGGGTCGGAAGGTGTGTAAGATGCACTCCATTCTGTATAATGTAATTCCAAACCAGGCATAGCAGAAGCTGATATTTGTTTGCGTGAATTCAACATATCACCGCTAACTGCCATTGGATCCTGACTAAGTACAGTGCCCGAATTGCCAAATTCGTCAAGATACCCTTGCTTTACTCCGTAAGTATGAGTGCTGATAAAATCCAGCGGAAGCGAATTCTTATTGCAGAAATCAATCATTTCAGGCACCCATGCAGCGCCTGCTGTAGCCGGACCTCCTACTCTATATTCTTTATTTACTGACTTTATCGCATTTACGCTGTAAGTATATAATTTGAAATATTCAGCTTGAGTACCAGCCCAGAAGCCATTCAGATTAGGCTCATTCCATACTTCAAAATACCAGGTCTTTACTTCCTTAGCTCCATAGCGTTCAGTGAAATGGAGTGTAAGATTGCGGATAAGCTCTGCCCACTTATTATAATCTTTAGGTGGAGTAACATTTCCTCTCCACCAGAAAATAGTNTNNNNGCCACTGGCCAAAGCAGAAGGCATAAAGCCCAGTTCCACGAAAGGTTTTATTTTTATACTCAGTAGATAGTCATATAAAGCATCAATGTACTGAAAGTTATATTCAGGATTTCCATTTTTATCTTCGCGGTAAACACCCATATCGTCGGACAGCAAACCATGCATACGAATATATTTAAAATCGCACGCATTCTTTACATAAGCTAGCTGTTGCTGCCAGTCGGCACGTAAACCTTCATTGGCACGACCTGCTCCAATACATTCAAGCGGCATACGGTTAAATGAACCTTTTTCTTTCGTAAAATCGACTATTAATTCTCTGGAATCCAACTTTTTGGACACTTTATTTTTAGGAGGAAGCTGTGAGTAAGAATTCTGGAAAACCACCAGGAAGATTGCCAGCAACAGGAACTTTAAATTACTCTTTTGATTTTTAACTTTGTGAAATTTCTCACATAAAGAATTTTGTTCAGAGAAATGTAAATTAGACATAAGATTTGTGTGTTTTGTTTATTTCAGAATACAAATATATATAAAATCTAACCAATACGGGTACTAAAATGTTTCCTATAAGTAGCCGGAATGTATTTTAAAGAATAAAAAAGCCGCTGCCTTCTGAATGGTTATACCATACAAAGGGCAGCGGCCTGAAAAATATTATTTAATATATATGCTTTCCTACTGCAACTTTCAGTTTCAGAATACAAACAAGTTGGTCTAGCTTCGATTTAAGCAATTGAAGACGGCTTTCTGATACGGCTGTTTCTGAATCGAGCAAATCAAGGTTGGTTATAGCACCACTCTTATAACTCACTTTTGCCAGTTCAAAGGCTTGCATGGCATGAGCCTGCTGAATATCGAACTGTTCAACCTTCTTCTTAGCTGCAATGATTTGCGACTGGGCCTCAACCACTTCATTGGTGATCTTTCTTTTGGCAATCTCAGTTTCATACTCAGAAGTTATAAGGTTCGATTTTGAGATCTGAAGATTGTTCTTTGTTCTTTTGGCATCGAAAAGAGGAACCTTCACCCCTACTCCCACTACAAAATTACCTTTCAGTTGGTTCAGGTCAGGAGTATATCCGTTTTTGAATCCGGCTGTACCAAAAGCATTGATTACAGGATTGTTGACTGATTTAATTACAGTATAGTTAAGATGCTCAAGCTCTGTTTTCTCCTTTGCCAGTTTTATCTCTTCTCTGTGTTCAATGGCATAGTTTACAGATGATTCTTCTGCTGAAAGAGTCTCGGTAGACAGTGAAGTAGTTACTCTGTGGGGAGTCTCTTCTGGAAGTCCGAGCAAGGTATTCAACACAGTTTGCTGGGTACGGTAAGAGGCTTCCAGATCATACTTCTGACTTTCAATAGAGGATATCTTTACCTGTGTGGTAAGTATTTCATATTTTGTGGCAGAACCTGTTTCGCTTTTCTTCTGAACTGTTTTTAAATGATTCTGCAGGTTACGCAGTTCTTCATTCTTTATATCAATGGCATTCTGAATGTAAACCAATGTGTAATAGTTATTGGTTACAAGCATTGATAGATTCTGCTTAATCTGATCAATTGAGATTTTACTGATCTCTCTCTTCTTATTTTCAACATCAACTGATTTGGATGTTTTTCCAAAATCATAGATGGTTTGGTTTACATTGATACCTGCATTATAATTATCGTACGGATTTAACTGAAACGTTCCGAATTCAGGAAAAGTAACCTTGGTTACCGGACCTACACGAGAATACGTAGCATTAAAATCGACCGTTGGCAGATAAGCTGATTTGGCTAGTTCAATTTTAGCCTTAGCACCATTGAGCACTTCTTCTGCCTCCTTCACTGAAGGATGGCTCTGAATTACCTGTGTCATTACCTGCTGAAACGACAAGGAATCTACCGGTTGTTGAGCATTAACAGGTATGGCATAGCATCCGGTCAACACAAATAGCACCACTACTATTTTTAATATTTGTTTTATCATAATCTGATTATTTTATTCGTTATTCTTTTTCCTGCGCAATAAAAGCACAGGGGCACTACCCAATAGTGTGATAACGGCTACTAATAAGAAATCATCATCTACTCCCTGGATATAAGCTTGTTTACCAATATTTGAGATTAATAAAACCTGTCCTTGCTGAGCCGCTACGGCAGGGGTACTTCCCACCCTACTTTCAGCAAAGTTCTGCAATCCGCTTTTAACCTGTCTGTATACCGGAGAATCAGGTTGCAATGCTTCACTATATAATTCGGTGTGGTAGGTTACTCGGGTAGTGAGTACTGTTGTTAGTATAGCTACCCCAAGACTACCGCCAATCTGACGAATCGTATTAGATACACCGGATGCCTGAGCCATCTTTTCACGAGGTATCTGAGATAAAGACAAAGTGCTGAGAGGGGTAAAAATTATGCCCAAAGCAAATCCACGAATATAAAGTCCCAGCATTATATAAGAACGTTCTGTAAGATACGAAAACGAAGAGTTAATATAAAAACTGAAAGCGAGCAAAATAACTCCGGCTATTATCATCCATTTAGGATTAATTTTATTTGCCAGGAATCCGGAAGTTGGTGACATAGCCCCCTGAATAATACCCACAGGAAGAAATACTGCTCCTGCCTGCAAGGCTGTATATCCTAATGAATTCTGAAGATAAAGAGGCAGCAGGAAAGTACTGCCAAACATCCCGATACTAAACATTAGCATAATAAGAGAACAAATCCCGAAATTCCGGTCTTTTAGCAGACGTAAATCCAACAGAGGTTCATCAACAGTTAATTCTGTAGTAATAAATATCACCATTGTAATTAAAGAAATAGCAAAACAGACCAAAATGTATGGAGCACTCCAGCCATCTGAGTTAGTTGCTGCATTTCCCTGAGAAAGAGCATAAAGAAGCAATGGAAGAAATATCACTGCAGAAAAGAATCCTACAATATCAAATTTACGTACCCGTTTATTTTTATATTCACTTTGTATAATCAACGTTGCCGCCATACCAATAATTCCAATAGGAACATTCACATCAAAGATCAATTGCCAGTTAAAGTTATCAACCAGATATCCTCCTATAAGTGGACCAAACGATACGGAAGCTGCTGCTGCAATAGCCCAGAAGCCCAAAGCTAATCCTCTTTGTTTAGGAGGAAACTCTCTCGAGATGATAGCCATACCTAAAGGTTGAATAGCACCGGCTCCGAAACCCTGGATAACCCGGGATAGAATCAACATATCTTCATTACCGGACATTCCGCAAAACAATGATCCTAAGGTAAACAGCAATAATCCGAGAAAGTACATTCGTTTGTAACCAAACTTATCGGCCATCCAGCCCGAAGTTGGCAACATCACTGCCATAGCAAGCATATAAGCTGTAGATACCCATTGAATTTTATCAATCCCCACTCCAAAAGAAGTCATGATTTTAGGCAATGCCACATTCACGATGGTTGAATCGAGCACAGCCATGAATGTTCCAATCATGATATTGCCCAGGAGCCACCACTTATACTCTTTGTGTTGAGGATGAAATGCCGAGTCCCGGTTTCTTACTTTTCTACGAAACCGGTGAGCAAGTGTAACATCTTTCATTACTAACCCTTGATAATTTTTACCACGACAGACATTCCTGCCAAAAGTTTGTATTTGCTTAAAGAGCCATTATCTTCTGTTCCGTCAATTGAAATTTTCAAAGGAACTCTCTGAGTAACTTTGGTAAAGTTTCCGGATGCATTATTGGGCGGGATAAGTGAAAACTGAGATGCTGTATTTGAACTTAGCTGAATGATTCTTCCGGAAAATTTAACTCCCGGATAAGCATCAATTTCTAATTTTGCCTTTTGATTCAGGTGCAAACCAGCCATTTTTGTTTCTTCCAGATAAACTGTAACCCACAATTTCTTTGCATTTGTAACAGTAAGAATATTCTGTCCCGCTTGAGAGACATCACCATCGAGCAGCCATTTTTTAGCTACTATTCCATCAATTGGTGCATACAAATGCGTGTTATTCAATTGAGTTGAGATAACACCAATCTGAGCTTTTGTTGTTTCTATCGCAGCCTTTGAAGAACCAATCTGCGCACGAGAAACAGACAGTTGTGTCTTTGCCGCATCAATTTGTGCTTTTGCTGTTTCCCAGGCTTTCTTTGAATGATCAAACTGTTCTTTTGTAATTACATCGCCTTTGTATTGTTCCTTGGCACGGGCATAATCTTCCTGAGCTTTTGACAGCGCAACCTGAAACACCTTAATATTCTCCTGATCATAGTTTAATTTTGCCTCAGACTGTAACTGCGCAGCTTCAGATTGAGCCAGATTGGCTATTGCCTGTATTTTCTGCGCATGGAGCTCTGTGCTGTCAAGCTCAGCAAGTAAGTCACCTTTTCTAACCGTATCACCTTCCTCAAAATAAATGTGATTAATACGTCCCAGAATTTTAGAACTAATCGCATAATTGTCTGAATCAATATGCGCATCATCTGTAGAAACATACTTGGTATATTCACTATACCAATACCAGCCACCTGCTAAAACAATTGCAGTCACTACAATCAATGGGATATACATTTTAATCCCCTTTTTCCTTTTTACTTTCTTCATACCTCTTAATAAAATGAATCTCTTAGTTATTAACGCTTTTAAGAGATTGATTTATAAATACAAAAACTAATTATACCTTTATATCCTTATTTTCTTAATGATTTCACAAACATTTCTACAAACAAATTAATCATCCTAAGCAATCTGTCGTATTCATGAGCTTCCAGATAGAAAATGTCTTTATTCCTGAGTGCTGACATGGATAGTCCTTTCATTGCATCAAGAAGTAATTCGGTGTATTCATCTACATTACAAACTTCAAACTGCCCGTTTGCTATACCTACATTCAGAATATTAGTTATCATATCCTCTTCCTGTGTTCTGAATTCTGCCCATAAACCGTGCATCAAAGAATGTAATTCGTGAGCATAATCGTGTCGCAGTCTGCTTAAGTTTAGTAATTTACCCCAATAAGATACTCTGATATTCACATACTCTCGGATCATTTCAGATGCATCAGTAAGTGTAGCCATTTTTTCACGAACCAGCTCAACAAAGAAATCATGTTCTTTCTTGGCCACAGCAATATACAAATGTTCTTTATCAGGAAAATAGTAATATAAAGATCCTTTGCACATATTGAGATCTGAAGCTATTTCATTCATTGTCGTTTTTTCAAAACCATACTGTCCAAATCGCTTTTGAGCAACTGTTACAATTAGTTCTGTCTTACTCTGACTCTCTCCCTTGTTTGTACTACCTGCCATTTTCTTCTTTCAATTATAACTTTTAGTCTATTTGACTTTTTTGTTCGATTGGTCAAAATTAGTTGTTTTTTAAATTCACTTGAATATTTTTCTTAAAAAAAACTTATAAAAACAATTATTAACAGACGAAAATAAGCCCTTAAATAAAGCTATATCATGGAGAAATAAGCTCTGTATCAAATTGTATATATAAAAAAGCTCCGGATTTTATTGTTAATCTGTTTAACAATAAAATCCGGAGTAAATATAAAAAACGAATGACGTCGAATAACGGTCAATTAAAAAACCAGATCACAATTTCGCTCAACATCATCAATTGTAGCACCTAGATTCTTATAAAATCGAATAGCCGGTTCATTCCAGCTGGACACCTGCCAACGCAATTTATGGCAATCTTCTTTCTTTGCAAAATCAATAACCGCATTAATCAAAGAGCGGCCAACTCCTTTTCCACGGTATTCCTCTTTCACATACAGATCATCCATATAGAGTGATTTGCCAAACCAAGTATAATATGCAAAGAAATAGACTACATATCCAGCTATTTCTTTTGAATCTGTTTCGGCTACAAAACAATTAATATATTCTTTCTCTTTCTGCATTTGCTCTAATGAGTTGGCTAACCTGTCAGAGCAATTTTCAAAGGCAGCAAAATCCCTGATCATTGAAAAGATTACAGGGTAGTCGTGTTCATTTGCTTTTCTAATTTTTATTTCCATTAACAACAAAAATCTTTTTTAATTAAACTATACACCTCAATATCTGTAAATTGATTATCAACCAACTAATATACTCATTAAACAAATAAGCTCTTTCTATTCAAATCTATTTCATCATCCTTTATCAATATCAGTAACTCCTCTAATGCAGCAAAAATAGCCACTCCCAACAAAGCGATAATATAACAATTATTCATTTTAAACATAAGGCACGGAACTGCAGCAAACACTAGTATCCCGGTTATTTTATTGGCAATAGTATGTAGAAACATAATCTTGCCAAACTTAATCTTTGAAACTATGACTGATAAAAGTTTTATTCCAATTACAATTATAAACAGAAGCAGATTATCACTTAATACCCATCGATATTTCATGTATATCACACTTAATATTGCTATATTAAAAACAATATCGGCTATAGAATCGAGCTTAGCCCCTGCTACTGTAGTCATATTAAATCTTCTTGCAATATAACCATCTGCAACATCTGATAGTCCTGCAATAAAAAAGATACTGAGGAAAAGCGGTATTGAGTCTATTACAGTTAACAAAACAACTGAAAGAATGATCCGCGAGATTGTTATCAGATTCGGAATATTCATAATATTTTTTTCATACAGATGCTATTCTGATTTCCAATATACTGGCCAAAGTTTTCAGTTATTATATATCCTTTTTTCTGATATAGATTTATTGCTTCATGCTGTTTCACACCTGTTTCAAGAATTGAATACAGAAAACCTTTTTCTTTTGCCCATATTTCAAGTTCCTCAAGTATGGCTGATGCAAATCCTTTGCCTCTATAATCTGATTGTACAAAAACTCTTTTCATTTCAACAGACTGATCATCTGATATTTTAAAACATCCACAGCCTACAGATTTTTCTTCATCATAAACAACAACGACAGTTTCCAGGAATTCTATCTGATTATATTGATTATATTCTTTTTGCAAAGCTCCGTATCGAGTATCAAGTTCGGTGTCCAGCAATTTAATCAGTTCTCTGAAATCTTTATTTTCGCTACTGCATCTTTGTATATTTCTGTTCTGCATACCAATATTAATTTGATCATTTTACAAAAATAATTATTAATATCTCAAGGCTTCAGTATTTTCTTCTTTTTTGTTCCTAAATATTGGTACTACATTCATATTTTGTTTAAAGAGAGGCTGACTCATAGCATTTATATACAAAGCCATAAAAAAGATAGGGCGTTAATACAGGAAAACAGAACCTATTAATAATAATACCGCATGACCTTTGGGATAGTCATACGGTACTATTATTAATAAATACACAAAGCTTCTAAGTAAATATTTAATAGACAGAGAATGAATCAACTTGCAGATTTTTCAACTTGATTAACAAGATAATTTTCCAGCCCCATTTGTTCTATCTGAGCAAGTTGCACTTCTGCCCAATCAGCATGATCTTCTTCCATTTTGAGTATTTTAGTAAGCAATTCAAGAGAGCCCTGGTCGTCAACCTCGCGGGATAGTTTTATTGCATTGTTGTAATCACGTATGGCATTAAGTTCGTACCCATAATCATTGCTGATCATTTCTGCAGGCGTTTTGCCAATCTTCATAGGATTAAGTTTGGATACCGTAGGAGCACCATCCAGAAAAATAATCCGCTCAATAAGCCATTCGGCATGACGCATTTCATCAATTGCCTGTTTTCTAATGGCTACATGCAGCTTGCCGTACCCCCAGCTTTCACAAAGTTCAGTGTGAACCATATACTGGTTTATGGCAGTAAGTTCATCAGCCAGAAGCGAATTCAGTGCTGTGATTAATTTTTCATTTCCTTTCATAATTGTAATTTCAAATTAATAATTAAAGTTTTATTTTGAAAGAACAGAATCAAACTACTTTGTTTGATGAGTATATAGTCTGTTTTGTTCAGAACCGCCTTATGGAATAATGAGAAAATCATAGTAAAAACAAAAATGAATAAACAATTGTTCTGATAGCTTTTATTTTGATCTGCTTAATTACTTAAACACAATATTACAAGAATTGATCAACAAGCAATCTTCCTGTTTTAAGAAACCGGATTTACTAAAACATCCAGCAATATTATTTCAAATTAGTTTCAAACAAAAAGATTTGCATTTTTGTTTAGAGATTATTTCCAATTCATTCGTAATTGATTAATTATAAATTAAATATGGAGCATCTCAATTATGGAGCTGTGGGCAATTGCCGGACAGCAGCATTAATTTCGAGTGAAGGAAGTATTGACTGGTTTTGCTTTCCCGACTTTGATTCTCCTTCTGTATTTGCCAAGATTCTGGACAATGCAAAAGGAGGATGTCTTAGTTTTATTGTAAGTGATCAATATGAGATCTCTCAGAAATATATTGAGCACACCAATATTTTATCGACAACTTTTGAATCAGACGAAGGGGGATTTGAAGTTCTTGATTTTATGCCCCGTTATAAAACCGGCGAATCCAACGGACACTACATGCCTCCGGAGATTTATCGGTTAATCCGGTATAAACATGGAAAGCCACATTTTAAAGTGAACTATAACCCTGTTCTTGATTATGCCCGGGGAGAAGTATTACACAAAGGTGGACCAGTATATGTAAAGTCGTACTCACAGCTGAACGAAAAAGATACTATCTACTTATATTCCAGCCTGGATTTTGACCGTATCATAAATCAGGAAATTTTTGAAATTCAGCAAGATCAGTATATCATGGTTTCATATAACCAGAAATTGATTAAGATTGATCTGGACCGGGTGGAAATGGAATATGAACGAACTAAAGTGTACTGGCTGAACTGGACTAATCGTTCAAAAAAGTACACTCAGTTCAACGAATATATAGAACGTAGCATACTGGTACTAAAACTAATGTCTTATCACCGCACGGGAGCTGTACTTGCTGCCTTGACAACCAGCATTCCAGAATCAGTGGGAGGAGTTCGGAATTGGGACTATCGTTTTTGCTGGCTCAGAGATGCTTCTATGTCTATTGAAACACTTATAAAAAACGGACATAAGGGAACAGCCCAACGTTTCATCACTTTTATCCTCAACATTATTAAAACAAAGTATGATACTTTCCAGGTAATGTATGGTATACGGGGAGAGCGTGTTTTAACTGAAGAAGAATTACCTCATCTGAGCGGATATAAAAATTCACGTCCTGTTAGAATTGGCAACGATGCTTACCATCAGAAACAAAATGATTCGTTTGGTTATCTGATGGATGTTATTTATCAGTATTACCGTTATTTTCCAGGATCGCTTGACGAAGTTGAAAGTATGTTTGTTGTAGTGAAGAATATTGCGAGAAGCGTGATTGAAGATTGGAGAAAGCCCGACAAAGGAATTTGGGAGATACGGGGAGAAGAGAAGCATTTTGTATTTTCAAAAGTAATGTGCTGGGTAGCTTTAGATAGAGCTGAGAAGATAGCAAAGCTTCTTAACGACGAAATATATGCCACGAGATGGAAATTAGAGGCAGATGCTATCAAGAACGATGTATTAACAAACGGATGGAAAGAAGATATTCAGAGTTTCTCTCAAACCTATTGCAACACAGATTTAGATGCTTCACTTTTATTAATGGAGACTTACGGGTTTATTAGTGCGGAAAACAATAAATACAAAAAAACAGTGGAAGCTATTTACCATACTTTACATTATAATGGTTTAATGTATCGATATAACAATAAAGACGACTTTGGCAAGCCAAGTTCGGCCTTTACCATCTGCACATTCTGGATGATCCAGGCTTTATATGTAACAGGAAAGGAAAGAGAGGCTTTGGATATGTTTAACGGGTTGATTCATTGTTCCAATCATCTGAGATTATTTAGTGAAGATCTCGATTTTGAGACCAAGAGTCAGTTAGGCAACTTCCCTCAGGCATATTCACACCTGGCATTGATAAATACGGCACTTCTTTTTACCAATGAGGTTAAACTGTCGAAATTTATAAAGCCATAGTATATTAACTGATCAGCCGTTTTAAAAAGGGAAGTGCTTCTGATTGTGAAAGCAGGCTAAAGCGGGCCACTTCAGAAATGTTTCCTATTTTTATAGTAAAAGCATTGCCGGGCAGTTCACGGAATGTATCTTCATCAGTGATATCATCGCCCATAGCCAGAATGAAGCCAAACTTATCATTCTGCAAGATTCTGCGTGCCTCCGAACCTTTTGTGTAAAGAGGTGACTTTATCTCCACAATCTTATCTCCACGCATAATCTGAAGATGCTGCCGGGCACAGGGAGCAATCAATGCATTAACCAATTGTTGTTCACGCAAGTCTCCCAACCATGCATCTACATTGCGATAATGCCAAACCAGTGCGGTTTCTTTTTCTTCCAGTTTTGAGTGAGGAGTTTTATCTATAAACGACTGAAGAATGGAACGTATCTCATCGTTCCACTGGTCGGCCTGAACATTCTCATGCCACACTCCTTCTTCTTTATAAAAAGCCCCATGTTCGGCAGCAAGGTCAATTGGTAAACTGCCAAACCACCTGTCCAATGTCTGGTGATCTCTTCCGCTACTGATTACCACCTTATTATTTTTATCCCCACAAAGTTGTTTCAGTATTTCCATTAATTCAGATGTAGGAAATGCATCTTCCGGATTACTTTTGAAAGCACAAAGCGTTCCATCATAGTCCAGTATCAATAACCTTTTCTTTGCCCTCCGATATTTCAACTGAATTTGCTTAAAAACAGAACCTTCTATTTTTTTTCTGCTTAGCGTTTCATTCAGCAATCTGATTTTTTTTATCTCCTGCACAAAGTCTGTAGCCCATTTATCTACCGTCTGCCTGAAAAGATCTTCCTGCATTAAGCGCAGTTTTCTTAATTGTTCATCAACTGGCATTTCAAGAGCCTGAAGAATTGATTGTTCTATCTCTCCTACATCATTAGGATTCACGATAATTGCTTCTCTCAATTCTATTGCAGCTCCAGCCATTTCGCTAAGAATCAAAACGCCAGGAGTATCTCTTTTGGCAGCCAGATACTCCTTTGCCACCAGATTCATTCCATCTCTGAGCGGAGTAACCAAAGCAATATCTGCAATATGATACATGGCTACCAACTCCTCAAAATCAAAACTATGATAGAAATAATAGACCGGAGTCCAGTTAATTGTAGAATACTTACCGTTAATTGCTCCTATCGATTCGTCTATTTTTGTTTTCAAGCCAGCATATCTATCAACCTTACCACGGGAAGGAACAATTATCATGGCCAATGATACCCTCTCTTTATATTCCGGGTGTCTTTCCAGAAAAAGAGCAAAACCTCTCAGACGATGAAGAATTCCTTTGCTGTAATCGAGTCTATCTACGGAAAGAATTAACTTATGACTTCCGTAGTTTTTCTTAAGTTCAACAGTCTTCTGTTGTACTATCGGATTGAGAATAGCATCATGGTACAAGGAATAATTAATACCCATGGGAAAGGCATCCACACAGACAATACGGTTATCTAGCATAACCTGATCTAATTTAAATCGTAAATCCAGAACTCGTTCGGCAGCACTTACAAAATGTCTCATATAATCGTGCGTATGAAAGCCTATCAGGTCGGATCCTAATAGTCCGTTCAGAAGATCAGCCCTTTCCGGAAGCACCCGAAACAATTCATAAGACGGGAAAGGTATATGATGAAAATAGCCGATACTTATATTTTTAGCAGAAGATCTAAGTAACTGAGGAAGAAGCATTAGGTGATAGTCCTGTACCCAAATAATGTCTCCCGGCTCCACTAACTGAACGGCAACCCGGCAAAAAAGCTCATTTACCTGTTTATAAGATTTCCAGTATTTATTTTCATATTCTATATAAGCAAAGAAATAGTGACAAAGAGGCCAGAGCGTGCTGTTACTATATCCCTCATAGAAATTTTGTATTTGTTCCTGAGACAAAAATACCGGGTGGAAATTATATGGCTGGAGATAACTGATTGTTTTTTTCTTTTCCTCTTCTGACTCTGTATGCACACCAGGCCACCCTATCCAATGCTTCTCAACCTCCATAGTCAGTGATCCAAGCCCGGTAGCCAGTCCACCTTCACTACGAGTAAATTCAAAATCATTAGAGTCCGTCTTATTGGCTTTCAAAGGAAGCCTGTTAGAAATAATAAAAAGCTTCATAAGCAATAGATATGTGGGTAATAAACTGTCTCTATCGGAAGAAACACACATATCTATTTTTTTGTTTATGGAATTAAGGAAATAAGACTCTTATATAAGATACAAGAATAATATGAAGCTTTTTTTAATAAACGGTGAATAAATCAGAAAGAAGTGTTTATCAGATTTTCATTCCGGTAAACATGCTGAAAAGAATGATACTTAACACCACAAAAGTGATTATAACATACATTCTGTCTCTTTCCAGTCCAAAAGAAAAGAGAGAGCAGAAAACACGCATTATCGGGGTCATAATAAGTACAACAACCCCCAGTTGCATAATAGAGCGGGCATCCAGAGAGAGTACTCCACTGATAATTCCCGAAAGATGGGTATAGATAGGTGCTTCATTGTGGAATCTGCCATAATCGGGCATTGTTTCCATGCCATGAACAAACAGATAGATCACCCCTCCTATTAAGGCAATTATGCTTGCTGTGACCACTCCTATACGAAGCAATGTTCCAATAATTCTCTGAAGGTCACGGTCTCCCAATATTTTGTTTGAAAAATCCTTTATCATCGTCTTAGAATTTATGATTAAAACCGTTATACATCATGTTAAGTGCAACGATGGTTATTGCTATACTAAATATAATCCTCAGAACTTTTACATTCATTCGCTGAAGAAGCTTTGCACCTGTAGTAGCACCAATTAACACTCCAATAATAACCGGGAAAGCAATTCCCGGATCAATATATCCTCTTTGCAAATAGACTACCGCACTGGCTGCAGCAGTTACCCCAATCATAAAATTACTGGTTGTGGTACTTACCTTAAAAGGCACACGCATAACCGAATCCATTGCCAATACTTTTAGAGCTCCGGAACCGATACCCAGCAAACCAGAAAGTACTCCGGCAAGCGACATAATAGAAAAACCACCCATTATGTTTGTCAGTTCGTATTCAACCTGTCCGTCTTTTGTAGGATAAGATCCATTCAATTTTAGCTTTTCTGCAGTCAGACTTCCTTTAACGACGGAGTGGTCATACTTCTTTCTCAATGTCATAGCAGCAGAAAAGATTAATACCAGACCAAAGATCACAGCTATTACGTTTGTAGGCATGTAAATTGCTATAGCCGCACCAATAACTGCACCCACAGTGGTTGCAATCTCAAGAAACATACCCAATCGCATATTCGTTATTCCTTCTTTTACGTAAGCACTAGCAGACCCTGAAGAGGTGGCAATGGAAGCAACAAGAGCAGCACCGATAGCATAACGGATATCTATATTAAAACATAATGTAAGTAATGGAATAACTACAACTCCCCCACCCAATCCGGTCAGCGAACCCGCTAATCCAGCAAGAAAGGCTCCCAACAGGAGAATCAATGTAAATGCAAGAATTGACATAAAACTTAAAATATTTGTATTATTAAAATACAAAGGTAGTTCTTTTCAGATTGCAGTTCGGCTAATATCCATTATAATTTCCTAATTTTGCAACTTAAACAAAATGAACATACTTAATGCAAGGAATTAAGAACCTCACAGAAGGCCGTATTTTTAAACAGCTTTTTAATCTGGCTACGCCAATTATGGCAACATCTTTCATACAAATGGCCTATAGTCTTATTAATATGGCCTGGGTAGGAAGAATTGGCAGTGAGGCTGTTGCTGCAATTGGTACTGTAGGTATACTCTCCTGGATGTCAGCCTCCATCTCTTTATTGAATAAGGTAGGTTCAGAAGTAAGTGTTGGCCAGGCTATCGGAGCCAAGGATGAGTCTGCTGCTAAAAAATTTGCTTCGCACAACATTACAATTGCCTTGTTAATTTCAGTTTGCTGGGGAGCTTTACTTTTTATATTTGCCCATCCTATTATTGGCATTTATGAATTAAACAGTAAGATTTCAGCCAATGCTGTAATATATTTACGAGTTATATCTGCAGCAATGCCTTTTATTTTTGTTTCAACAGCTTTTACAGGCATTTATAACGCGGCAGGAAGAAGCAAGATACCTTTTTACATAACAGGAAGCGGTTTGATAATTAATATGATTCTGGACCCCATCTTTATTTTTCTCTGTAAATGGGGAACAACAGGAGCTGCTTTGGCCACCTGGGTGTCACAGGTTATTGTTTTTGCACTATTCATTTACCAGCTAAAAGGTAAAAAAGACATATTAGGCGGATTTACTCTTTTTACGAAATTGCAGAGAAGCTATACAATGCGGATTTTTAAATTAGGACTTCCGGCCGCAACTCTCAATACTCTATTTGCATTCGTGAATATGTTCCTTTGCAGATTAGCTTCTGAACAGGGCGGACATATAGGATTAATGACACTGACTATGGGAGGACAGATTGAGGCTATCACATGGAATACTTCGCAGGGATTTTCGAGCGCACTCGGAGCATTCATCTCACAAAATTATGCTGCCGGAAGAAATGACAGAGTACTAAGGGCTTATAAAGCAACTTTATGGATGACTTCCATCTTTGGTTCTTTCTGCACACTATTGTTTGTATTCTTCGGACAAGAAATATTCTCCGTATTTGTACCTGAACTACCAGCTATATTAGCCGGAGGAATTTATTTACGTATTTCAGGATATTCTCAACTATTTATGATGCTCGAAATTACAACACAAGGATTATTCTATGGAACCGGACGAACTTTGCCACCGGCAATTATAAGTGTTAGCTGTAATTACTTACGCATTCCAATTGCTATCATATTTACAGGAATGGGTATGGGGGTTGTTGGCATTTGGTGGGCAATCAGCAGTACAAGCATTGCCAAAGGTATCTTTGCATCAATGTGGTTTGCCATAATTAAGAAAAGAATACTAAAAGACAACCCTTCAATGGCTTAGAAATTAAGCTACAAGATGTAGAACATAAAATTTTCATTCGCTCAATAAACAAAAAAGCACAGAACCCGTTTCTTATAAACAAGAGATTATTCTTTCCCGAATATTTTAAAAAAAAGGAATTAGTCTTTAAGGAATATTTCTTACCTTTGCATAAAGTTTATTATAACTAAACAGATCAATTTAAAACTATTAATTTATCAATTATGAAAAAAGTTAAATTCTTGTCAGTTTTATTAAGCTTCTCTCTAGTATTTGGGGGATGTGGAATGTCAAATACCGCCAAAGGTGGCCTTATAGGTGCAGGTTCAGGTGCAGCTTTAGGTGCCATTGTAGGTCAGATTGCAGGAAAAGGTAAAGGCGCTGCTATTGGTGCTGCTATTGGTACTGCTGTTGGAGCAGGTGCCGGAGTTATTATTGGTAGAAAGATGGACAAGGCTGCTGAAAAAGCAAAAGCTATTGAAGATGCAAAAGTTCAGCAGATTACTGATGCAAATGGTCTTGCCGCAGTTAAAGTTACTTTTGACGGAGGAATATTATTTGCAACTAATTCAAGCAAATTAAATTCTACTTCTAAAACTTCATTAACAAAATTAGCTAAAGTTCTTTCTGAAGATCCAACTATGGATATTGCTGTATATGGACACACGGATAATACAGGAGCACTGGCTTTCAACCAAAAGCTTTCAGGTGACCGTGCTAATTCAGTTGCTACTTTCTTAAGAAGCAATGGAGTTGCTTCAAATCAATTTAAGTATGTTGCTGGTAAGGATTATCAGGAACCTATTGCCAGCAATGAAACAGCAGAAGGCAGAGCTCAAAATCGTCGCGTTGAAGTGTATATGTATGCCAGCGAACAAATGATTAAAGACGCAAGTAAATAATTTATTTCAAAATTATTAGTAAATCGTGTAAGCCTGTTTTATAGCTTACACGATTTCTTTTTATAAATCCCCTCTCAAATATCTGACCTATGGTAAGAAAGAAAATATTTCACATTCTAAGAAATCTTATTATCGTATTCTTTGGATCATCTATATTAATGACATTAATTTACCGCTTTGTACCTGTATACATAACGCCTTTAATGGTAATCCGATGCGGGCAACAAATTATGAACGGTGAAGATCTGACTTTAAAACACACATGGGTTCCTTTTGAAAAAATATCAAAACATCTCCCAATGGCAGTTATCGCTTCAGAAGACAACAAATTTGCCACACATAACGGGTTCGACTTTCAAGCAATTCAACAGGCTGTAGAAGACAAAGAGGAAGGCAAGAGACAAAGAGGGGCTAGTACAATCAGTCAGCAAACAGCAAAAAATGTATTCTTATGGCCGGAATCATCGTGGGTAAGAAAAGGTTTTGAAGTTTATTTCACTGTTTTGATCGAAGCAGTCTGGTCAAAACAACGCATCATGGAAGTATACCTGAACTCTATTGAGATGGGAAAAGGGATTTATGGTGCTGAAGCAACAGCAAGAAATAAGTTTCATACAACGGCAAAGGAACTCAGCAGAAGTCAATGTGCTTTAATTGCTGCCACTTTACCCAATCCAATTCGGTTTGATTCAGCAAATCCTTCAAGGTATATTCTTAGGCGCCAAGGGCGTATTCTTAGATTAATGCAATTAATGCCCAAATTTCCTCCTGCAAAAAGAGGAAAGTAGGTTTTATATAACTAACAACTATGAGAAAACAACTGATTTCATATCTATTGTTTATTATTGCTCTGTCATCTCAGGCTCAAAGGAATGAAATTCTATCACCTCATATCCAAAGCTTGCAAATAAAGGTGAACAATAACTGGCTGGCACCTCCTATTATTAATTTAGATTCTGATGATGTACTGGAGATCTCATTCGATGAACTTTCACATGAATATCACCGTTTTCAATATGTTGTTTCACATTGTAATGCCGACTGGACTCCTTCCGGATTAAGCGAAATTGACTACCTGGAAGGTTTTAACAACAATCCTGTTGAAGAGTATCAGAATTCACTCAATACAACGATGCTATACACGCATTACCAAGTATCTCTGCCAAACGAGCAAATGAAATTAAAAGTTTCCGGGAACTATATCTTAACAATCTATGATGATTCAAAACCTGTATGCAAGGCTTGCTTTTCTGTCATAGAAAAGAAAGTCGCTATCTCAGCAAAAGTAAGTAGCAACACAGATATAGACACTAATAAATCCCATCAACAGGTCTCATTTGGAATAAATTATTCCGGATATACTATTCGTGATCCTCAAAGTGAGATTAAAATCAAAGTTATGCAAAACTTGCGCCAGGATAATTGTGCAACAAATGTTCTGCCATCGTATGTTAGCCCTAATGAACTTAAATACGAATATAACAAAGATCTGATCTTTGATGCGGGAAATGAATACAGACGCTTTGAAATGGTTAGTGTCAGATATGCAGCTAGGGGAATACAGGGTATCCGTTATTTTGACCCATATTACCACGCAACATTATTCCCGGATGAAGTAAGAATAAAAAACTACAGTTATGATCAGGATCAGAATGGACGTTATCTCGTGCGATATGATTTAGCGACCAATAATGATATTGAAGCTGATTATCTATTTGTACATTTCTCACTACCATGGAAAGAAGCATTACCTGATGGTGATTTTTATTTGCAAGGAGAGTTTACTCACGATAATTTCAATGAAAACTATCGGCTTAAATACAACCCGGATACCCAATCTTTTGAGACCTCACAACTATTGAAACAGGGTGCCTACAATTATCAGTACTTATTTGTACCTGCCGGTAGTAATAAAGCAACAGGAGCACTAACTGAGGGAAATTACTATGAAACTGAAAATGAATATCTGATATTAGTATATCATCGTCCATTTGGAGAACGGTATGATCACCTGATTGGGATGCAACAGGTTTATTATAAATAATAAAAGTTTGCAGATGTCATCTTCTCGTTAAGAATTCAACAGATAATAAAATCAATCAGACTGTTATAATCAGAAATGATATTAAAAAAAAAAGAGACAATAGCATTTTCATCAAACACTACTGCCTCATTCTCTTTTTATATAAAAATGTTATGCTACATATTCTACCCGCTCAATGTAAGCCAGGATATCGCCCTTACTAACATGAGCACCTTGTTTCACACAAACTTCAATAATACGACCAGAGAAATTTGCCGGTATCTTATCAAACGTACCCCATAAAGTTCCAATATAGCAGAACGTTTCTTCAGGAGTAAATTTCTGACCAATTGCCGGAGGTGTGGATCCAGACTCAAAGCTAGCATCCCAAAAGAGCTGTCCCTTTTCAAGAGCAGTGATAGGTTCTGCTTTGGCACGTTTCATTTTCTTGATATCCTCTTCTGTAAATCCTTTTTTCTGCATTTCTTCGTCTTTTGCTCTCTGCAATTCATCCTGGAAACGTTTTTTGGCAATGCCAGAACGATAATCCCGATATTGGCGATCATGCATAGCCAACTCGAACAATTCTTCATTATCCGGGCCGTATTCCCATCCATTCTCATCCATTTCTTTACGGAACTGCTCCAAGGCATCCGGGAAATTATCTTGTGGGTTTTCAGTTGAGAATTCATATCCTTTTGCTTTAGCCAGTTCTATGATCTCAGGAGCCAGCTCTCCAGGCAAATTTCCACTCTTACCTAAAATCATATCCCAGGTATGAGAATCAATCATTGTCCAGCGTTCTTCTCCTTTAACTAATTGCATTACGTTCATCAAGGCTACATTCTTTACATACTGACTAAACGGAGTAACTAATGGAGGGTAACCCAGCTTAGGCCATACATAAGCCACTTCATCAAAAAGCATCACCACTAAGTCGTCAAGACTGAGCTCTTGTTGATTCTTGCTCTTTAAAAACATGTTTATTCCTGATTGAACTCCTTTTAAATCGGCCATCATTGATCCCATCATTCCTCCAGGAAGTCCACAACCAAGCAACAATGAAGAAGTGTGTTTATTGGTCTGATCAATAAAGTAACCTAGAAAATCATCTATAAACTCCTGTGTCAAACTACGGGCTTTCATGTAAGCCTTCATATTAATTTCAGGAACCTGAAAGCCTGCATCTTTCAACATTGCCTGAACAGAAATTACGTCCGGATGAACTTTTCCCCAGGATAATGGTTCCATAGCAACATCAATAATATCGGCACCATTTTCACACACTTCAAGGATGGACGCCATGGAAAGTCCGGGACCTGAATGTCCGTGATACTGAATAATCACATCCGGATGTTTCTCTTTTATCGCTTTGGTTAACTTACCAAGCATTACCGGACGACCGACTCCAGCCATATCTTTTAAACAAATCTCCGGTGCACCAGCTGCTATCAATTGATCTGCAATATTAGTATAATATTCGACTGTATGAACTGGAGAGAATGTAATGCAAAGAGTAGCTTGAGGGATCATCCCTGCTTCCAAAGCGTAAGTGATTGATGGAATAATATTTCTAACATCGTTCAAACCACAAAAGATACGTGTAATATCAACACCTTGAGCTTTCTTTACTTTATACATCAGTTTACGTACATCTGCAGGAACCGGGAACATTCGTAGTCCATTTAAACCACGGTCAAGCATATGAGTTTGAATACCGACCTCGTTAAAAGGTTTTGTAAAAGTTCTAACTGCATTATTAGGATTTTCACCATATAATAAGTTTACTTGTTCAAATGCTCCACCATTAGTTTCTACACGAGCAAAACATCCCATTTCAATAATCACCGGAGCGATTCTTGCCAACTGATCAGCCCTGGGTTGATACTTTCCGGAAGATTGCCACATATCCCGGTAAAGAAGGCTAAATTTAATTTCTTTTTTCATTGTGAAGTGCTATATAAGATTACAAAGTTTATTAAAAAATGCTATTGCAAAGATAATAAATGAATTGACATAATGTCAAAAAAATAAATAAATTCATCCTGCTATAAAACATGTTTAATATCATATTTAAATCATAAAATAACAAAAAGAAAGGAAACAATTCAGAATATCATCGAATTGTTCCCCATACACAACAGAAATAGTGCTTTATTTTTAAATACTAAACAAAATCTTTCAATTGTTGCTGTAATCTTTGTCTGGTAAAAAAGATTCTACTCTTAACTGTACCAAGTGGCAAATCCAGTTTTTCAGCAATTTCACGATACTTAAATCCTGAAACATGCATTGAGAAAGGCACTTTATATTCATTTGGCAATGAATTAACTACCCTATGAATTTCTTTAATATCGTAAGCCCCTTCAGTGCTATCGAAACCTGAATCCTGAGAAAGATTGAGATGATACATATTCTCTGTTTGATCAACAAATGTCTGATCCCTCATTAACTTACGATAGTTATTAATAAAGATATTACGCATAATGGTATACATCCAACCTTTGAAGTTTGTATCGGGGGTATATTTATCTTCGTTATCCAATGCTTTCAATGATGTTTCCTGAAGCAAATCATTTGCTTCTTCACGGTTAGCAGTTAATTTATAAGCAAAGCGAAGTAGTTCGTCCTGTACTCCTAGTAGGTCACTCTTAAAATTTAGACTTTTCATAGACTGCTTGTTTTTGTGTTAATACTATCAAGGTTTATCTCGTTAATGCAATGATACACAAATTAACTTCAATCCATAGCCTAAAATCTGTCAGCAATTAGGGGGTATATTATTAATAACTGTTTTTACATCATAAAATAATAGTTTTTAGGTTATTCTCCTTTCAGCCTGGGTAAACAAATATTATATTTAACGGCCAGAATTCTTACGAGAAAAACACTGAATCCACTAACACATTGCACAATCATGGCATCAAGATTCATCAAAGTACAACACCAGTAAACTATTCCTCCAACAACACAGGCCATAGCATAAATTTCTTTTCTAAAAATAAGAGGGATTTCATTTATACAAATATCCCGGATAACGCCTCCTGCAGCACCTGTGATGGCACCCATAATAATGGCAACCCAGAACGGATATCCCAAAACGATCGTTTTTTGGACTCCGACAACAGTAAAAAGAGCAAGACCTATTGAGTCAAATATAAAAAAGGTGTTATGTAAATGGACTAATTCTTTGCCAAATGTGATAACCCACACCAAAGCTAAGGCCGAACAAATTAAATAAATGGGATTTGTCATCCAAAAAGGAGTAACATCGAGAAGAAGATCACGAATTGTTCCACCACCAATAGCAGTGGCAACACCGACAACATATGCTCCGAACCAATCAAACTGTTTAGCAGAAGCTAAACGAATGCCACTAATAGCAAAAGCAAAGGTTCCAAAGAATTCTATAATCTGAACAAAAGTAGGCATAGTTCTAACTTTTTTCACAAAGTAACAAATAAACTACCAAATAATAAAAAAGTAAAGAGGTTTATAAGTGGTTTTCTGAAAGAAAGTGTAATTTTGCTGCTAAAATAATAATCTATATTATAGACATGAAAATAACTATTGTTGCAGGGGCTCGTCCCAATTTTATGAAGATTGCTCCTATTACACGGGCTATAGACAAAGCCAGAGAACAAGGTAAAGAAATCTCATACAGATTAATATATACAGGATTATCTAGTGACAGTAGTCTGGATCCTTCTCTTTTTGTTGATTTGAACATGAAAAAGCCAGTTGCCTATTTAGAAGTTGGATTCGAAAACCTAACTGAACGAACAGGTGGCATTATGCTTGCATTTGAAAAAGAATTGAAGGAAAATCCAACCAACGTGGTGTTAGTCGTTGATGATCTGACTTCTACAATGGCTTGTGCCATTGTAGCCAAAAAGCAGAATATTAAAGTGGCTCACCTCGTTGCAGGAACACGTTCTTTCGATATGAGTATGCCTAAAGAAGTAAACCGTATGATTACAGACGGGCTTTCAGATTTCTTGTTTACTGCCGGAATGGGAGCCAACCGTAATTTAAATCAAACAGGTACCGGCAATGAACAAGTCTTTTTGGTAGGAAATATACTAATGGATTCTTTGAGATATAACCGCAATAGATTTATTAAGCCTGCATCATTTGATATATTAGGACTGAAAGAAAAAGAATATTTTCTTCTGACTATTAATCGTCACGCATTAATAGAAAACAAGGAAAATTTCAAAGAGCTAGTTGAACGTCTGATTTTGGAATCTCACGGCACTACTATTGTTGCCCCCCTTCACACCTATGTGCGTGATGCAATAAACGAACTGAATATTAAAGCACCGAATTTACATATTCTTCCTCCACAAAGTTATCTTTCGTTTGGATATCTCACCAATAAAGCGAAAGCAATAATAACAGATTCTGGGAATGTAGCTGAAGAAGCAACTTTCCTAGGTATTCCATGTATTACATTAAACACATATGTGGAACATCCTGAAACGTGTTCAATAGGTACCAATGAATTGGTAGGTGAAGATGCTGATAAACTAGGAAATGCGGTATTGAAAATTATGAAAGGTGAATGGAAACAAGGAAGTCTTCCTGAAAGATGGGATGGAAGAACTGCCGACAGAATTATTCAGACTCTTCTTCAACAAGCATAAACTGATGAACGACTATATATATAACCTGAATTGATTAGAGCTTACTTGTTTATCATAAAATAATACGATCAAGGAAATAGCATAATTTAAGCAATCGGCTATTTTTAGCAAACCTTTCTATCTGCTGTTCTATACCGATAGTTTAGATATTCTGAATAATCAATAAGGAACTTCAGATAAAGTTAAAAATAAAAGTGCGCGGGGAATTATGCTATTTTTTTGTATTAGAAATTTATCCAGAAACACAATATTATAACAAAAGCACGCTGGTTCAAACTAAACCAGCATGCTTCTTACATATTTAAGCTTTTCAGAATAATATTCCGGGATTACATTCTATCGTTTATTCCTCTTCGCATTTGCCCAAAACAGGGCGCAAGACTTCTGGCAGAACAAGCCCGTTGCACTTTATCTGCGATAGTTTCTTTTTACCCTCCTTGTTTAGACAAAAATACATTTGCCTTTTGTCGTTTTCTCCAAGACTGCGTTCTATTAACAACTTTTGTTCAATAGATCGAATAACCTTTGAACAATGAGAATTGGTCATTCCTGTTTTTTCAGCAATCTCAGTTGCCGATAATCGGCCATCAGACAGGCAGCAAAGAGCCATGGCCTCGTTTAGCCCAATGCCATATTTCTCATTCAACTGCATTTCAAGATCGTTCATGGCCACATTTATGTCCCGTAACTGACAAATCAATTTTATCATATATTCTTAGATTGATTAAATAAATAAATTTATATTGGACTTATCCGCGCGCTCCATATAAGTAGCCACACCTCCAATAGTTACTTCATCGAGCAGTTCTTCAGCTTTTACCCCCATTACATCCATAGACATCTGACAAGCAATAAATTCCACGCCATTATCCAAAGCCTGCTGGCGTAATGACTCAAGTGAATCAATTCCTTTCTTGTTCATTATAAATCTCATCATTTTACTGCCAATACCCATCATATGCATTTTAGAAAGTTTCAGCGCCATTGTGTCTGAAGGAAGCATCATTGAGAACATTCTTCCAAAGATATCTTTCTGCACTTTTGGTTTATTTGTTCTCTTAATTGCATTCAATCCCCAAAACGTAAAGAAGATGCTCACCTTCTCTCCAGTGGAAACTGCTCCGTTTGCGAGTACAAAAGTAGCTAAAGCTTTGTCCAAATCATCACTGAACAGGATAAAAGTTTTCCCTTTACCACTACATTCTACCGGAGTTTCACTAAACGAAGAGGCCGCTTTCTTTTTCTCTGTCTTTTCAATGATGGATATAAACTTACCGGAATCGGCTGATTGTGAGACCATTTTATGTCCTGTCATGTTACACCAAGCCTGAGCATCGCGCTTAAATCCCGGATCTGTTGCCACAATTTCCAGACGATCACCCACGTTAACTTCTTCAATACTCTTTTTTAATTTCATAATAGGGCCCGGGCACTGTAAACCACAAGCATCTATCTTTATTGTTTCCATTACTGATTCTTTACTATTATTATCTATAGCCAGTCCCGATGAACAAGCATTCATATCTTTATCATCCAAAACTACTGGAGTGGTAGCCGAACGATAAAGCTTATACCCTCCCGATAAATTAAACACGTTAGTAAATCCATTCTGCATCAGGACTCTTGCTGCAAGGTATCCTCTAAGTCCTACCGCACAATAGATATAAATGTTTTTATCTTTTGGAATTTCATCCAGATGATTCCTTATACCATCCACGGGGATATTAATTGCACCCGGAATTGCACCTAAAGAAAATTCAATTGGCGTGCGAACGTCCAGAATAACTCCATCATTTACCTGTTGTATTTCTCTCCATGTTATTATATTCACTCTTTTAAGAAGAATGTTTTCTGCCACATAACCCACAATAGCTACAGGATCTTTTGCTGATGAATAAGGAGGAGCATAAGCATGCTCTAGTTGCATCAGGTCATAAACCGTACCTTGTTGCTTAATAAGTAAGGCTATCTGATCAATCCGTTTATCTACTCCATCGCATCCCACAATCTGAGCGCCGTAAAGTCTTCCATCCACCGGACTAAACGTAATTTTAATGCTCATTTGCAAAGAGTTTGGATAATATCCTGCATGAGAACCGGAACTAGTAACCGAAGAAAGGTAAGGTATCTCATTCTTTTTAAGTTGCTTGGCAGCTAATCCCGTTGAAGCAACAGTCATATCAAAAACCTTTGCAATAGCTGTTCCGATAGAGCCTTCGTATTTCACCTTATTTCCAAGCAACATATTATCAGCACAAATACGACCTTGCCTGTTGGCCGGACCAGCCAAATAGTTCAGCCAGGGTTTTCCGGTTATTGGATGTTTAAATTCAATGGCATCCCCCACTGCATAAATATTTTCATCGGAAGTCTGCAGATAATCATTAACCGCAATTCCTCCGGTCTCTCCTATTGCCAGTCCGGCTTGCTTTGCCAATGTTGTCTCGGGACGCACCCCAATGGAAAGAATCACAATATCGGCCATTATACATTTACCGTTTTTAAAGACAACTTCAATGGAGTTTCCTTTCTTTGTAAATGCACTGACGGCATGTTCCAGATAAAGATTTACTCCTTTGTCCTGTAAATGCTGATGAACAAGCGAAGCCATAGAATAATCTATTGGGGGCATTACCTGGTTTAGCATCTCAACAACGGATACTTTTGCTCCGGCATGCTGAAGATTTTCAGCCATTTCCAAACCTATAAAACCGGCACCTACTACTACAGCTCTTTTTACCTGATGGGTATTCATATAGTTTTTAATGGCATCAGTATCATTTACATTACGTAAAGTAAAGATTCCATCAGTATCTATTCCAGGAAAAGGAGGACGAACCGGGTATGCTCCGGGAGAGAGTAAAAGCTTATCATATTTTTCTGCATACTCCTCTCCGTTACGCTGACGAACAAGAACTTCTTTTTTATTCCTGTCAATACTCACAACTTCTGAGCGAACTCTGACATCAATATTGAAACGTAAACCAAACGATTCGGGCGTTTGCACAAACAGTTTATTCCTATCCTCTATCACATTACCTATATAATAAGGTAGTCCGCAATTAGCATAAGAGATATAATCTCCCTTTTCGAACAAGATCACTTCGACCTCTTCATTCATTCGTCTGATTCGGGCAGCTGTAGTTGCACCACCTGCTACACCTCCAATAATAATGTACTTTTCTCTACTCATTTTCTATTCTGTTTTATAACCTATTTCTTTATCAAAATTCCATCATTAATATTTTCCATTGGAATTATTATGCAAATATACTGCTATTTTCCCACAAAACAAGTTTCCAAAAGAAAATAATTAAAAGAAAGAAAGGTTGTTACTAAAAATTAAGTAACAACCTTTACAGAATCTTCTTACGAATGAATAATCTTCTAATTATTTCGCCACGTTATTAATTGGTTTACCCCCAGCAAAAGCTTTAATATTCTCAACCAGGATGCTCATTAGTCTCATACGGGAAGCTTTGGTTGCCCACGCAATATGAGGAGTAATATAACAATTTTTAGCCGTAAGCAACGGATTATCTGCTAAAGGTGGCTCAGATGTAAGTACATCTAATCCGGCAGCGTAGATAACACCATTATTCAAAGCGTTGGCCAAATCTTGCTCATTAACAAGTGAGCCACGACCCGTATTAATAAGTATAGCGGTTGGCTTCATGGTTGCCAGACGTTTTGCATCGACAATTTCCCGAGTTTCTTCTGTAAGTGGACAGTGAAGACTCACAATATCACACTCTGTAAAGATCTCCTCTTTGGTCATCATTTTGATTTCGGGAGGTAATTGAAGCTGTGACTTTGAAGTGTATGCACAAACATTCATGCCAAATCCAAAAGCAATGCGTGCCGTAGCCATTCCGGTATGCCCCAGCCCCACTATTCCAAGTTTAAGTCCGCTCAGTTCCGTTAACGGCATATCCCAGAAACAGAAATCAGCATTGTTTGTCCAACGTCCCTTTTTTACTTCGTCTGAATGGTGAGCTACTTGCTGAGTTATATTCAAAATATGTGCAAAAGCCATCTGTGCTACTGATACCGTGCTATAAGCAGGAGTATTGGTTACAACAATTCCACGTTCTTTTGCAGCAGCAATATCTACTACATTATAACCTGTTGCCATTACGCCAATATATTTCAAATCTGATAGAGCAGCAATTGCCTCCGCACTAATTTCCGTTTTATTGGTTAATACAACTTCTGCACCTTGTGCACGAGCAATTACATCGGCAGTGGAAGTACGATCATAAACAGTACATTCACCCAATGCTTTGAGCTCATCCCAGGATAAATCACCAGGATTAGCTCCATAGCCGTCTAATACTACAATTTTCATATTCTTTTTAAATTTATAAGTTCAGTCAATATATCTATCTTCCCAAAGTTGTTTCATGCGTTCTTTCAACTTAACCTCAGCAGGGTTATCCTGCGGATGCCAGATGGATTTAGCTTTTAATTCGTCGGGAAGAAATTGTTGTTTNACAAAATNNNCTTNNTAATTNTGNGCATATTTATAGTCATTGCCATAGCCCAACTGTTTCATCAATTTTGTAGGAGCATTGCGCAAGTGCAAAGGTACAGGAAGATTCCCGGTTTCTCGCACCAATTCCAAAGCATCATTTATGGCATTGTAAGCAGAATTACTTTTAGGACTGGTGGCCAGATAAATAGTTGTTTCTGCCAAAGGGATTCGTCCTTCGGGCCATCCTATTTTCATTAATGTTTCAAAGCAAGCATTGGCAAGTAGCAAAGCATTTGGATTTGCCAGGCCAATATCTTCTGAAGCAGAGATTACTAGTCTGCGGGCAATAAAAGCAGGATCTTCACCGCCTTCCACCATGCGAGCCAGCCAATAAATAGCACCATCCGGATCACTACCGCGAATACTTTTAATAAAGGCCGAGATAATGTCGTAATGCATTTCCCCGTCTTTATCGTAAGCCAAGGGGTTCTGTTGAAGTCTTTCCGTTACCTTATCGTCAGTAATCAAAATCGGATCTTCACTATCAGACTCAACTACCAGTTCAAGGATATTGAGAAGTTTACGCGCATCTCCGCCTGAATAACGAAGCATAGCGTCTGTCTCCTTAAGCTCTATATTTTTACCTTTAAGAATAGAGTCCTGTGTCAAGGCACGCTGCAAAAGTTCCAGTAAATCATCTTTCTCGAGTGATTTAAGTACATAAAGCTGGCAGCGGGAAAGCAGCGGGCGAATCACTTCAAACGAAGGATTCTCAGTTGTAGCGCCAATAAGTGTTACCGTACCATGCTCCACAGCTCCCAGCAAGGAATCTTGCTGCGATTTACTAAACCGATGAATTTCATCTATAAACAGAATGGGGCTGGCTTGTGAAAAGAAACGAGCACTTTTTGCTTTATCGATCACATCGCGAACGTCTTTAACGCCCGAGCTAACTGCGCTCAATGTATAAAAGGGGGTTTCAAGTTTGTTGGCAATTATCTGAGCAAGGGTAGTCTTACCCACTCCGGGGGGTCCCCAAAGAATGAATGACGAAATGCGTCCTGCATCTATCATCTTACGCAAGATTGCCCCTTCTCCCACTAAATGTTTCTGACCAATATAGTCATCAAGCGACTTTGGCCGAAGTCTTTCTGCTAATGGTTGTGCCATTTCGTTCTGATTAAAATGAGAACAAAATTACATATTATTATTTAAAAAGGGAATTCTTTAGAGAAGATTTTAAAACCATTGATGGAAAGATAAAAAACTCTTGTACAAAAGAAAGCTTTCTTTTGTACAAGAGAATTAATTGTTCTGTACAGAAGAATACAATCTTTTGTACAGAACAATAAGAATCTATAAAGATAAGATTAAAATATAACCTTAGAAGTTGAGCAACATTGCAACGCGAATACCATCTTTATTAATACCCGGGTGATCCAGATAGTTCAAACGACGGGTATATTCTACATGAAGTATTTTAAATATATTATAAATACCTACACTAAATTCCATATAAGGATCTTTCCCCATAGGAAAGCTTGTTGTTTGCCCGTTGCGGGTTGGGAAAAGGAACAAGCCATCACTCTTATCAGGGTTATTCTTATCGCTCAGGCTCCCATAAAGAGCTTTAAACTTAAATATTTCTCTTAACTTTAGTCGTTTGATTAATGGTATACGGTTAAAAATCTTTCCATTCATATCATAAGTCAGGTCGAGAGAGGCAAACTTGTCGTTCAGGAACTCCATATTATTGATCAAGTTAAATGTCTCCCGCTGTGTAATATAAGAAAGATTAGCCGCAGGCATAATTAATAAAGGAAAAGGCACTTTATCCCACTGCTTGCCAGCTTTAACAAAAGCATCCAGTCTCCCCCAGGAGGATAGCCAGAATCTCTTATAGACACCAGCTTCGGTCAGATTAAAATTATAGTCTCCACCCATTACATCTTTTATTCCCATTGTATGTGAAAGAGTAAAGATAGGAGCATCAAAATTGATAGGTAATCTTCGTTGTTTAGTATTTATAAATGTTTCTCCCGGTGCAAATCGAAGTTGCAAGGAGGCTTCTGTTGTCGTTATATCGTGAACAACGTTAGGAATTTGTGCTCCATCATTCTTAATATAGAAAAGATTTCCAGTAGGTTCATCATTGCGGTTATTTACTGTCATTGCCACAGAGAATCCAGACATTGTTTCGCGTTCGTACTTAAAAGAGACATCACGAATATATGACATTTGATCCACGGTTGTGGTTTTCAACCCCACAAACATATTATCTTTATCTGTCTTGAGGAACTTATCCATAGGCGACATTACATCATACATATAAGATGCTGAGATAGAATGTTTCGGAAATTCTCTTGCAAGAAATTCTTTTTTATCAAATGTATATTCTACTGTTCCTTTATATTTTGATTTGTTATCTTTAAATCCGTATGCATAATATCCGCTAAAGAATAGTTGAGGAAAGAGCTTGGCTGTTGTTTGTCCACTAAGTCTAAGACGAAGCCCTTCAATAGAATTACTGCCAATAATAGTATTCATAGGTCCAAAGTCGAACTTGCTTGGATGATCTTTACTTCCGGTTTCAACATAATTTTCAATCAATGCTCTCAAACCAATAATAGCATATTTAAATCCGGGCATTTCTTCGAGATGCTTAATAAACATATCCATTCCGTTTTCTTTATCCGTAAGTGGAACCGGCCTCACATCTTTCCAGAATTCATCCCCCTTCATCATTGCATCTACATCTTTCACGGTACTCCCCTTCAGTTTAAACACCTTTGGCGAGACTTCATTGAAAGCATAGTTGCTGTATCTCGTAGTTCGTCTCACTTGCAGCTGCCCTTTAACCACAGTAAGTTCCGCAATCATATCATCATCTTTCAGTACCCATTCACCGTTAGGTAGTTGTTCATAAGACTGAATGATATCAAGGTTATCAACAAAATTCACTCCGGTTTTCTTCGGAAGATTCATTGTACATTTCTTCACTGCGTAAGTAGAGTCTTTTATAATATATAAATGACCAGTAAAGCCAAAATCCTGTGAATTATTGGGAACAAATGTAAGATGGATACAAGAGTCTTTATCAACTCTAACTGTATCCATAATATAATATTTATAGAAAGAGATAGCCGACTTTGAAGATATAGGACTGATAAAACGACTCGATAACAAGCGAATGTCATCATCATATATATTCACATCTGCGAAAATATCTTTAAGTATTGCTCCCATCGCATCTCCCGTTGAGAAGAGTTCATTTATACCCGATGAATTCACCCCTTTAATAAGAGTTTTTTCATCCTTTGGGTTTTTGCGGAATACTTTTTGAGATGCTGTTTCTTCAACAGAAAAAGGAAGAATAAGTTTATTTGTCTCTATACACGGCTCTACCTGATTAACCAAAAAAGGCATCTTCTTATAAATTCCCTTATCAAAGTTATCCGGATCCACATTATTGAGCGAAGTTGTCATCTTTTGATATTTATCATACTGATAAAAATCATTCTCTTCCAATCTCTGGTTTGACTTATTAGCAATTACCTTACGCATAAGTTCCACTGCCGGATTATTTTTACGGGAATATTTTTCCTTTTTAGGTTTTACTACAATTTCTTTCAATTGCACATCACTGGGCTGTAATTTTACATTAAGCTTTTGGGTTACTCCTGGAACAAACTTAACAATTTTCTTTCTATATCCTACAGCAGTAAAGGTAACTTCATTCCAACCTTTACGAGTAGTTATGCGATAAGCTCCATTAAGATCGGAAATACTTCCAACACCTTTACCTTCATAAGAAATTGAAGCATAAGGAATTGGTTCATTTGTTAAAGAATCACGCACAATTCCTGTCAAACGGTCTGACACTTCAGCTGAAATAACAGACTCACTACCAACCAAATGCGCTGATGTGGTAAGAGAAACGGCAATAAGAATTAACCCGAAGACGAGTTTGATATATCGTTGTTTCATATAATCATTAATAAAAAACTGACCACAAAGGTAAGAGTTTTCATTCAATTTACTCTTTCAATTAAGGTAAATGAGTAATATTTATATTACATTTGCGACAAATAGAACAATAAAGATGTTATCCATTCTCATTCCTACTTATAATTATGACTGTTTAGAGCTGGTTGAAGAACTTCATCACCAAGCACAAACGTTACTATTCCCCATTGAAATACTCGTAGCCGATGATGGTTCAAAGGAAGAACTAAAACGTAATAACAGGAAGATAAACAAATTAAGTAACTGTATGTTTATCGAACTTAAAGAAAATGTGGGTAGAGCCAGGATCCGAAATTTCTTATCTGAAAAGGCAAAATATGACATTCTGCTATTTATAGACAGTGATGCCGGACTTGTCAGCAATGATTTTCTGCAAAATTACGTCTCAGCAATGCAAAACAGTGAAGTTATCTGCGGAGGATTATTATATGACCGCCCCTTGCCTTCACCTGTTTTCAGTTTACGATATTATTATGGTATCTGCGCAGAAGAACGTTCAGCAAAAGAGCGTAATCTATGCCCCTACGCTCAATTTTCTTCTTTCAGTTTTTTAATAAGAAAAAAAACATTCCGGGAAATTCTCTTTGATGAATCATTCTCCGGATATGGTCATGAAGATACTGCATTTGGTATTGAACTGGAAAAGCGGGAAATAAAAGTAAGACATATCGATAATCCTTTATATCATTTAGGACTGGAAAAAAATGAAGATTTTCTATATAAAACAGAAACGGGTATAGAGACTCTTTATCGTTTTTCGGATAAACTGACTAAGTATGTACGCTTATTACAGGCGTATAATAAAGTGAGAAAATATAAACTGCAAAAGCCGGTTGCATTTCTTTTTAGAAAAACGCATGGCCTCTTAAAAAAAAACATATTAAGCCTTCATCCAAACATGAAGGTATTCGCATTTTATAAATTAGGTTATCTGTGCAATATTAAATCAAATTAAATGACAATATAAATTTTCAGATAGCCCCTCTTGCCATTGCTTCGAGACGAAGCAGGGTCTGTAATTTCAAAGAAGAAATATGTGATCTCACCGGATAGAAAACAAAAACAGCCATTTTTAACAAAGGGGTATAAGTTAAGGAAAGCTTCGCATAGGCTTTCCGAAAACGAAATTTAGAGATCATAAAAGATTGTATATTACTTTGTTCAGTTGCCGAGCGTGCACCAATTAAGACATAGCGCATTTTACACGTATCCAGATAATATTCATTCATTTTATAGAATAATCCATAGAAAGGATAATTACTGCCAGATAAATATTTTGATAGAGCTTTCAGCATAAAATAATCGCACATTTCTTCTTTACAATGAGTCTCGGCATAAGCAACCAGTGTTCCGTCTACTTTATCAATTACTCCCCAAAATTCTCTCCCCTCTTTATACTCATTTATGCCTGCCAGAAATGAAGAACGTGAAGCAACAACATCTGTTGTATTTGCATAGCGAGCAAAAGAATCTTTATAAACCTTATATCCTTGCTCACGCATTAATTCAACAGAAATCAGTCTTATATCAAATAAGTTCAACGCTCTACGAATTTTATATCGGGTTCCAGGTTTTAATTCATTCATCCCATAAAAATTATCTTTTACAACATACCAAAAGGATGAAGGTTCAGAAGAATCAAAATCATATGTATTTCTTATAAACCAGGCTTTGTGTTCATTTATTAAATCCAAACATATATTTTCCGTGAGTTGTTTTTCTTTATGGGGTGCTTTACTAAAAATAATTCCTTTTTTATAGTATACATAATCTTCATTTTTCATCGTTACTTAGATTGCAGGTATTATAGATTTAATCATCAAAAGTGGATAAGTAATATCCTATTACAAACAGGACGGCAAAGATAATTTATTTTAAATAANATNNNTTANTANTCGNTANAATNNATTATCTTTGTTCCCAGANATTAATAAACAAATTACAAGAATATGAATAAAAATAAATTAATTGGAAGTTTGCTACTGGTTACTCTAGCAATTGTCTCATGCAAGGATCCTAAAAAGGCAAATGTTCAGGTTATTCCACTAAAAGACTCTGCTACAGTTATTTCTGACAGTTTGCGTTTTTGTGAAGGAACCTGTTGGAACGGTGAAGCACTATACGTCAGTAATTTTGGTGGAGATACAATTAATCCGTTAAATAAAACGGGAAAAGGCTATATTATGAAATTTAGTGCCAGTAAATCAACCCCGTTAGTTCCGGCAGACGGCAGATTGAATGCACCTAAGGGGATGTGCGTAGTCGATAATTATTTATTTGTAGCTGATATAAATTCAGTGATGGTATTTAATATAAACGACGTGAGCAAAAGTCAGCAAATAGATTTCCCGGCAAATGATAGTTATGTAAATGATATTGCAGTAAATGGGAAAAACATGTATGTCACTGTAACAAATACAGGCAATATTTATAAATTAGATGTATCTGCACCTAGCCTGATGGGACATCAAACTCCAAAGCTCTTTGCAAATGTTCCCGGAGCAAATGGTATCGTTGCAACAGACAGCATAATTTATGTAGCGTCTTATCCTACTGACGGAAATACAACTGCAGCAAATGTGATTTATACAATTAAGAACTTTGATAAGCCTGTCGTAAGCAAACTTTTTAATCGCATGGGTCAGTATGACGGACTAGCTCTTTCTGAAGATGGCAAATCACTATATTTCACAACCTGGGTAAATGGTAATGTAGGGAAAATTAATTTAAAGGATTTGAAAGTAGAAAATCTTATTCTTCCAATACAGCTAAGCGGACCTGCTGACATGAGTATGCACAAAGGAAAACTTTATATACCCGATCTGCCAAACAGCAGAATTCTTGTTTATTAATATAAAAAAATATTCTAAAAGCAGAAAATGGAAAGAGAAAAATTTTCCATTTTCTGCTTTCTTTTTATAACAAATACGCTCTTTAATATTTCTGCGATATTGATAATGCATCAATAAATAAATTACTCTCTCATTTACTATCTGCTACACAGCAGAGCTCAACAGATAAAGATAACATTTAAAAAATAACACATTAATATATACCCCCCTTATAAATCAAAAAGCGGAACTTTTCACAAAGTTCCGCTTTTCAGTTTTCAATAGGTATTAGTTTTTTTAAGGTAAAAAGATTGTTTTCAGGATAACGGTTGCAAAGATGCACGATTATTTAATACTAAACAAACAAAAATATATGTCATATAACATGTTTTTGCATTTTTGCCAACTTTTTTACTCTAAAAGAACCAAAACCTTCATATATCAAGAATTATGGGGATATTCCTCATCCGTTTTACCCTGATGTTTTAAGACTTTAGCATCTATATAGAAAACAATTTCTTCAGCCAGATTATTAATATGATCTCCAGATCGTTCCAGTTTACGGAATATACCCACCAGGTTGAGACATAAAGGCAAGCTTTCCGGGTTTTCACCTATATAATCTACCAATTTCTTCGTTACTTCGGAATTTATCTCATCAATCAGATTATCTTTAGCAAAAACGGATGTTGCCAATTCCAAACTTTCTTCTGTTAATGCCCGCTTTGCAGTCTCAAGCATTGAAAGTACCTGAGCAAACATCTCTTCCAGGCGGAGATTTTTTAAAAGTTCGGGATCAAGAGCCGGTTCATTACATTTAACCACAAAACGAGCAATGCCTTCGGCAAAGTCGCCAAGACGTTCCAAATCCGTGTTTATCTTTAACATTGCAAGGACAAAACGTAAATCAACGGCTACAGGATTGTAAAGTGCAATTATATCCTCTACGTCACTGTCAATTTTAAGTTCGAAAGCATTTACACGTTTTTCTCTAACGATAACTTGCTGTGCCAATTCCTTATTAAGAGTCAACACAGCTTCTGAGGCTCTGTCCAACTGATTATAGACTAAAGTCCACATTTCGTCCACTTCTTTTTTCAGCTGCACGAGCTCTGATTCTATAAACTTTACCATATCGCTATTCTTTTATTAAGATTACAAATATAAAATAAAAAGATTATCCGAAACGTCCCGTAATATAATTCTGAGTGGAAATCTGAGCCGGATTGGTAAAAATCTTCTTGGTGTTATCAAATTCAATCATCTCACCTAGATAAAAGTAGGCTGTTTTATCACTAACACGGGCAGCCTGCTGCATATTGTGTGTAACAATAACAATCGTATAATCTTTCTTTAGCTCATGAATTAACTCTTCCACTTTAGCTGTTGAAATAGGATCAAGAGCAGAAGCCGGTTCATCCATCAGCAAAACAGATGGAGATACAGCCATAGCACGGGCAATGCAAAGTCTCTGTTGTTGCCCTCCGGAAAGAGCAAATGCAGATTCCTTTAATTTATCTTTTACTTCATCCCAAAGAGCTGCACCTTTCAACGTTTCTTCCACCCTATGACGAATAAACTCATTATCTTTTATTCCATTTACACGAAGTCCGTAAGCTACGTTTTCAAAAATACTTTTCGGAAAAGGATTGGGGCGTTGGAACACCATTCCCACATTCTTTCTTAATTCATCTACAGGAACTCCTTTTGCATAAATATCCTCGTTGTCAATCAGGATTTGTCCTTCAATTCGCGTATTAGGTATCAAGTCGTTCATTCTGTTAAAAAGGCGAAGAAAGGTCGATTTGCCACAACCGGATGGTCCGATAAAGGCAACTACAGACTTTTCTTTTATCTGCATATTGATTCCTTTCAGCGCTTGAAAATCGCCATAGTAGAAATTTACGTCCTTTACAAATAGAATGAATAAAATTGATGTAAAGGACGTAAAAGGCTACCACAGATTTTTCCTGTATCTGCATGTTAATCCCCTTCAAGGCTTGAAAATTGCCATAGTAGAAGTTTACGTCCTTTACATCAATTTTATTCATTCTATTTCGTTTTAGTTCATTTTTACTTTTTTGGAGAAATATCGTCTTAAAGCATTAGCAAGTAGATTCACTATCAATATTATAACAATCAATACTAATGCAGTGCCATAAGCAATAGGCAGTTGTGCTTCCATATCTGTACCACTGGTGGATATTACGTATAGATGATATGGTAACGCCATACACTGATCGAATATACTTGTAGGAATTTTGGGAAGGAAGTACGCCGCGCAAGTGAAAAGGATTGGAGCCGTTTCACCGGAGACACGTCCCAGTGCCAAAATCAGCCCTGTTATTATATTAGGCGTTGCAATAGGAAGGATTACGCGTCGGATAGTTTGCAGTTTCGATGCTCCCAATGCACGACTGCCTTCGCGGAATGCATCCGGAATAGCTTTCAGAGCTTCTTCCGTTGTTCTTATTACCAAAGGGACACATAGTAATCCTAAGGTGAGTGAACCAGCCAGGATACTGTCACCAAAACCAAGGTAATTAACAAAAAGTGTCATACCGAAAAGGCCAAATACTATAGATGGGATACCGCTAAGGTTGTTGGTCATCACTCGGATAAAACGAACAACTTTGCCTTTCGGAGCATATTCATTCATGTAAATACCACTCATTACCCCTATAGGGAAAGCAAAAAGCGCACTACCTATCATAAGATAAAACGTACCAACTATAGCTGGCCAGATTCCCCCTGCAGTCATCCCTTCTGAAGGTTCTGCCGTAAGGAAGTTCCAGTTAATAACACCTATTCCTTTATATATTATGAAACCAAGGATTGCAAATAGTATTGCCACAATACTGTAGCTGAACAAAGAGAATATGCCAAAGGCTATTTTCTGAGAACGACGTTTGCGCCGATCGTATGATTCCGGGAATTTATTCTTTTCCATTATTTNTGTCTGCTGCTNATATATTCTACACTAAAGTTGATAATGAGTGTGATGAAGAACAGCACAACTCCTAACAAGAACAACGATTGATAATGTGCTCCTCCTGCGGGTGCTTCACCAAGTTCCGCTGCAATGGTGGCAGGAATTGTACGAAGCGGTTCAAGAATTGTATGAGGTATCACTGCTGCATTACCTGTTACCATTAAGACAGCCATAGTCTCGCCAATAGCGCGTCCTATTCCCAAGACAACCCCTGACGTTATTCCCGAAATGGAATAAGGTATAACCACCTTATAAATGGTTTGCCATTTAGATGCTCCCAAAGCAAGACTAGCTTCTCTCATGGAACGTGGACAGTTTCTCATGGCATCTTCACTTACTGTGATAATAGTTGGCAACGCCATAATAGCAAGCACAATACTACCAGCAAGCCCTGATTCTCCTACCGGAAGACTAAATATCTTCTGAATCAAAGGGACGATAATAATTAATCCAAAAAAACCATAAACTACAGAAGGTATTCCACTCAATAGTTCTATTACCGGTTTCAATATATCTCTTACACGATGACTGGAAACCTCACTCATGTATATTGATACAGATAAACCGAATGGAAGTGCAAAAAGGATGGCAAAGAAACTAACCCAAAGCGTTCCGGTTATAAGGGGAAGTATTCCAAACTGTGGTGCCGGAGTTGCTGTAGGAAACCATTCTGTTCCGGCTAAAACATCTTTGATCGAGATCGTTTTATCCTTAATCACATGTCCCCGAAAATGCTTATCAAGATAATTATTGGGAATAAAACCAATCATTCCTGGATTCTTATCAATAAGATCGGCAATTTTAGCTCCGGCATAAGCATATTCAGGACCTAACTCTTCTTCAGAGTAATAATCAGTGAGGTTCTCAATTCGGAAAACCGTAATTGGAGCATCTGCTCCTCCCAGTTGCGACCAGTTGGTAATCTCTCCGTCAAACACCTTTTTAATTTCAGCAGGAGTCAGGTCTGTTACCTTATTCTGTTTGTTAAGTGCAAGCAAATATCCATCTTCTATTGCCTTGCTGCCAAACAGCCCAAATGCCTCGCTGAAAAGAAAAACAATAATGAGCAGAATCGTAATACTTGTCACGAAACCACTACAAGTAAGTAACCCTTCAATTATTCGTTCAAAAAACTTTTTCATATCTTATATTTTTCTGATGCAAAGGAACGAAACAAATATTAAGAACATGTGACTATGATTTGAAGGAAATATTTCAATTGTATTACGTTTATGTTACAAGATTCAAAACAAAAGGCTAAGCAAGAATGTTTAAGAAGCTTAGCTGGTTATTGCTGAAACAATAATATTATAAGGTACATCTTAATAATTTATAGTCTACACATTAAATAAGTAAGCTCTACAGTAAAAATAATTATGCTCTAGATATTTTAATAAACATAACTTGTATCAATGCGTTAATTATAACGAGGAGATTCATTGTTACAAGTAAGTAATACAGATGTAATTGTTTTGTAATATGATTTTTATTGCTTTGCAACATATTAATTTAAAAAGAAGAATAATGAAAAAAGAAACAATTCTTTTATTAGTTTCGTTTTTGTTGAGCTTTGTATCTTTACACGCACAACGAATTAAAGGTAGTGATACAGTACTTCCAGTGTCACAGAAAACAGCTGAAAGTTATATGAAGAAAAAGCCCGGAGCCAAAGTGACTGTCACTGGTGGTGGAAGTGGTGTTGGATTCTCAGCATTGATAGATGGAACTTGTGATATTGCTATGGCCTCTCGCGCAATCAAGTTTAGCGAGAAGATGAAACTTAAAGCAAAGAAACAAGATATTACGGAGGTTAAGATTGCATATGATGCATTAGCTGTAGTTATCAATCCATCAAACACTGTTAGCAAGCTCACTCGTGAACAATTAGCAGGTATTTTCACTGGCACAATCACTAATTGGAAACAAGTGGGTGGGAAAGATATGAAAATTGTGGCATACTCTCGCGAAACATCTTCGGGAACATACGAGTTTTTCAAGGAACATGTTTTAAAAAACAAAAATTATAAAAAAGATATCCTTTCCATGCCTGCAACAGGAGCCATCATCCAATCGGTAAGTCAGACAAAAGGTGCCATCGGATATGTCGGTCTTGCTTATATTAATAATAATGTAAAGGCTGTAGCTGTTTCATACGACGGAAAGAAATTTGCAACTCCAAGTTTAGAAAATGCCTCAAAGAAACTTTACCCCATTGTAAGGCCACTATTTTATTATTATAACAACAAAGATAAAAACAAAGTATTACCATTTATTCAGTATGTTTTGTCTCCAGATGGTCAGAATTTAATAAAAAAGGGCGGATATATTCCCATTAGATTAATGTAATACGAAAAAGAATAACTATTTTTGCAGCCTTAACTGTGTAACAACGTATCACTATGACAGATATTAGAACGGAAGAAGGAGGCGAAAAGAAGAGTTTAAACTTTATTGAAATCGCCGTAGAGAACGATTTGAAAGAAGGTAAAAACGGAGGAAGAATACAAACACGTTTCCCACCAGAGCCCAATGGTTACCTGCACATAGGTCATGCAAAAGCAATTTGTATGGACTTTGGCATTGCTAAAAAATATAACGGTGTTTGTAATCTTCGCTTCGATGATACCAATCCCGTAAAAGAAGATGTAGAATATGTAGATGCCATCAAAGAAGATATCGAGTGGCTTGGCTACAAGTGGGGAAACATATACTACGCATCTGATTACTTCCAGCAGTTATGGGATTTTGCCATAAAACTTATTAAAGAAGGCAAAGCATATGTAGACGAACAATCTGCCGAGGAGATTGCAAAGCAGAAAGGGACTCCTACCCAGGCAGGAACAAGCAGTCCTTACCGCGACCGTCCTGTTCAGGAAAATCTGGATCTTTTCAAAAAAATGAATTCCGGAGAATTACCCGAAGGTGCAATGGTTCTTCGTGCCAAGATTGATATGGCAAACTCTAACATGCACTTCCGTGATCCGATAATGTACCGCATTATCCATCATCCACATCATCGTACAGGAACAACCTGGAAAGCATACCCAATGTATGACTTTGCTCATGGACAGTCCGATTACTTTGAAGGTGTAACCCACTCCCTTTGTACATTAGAGTTTGAAGTTCATCGTCCTCTATATAACTATTATATCGACTTGCTGAAGGAAAGCGAAAACTATAGTCCTCGCCAGATGGAGTTCAACCGCTTGAATCTTACTTATACAGTGATGAGTAAGCGCAAACTTCTCACATTGGTAAAGGAAGGATTAGTGAACGGATGGGACGACCCACGAATGCCGACCCTATGTGGTTATCGCCGCCGCGGTTACTCTCCTGAAGCCATTCATAATTTCATCGATAAGATTGGTTATACAAAGTATGATGGTATTATTGACGTTTCACTTCTTGAATCGGTTGTAAGGGAAGATCTTAACGCACGTTCCACTCGTGTGGCTGCAGTTATCAATCCTGTAAAGTGTATCATCACAAACTATCCTGAAGGACAAGTGGAAGAAATGGAAGCAATCAATAATCCTGAAGATCCGAATTCCGCATCACACATTATAGAATTTAGTCGTGAACTCTTCATTGAACGAGAAGACTTCATGGAAGATGCTCCAAAGAAGTATTTCCGAATGACTCCAGGCCAGGAAGTCCGCCTGAAGAACGCCTATATTGTGAAATGTACCGGATGCAAAAAGAATGCAGAAGGAGAAATTGAAGAAGTATACTGCGAATTTGATCCAAACACAAAGAGCGGAATGCCTGATAGCAACCGTAAAGTGAAAGGAACTCTTCACTGGGTAAGCGCAGCACACAGTCTTCCTGCTGAAGTTCGCCTTTACGATCGTTTGTTTAAAGTAGAAAATCCTGCATTGGAAGAGAAAGACGGAGACTTCCGCGACCTTCTGAATCCAGATTCATTAAAGGTGCTTACTAACTGTAGAGTAGAAAAGTTTCTGGCAGAGATGAAACCTTTGGATTATTTACAGTTCCAACGTATCGGTTATTTCAATGTTGATAAAGATTCTACTCCTGAAAAACTGATATTTAACCGTACTGTTGGACTAAAAGATACCTGGAGCAAAATTAATAAATAATATACATAACAATACATTCATCCTTTCTGGATGAATGTATTGTTTTACACTATAAATAAAGAATATGAGCAATTATTCTTCTTCGGATTTTGAGCAAGATAAAGAGTTTAAGCAAGCACTTGCTCAATATGAAGAAATGAAAGCAGAAAAAAGGACTGGTTATTTTGATGCAGATCAATTAGCCGATTTTGCCGAATATTACGCATCATTGCAGCAATACGACGAAGCTTTCGAAGTAATTGACTATGCACTATCCATTCATCCTGCAAACACAGAAGTTCTTGTTATCAAAGCACACATTCTCATTGATCTGGAGAAAACAGAAGAAGCTAAAGAAATAGCTCTATCTATCCCGGAAAGTTATGATCGGGATGTTAAGATGCTTAAAGCAGAACTATTGATTCTGGAAAATAAATTGGAAGAAGCCGACGCACTTATTCAGGAAATGGTTAGTCAGGATGAAAATAATGAAGAAGATAATTGGCTTGATATTGCATACCTTTATACAGACTCCGATCTTCCCGAAAAAGCTTTGCCTTGGTTTGAAAAAGCATTTAAAGCTGATCCTGAGAACGATGAGATTCGCATGAACTTAGCCGAATGCTATGGTCAATGTAAACAGATAGATAAAGGTGCAGTCCTTTACAACGAGCTATTGGATAAAGAACCATACAATATTAAGTACTGGTTTGATTTGGGAAGATTCTACTATACAGCAGAAGAATATAACAAAGCATTGGAAGCATATGAGTTTGCTCTCGCCATTAATGCCGATCACCCAGGTTCTATACTGATGACAGCTCATTGCTATTTTAAAATAGAAAACTTCGAGAAATCATCCGAATATTATGAAAGATACGAAAAGATAGATCCTACATCTGGGATAACTGTATTTTTCACTGGGTTATGCTACTTTAATCTTAAGAATTATGAGAAATGCATTCAGAAATTAAAAGATGCTTTAAACATTAATAAGGAACTTGCCCCCGAAACCATTGATATCTATACTTATATTGCATTAAGTTATAGTGAACTTGGACAATTAGATGAGGCCATCCATTATATTGATTTAGCAATAAACGAAGATACAACATATGCTGATTCATACCTTACTAAAGGGCGAATATACTTAGAGAACGAAGACCGTAGACAAGCTGCCGGTTGTTTTGGAGAAGCTATTAAGCTAAATCCAGAAGACCCCAAAACGTTCTCAGAAATGGGATCTATCTACTTTGAAAACAGAATATACGATTTGGCATTAAAATGCTTTGAGACTGTAGAATTTTATTCTCCTGGGTATAATAATAATTACATATTTTTGGCGTATACAAATGCAGCACTTGGAAACATAGAAGATTTCAGTAACTATTTTATCCTGGCAACTAAACAAAATCCAGACAATATTCTGGATAGTATAAACTATTTGCCAGAAGAAGAGGCTGATCTTAAAAAATTAATCATCGATCTACAAAAAGCAATTGAAGAAGATGAGAATTTAAATATACGTAAATCAAATTTCAACTAAATTCATTCTATAATGATAAACAATGAATCTCTGAATTTTCAGATTACATAAGTCTCCGATATAGCAAAAGAAATTTAAAATATTTTCAAAATATTAAAAAAGCCGGTTTAAGTACTCCTTAAAACGGCTTTTTCTCTTTATTTATTGAGCTACTTTAATAATCGAATTACAGCATCGTAATTGGGTTCTGTTGTAATCTCTGTAACAATCTCTGTATAGATCACTTTCCCTTCTGGATTAATTACAACTACTGCCCGCGCAAGTAATCCTCTAAGCGGGCCATCTTGCATTAGTAAACCATATTCCTGGGCAAATTCAGGCGAACGGAAATCAGATAAAGCAATTACATTTTCAATTCCTTCTGTTGTACAAAAACGTCCCTGCGCAAATGGCAAATCTTTAGAAATAGCTAAAATAACCGTATTGGGCAATTGAGCTGCAATCTTATTAAAATGCCTGACAGAAGTAGCGCAAACACTTGTATCCAAACTTGGGAATATATTTAAAACAACATTTTTTCCTTTAGCGTAATCCAAATAATAGTCACTCAAATCGTTTCTTACAAGATGGAAATTGGGAGCAATATCATTTAATTGAATAAACTCCCCAAACAACTTTATTAATTGTCCTTTAAACTTTGTATGTGCCATATCTTTGCTCCTTTATTAGTTTTTAGTACATAATAAACAAATCAAATGTAAATGAGTTCACAATTAATCTACTTATAATTATTAAATTATCAGGAATTAGAAACATAAAGTATATCAAATGTCTGGTAAGTTAAGTATAGAAGCACAAACATTTTTTGAGCCATTCAAGAGAAATACATGAGTTATAAAAAAGACCTTACTTTTATAAAGTAAGGTCTTTTTTATAACTAAACCATTTATTTTTTATTGATGAGCCGCAACCCGGACTTGAACCGAGGACCTTTTCATTACGAGTGAAACGCTCTACCAACTGAGCTATGGCGGCAACTTTCGTTTTCCGAAGTGCAAATTTACTACATAAATCCAATATATAAAGCGTTTTTTGCTTTTTTTTCTAAAAATCAAAGTCTGGCATCCACGACTTCTAAAGGAAATATTCCTTTTACATCGTAAACAACTCCTTCACTTTTTACTAATGACCGAATATCCAGGGAGATAAATTCTTTATGTGCCACAGCTGCAATCACAGCATCATACTTCACATCCGGAAGTTCAGAAATGATTTCAATTCCATATTCCCGTTTTACATCTGGAGGAAAAGCAATGGGATCATACACTGTTACATCAATCTCATAATGCTGAAGTTCATGCAACACATCAATAACCTTTGTATTACGTACATCCGGGCAATTTTCCTTAAAAGTAAACCCTAGAATCAGTACCTTACTATGCTTAATCAGAATCTCTTTTTTAATCATACATCGCACCACTTCCTGAGCAACATACTCTCCCATGCCATCATTCATTCTTCTTCCCGAGAGAATTATTTCAGGCCGGAAGCCGTATTCTTTAGCCCGTTGTGCCAGATAATANGGATCAACACCAATGCAATGACCACCTACCAGTCCGGGATAAAATGGAAGAAAGTTCCATTTTGTAGCCGCAGCCTGAAGCACACTACGTGTATCAATTCCCATACGATTAAAAATCTTTGCCAGTTCATTGATAAAGGCTATATTAATATCTCTCTGGGAGTTTTCAATGATTTTTGCGGCCTCTGCCACACGGATAGAGGGAGCCAGATAGGTTCCTGCAACAATAACAGAGCGATACAGTTCATCAACTTCTTGAGCAGCCTTGGGAGTGGATCCGGAAGTTATTTTTAAGATGGCATCCACCGTATGCAGTTTGTCACCCGGATTGATTCTTTCCGGAGAATACCCTGCAAAGAAATCTTTATTAAATGTAAGTCCGGAAAACTTTTCAACAATGGGAACACAAACATCCTCAGTAATACCAGGAGAGACCGTGGATTCGTAAATTACGATATTATCTTTGGATATTACCTTTCCAACTGTTTCGCTGGCAGAAAGCAATGGATTCAGATCGGGACGATTGCTTTTATCCACAGGGGTAGGAACTGTGATGATATAATAGTTACACTCACGAAGATGTTCTTCTTTCGAAGTACAAAACAAACCGGAGTTGGAGGAAGGTTGAGAAGTAAGCACAGCCTTCAACAACTCATGGGGTACTTCCAGCGTGGAATCCTTGCCAGCATTTAGTTCTTCTATACGGTGAATATTTATGTCAAATCCGATAACAGAGTATTTTGTAGCAAAAAGACGAGCTAACGGCAAACCTACATAACCAAGTCCTATAACAGCTATTCGAATATTTTTCATGAAACAAATGTAACCTTTTAAAATGATAAAAACATTGATTACATAACGCAAAAGAAAAAAACTTAGTATGTTTGCAGCGATTTAAAGAATAAAAACCACATGGCGAAAAGAAAAAAAAAGAAGCAGCAAAACAATCTACTCAGAGTTTTGTTTCTGATTATTGCAATATCTGTGACTTCTATCCTTGTTTACGAACACTTCCGTAATCCTATTTTACATGCTGCTAATAATGTTAAAGACAAAACGGAAGCTATTATAACTCCGGATAAGGAGGAGGTTTATGGCGACCTGGAACGTCCGCAATTCATCAACTCTCGTCCCGAGCAAGTCATTAGCCATGCAGGATACACAGTATCATATAATCCGGAATGGCACATACCCAACTGGATTTCTTATGAATTAACAGAGTATGAAATTAAGGGAAAACTGAAGCGAACAGATAAGTTCGTAATAGATCCTGAGGTAAAAGGAGTTTGTGCAACGAATGAAGATTATACTCATTCAGGATATGATCGCGGACACATGGCTCCGGCAGCAGATATGAAATGGAACACCAGAGTAATGAAGGAGTGTTTTTATTTTAGTAATATGTGTCCTCAGAAACACTCTCTGAATGCCGGAAAATGGAAAGCTCTGGAAGAAAAGGTACGCGACTGGGCACAGGAAGACAGTGCCATTGTAATTGTATGCGGTCCCATTGTAGAAAAGAGATACAAAACAATCGGGCCAGACAGAGTAGCCGTTCCACAGCGGTTTTTCAAGGTAATACTGGCTCCTTACCTCAATTATCCTAAGGCCATAGGCTTTATTATGAAAAATGATAAGGAGGAATCGCCATTGAGCAGTTATGCTGTTTCAGTTGATAGTGTGGAAAAACTTACAGGAATGGATTTCTTTTCTGCATTGCCCGATGATGTAGAGAATCGCATAGAGAGTTCTAACTCAACTTCTGGTTGGGGCTTATAGCTTTCTACTTGAATACTTTTTCAAAAGGGCTACAACAAACTGCAACAAATAGTAGACTGAAATTTTAAAAGGTGTAGACATAATTTAAAAACAGCGTAGTGTGGAAAAATAAAGTAAATAAATAAGTACACCTAAGTATACCGTAAAAGATTAATAACTATCTTTGCGGCGAAAATTAACCACTAAGTATTTCATATCAGATCATGAACAATAAATTAAAGAATAAATGGGTCATCGCAGCAATCGTTGCCGGTGCCATCATTGTCTTTGCCGGAATATTCGTATACTATAATCTATTTGCTTCTCAGTTCCAGACCGATAAAAAAGCATATGTCTATATAGATCGCGACGATACTCCCGACTCAATCACAGTAAAAGTAGAACGTGCAGGTATGCCACGCAGTATGAATACATTCAAATGGCTGATGAATCATCTTGATGAGGCAAAAAGTATTCATACCGGACGTTATCTTATCAAACCGGGAGACGGTACTTATCCGGTCTTTCGCCGTCTGACACGAGGACAACAGGCACCGCTGAATTTCTCAATAAATGATATTCGCACTTGCGGGCAATTAGCAGAGAAAATAGGCAATCAACTTATGATTGACTCTGCCGAAGTTGCTATTCGTTTAAATGATTCTACGTTTTGCTCAAAATTGGGTTTCAAAAAAGAGACTATTATTAGTCTTTTCATCCCCAACACATATGAGATATACTGGAATATCTCCACGGCCGATCTTTTTAAAAAGATGAAGAAAGAATATAATTTATTTTGGTCAAGTGAACGTTTGAGCAAAGCAAAATCAATAGGTTTTACTCCTTCCGAAGTATGCACAATAGCTTCCATTGTGGAAGAAGAAACCAACAATAATGCAGAAAAGCCTATGGTGGCAGGTCTTTACATCAACCGTCTACACAAAGGAATGAAACTTCAGGCNGATCCAACTNTTAANTTTGCNGTGCAGGATTTNACCATTAAAAGAGTAACAGGAGAATATCTTCGCTCTAACTCTCCGTACAATACTTACAAGTTTATGGGATTGCCTCCCGGACCTATCCGTATTCCTTCTATCAAAGGAATTGATGCCGTGCTGAATTACACAAGACATAACTTTGTTTATATGTGTGCAAAAGAGGATTTCTCCGGCACACACAATTTCGCAGCAACTTGGGAAGAACATATGGTAAACGCCAAGAAATACCAGGCAGAACTAAACAAACGAAAGATTTTCTAACTATTTCCTATTAAAATAGCACTTTATTGCCTATCTTTGTGNTNAGNTANTAACTAANNNTAANAACACNTTTAAGATACAAAGATATGAGCAAACTCTTATTGGGCGATGAAGCCATTGCGCAAGCATCTATAGACGCCGGACTTTCCGGCGTTTATGCGTACCCGGGTACCCCATCAACAGAAATTACTGAATATATTCAGCAGTCACCTCTGGCAAAAGAAAGAAACATTCATAGCCGCTGGAGCACAAATGAAAAGACAGCTATGGAAGCGGCATTAGGATTATCTTTTGCCGGCAAACGTGCCTTAGTTTGTATGAAACACGTGGGCATGAATGTAGCAGCAGATTGTTTTATCAATTCTGCAATGACCGGAGTCAACGGAGGATTAATTGTAGTAGCAGCTGATGACCCAAGCATGCACTCCTCTCAAAACGAACAAGACAGCCGCTTCTACGGTGATTTTGCTTTGATTCCTATGTTTGAACCATCCAATCAGCAGGAAGCTTATGACATGGTTTACAATGGATATGAATTCTCTGAGAAGATAGGCGAACCTATTCTTATGAGAATGGTTACCCGGTTGGCGCACTCTCGTTCCGGAGTAGAAAATAAATCAGTAAAGCCACAAAATGAAATATCATTCAGCGACGATCCACGCCAGTTCATTCTCCTTCCAGGCAATGCACGTCGTCGTTACAAAGCATTAATTGCAAAGCAGGATGAATTTGTTAAGGCATCCGAAGAATCTCCATATAACAAATATATAGACGGACCAAACAAGAAACTTGGAATCATTGCCTGCGGTATCGGATTCAACTATCTGATGGAGAATTATTCCGAAGGATGTGAATATTCAGTGCTAAAGATCGGCCAATACCCCCTTCCTAAAAAACAATTATTAAAACTGGCTTCTGAATGCGAAGAGATTCTAATATTGGAAGATGGACAGCCTTTTGTTGAAAATATGCTGAAAGGCTATCTTGGGATCGGCATTAAAGTTAAGGGCCGTTTAGACGGAACTCTTTCACGTGATGGTGAATTGAATCCCGACAGTGTAGCTAAAGCTGTAGGTAAAGAGAATAAATCAGCATTCGTAATTCCAAGTGTTGTAGAGATGCGTCCACCCGCTCTCTGCGAAGGTTGTGGTCACCGCGACATGTATACGACCTTAACCGAAGTACTGAGAGAAAATTATCCTACTCATAAAGTATTCAGTGATATCGGATGCTATACCTTAGGCGCCGGAGCACCATTCCATGCAATCAATTCATGTGTTGATATGGGAGCGTCAATCACAATGGCAAAAGGTGCTGCCGATGCAGGACTTTTCCCTTCAGTGGCAGTTATCGGAGACTCAACATTCACTCACTCTGGAATGACCGGATTACTTGATTGTGTAAACGAAAACTCAAATGTAACAATCATTATCTCCGACAATGAAACAACAGCGATGACTGGTGGACAGGATTCGGCAGGTACAGGAAAGATAGAAGCAATCTGTCTCGGACTAGGAGTTGCCCCGGCCCATGTTCGTGTAGTTGTTCCATTAAAAAAGAATTATGAGGAAATGAAACAAATAATCCACGAAGAAATAGAGTATCACGGCGTATCTGTTATTATTCCCCGCAGAGAGTGTATCCAAACATTAGCAAGAAAGAAAAGAAGTAGCAAATAAAATGAAAAAAGACATTATATTATCAGGTGTAGGCGGTCAGGGAATTCTTTCNATNGCNACCGTAATTGGNGANGCNGCNTTAAAAGAAGGNCTTTACATGAANCANGCNGAAGTTCACGGNATGAGNCANAGAGGNGGNGATGTNCANTCTAATCTNCGNATNAGCGATAAGCCNATTGCTTCNGANTTAATACCAACAGGNAAGTGCGACNTGATTATCTCANTNGAGCCAATGGAAAGCTTGCGTTACCTCCCCTACCTTAGCAATGATGGTTGGCTTGTAACCAACGAAACTCCATTTATCAATATTCCTAATTATCCTGCAGAGGAGAACATTATGAGCGAGATAAATAAACTTCCTCATAAAATCATTTTAAACGTTGACAAGGTTGCCAAAGATTTAGGTTCAACCCGTGTGGCAAACATTGTATTACTTGGTGCCACAATTCCTTTTTTAGGAATTGATTACGCCAAAATACAGGAAAGTATCCGCGATATCTTTGAACGAAAAGGAGAATCTATCGTAGAATTAAATCTAAAGGCTCTGGCTGCAGGAAAAAAGATTGCAGAAAAAATGATGTAAAACCACAAACAACACACACCTTACAAACAGAAAAAGCCATGAATCAATTTTGGGAAGAAGAAATAGAAACGATGAGCAGGGAGAAGTTGAACGAACTTCAGCTTCAAAGGCTTAGAAAAACAATCCAAATCGCTTCCAATTCACCTTATTATAAAAAGGTATTTAATAAGAACGGCATTACAGCAGCTACTATTCAGTCACTGGAAGATATCGAAAAAATTCCTTTCACAACAAAAGCAGATATGCGTGCAAACTATCCTTTCGGATTAGTAGCCGGAGAAATGAAAGATGCGGTAAGGATTCATTCTTCAAGCGGAACAACTGGCAATCCTACCGTGATAGTCCATTCCCAACACGATCTTGATTCATGGGCAAACCTGGTTGCCCGTTGCCTATACATGGTTGGTCTGAGAAAGACTGATGTTTTTCAGAATAGCTCAGGCTATGGAATGTTTACAGGGGGACTAGGATTTCAGTATGGTGCAGAAAGACTTGGAGCACTTACTGTTCCTGCAGCAGCAGGAAACAGTAAGCGACAAATCAAGTTTATTACAGACTTTGGAACAACAGCTCTTCATGCCATACCAAGTTATGCCATCCGGCTGGCAGAAGTTTTTCAGGAAGAAGGTCTTGATCCTAAAAAAACAAAGCTAAAGACTCTGGTAATTGGGGCAGAACCACATACAAATGAACAACGAAGAAAAATAGAAAAGCTATTGGGTGTTAAAGCATACAATAGTTTTGGCATGACAGAGATGAATGGTCCGGGTGTAGCTTTTGAATGTCAGGAGCAAAACGGAATGCACTTCTGGGAAGATTGCTACTTAGTGGAAATTATTGATCCTGAAACCGGTAAGCATGTTCCTGATGGAAAAATAGGAGAACTGGTACTCACAACACTGGATCGTGAGCAGATGCCTCTCCTACGCTACCGTACACGCGACTTAACGCGGATATTACCAGGAAAGTGTCCTTGCGGACGTACACATATACGGATAGATCGTATCAAAGGCAGAAGTGATGATATGTTTATCATCAAAGGGGTTAATATATTCCCCATGCAAATTGAAAAAATTTTAGTTCAGTTTCCTCAATTAGGCAGTAATTATCTAATTACATTAGAAACCAAGAACAATCAGGACGAGATGATTGTTGAAGTAGAGTTAAGTGACCTTTCTACCGATAATTATATTGAGTTGCAAAGTCTGACAAAGGAAATAACCCGTCAGCTTAAAGATGAAATATTACTAACCCCAAAACTGAAATTAGTAAAAAAAGGAACTCTGCCTCAAAGTGAGGGTAAAGCCATTCGGGTGAAAGATCTGAGAGACAATAAATAAATCGACTACTAAAATGAAACTATTAAAAGAGCGAATTCTACAAGATGGGAAATGCTATGAAGGTGGAATCCTAAAGGTAGATAGTTTTATTAATCATCAATTAGACCCAACGCTAATGAAAGCTATTGGGATCGAATTTGTGCGTCGATTTGCCGCAACTAAGGTCAATAAGATAATCACAATCGAAGCAAGTGGAATAGCACCAGCCATCATGACTGGATATTTGATGGACTTACCAGTTATATTCGCTAAGAAGAAAAGGCCTAATACTATGAAGAATTATCTGTCAGCAACAGTTCATTCTTTCACAAAAGATCGCGATTACGAAATAGTTATCAGTTCAGAATTTATTAGTTCAGAAGATAATGTTCTTTTTATTGACGACTTTTTAGCTTATGGGAATGCTGCACTAGGCATACTCAGTTTAGTTGAACAGGCAGGGGCAAATCTTGTTGGAATGGGATTTATCATTGAAAAAGAATTTCAGAACGGTCGTATGTTGTTAGAATCAAAAGGCATCAAAGTCGAATCCCTGGCTATTATCGAGAGCCTATCTAATCAACTGATAAAGATTAAATAATAATATCCTCGAAACCTTTGGAGTGTAACAAAAGAATGGATAGCGACGAGGCTATTAGTTTCCGGAAATTAAAGCAGGAGACAAAGCAAAAGCGGCGTTAATCAATATTGATTATCGCCGCTTTTCTATATAAAGCCACATCAGTGATGCGATGAAACTCCGTATGACATGATTTGAGTGCTCGCCCTCTTTGTAATCCACCGGCATAAATGCTACNCGAANGTTGTGGCCCGCCATTGAGAATCGAAGCCTGTCTCGGTTTTCAGATTAATTTGATGAGTTTCCCAATCAAACCAATGTGGCTAATCCGTCTTTTCTTCTATTGCAAATATAATGTATTTGTATCTATGTAACAAACAAAAATGAATAAATGTTCTAACTTTAATATAAATATTTATATCTGTAAAAAGAAAAGTGCTAACATTCGGGGAATCCCAAATGTTAGCACCTAAATAACCTTTAAACTTTAAATTAAGCAGCTTTTGCTTTAGCAACCACAGCTTTGAAAGCTTCTGGATGATTTACAGCTAAATCTGCTAAGACTTTACGGTTTATTTCGATACCTGCTTTGTGTAAGCCGCCCATTAACTTAGAATAAGACATTCCTTCTAGACGAGCTGCAGCGTTGATACGTTGTATCCAAAGAGCACGAAAGTTTCTTTTCTTATTTCTACGATCACGGAACGCATAAGTCAACCCTTTTTCCCAAGTATTCTTAGCTACGGTCCAAACATTTTTTCTTGCACCAAAATAACCTTTGGTCAGGTTCAAAATTTTCTTTCTTCTTGCTTTTGAAGCAACATGATTTACTGATCTTGGCATAGTTTTAATCTTTTTGAATGTTAGCGTCGCAACTTCACGTAGCGAACTTAAAGCTAATGCATTCGGTTAATACTTAATAATACGATTGTACGCTTTTGACTTACTTCATTGCTAAAAGAGACTTAACCTGGCTTACATTCGTTGCATCAACGGTTGTAGAATAACACAAGTTTCTTTTTCTCTTCTTGCTCTTTTTAGTCAAAATATGACTGTGAAAAGCGTGCTTTCTTTTGATTTTACCTGTTCCGGTAAGGGTAAACCTTTTTTTTGAACCGGAGTTAGTCTTCATCTTTGGCATCTTAATTATTTTTTAATTATTAATATATGGTAACGCACTATACCTGCGCGTTATACATTTTTATTCGGCCTGTTTTTCAACAGTATTTTCTACATCTGCAGATTTCACCTCTTCAACTTTCTCAGTTTTAGGTTTTATCACTTTAGGAGCTACAGGCTTTTTTACCTCTTTCTTTTTCGGAGATAAGAAAATAATCATCCTCTTACCTTCAAGTACAGGCATCTGTTCTACTTTTGCATAATCTTCAAGATCTGTTGCAAAACGAAGTAACAACACTTCTCCTTGTTCTTTAAAAAGAATTGAACGACCCTTAAAGAATACGTAAGCCTTTACTTTATCGCCATCTTCAAGGAAACCTTTTGCATGTTTCAGCTTAAAGTTATAGTCATGATCATCTGTCTGAGGCCCGAATCGTATCTCCTTGACGTTTACCTTTACCTGTTTAGCTTTCTGTTCCTTTTGACGTTTCTTTAACTGATAAAGGAATTTTGAATAATCAATAATCCTACAAACAGGGGGAACTGCATTTGGGGATATCTCAACTAGATCTAAATCTCTCTCTTCTGCCATTTTTAAAGCCTGATAGGTTGGGAAAACCTTTGATTCTATTCCTTCATCCCCTACTAAGCGTATTTCCTTGGCACGGATTTGCTCATTGATTCTATGTTGCTCTTTAAAAACCTCTTTCTTCATTCAATAACTATTAGTTCCTGTACGTTTTTCTTCTTTCTTAATTAGTTAGCGGTTGCAAAGTTACCACTTATTTATCATATTTTGTACTTCTTCAGTCAAAATATTTGCAAATTCTTCAAATTTCATCGTTCCTTTATCGCCTTCTCCTTGTTTNCGAACTGCAACTTCNCCATTTTCNGCTTCTTTTTCNCCNACNACNANCATATAAGGAATACGTTTCATTTCATTATCACGGATCTTTCGACCGATTTTTTCATTTCTATCATCAACGATAGCACGAATATCCTGCATATCCAGATACTGTTTTATCTTTTCGGCATAATCATTGAATTTCTCACTTATAGGAAGTATGGCAACTTGTTCAGGAGTAAGCCACAATGGGAATTTTCCGCCAGTATGTTCAATCAAGACTGCGACAAAACGTTCCATTGAACCAAAAGGTGCACGGTGAATCATTACGGGACGATGTTTCTGGTTGTCAGCTCCCGTATATTCAAGATTAAATCTTTCCGGCAGGTTATAGTCAACCTGAATAGTACCAAGCTGCCACTTACGGCCAATAGCATCACGAACCATAAAGTCGAGCTTAGGACCATAGAAAGCAGCTTCACCTAATTCTACTTTAGCCTTCAATCCTTTTTCTTCACAAGCTTCAATAATTGCTTTTTCTGANCGTTCCCAGTTATCATCGCTTCCAATATACTTTTCACGGTTATTTGGATCACGAAGAGAAATCTGAGCTTCAAAGTTCTCAAAATTCAGAGCTTTAAATATAATGAAAATAATATCCATTACCTTTAAGAACTCATCCTTTACCTGATCAGGCCTACAGAAAATATGTGCATCATCCTGAGTAAAGCTACGTACACGAGTTAATCCGTGTAGCTCACCGCTTTGTTCATAACGATATACAGTTCCGAATTCTGCTAATCTTAATGGAAGATCCTTATATGAGCGAGGCTGCCATTTATATATTTCACAGTGATGAGGACAATTCATTGGTTTTAATAAGTATTCCTCTCCTTCCTCGGGTGTATGTATTGGTTGGAATGAATCCTTTCCATATTTAGCATAGTGTCCGGAAGTAACATACAATTGTTTATTTCCGATATGTGGAGTCATTACCTGTTGGTAACCAAAACGACGTTGAATTTTTTTCAGGAAGTCTTCCAAACGAAGGCGAAGAGCTGTACCTTTCGGCAACCACATTGGAAGTCCTTTTCCTACCATTTCAGAGAACATGAACAATTCCATCTCTTTACCAATCTTACGATGGTCACGTTTCTTCGCTTCTTCAAGTAAAACTAGATATTCATCCAGCATTTTCTTTTTAGGGAAAGTGATTCCATAGATACGAGTCAGCATCTTTTGATCTTCTCTTCCTCTCCANTAAGCACCNGCTACAGATGTTANCTTGATAGCTTTNATNTTTNCNGTATTCATTAAGTGAGGACCACGACAAAGATCAGTAAAGGCACCTTGAGTATATGTGGTAATAGTTCCATCTTCCAACTCTGAGATAAGTTCACATTTATAAGTTTCGCCTCTTTCACTGAACATCTTCAAAGCATCTTCCTTTTTAATATCTTTTCTGACTACAGCTTCTTTTTTAGCTACAAGTTCAGCCATCTTAGCTTCAATAGCAGGTAGGTCGCTTTCTTTAATTACAGCTTCTCCCGGATCTACATCATAATAGAAGCCGTTCTCTATTGCAGGACCAATTCCGAACTGNATGCCTGGATATAATTCCTGTAATGCTTCAGCCAGCAAGTGAGCGCTGGTATGCCAGAAAGCGTGTTTTCCTTCCGTATCATCCCACTTATAAAGAACTATAGTAGAATCTGTATCTATCGGACGAGCTAAATCATATATTTCTCCATTTACGCCACAGGCTATAACATCCTGCGCTAATCGGATACTAATACTCTCTGCAATCTGCAGACCATTGACTCCCTCGTTATATTCACGAACCGAGCCATCTGGAAATGTTATCTTTATCATAATGGTTTGTTTATATTCTTTTTAGTCCTGCAAAAGTAGCTATTTCTTTTAAATATCATTTCTTTTGAAATAAAAATATTACTGTTTTTGTTCTGTAAAACGCTTAATTACATTATAAGCAGAGACAATCCCGAGTTCACCAGCTTTACTAAGATCGGAAATACCTTTTTTATTATTCCCTGAAAATATATGAGTCAATCCTCTATTATAATAGGCTTCAGCAAAATTAGGATCAAGCAAAATAGCTTTATCATAGTCGGCAATTGCAGAACGATAATCTTTCAACATGCAAAGAACATTTCCACGATTATAATAGGCATAAACAAAATCTGGTGCCAGTTGAATGACTTTATCCAAATCTGATTTAACAATATTATATTCCGGCACTTTCACATCAACCTTTTTCAACCCGGACGATACTTCTGCGGCATCTGTCTGTTCTTCAGATTTTTCATATTCCAGCTGTTTCCAACGTACTAAAGAACGATTGAAGTAAGCAGGAAAGAAAGAAGAATTGCAAATAGTAGCCTGTGTTAAATCTTCTATAGCATTGGCAAAATCCTGCACCAAATAGAAGTCCAGCGAACGGGCAAAACGTTTTTTTGCATCATTAGGATGTTTCACAATTTCCGAAGTACGTTCATCTATAGATGCAAAATGAGTCTTTACTTGCTTCTCAGTAAGCGGTGCCTCCATATTAGTGATGAGAAGCCGTTTGGGAACATCGCCGGAATTACTCAAATCGTCAATAAACTTATGATATTTCAGATCTCGCTTAATCTCTGTTGCTTTCTCATAATACGTCAAAGCAAACATTGGTTCCANCTTNATTTCAACATTCTTATCCTGTACTTTTCCGCGATACTCGCTCTTGTATTTCTGATCTGCTTCAGAATCGTCTGCTACGACAATCTTTCCGTAATTTTCCATATCCTTATCAGACTTTTTACGCGTTTTATCGGACTTGGTGTTTTTCTTTCCTTTATCCAGGCCAAATCTTTTATCAAGCTGCGCCTTCATTACTTTAAATTCATCCAGATCGGCCCCTTTAATATCCCCTATTTTCCGTTTTGCCTCAGCACGATTATAATAACCTGCCAGGAATTTAGGATGTACTTTTATAACTGCGGTGTAATCTTTAATAGCGCCACGATAATCCCCCGTCTGACTGCGAAGAATTCCCCGGTTAAAGATTGCCATCATATTATCAGGCTCAATCTTTATTACAAAGTTAAAGTCCTCAATCGCCCGGTTATTATCGCCCACTTGTGCACGAAGCAAGCCACGATTATAGTGACCTATAAAATTGTTTGGATCAATGCCCAATGCAACATCATAATCATCCATTGCCCCCCGCAAGTTATTCTGATGGAAACGGGCCAAAGCTCTATTGATATAGTTGCCGGAGTTCTTTGTATTAAGATGCGTTGCCTGATCATAATCAGACTCTGCTTCTTTGTATTTAGCCTGTTGAAGCTTAATTGAAGCCCTTGAAGACCACACATCCGCATCATATTTATCAATGCTTAGTGCTTGTTCATAATCCTTCATCGCCCGGATTGTATCCTTCTGCTTCAAAGATACTTCAGCTCTCATCAAATAAGCTTTGACATATTGAGGAGAAAGTGCAATCAGTTTTGACAAGTCACTCTCTGCTCCTTTATAATCCTGTTTGGAGATTTTACAAAGAGCCAGATTATGCCAAACACCTACATTTTCGGGGTCATAGTTCAATGCCTTTGTATAATCCTCTATAGCGCCATCATATTTATTCTGTTTAATGCGTGACAAGCCTCTAATTTGATAGGCATTGACAACAAACGGATTCCGCTCAATTGCAGCAGAACAATCGACTTCAGCTCCTTGGTAATCATCCAGGTTTATTTTGGCAAGCGCACGAAAAAAGTATGGTTCGTACAAATAAGGTTTCGCACTCACTACTTGATTAAAATACTGAATGGAAAGAACATAGTCTTCAAAATACAATGCATTTCGGCCAATCGCCATCACTCGTTCTGTATTAATTTGAGCAGAAACAACAGCCGGAAATAACAAAAAGCATATTATTAATCTCTTTATCATCTATTTATTCATATAAGGGCGCAGCAAAAGTAATGATTTCGATTGAACAAACAACATTTATAACTTTTTTTTAAAATAAGAAAAGAGCTTTTCATTTATCAAGAAAAAAGCAATATTGAATTTCACTTTAAATGATGAATTCACAGCCGTTATAGTTTAATAAACAACTTATTACTAATCAATAAAATAAGCTTAAAAAAACAGAAAGCACACTTTTCTAGAATTAGAAAGCATGCTTTTGTTAAGAAAATAAAACCAATATTACATTGGCTTATTTAATTGTTTTAACTTTATATGAGCATCGGGCTTTTCCTTTTAACATAGCAGTCAATTTTCCTTTAATCATTTGCTTGCGCAACGGAGAAAGATTATCAATAAACAAGCCACCTTCCAGGTGCTCAAATTCATGTTGCATTACACGTGCAAGATAACCTTCCACATGCTCATCATGCTCCACAAAATTCTCATCCATATATTTCACATGGATCTTATTCGATCGGTTTACAGATTCGTGAATGCCCGGTAAGCTCAGACAACCTTCTTCCATAGAGACTACCTCACCTTCAGTTTCAAGAATGTGAGCATTAATATATGCTTTACGAAAATCTTTATATTCAGGGTGTTCATCAGAAAGAACATCAAGANTNATCACNACNACACGNATAGNNAGNCCAATCTGNGGAGCNGCAAGNCCTACACCATCAGCNCTATNCATNGTANCAAACATATTTNCNATCAGNTCTTTTAAGTTNGGNTAATCAGGNGNNATATCCTCTGCNACTTTTCTTAAAACNGGNTGNCCATANACNTAAATAGGTAAAATCATTATTATACTATATATTATAATTACATTAACAAATTATTTTTCTCCTGAATCATCTTCTACTTTCCATATAAGACTGTAAAATAATCGTTGCACTGACCTCATCAACAAGTTCTTTACTTTGCCTGTCTTTCTTCTTCAATCCAGCATCTATCATTGTACGATGTGCCAAAACTGAAGTAAAACGTTCGTCAACAAACTCCACAGGTATATTAGGCAAAATCTTTTTTAAACGCTGAACAAACGGCTTTATATATTTCATACTTTCGGATAATTCATTGTTCAGCTGCTTCGGAAGGCCGATCAATATTAAATCTACCGGTTCTCTGGCCACATATTGCAACAGAAAATCAGGCAATGTATGACTGGGCACAGTAGTCAATCCGTTTGCAATAATCTGCAATACATCAGTAACTGCGATACCCGTTCGTTTTCTCCCATAATCAAGTGCAAGTATTCTTCCCATAATTCAGGATACAAAAATACAACTAAAAATATTTATTTAAGCTACAGTTAAACAAAAAAAACAATAATAGGAATAACACTCAAAGAGAAAAAATGCTAACTTTGTTATCAAAAGGAAGATTGCCAGAGTGAACGATCGGGGCGGACTCGAAATCCGTTGAGCGGCTTGCCGCTCCGGGGGTTTGAATCCCTCATCTTCCGCAAAGATAATAATAGAGATCTATACAGGTCTCTTTTTTTATGTAACTAACAAAATATGAAGCAGGTATACCGCCCATAAAAAAAGCAGAAACCCCTCAGTTTCTGCCTTTACTAAAGAAAAAATATTTCTAAGTAATTTCAAAAAAAGTATTAATATACTCTATATAAGATCCAGGCTCCCTGGAAGTCTTTTCTATTTGGATATTTAGCTTTAAATGCATCTCTGGATTCTACAGCAGAAGCTTTATCAGAGAATGTACTAATAATAACACGATACATATTGGTATCCGGATTGAGAGCAATCACAGATTTATATCCAACCTTGATCATATCTTCCTGCAAAGCTTCTGCATTTGCTTTAGTCTGAAAACTACCGCATACAACACTATAATCCAATAAAGTACCAGAACCTTGAACTGTAACCCTTTCCTGACGCACACCATTATTCGATGTAGTGGCAGTAGTTGATTTCTTTACGATTGGCACATCAGCAACAGGAGCCACTTCTACCGGCTCTGCGACTTTAGGCTCAGCAAGTTCTTGTTGTTTTGCCTTTTCATACGCTTTTTTATAAGCACTTTCACCTGATTTACAAGAAGTAAACGCAAGAACAATACATAAACTTGTTCCTAATACTGCTAATTTTTTCATAACTTATTCTCTTTTTAATTAATAATTTCAGATTAATATTTTCTAAAAACTAATTTTTCCTCTTTATAACTTAATTGTAACACTGAAGATGAGAGTTCATCTACCTTGAATACTCTGTTGCCACTCTCCCAATTCAGATAATGCGCAAATGCAGGTTCAGTTTCGAATCCAGGCAAAATCTGAATTTTCAGTTCATTTTCTTCCAAAGAATAGTTTCCCCAAAAAGTTTTATAACTCCCATCCGAGAGCAAACAAATGGCTGAAAACGAGCCTTTCATAAAGTTATAAAACACACTATCCTCACGTTGCACTGTCCCATCGGCATATTCATACTTACAAAGCTGCCACTTATTTTCTATTTGGGATTCATCATCCGAACATGACACTCCTGATAAAATCAACAGAGTAAAGAATAATATGCTGAGAATCTTTCTCATGCTTCAGTTTCTTTATACGATATAGTTCCTGTAGCCTGATTTGTAGGCATAATAAGAACTTCAGCAATCTGAATGTGCTCAGGTGCAGAAGCCGCAAAATAAATAGTTTCTGCTATATCTGCTCCAGTCAAGGGCTTTATACCCTTATAGAAATTATCTGCTTTTACTTTATCTCCACGAAAGCGAACAACCGAGAAATTAGTTTCCACCATTCCCGGTTTTATATTTGTCACTCTCAAAGGAGTATCAACAAGATCAATACGCAATCCGTCCGACAATGCCTTAACAGCAGCTTTTGTTGCACAATAAACACTTCCACCCGGATAAGCGGCATCTCCGGCAATAGAGCCTATATTAATAATGTGTCCTTTTCCACGTTCAACCATCCCCGGAGTTATCATCCGTGTCATCGATAGTAAAGCCCGTATGTTGGTGTCAATCATTATATCCCATTCGTCAAGATCTCCCTGATGCTCTTTATCCACACCAAAAACAAGTCCGGCATTATTTATAAGGACATCAATATTCAACCATTTCCCTTTCAGAGAAGCCAATGCTTCAGCAGCAGCCTTTCGGTCACGAACATCGAAAACAAGAGGGAAAACCTCTATTCCATATTTTTTTTCTAATTCAGCCTTTAACTTAAGCAGCTTTTCTTCATTGCGTCCGTTAAGAATCAGATCAGATCCTTTGGAAGCAAATTTACGTGCACATCCCTCACCAATTCCACTGGTAGATCCGGTAATAAAGATAATCTTATTTTTCATCTTATTTTATCTATTTACTGTTTTTTCCAGAAACCCTTTCAAACTTTGATGTCTTCATTGTTGTTTTAAGTCTGACAGAGGGACGGAAATTAATATTTTTCACTCTTACCGATTGCCCCCGAATTTCCTCACAATCCTGTACTGTTCGAGATTCGGCTGAAACAGAAAAAGTTCCCAGCTCGTCAATACTAACATTGTAACCATCCTGAAGTTTATCTTCAATGGTTTGCGCAAGTGCCTCAATTGCCGCTTTCATATCGGCAACATTCAGAGAACACTTTTCAGAAATCGATTTACACAGTTCTCGTGTATCGATTGTGCCTTTAGTAACCACTTGNGCATANAANCCTTGNTTGGGNTTCTCACTAATGTTGTCGCGCATGGGCGTTAATCTGTATTGGATACTCATATATCAAAATATTTAAGTTATAACTTCATAGATAATAGATAATAAAGTCTAAATCATTTTATAAAAAAGACTAGATTATATTTAAATTAAATCTAGATTATTTTTATAAAAGAAGTAGAGCAAAGATATTAGATTAATACATAAGTTGAATTAGTTCCTTAGTTAAATAACCTTAACTATTCAGGAATTTTCTCAGACGCCCACCACTTTGACGTATCTTTGTGCAACTATTATACACCAGCCGCGAGGCTATTTTAATTATTTTAAATGACATTTGAACAATTAGACCTGATAAGCCCTATTTTAAAGGCTTTACAAGAAGAGGGCTACACCTCACCAACTCCCATTCAAGAACAATCNATTCCAATCNTATTAAAAGGCAAAGANTTNTTAGGCTGTGCACAAACCGGAACAGGTAAAACTGCAGCATTTTCAATTCCTATTTTGCAAAAGTTCTATAAAACAGATAAAAATAGGGGAATTAAAGCCCTCGTATTAACCCCTACCCGTGAACTTGCTATTCAAATTAACGATAGTTTTACAGCTTACGGTCGTTTCACAGGATTACGCCATACTGTTATATTCGGAGGCGTTCCGCAAAAACCTCAGACTGATGCTTTAAGAAAAGGAGTTGATATACTGATTGCAACCCCCGGAAGACTGCTGGATTTAATCAATCAAGGATTCATTTCGCTAAAAACGCTGGAATTCTTTGTACTTGATGAAGCTGATCGTATGCTTGATATGGGATTTATACACGACATTAAGCGCATACTTCCTTTGCTTCCCAAAAAACGTCAATCACTCTTTTTCTCGGCAACCATGCCACCGGAAATTGAGAAACTGGCCAGCACTATTCTTATTCACCCCGAAAAGGTTGAAGTAACACCTGTATCTTCTACTGTTGATACTATCCAACAAAGTATTTACTTTGTCGGCAAGAAGGAAAAGAAAGATTTACTTCTTTACCTTTTGAAAAATCCGGCTATAGAATCTGTACTTGTGTTTACCCGCACCAAACATGGAGCAGACAAAATAGCCAAGTTACTGGTTAAAGAAGGCATTGAAGCTGCAGCTATTCACGGAAACAAATCTCAGAACGCTCGTCAGAAAGCACTTACCAGCTTTAAAGAGCATACTCTTCGCGTATTAATTGCTACAGATATTGCTGCTCGAGGAATAGATGTTGACCAGCTATCTCACGTAATCAACTATGAGCTTCCCAATGTTCCTGAAACATACGTTCACCGTATCGGACGAACCGGGCGTGCAGGTCACGAAGGTGTAGCCATAGCTTTCTGTGAACCAGAAGAGTTGCCATACTTAAAAGATATTCAAAAACTCATTGGCATTAAGATTCCGGTAATTGCAAATCATCCGTTTATCTCCAGTGAGGCAGCTGTTGCCATCGAAGAGAAAAAGGAGGTAATGAAAACCCAGGCAAAGGAAAATAAAATATATAGAGGTAACCGTAGCAACGGAGATTTTTGGCGCAGACAAAAAATGAATCAAAATAAAGAAAAAAAATAATTTTTCTCTTTTAAAAACCATATTGAAGAAATAATTGTTTTAAAATAGAACAACTTATCTAATTATTAATTAGATTTGTAATAAACTATACAAAAACAATTGCTATGAAGAATCTAAATGTTTTAGCTGCTTTATTGGGTGGCGCAGTCATAGGTGCTGCACTTGGTGTATTGTTTGCCCCGGAAAAGGGAGAAGACACAAGGAACAAGATTGCTGAAATCCTTCGTAAGAAAGGTATCAAACTAACCCGAAGCGAGATGAACGACCTTGTTAGTGAAATTTCTTCAGAAATGAGTTCTGAAGGTGCTGAATGAATTTAAATAAAGTCACCATGTCCACAGAAAAGAATACAATAGATAATATTAAGCAACTTATTGATGAAGTCAAAGAGTATGTGATATTGCAAAAGGATTACGCAAAGTTGCAGTTTGTAGAAAAATTAACAATTCTGCTTTCTACACTTATTATGATCTTTGTATTAATTATCCTTTCCATGGTGACTTTATTCTATCTGCTTTTTTCCTTTGCCTATATTCTTGAACCCTTTGTTGGGGGGATAGCTGTTAGTTTCGGCATAATTTCCGGTATAAGTATTTTAATAATCGTTTGCGTAGTTAGATTCCGTAATATCTTAATTACCAACCATCTGGTAAGATTCTTAACAAATCTGTTTATACACGATTCTGACAAATAATATAAGAACTTCGATCTGCCATGAAAAACTTAACACTAGCCGATATTACCCAAAGGAAAGCTGAATTAAGACAAAAGATAGCACTCCAAAAAGACAAAATTACTGCAACCTCTAGTGAAATTGTCGTCCCCATCACGCATATAACTTCAGGTAAATATTTCATGAATAATTTAAAAACCGGTATGACTATTCTTAACGGAATAATTATTGGGTACAAATTAATGAATAAATTCCGCAAATTCTTCCACAAAAAAAAATAACTTTGCAGCGCTAAGTTAAACCAGGTATTGTTTATTTCGTCAATAAATAATATACTATATAAATAAAGAATGAAACCAAAATTTTATCTTTTGGCATTTGCTCTTTTTGCCGGATTTTTTTTCGCGCAAACGGAGTGTTATGCAAAAACAAAAACCGCCAAGTATGTATTTTACTTCATTGGCGACGGGATGGGGGTAAATCAAGTAAATGGTACTGAGATGTACCTGGCCGAAAAAGAGGGCCGAATCGGTGTAAAACCACTTAACTTCACCCAATTTCCTTACGCCACATTTGCTTCAACTTATTCAGTTTATAACTCTGTTACTTGTTCCGCAGCAGCCGGAACGGCACTGGCTGCAGGAGTAAAGACCAAAAACGGAACTATTGGAATGGACAGTCTGCATAAAATGCCATTATACAGTGTAGCTGTAAAGGCAAAAAAAGCCGGAAAGAAAGTTGGAATCACCACCAGCGTAAGTATAGACCACGCCACTCCCGCTACCTTTTATGCCCATCAACCTGACAGAGACATGTATTACGAAATAGCAACCGATCTCCCCAAGACCGGTTTTGATTTTTATGCCGGAAGCGGATTTCTAAATCCAACCAACCCTAAAGATAAAAATGCACCTGAAATATACAGTCTATTTAAAAAAAATAGCTACACAGTTGCAAAGGGGTACGAAGATTTTAAAGCTAAAAGCAGAAATGCTTCCAAAATGATTCTTATGCAAAAAGAGGGCTCTGACATGGAGTGCATTCCTTATGCAATAGATAGGAAACCTGGTAATTTAACACTTTGCCAGATTACAGAAAGTGCCGTTAATTTTCTGACTAAGGAAAACAAGAATGGCTTTTTCTTAATGGTTGAAGGTGGAAAGATAGATTGGGCATGCCATAACAATGATGCAGCAACAGTTTTTGATGAAGTATCAGATATGGCAGATGCAGTACAAATAGCCTACAATTTTTATCTGAAACATCCCGATGAGACCCTCATCGTGGTTACAGCCGATCACGAAACTGGCGGAATTGCGCTTGGAGCAGGTAAATATCAACTGAACTTAAAAGTTCTGGCTAACCAGAAAGTTTCAGAAGATGGGCTCTCTGCCAAAATCAATCAGTTAAGAAAAGAAAAGAACAATAACATAACCTGGAACGACATCAAAGAACTGTTAAGCGAGAATATGGGATTCTGGAAGAAGGTAAATCTAACAGAAAAACAAGAGCAACGGTTAAAAGAAGAGTATATCCGCTCATTCTTAGGAGATAAGGTTAAACTTACAGAATCTCTATATTCCCAAAATGAGCCAATGGCAGCACTTGCCAGACAAATCTTAAATGAAATTGCGATGGTAAGCTGGGCAAGTGGCAATCATACAGCCGGATATATTCCCGTCTATGCCATCGGAGCCGGATCTGAACTGTTTCACGGGAAATTAGAAAACACTGATATTCCTAAGAAAATAGCTGAAGCAGCTAATTACTAAACAAAGCATAAAAAAAGAAGAGAAGAACCAGCTGGTTCTTCTCTTCTTTTTTTATATATAATATAATCTTTATACGTATGTTTCCAGCAATTTAACTGAACCTTCAGGTATAATAGTAATATCCGTTGTTGATGCAGGCAACAGAACTGTTTCTCCAGCCTTAAGTTCTACTTCATTACTTTCATTATCAACTATCTTGCATGCTCCTTCCAAACCAATCAGTACAACAAAAGAATCTAATTCCGAGTAATCACACGAAATTGTTTCCGTCATATCATAAAGAGAAGTTGTAAAATACGGACAAGCAACCAATTCAACCGGTTCTTCCTTTACAGCTTCATAATCAGTTCTATAATCATCAAGCACTTCATAATCAATCGCATCCTTTGCTAATTCAGTATGCAGTTCCCGTGATTTACCATTAGCATCTTTACGATCAAAATCGAAGATACGATAAGTAACATCAGAGGTCTGCTGAATTTCAGCAATAAACGCTCCGGCACCAATACTATGTATACGCCCGGCAGGAAGGAAGAATACATCACCTTTTTTAATGGAGTATTCCTGCAACACCTCTGTAATCGTAGAATTCATCACTCTTTCCTTATATTCCTTGGGAGTAATCTCCTTAGAAAAGCCAGAACGGAGTTTGGCATCAGGAGTAGCATCTACTACATACCACATCTCGGTTTTTCCCATAGAATTGTGACGTTTTTTTGCCAGTACGTCTGAAGGGTGAACCTGAATAGAAAGGTCCTGCTGAGCATCAATAAACTTAATTAGCAGAGGGAAAGTAGAATTAAAACGGGCATAATTGCTTTCGCCTACCAGTTCTTCACGAAACCTTCTTACTAACTGTCCCAAGGTCATCCCTTTGAATTCTCCGTTAGCAACTTCAGATTCATTGTCCGGCACACCGGAAAGTTCCCAACTCTCACCAACATTTGGCATCTCTTCAGAAAGATGCTTGAAAGGAATAATTTTATCACCACCCCACAATGTTTGTTTAAGGATGGGTTTAAACTTTAATGGATACATTTATCTATTATAAATATGGTTTATAGCCACAAACATACATAAAAATATTAATTTAACATCGATTGATGACCAATTAATTCACAAAAAAAGAAAATTCTCACTCTGAATTATAATTTCATATAGCTCGTAATTATCACGAAAAAACAAAAAGTTACTGCCACCTGCCACTAAAAAACCTAAAAGTACTTACCAATAGGCCTTGAGGAGGTGGCAGATAAAAATTTCGACCATTTTATCTGCTACTAATTGCCATCATCTGCCACCGGAATTAAGCTTTTAGCTATTTATTAGTACTTCTGTATCTAAAATCGGAAATATAAAGTTATGTATAAACGAAAAATATCTATAAATTTAGAGTGCGGAATTGAAGTCTTATTCATCACAACATGCAACATAACATTTCGCAATATATAGATACTTTTATCTTATAAAATAAGTGAGTTCACAGCGAGAGCCCATGGGTTCACAGCCGAGGGCTTATGGGTTCTCGAACGAGGGCCCGTAAGTTCACAGCCGAGAACTTACTATATATAAAAGAGAGAACTACCTATCAGTAAGCATTTACAACCCTGCCTTGATCATTAAAGTTCTAAATATCAATGAATTGATTCCTACTAATAAGTCACATTGGATAGCTCTAAAAAGAAAAAGCGATGATATGTGAGAGCAATACACTTTGAAAAGAGAGACAAAACCAATAGCAGATAGCATAATTTAGTAGCAGATAAATTGTAAAACAAAANTATCNNCNACNAAANTANANNATTATATATCANNNNATTANGNNTNNTTTAGTNGCAGGTGGNAGATCAATCTGCATTTTTTAATAGCCAGGAGAGATTAAAGCGATAATGCAATCCGCTGCTTACCAGATGAATCACATTGTCCGGTGTTTGTGTAGCTGCCAGATAACCNCGCGGCTCAGCATGNGTNGCATCCATNTCAAAGAACTGAGTCCANGCNCCNCCATTNAGGNANCGANANNTNCCATCAGNNAGCAATTTCTTCACCGGCCATGTTTTACCCTCATCAAAAGACAAGGCTGCATACATGCCATATCCCCGGAATTCCTTTCCATTTTTATCCTTGAAAATCATTCCACGTTCAGAAGGAGCTGTACGCAAAGGATGATCCGTAAAGGAAATAAGCAAGATAGGCCCCTCATTTAGTCGTCTTAAAACCAATCGCTGCTGTCCCTCAATGGGAGGAAACTCAGAAGCGGAATAAGCCCACGTTTTACCCATATCACAAGAAATGCTCATTGGCATACACAGCCTGCCCGTTGCATCAGCGATGCTATTATTACGTCCGAAAGCCATCAGTCTTCCATCTTTTAGTTGCACCACACCTGCATGGATTCCGGCAATAGTGCCTCCGGTGTCAGTCCACGTCTGCCCTCCGTCTTTACTTATATGCACAGCCGTACTATCTTGTCCGCCAGGTCCGGCATCGCACAACTGAATAAACCAACCCTCTTTCGTCTTTATAGTTCCGGCAATAATCTGATGACGCTTTGCATGTTCGGGTTCTATTATTCGGGGAGAGCTCCATGTTTTACCATTATCACGACTAGTTCTTTGAATCATCATTAAGTTCTGCCAGTCGCCCGCAGCCTCTACCCCATTAATATGATAAAGCGTACCGTTTCCGTCGTTCATCAAAGCCGATCCGGTCATATTCCTGTCGGGCACCTTAAAGAAAGGCGATGCAGCATCCCATTCTTTAGCTCCGGCACGCAATCGGGAAGCAAGTACAGTGACCTCGCGCCCGTTTTCGTGGTCGGCAGAGAACCAGATAGCAAGTAAGTCCCCATTATCACACCAGGTAATAGCCGGTTGATGATTATGCTGATAAAAAGGAGTTTTTGAAGAACAATCGGGTTTTACCACAAAAGGAATCGGAGCCATAAACAGCGGTTCTTTATCCTGTTTCTTCCACACAGCTTTTACCTGAGATACCTGCTCGCTATTCAAAGTCGTTTCAATCGTGATAAGTGGTTTACTTTTCGGATATTCTGCCTGCACAACCCGAAATCCAGTCAAAGCATGTTTATCTTCGGGAATCATAGCCATACGATTCGAACTACGCAAAAAAGATTCAGGCGTACTATGACTTCCGCCTCTTGTAACCCGAAACTCTCCCGTGTTCTGTCCCACAGGATCAGTCTGTACCTCTGGAGAATAAGGACCATACCAGTCCAGGCACCACTCTTCCACATTCCCATGCATATCATAAAGACCGAAAGCATTGGCCAGTGTTTGTCCTACCTTCAGGGAAACAGGTTGATAATCTCTCACAATTCTCTGATCTTTCAGATAAATAGCCGGCAGTCCGTCACCCATACTAAAAGGATAACAACTCCCAGCTCGGCAAGCATACTCCCACTCCGCTTCAGTAGGCAACCTATAAGTTTTACCATCCTTCTTGCTCAGCCACTTACAAAAAGCCACCGCATCATTATAGCTGACAAAGATTACGGCTTCATCATCAGCCTTAGATAGTCCCCTCTTGCCACGAAGTGCTTTATGTTCGGGACAAAACTCTTCATATTGTGCGTTTGTGATTTCTGTTTTTCCAATTCGGAAAGAGTGAGAGATAATCACTTTGTGTACCGGAGCTTCATCAAAATTCTCTCCAATACCGGTTCCTCCCATATAAAAACTCCCTGCAGGAATGTTTGCCATAGTGATAAACTCTTTCTCCTGCGCATTTACAGCAATAGAAAATAATGAGAGTCCCATTGCTGTAAAAATTATCTTTTGTAAGTTTTTCATTGCTTATATTATTAAGACCACAAAGATAATCCATACTTTAAAAATATTCGGCGAAAAAGAAAATACTATTAAAGAATTATTAAGCATAAAAAAGACCCGGTGTCCTATCGAAAACTTTTTGGAAATAGCACGCCAAACAAACTATAAAGTAATCAATCAGCAATTATATTTCATTAACCTACATTATGAAACAAAATTCGGTTTACCCCCCGAAAGTCAGGCAAAACAAATTCACAGATACCTTATATCAGTTTTTTTTAGCACCAGTTGCTTTTATACTTTGAAAGTTGATAAAAATAAGAATTAATATAATGCTTCAAACACACTATGCACAAGCACAACAAAAATATAACTTCAAGAATATTCCGAGAATAAATTAAAAAAAGCTCCGAAAACTAAGTTTTCGGAGCTTCTCTTTGGCGGTGCGTACGAGACTCGAACTCGTGACCCCATGCGTGACAGGCATGTATTCTAACCAACTGAACTAACGCACCAATATTTTCTATTTACTATCTCTCTCGATTGCGGATGCAAAGGTAAGCATTTATTTGAAATTTGCAAGTGTTTTAGCAAAAGTATGACTAAAATCTTTCTATTCTCTTAAACAAATGCTTTTCCAGAAAAAAACTCCGAAAACAACTTTCAGAGCTTCTTGGCGGTGCGTACGAGACTCGAACTCGTGACCCCATGCGTGACAGGCATGTATTCTAACCAACTGAACTAACGCACCAATATTTTCTATTTGCTATCTCTCTCGATTGCGGATGCAAAGGTAGATATTATTTTTAAATTTGCAAGAGCTTTACGTAAAAAAACTCATTTTTTATTCGATTTCATGGGTAAAAGCACTCTTTCGAGCAATTCTAATTGACAATCAATCATATTTAATACAAACTTCTTGCTATAATAATTTATTCTTTGGCAATAATTCGTTATTTTTGCGGACTCATAATGATAACTAATGATAAATAAGATGCAAGCTAACAAAAATACAGCAAAGTTATTGCTCCACTGCCCCGATAAACCAGGAATTATATCTGCGGTAACGGATTTTATTACTATAAACAAGGGAAATATTGTTTATCTGGATCAGTACGTTGATCATATTGAAAACATTTTTTTTATGAGAATTGAGTGGGAACTAAGCGATTTCCTTATCCCCAGAGAAAAGATAGAAGATTACTTTGATACTTTGTATGCTCAGAAATACAAAATGAGTTTCCGTCTATACTTCTCGGATATCAAACCGCGAATGGCAATATTTGTTTCTAAAATGTCTCACTGTTTGTTTGATATGCTTGCCCGTTATGCAAACGGTGAGTGGAATGTAGAAATTCCTTTAATTATAAGTAATCACCCGAATCTGAAACATGTAGCCGATAAATTTGGAATTCCTTTCCATCTCTTCCCTATTACCAAGGAAACAAAGGCTGAACAGGAAGCAAAAGAGATGGAACTGCTGGCTAAACATAAAGTGAACTTTATTGTTTTAGCAAGATATATGCAGGTGATCTCTGAAAACATGATCAACTCTTATCCTAACAGGATTATTAATATTCACCATTCTTTTCTTCCGGCTTTTGTGGGCGCTAAGCCTTATCATGCCGCTTTTGAAAGAGGTGTGAAGATTATTGGCGCTACCAGCCACTATGTTACCACTGAGCTTGATGCCGGTCCTATCATAGAACAAGATGTGGTTCGTATTACCCACAAGGATACTGTGGAAGATTTGGTAAATAAAGGCAAAGACCTGGAAAAAATAGTTCTTTCACGTGCGGTACAAAAGCATATCGAGCGCAAAGTTCTGGCTTATAAGAATAAAACTGTAATCTTTAGTTAAAGATAAATGAATATAGCTATCGTAAAATATAATGCAGGAAATATCTATTCAGTAGATCATGCCTTACGACGCCTTGGCGTAAATGCCCTGGTAACAGCAGACAAAGAAATATTATCTAAAGCAGATAAGGTGATTTTTCCAGGAGTTGGAGAAGCTACTACCACCATGCAGCATTTAAAAGCCACCGGATTAGATAAACTGATTGTGGATTTAAAGCAACCTGTATTGGGCATTTGTCTTGGCATGCAGCTTCTGTGCAGTCATTCTGAAGAAGGAGATGTGGATTGCCTGAATATTTTCCCCACTGAAGTGAAACGATTTTATCCTGCAAAACATGAAGATAAAGTTCCGCACATGGGCTGGAATACCATTGGTGATTTGAAAGGAGATCTTTACAAGGGCTTTACCAAAGAAGAATTTGTTTATTTTGTGCATAGCTTTTATGTACCAAAGAATCAATTTACGGTAGCTACAACAGATTACATACTTCCGTTTAGTGCATCCTTACAAAAGGACAACTACTATGCAACCCAATTTCACCCTGAGAAAAGTGGAAAGGTTGGTGAACGGATTTTAGAAAACTTCATTAATTTACCTCTATAATAAAAGTATGATTGAAATTATTCCTGCCATAGATATAATTGAAGGAAAATGTGTTCGTCTGTCAAAAGGCGATTATGATAGTAAGAAAGTATATAATGAAAATCCGGTAGAGGTTGCAAAGGAATTTGAAGCAAGCGGTATTCGCCGGCTTCATGTGGTTGACCTTGACGGGGCGGCTTCTCATCATATAGTTAATTACCGCATTCTGGAAAAAATTGCATCGCAGACATCCTTGATTATAGATTTTGGCGGCGGAATAAAAAGTGATGAGGATTTAAGAATTGCTTTCGAGAGTGGAGCAAAGATGATTACCGGAGGAAGCATTGCGGTTAAAGAGCCTGAATTGTTTACTCAATGGATCAACAAATACGGAAGCGATAAGATTATTCTTGGTGCTGATGTAAAAAATAAAATGATTGCAGTAAACGGTTGGAAAGAGGGAACGGAACTTGAGCTTATGACTTTTCTGGGAGGATATATTGAAAAGGGTATTCAGAAGGTGATCTGCACGGATATTGAATGCGACGGTATGTTACAAGGTCCTTCTACTGCTCTGTATAATGAAATTTTGGAGAAATTTCCTTCAACTTACCTCATTGCCAGCGGTGGTGTAAGCTGTATTGACGATATTATAAAACTGGAAGAAGCTAAAGTACCGGCTGTTATTTTCGGGAAAGCGCTTTACGAAGGAAAGATCCAGCTGAAGGACTTAAAGATATTTATATAAACTGATAGATATGTTAGCAAAAAGAATCATACCTTGTCTGGATATAAAAAATGGTACAACTGTAAAAGGTACTAACTTTGTGAACTTACGTGAGGCAGGCGACCCAGTGGAACTAGGACGTGCTTACAGTGAACAGGGAGCCGACGAACTTGTATTTCTTGATATTACTGCAAGCCACGAAGGGCGAAAGACTTTTACAGACCTGGTAAAACGTGTTGCCGCAAACATTAGCATTCCTTTCACCGTGGGTGGTGGTATCAATGAATTGCAGGATGTTGACCGTTTACTGAACGCCGGTGCTGACAAAGTTTCCATCAATTCTTCTGCTATTAGAAATCCGCAGCTGATAAACGAGATTGCAAAGCATTTTGGTTCGCAGGTATGCGTGGTGGCTATTGATGCAAAAGAGGAAAATAACATTTGGAAATGTTACCTTAACGGAGGAAGAATTGAAACCGATAAAGAACTGATATCATGGGCTAAAGAAGCCGCCGATCGTGGAGCCGGAGAAATTCTTTTTACCAGCATGAATCACGATGGCGTGAAAACCGGGTATGCCAACGAAACGCTGGCACTCTTATCCGATTCTTTACCTATTCCGATTATAGCATCGGGAGGAGCCGGTGCCATGGAACATTTCAAAGATACTTTTACCTTAGGAAAAGCTGATGCTGCTTTGGCTGCCAGTGTTTTTCACTTCGGAGAAATTAAGATTTCCGAATTAAAAGATTATCTTTGTGCACAAGGAATAACTGTCAGACTGTAACAAGTCATAATAATGAATTATTAATATATAACATCATGGGTTTAGATTTTAACAAAATGGATGGATTAATTCCGGCAATTATACAAGATAATTACACCTCAAAAGTTCTGATGCTTGGTTTTATGAATAAGGAAGCTTATGANAANACTNTNGCNANNGGANANGTNACNTTCTTNAGCCGNACAAAGAACAGACTTTGGACAAAAGGAGAAGAAAGCGGTAATTTTCTAAATGTAGTATCTATCAAAGAGGATTGCGATAAAGATACCTTATTGATCAAGGTAAATCCGGTTGGCCCTGTTTGCCATACTGGCTCTGATACATGCTGGGGAGAAGAAAACACAGAAGACATAATGTTTATCAAGTATTTGCAGGATTTTATTTGCAAACGACATGATGAAATGCCTGAAAAGTCGTACACTACTTCATTATTCAACTCCGGAGTGAACCGTATGGCTCAGAAAGTAGGTGAAGAAGCCGTAGAAACAGTCATTGAAGCAACAAACGGAACAGACGACCGTTTAATCTATGAAGCATCAGATCTGGTTTATCATCTGATTGTTCTTCTCACATCAAAAGGCTATCGTATTGAAGACCTGGCCCGTGAACTTAAAAAAAGACATAAAGAATAAAAAGATATGAGCGAATTACTCATTAACTATCAGAATGTAGAAATTTAGAAATTGTCCAACAGGATTTTTGCGTGCTCCATAATATAAACATGCAACTGAATGCTGGCGATTTTTTATATATAATAGGCAAAGTAGGCACAGGAAAAACAAGCCTACTGAAAACTATTTATGGAGAATTGAGTATCGCTTCAGGAGAAGCAGAAGTTTTAGGAAATAATCTACAGGCCATAAAACGAAAAAACATTCCGCAGCTAAGACGGAAGTTGGGAATCATATTTCAGGATTTTCAGTTACTCACTGATCGCACAGTAAACGACAATCTGGAATTTGTATTGCGCGCCACTGGCTGGAAAAACAAACTAGAGATAAAGGAACGGATAAAAGAGGTATTGGAACAAGTGAGTATGGCAAACGAAGGGAATAAATTGCCCAGTGAGCTATCCGGCGGAGAGCAACAGCGCATCGTCATTGCAAGAGCAATATTAAACTCCCCTTCCATTATCCTGGCCGACGAGCCGACAGGTAATCTGGACGTAGAAACCGGACGAAAAATTGTGGAGCTGCTTCATGAAATTAGCCGCAACGGTTCTTCCGTAATTATGACTACACATAATATTCAGCTGGTTAAAGAATTTCCAGGATTAGTTCTGCAATGTAAAAACAATGAGTTGCATGATGTTACCCATGAATTTTATAAAAAAGCGAATATTCAGGATAAATCAGAACCGGATAATAGAGAACCAATCTTAGAAACAACTTGTTCACAAGCAGAGTTTGTAAATGAGGAAGATAGTGAGGAAGATGAAGATTTAGAGACAAAGACTGTTACTGAGAAAGAGACTGATACGGATAAAGAATAAATATTAATTTAATAGTGTAAAGAAGATGAAAGTTTTAAAGTTTGGAGGTACTTCCGTTGGTTCTGCCGAACGGATGAAAGAGGTAGCCAAATTAATAACCGATGGTGAAAAGAAAATTGTAGTGCTTTCTGCAATGTCTGGCACAACAAATACTTTAGTTGAAATNTCGGATTACTTATATAAAAAGAATCCCGACGGTGCTAATGAAATCATCAACAAATTAGAAAAAAATTACAAAAAGCACGTTGATGAACTCTATTCTACAGATGAATATAAACAGAAAGGACTTGAAATTATAAAATCTCATTTTGATTATGTTCGTTCTTACACCAAAGATCTATTTACACTCTTTGAAGAGAAGGTGGTTCTGGCACAAGGAGAATTGATTTCCACTGCAATGGTGAATGATTACCTTTGCGAATGTGGAGTGAAATCNGTNTTNCTTCCNGCNNTGGAATNTATGCGTACNGACAANAACGCNGANCCNGATCCTNNNTANATNAAAGAAAAACTTCAGATTCAGTTAGAGCTTTATCCGGATGCTGACATTTATATCACTCAAGGTTTCATCTGCCGGAATGCTTATGGTGAGATAGATAACCTGCAACGCGGAGGTAGTGATTACACAGCTTCATTAATCGGAGCTGCAGTTAAAGCTTCTGAAATCCAGATCTGGACAGATATTGACGGACTTCATAACAATGACCCACGCGTGGTTGATAAAACAGCCCCTGTACGTCAGTTACATTTTGAAGAAGCAGCCGAATTAGCTTATTTCGGAGCAAAGATTCTTCATCCTACTTGCGTGCAGCCTGCTAAATATGCTAATATTCCGGTACGTTTATTGAACACAATGGAACCATCCGCTCCTGGAACATTAATCTCTAATGAAACAGAAAAAGATAAAATCAAGGCTGTAGCTGCCAAAGACAATATTACAGCAATTAAGATTAAATCCAGTCGCATGTTACTGGCTCATGGATTTCTGCGCAAAGTATTTGAGATCTTTGAAAGCTACCAGACATCGATTGATATGGTTTGTACATCNGAAGTNGGNGTTTCNGTATCNATAGACAATACNAANCANTTGCNGGAAATTCTNGATGANTTNAAGAAATATGGTACAGTTACCGTTGATGAGGATATGTGTATCATCTGTGTTGTGGGAGATTTGCAATGGGAGAATGTAGGATTCGAAGCTACAGCTCTTGATGCAATGCGTGAGATACCGGTGCGTATGATCTCTTTCGGAGGAAGTAATTACAATATTTCTTTCCTTATCAAGGAATCTGACAAGAAAAAAGCATTGCAGTCTCTCAGTAATGTACTTTTCAATAACAAATAAGAGATAAACTATATGAAAGGGATCTTCCCAATAAATAAATTTCGTGAAATGGAAACTCCTTTCTATTTCTACGACACAAAAGTATTACGGGATACACTTGATTGCGTAAACAACGAAGCAAAAAAATACGGTAATTATATTGTTCACTATGCTGTTAAAGCGAATGCCAACCAGAAGGTTTTATCGATTATTCGGGAGAACTATTTAGGAGCGGACTGTGTAAGTGGCGGAGAAATCCGTGCGGCTATTAAAGCCGGCTTTCCAGCTTCAAAAATAGTATTTGCAGGAGTAGGCAAAGCAGACTGGGAAATCAATCTTGGATTAGATTATGGCATTTTCTGTTTTAATGTAGAGTCTATTCCGGAACTTGAAGTAATCAATGAACTTGCTGGTGCAAAAGGCAAGATAGCCTCAATAGCTTTGAGAATTAACCCGAACGTTGGTGCACATACTCATGCCAATATTACTACTGGTCTGAAAGAAAACAAGTTCGGCATTAATATGGAGGATCTGGACCATGTTTTAGATGTGGCAAACGAACTTCCAAATGTAAAGTTATTAGGACTACATTTTCATATCGGCTCACAAATTCTTGATATGGGAGATTTTGTAGGTCTTTGTAACCGCATTAATGAAATACAAGAATACATGTACAAACGCCGTATTATTGTAGAACATATCAATGTAGGTGGTGGATTGGGCATTGATTACCAACATCCCAACAGACAACCAATTCCTGATTTCGCTGCTTACTTTTCAACTTTCCATAAACATTTGAAATTAAACCCAACACAATCTTTGCATTTTGAGCTTGGGCGTTCAATTGTTGGCCAATGTGGGAGTTTGATCAGCAAAGTTTTATATGTTAAGCAAGGAGCAAATAAACAATTNGCCATTTTNGANGGTGGNATGACNGATNTNATTCGNCCGGCNNTATATCAGGCTTANCANAANATTGANAANATNACNTCTGAAGAACCNATGGAGAAATATGATGTAGTAGGGCCAATCTGTGAATCATCTGATGTATTTGGCAAGGCATTAGACATTAATAAAGTGAAAAGAGGAGATCTTTTCGCTCTCCGCTCCGCTGGTGCATACGGAGAAATTATGGCTTCGGGGTACAATTGCAGAGCGCTTCCGCAAGGATACACTTCAGATGAACTGATGTAACTTAAAAATAAATCAGGGAAAAGGGATAAACCAAAAGTTTATCCCTTTTTGATTATATGCCAGATACTAACATACACAAAATATTGTGTTACAAAAAACGAATACAATAGATATTAATTCCAATATTTAGTGTAATTTTGCAGTAATAAAAAACAGAAAATACGCAATGAACTTATTTACCTTTAATATAGTTGAGATTATATTATTAGCCTCACTTGGATTGTTTCTAATCATACAAGTAATCTACTATTTTAGCTTATACAATCAACTACATGCACACAATAAAGCTGCAAATGAAGGAGATATGATCTATGAAACAGAACTTCCTCCAGTTTCTGTAATTATCAGCGCTCGTAATGAATCTGAAAACCTGCAAAAAAATCTGCCTTATGTCCTTGAACAAGACTATCCGAATTTTGAGGTTATCGTTATCAATGACGGTTCTACAGATGAAAGCGAGGATGTTCTTACTATATTTGAAGAAAAATACACCAACTTATATCACACCTTTACTCCTGACGGGGCTCGATACATAAGCCGAAAAAAATTAGCCCTCACACTGGGTATTAAAGCCAGCAAGCATAACTGGTTAGTCTTTACAGATGCAGATTGCCGTCCGGTAAGTAATGACTGGTTAAAACTGATGGCCAGAAACTTTTCTCCACGAACAGATATTGTGCTGGGATATAGCGGATATGAACAAGAGAAGGGATGGTTTCAGCGTAAAGTAGCCTTCAGCAACCTGTTTATGTCCATGCGTTATCTGGGATTTGCCTTAATCAATAAGCCGTATATGGCTATTGGCCGTAATATGGCTTACCGCAAAGAGCTGTTCTTTAAGAACAAAGGTTTTTCTTCTCATCTGAATCTGCAACGTGGTGACGATGATTTGTTTATTAATGAGGTTGCAACTCCTTTTAATACCAGAGTAGAGACATCTCCCAATGCTGTTATCAGAATGGAACCTGCGTACAGTTTTAAAAGCTGGAAAGAAGAAAAGGTGAGCTATCTTGCCACTTCGCACTATTATCATGGATTGCAGAGATACTGGCTGGGATTCGAGACTACATCACGTTTGCTATTCATCGCTACTACAATTGCTGCAATTATAGTAGGCGCCATTAATATGCAATGGATTGTTCTGGGTGTTGCTATACTTGCATATATTCTCCGCTATGTTATGCAAGTAATTATTGTAAACCAGACAGCTGCTGACTTTGGCGAAAAGAAATATTATCTGACTTTGCCCCTATTTGATATTATACAACCACTGGATGTGCTCAACTTCAAGCTATTCAGAAAGATTCGCGGGAAAGCTGATTACATGAAAAGATAACGGAAAACTTTGTATACTTATTTAATTCCGAAACAATATCAATCTTTCCTCCATAGATGGAGAAGATTTTAAATGACAAGCTTAAGCCTATTCCATTACCGGAATAGGCTCTTGTATTTGTAGCCCGATAAAAAGACTGAAAGATCTTGCTTATTTCATCCTTTGGTATTCCAATTCCGTAGTCCATAATCTCGATAACAATGTTTCCTTCAGACATAAACAGCCTTACATCGACTGCATCCTTGGAGTATTTGCAGGCATTGTTTATTATATTCAGAATAGCAACCCTTAAGAGGTAAGGATTTGCATTAATTTTAAACTGCTCTTCCGGCTTTTCTACTGAATAATTTATTCGTTTATTATTGTCAATCAACTGCTTTATCAGATCATTCAGATAAACCGTTTCCACTGAATTCTTAAGAAGTTCCTCGTCCTGATGAGACAGAAACAACAGTTCCCTGGTCAGTTGGGATATTCTTTTGCTTTCAGTAAATATACGTTCAAGTGCTTTTTGATATTCAGCAACCGAGCGTTCCTTTAGCAAAGTAATTTCACACTCTCCCTGAATGGCAGTTATGGGATTGTTCAATTCATGAGAAGCATTGGATATAAATGATTTTTCAGACTGGAAAGCAGAATCAATCCTGTCGAGCATTTCATTGAGCGTACTGGTAAGCTGATCCAGCTCATCTTTATTGGAAGATGTTTTTAAGCGCATTTTCAGATTATTACCACGAATCCTTTTCAGCTCGTCAAGTATCTGGTGCAACGGTGCAAGTATTCTGCTGGAATATACGCGTCCGGTTATGTATATCAATACAGAACTAAAAAGCAAAAGCAGAATCATCAGTATCCATAAGTGCTGATGAATTCTTTCTCCATAAGTGTTCTGAGATAAAACAATTGCAATAAAATTGCCCTGATTATCGGGATAATACAAAGCAACTCCTACCTGATCTTCATATTTAAAGTGAATTAATGAGCCTGTCAGCAAGCTATTCACCTGCTTAGGAGTAAGGTATTCATTTAATGTACCCTTTACAAAGGAAAGACTGTCTGTATTAAATAATAGCTCTTCTGCATTAGGCAATAGTTCATCATACTTTTCTTCTATTATTTTATATGTACGAGAATCCACTTCATCTTTTTCCCAATGTTTCTGCGCTGTAAGATTTACTTTCTCAACCAACAATGAATCGAAGACTTTATCTATATAATGGGACATAAAGAAATAAAACACAATGATGACTAAGGTTATAATGCAGACTGTAACCATAGTGTAAAACATAGCTATCTTATGCCCTATTTTCATAATCTGATTCTATTATTGTGCTTCCATGATGTATCCCATTCCTACTACCGTATGAATAAGCTTGTTATCGAATGCTTTATCTATCTTTGTACGCAGATAATTCACATAAACATCTACCACATTGGTATTTGTATCAAAGTTCTTGTCCCATACATCTTTCAGAAGAACAGAGCGGCTAAGCATCACTCCCTGATGAGTCATAAAATACTCAAGCAACCGGTATTCCTTAACAGTCAACTCTATTTCAAGCTCACCGCGCTTCGCTTTCCTGGTAACACAATTCAAAGTAAGATCTCCGCAAGTAAGGCTGCTTACAAGCTCATCCCCGTTTGACCGGCGAAGCAGTGCCTTTATTCTGGCCTCCAGTTCCTGAAAACTGAAAGGCTTAACCAGATAATCGTCGGCTCCTGCTTCCAGTCCGTTTACAATATCATCAGTAGTACCCAAAGCAGTGAGCATGATTACCGGAGACTGGAATCCATAATTCTGACGATAAAGTTTGCACAGTTCAAGACCGTTCATTCCAGGCATAATAATGTCAAGAATCAACAGCTGAAACTGATCCTTACGAATTAGCTCCCAGGCCTCAGCGCCATCATGAGCCACACAAACTTCATGTCCGAATTCAATTAGCCCTCTTTCAATAAAAGAAGCTATGTTTATTTCATCCTCAACCAAAATTATTCTGGCCATATTGTTTTTAGATTATATTATCACAAAGATAATTATTATAATCGTCTTTGATGCAAGTTTCCTTTTTCATCATACAACATTTTCTTGTACACCAGCTCAACCATAAGCGGGAATACAAACAAAGTGAAGAAAGTTGCTCCTATCAATCCGCCAATAATTACGACGGCAAGCGGACGCTGGGACTCGGAACCTATACCATGACTCATGGCAGCAGGCATTAATCCGATGGCCGCCATAGCTGCGGTCATAACAACAGGCCGTATTCTTGAACGCATACCCCGCTTCACAGCCTCCTCCAGCGGATGCTTTTTCTTTATATTCTCCTTTATGTCCGATATCATAATCACACCATTCTGTATACAAATACCAAACAGCGCTATGAAACCTATACCCGCGGAAATAGAGAAATTGAAATGCGTAACAAGCAAAGCCACAATACCGCCCACGGCTGCGAAAGGCACATTCAGCAATACCAGTCCGGCATCACGGGCATTGGAGAATAACACAAAAAGAATAATAAAGATGATAGCTATACTAATAGGAACCACCTGAGCAAGTCTGTTTGACGCCCGCTGCTGATTCTCAAAATCACCGGTCCATTTAAGGGTATAACCATCAGGTAAATGAACCGCAGCATTTACTTTTTTCTGAGCCTCTGCAACAGCCGTACCCATATCTCGTCCACGAACAGAGAACTTAACGGCGCAGAAACGGGCATGATTATCACGGAATATGATCAATGGTCCGGTTATCTTTCTTATCTCTGCCAATTCTTTGATAGGAACCATTGATCCATCCGTTGCAGGAACCAGTATCTTACCTATTTCTTCTTCACTTTGCCGGAACTCTGGCCGATATCTCACCACGATATTAAATTTGCGCTCATCTTCATAAAGCAACGAAGCCGACTTACCACCAATTGCCATCTCAATAATAGACTGAACATCCTCCTTCGCTACTCCGTAACGGGCAAGCATTGTCTCATTCAATTCTATTCTAAGCTCTGGCTGACCAATGTTACGGATAACTCCCAAGTCCTCGATTCCTTTCACTGTTGAAAGTATCTTACTTATCTGTACAGCCTTTTCTTCTGATTTATAAAGGTCTTTTCCAAAGACTTTCACCGCTATTGAACCTTTGACCCCACTGGCCGCCTCTTCCACATTATCTGTGATAGGTTGGGAGAAATTAAAGTCAGTGCCAGGATATACCGAAAGTTTTTCCTGCATCTTTTCTATTAGTTCAGCTTTGGTTAGTCCGCTCTTCCACTCCTTCTCCGGATATATATCTACAAAGAACTCTATATTATAGAATCCTGTAGCATCAGTACCATCATTCGGGCGTCCGGTTTGTGAAAGCACCTGTTTCACTTCTGGGAAAGCTGCCAACTCTTTACGCATCTTGTTGGCCAGGATAACAGACTCATTCAAAGAGATACTTTGCGGCAAGGTTGCACGGACATAAATTGAGCCTTCATTAAGCTGTGGAAGGAATTCATTACCCAAAAGTGTAAAGGAGACCAGTCCAGCTACAGCAATAGCAGTGGCTATAATAATTGTCAGTTTCTTATGAAGACAGAATTTTTCAAATAAACCACCAAATGATTCATTAATGTAATGAACAAAACGATTATTTTTCTCACGAACATTTTTCTTCAGCAACATTGAAGAGAGAACCGGTACCAATGTTAGCGTAAAGATCAATGCTCCAAGCAATGCAAAACCAAGTGTGTATGCCAATGGAGAGAACATTTTACCTTCAACCTTCTGGAATGAGAAGATAGGAAGAAGAGCTGTAATGATAATAAGCTTTGAGAAGAATACTGCTTTTCCTTTTTCTTTTGCTGTATTTCTAATCAATCCCATCTTTGACAGACGGTTAAATGCATGCATATTACCAGCTTCCCGCGCCCTTGCATCCAGGGCAACAAATAATCCCTCAACCATCACGACGGCCCCGTCGGTTATTATACCAAAGTCGATCGCTCCCATGGAGAGCAGATTGGCAGACATTCCCATGAGATTTAGGCAGATAAAGGCGAACAACAGTGCTAATGGAATAACTATGGAAACTATTACCGTTGTCCGCCAATCCGCCATAAAAATCAAAACTATAAAGGTTACAAGCAAGATACCTTCCACTAAGTTATGCATCACTGTGTCTACCGCCAGATTTACTAAATTCTCACGGTCATAAAAAGGCTCAATTTTTACATCTTTCGGAAGGATATTTTTATTTAAATCAGTTATTTTTGCCTTCAGATCTGCAATCACCGCACTCGGATTTTCACCTTTACGCATTATTACGATACCTTCAACAACATCATTCTCGGACATTCGGCCTACCTGACCTAACCTTGGAAGGCAGGATTCATGTACATTGGCCAGGTGTCTTACAAGAATAGGAGTTCCATTTACATTCTTTACTACAATGTTTCTTATCTCATCAAGATTATTGATAAGGCCAATTCCGCGGACTACATACGCCTGTGAACTTTTAGTGATAACATCACCGCCCACATTTATATTACTTTTCGCAATGGCATTGTATAGTTCCAATGAGCTAATGCCATAGTTTCTCAGCTGATTAGGATTTACACTAACCTCGAAAGTCTTTACTTCGCCACCAAAACTTACAATATCTGCAACACCGGGTACGGAGCGCAATTTCCGCTCAATAACCCAATCCTGTATAGTCTTCAACTCACGTGCATTACGATTTTTGCTTCTTAAAGTATACCTGTAAATCTCACCCGTAGGACCGGAAAGAGGCTGAACATCTGGTTTTACTCCATCAGGAAGGTCGGCATCGCCTATCAGGTTATAAACTTGCTGACGGGCAAAGTTGTCATCCACATGATCATCAAACATTACGTTGATAACCGACAAGCCAAACAGCGTGGTGCTGCGAATATCGGTCTTCTTCTGGACTGAATTCATGGATATTTCCAGAGGAATGGTGATAAATTTCTCAACTTCCTCGGCGCTTCTTCCCGGCCATTGAGTTATGATGGTCACCTTTGTATTTGAAACATCAGGGAAAGCATCAACGGGCGTATTCTTAAAAGAAACCACTCCCGCAATCACGGCTATTGTGACACAGAAAAATATGAAAAACTTATTTTTCAGCGAGAAGGCAATTATGTTATTTATAAATTTATGCATTGTTCTAATTGTATTTAATCAACATTCAAAGCATTATATACAAGAAGAGCATTCTGGCTGATCAGGACATCTCCTTCCTTAAGACCATAACTTATATAAGAATATTTCCCTTGCTGATTATCGACCACAACCTCACGAGCTTTCAAATGTTTATCAGGCTGCACCACAACAACATACTGTTTTCCGTTTTCGAATATGAGGTCTTTAGTCTGAACACACAACATGGACTTTCCTGTTGACTGGCATTGAACATATACATTGGCAAACATTCCCGGTTTCAGCATAAAATGATCGTTACGCAGTTTAATGCGTGCATTCATGGTTTTGCTTTCATCATTAAGCATGTTGTATACTTTATCAATCGTACCTGTAAATTCCTTATCAGAATATGCAAGAGTTGTGATACGTACCGGAGCTCCCTGCTTTACCTTGCTTATGTCACTTTCATAAACATCGGCCATTACCCAGACATTATCCAGGCCTGAGATAGTGAACAGTTCTTCATTCTGGTCGGAACGAATTTGCATATCTTTGTTTATTTTCTTATCAACAACAAAACCAGAAACCGGAGCCTTAATACGATAAACAGAGTTGCCAGTTATGTGATAGATATTATACACTTCTCTCACACGTTTCTGCTCTGATCTGGCATTTGCCATTTCTTGTTTGGCCTGCAACAAGTCACGATCGGAAGCCATTCCCGAACTAGACATATCCTGAGCTGTCTGCAGATTACGTTTTGCCACAAGAGAATGATGATTAGCATCATCAAGTTGTTTCTGATAATCGGCTATTTCGCCGCTTCTGATTACAGCCAGGACTTGTCCTTTCTTTACATAATCACCAATTTCGGCGTGTACTTCCACTACATTTCCACCAAATATGGAATATACCTTTGCAACTTTCTCCTGATTAAAGGTTACTCGTCCGTTCAACATCATTTCGCTTGTTACATTTCGCATAGAAACGGTATCTAATGCAACAACTTTTTTAAGACTATCCGTCATTGTCAACGGTTTAACTTTATTTTCCTGCTTTTCTGCAGAATGAGAACAAGCGGTAAGGCAGATTATTGCTGCCGGCAATAAAAATAGATTTCTATTCATATCGTTAGACTTTCATTTTAATAGGAAAAAAGAGTTCGACCAGTTACTGTATTGAGGTTTTCCATGGCCAGAAGAACATTCTTGCGTGTTTCATAAAGTTGTAAGCAGACGTTCTTATAACTCTCGTAGTAATCAATAAACTCGGGCATGCTGATATTTCGTTTACGGAAATTGTCATTCACTCCTGTAATGAGTTGTCCAAAATCGTGCTCCAATGCTTCGTTAGACTGCTTATATAATTCGAGTGATTTCTGCAGACGAGTATATGCTGTGTAAAGTTCAGACTTTGCTTTTTCCTCAGCCATGCTTTTCTGAGTGGTATTTTGTTCCGTAGCAAAACAAGCTGACCTTATATTTCCCTGGTTCCTATTGAATACAGGAAGTGTAACACTGAATCCAACACCAAAGTAATTACTCATAAAACTACCATTCTTATCATAAGATCCTTTTACTGAAACAGAAGGATAAGCCAATGCTTTCTGAAGTTTCAGGTTTACTCGGGCTGCATCTATCTGGGCATTTGCCAGTTTTATATCCGAACGTTCCAATAGCTGGGCCTCAAGACCGGACAAAGGAAGGGAAGCAAGATCAATTTTCTTAATAATACTTTCGTCAAACACCAATTTTACTTCCTGTTGCGGAGGCAAGGATAGCAGAACATTAAATTCTCCCCGCAAAGAATGAAGACTATCTTCAGCTTCATTACGTTCTTTTCTTAATGAAAAAAGTAACGCTTCAATTCTGGAAGTCTCCATCAAAGAAACATTACCCTTGTTCTGTTGCTCTTTCATTGCCTGAAGTAACATTTCTAATGATGAGATCTCCTTATCATAAACAGCCAGAGATTTAGAAGCAAAATAGAGCTGAGCAAAAGTACTGTTCAACTCACTGTGAAGAGTTCTCAAAACTTCTTCAAACTGATATTCAGAAACCTGAAGGTTTGCTTTTTCTAATCTGATGCGTTGATTACGCTGACCGGCAATACTAATGAATTGTTCAATACCTGCATTATAATCTCCCTTTTTCCCTACATCAAAATACTTTCCAGTTATCGAATTATACACATTTTGTTCGAATGAAAAAGTCGGATTATCAAACAACTTTGCCTGAATAACTTGAGCTTTTTGCATATCAATGTTATAATGTTCAGCAATTAGGGAAAGATTATGTGCCTGAAAACGTTGCTCTGCGTCTTTTAATGTGAGCGACATCGAAGCTTCCTGAGCCAATAATCTTAATGGAAGTAATAAAAAAAAGAAAATGAAAATTCGCTTATTCATCTGTCTAGTATTTTTTTGTGCAAAAATACAGTCACCTTATTAAGTGAAGGAATAAAAGCGATTATAATCTATTAAGACCGTATTAGAAAGCGATTAGAAAAAGTCTGAAACAAATATATCCCTTAGTATTTCTTCAAATTACTAAGGGATATATCCTGTACAAGCTATGATTTATTCTTAAAAACCATTCGCCTTTCTTTGAGAATTATTGGCCTATGGATTTTATTTATTGACCAATGGTTAAGCATCCATTCGCCAATAAATTCAGGACGAAATACTTACTATTCAAACTGGATAGATTTAGCCGGATGAATCTTGGATATTAAATAAGAAGGACCAACCAACATTAATACAGAAGCAATGAAAGTCCCAGCATTTATCAGAAGAAATAGCCAGATATTAAATTCAACAGGTACATGATCAATGTAATAGGTCTCCGGATTCAGTTTGAAAAGTTGGAATTTAGACTGCACAAAGCAGAACAACAATCCTATCACATTTCCCCAGAGCATGCCTTTCCCTATCAGGAATACAGAAAAATAAAGGAATATTTCACGTATGCTGTAATTTTTTGCGCCAAGAGCCTTGAGAATACCAATCATGTTTGTTCTTTCAAGAATAATTATCAAGAGCCCCGATATTATTGTAAATCCGGCCACCCCGAGCATTAATATCAGAATAACCCACACATTCATATCAAGCAAGCTGAGCCATGCAAAAACTGCGGGGTTCAACTGTTTCACCGTTTGCATATAATACACTCCGCCATACTTATCTACCTCCTTATCTACATGTTTGAATACATTATAAGCCACCTTATTCAGTTCGTCATAATTATTCACCTGAATTTCCAGACCAGTAGACTGTTCCGGTTCCCACTGATTCAATCGGTTTACTGTGTGAATATCTGTCAGCAGAAACATGTTGTCGAACTCAGAAAAGTTAGTCTGATAAATACCCTTTATAGTTAATCGGCGTGCCCTTACATCTTCCTGAATGTAGTAAGTATAAATCTTGTCACCCAACTTCAGACGTAGCTTATTTGCCAAAGATTTAGAAATAAGAACCTCGTTCGATGAAGTAGAATCGCTAAAAGCAGGAACCTCCCCTTCAACCAGATTCTTACGAAAGAATGCCGGATCAAACTCCTGTCCCACTCCTTTTAAAACCATACCCTGAAATGCATCGTCAGTCTTTATCATTCCTGGTTTTGTAGAAAAACGCTGCACATGTTTTATTCCGGGAATGGAAGAAATAACTTTTATAATACTATCGTTTGTAACCACCGGACGTGTTTCATAAGACAGTGAAGAATCAAAGTTACTAATTTGGATATGAGAACCAAATCCAATCACCTTGCCTTTGATTTCATCCTTAAAACCAATAACAACAGCTACGGATACAATCATTACTGCCAGCCCGATAGCAATACCAAACATGGCAATACGTACTGCCGGTTTAGAGACTTGCTTGCCGGTTTCTTTACCGGAATATATTCTTTTAGCTATAAACAGCGAAAAATTCATCTTATTTCCCTCCCATTAAAAAGGTTAACGACTTACTTTTATGTATTACATACTTTGTCAGTAATACCGGAATTACAAGACCGGCAATAACTGCTGCTATTAATGCAATTCCGTATGTCAACGGAAAAAGTAAACCGACTTTCTCATATACTACCCTTATAAAATAGACACCAGCCATGTGAAGCAGGTAAATGTAGGCACTGTACTTACCCAACGACATAAGTATTTTACTATCTTCTCTTTCTGCCAACCAACGAGAAACAGAGACTATTAAATAGCTTCCGGCAAAACCACAAATCAGATTCAGCATTTGTTTAATATAATAGTCGGGAAACCATGCCCTAAAATAGAATGCCAATGTTAATATTAAGGCAGCAACTCCAATATGAACTGCAGAAATTTGCACTTTTACCTTTTCCATTAAAAGAAAGAGCACCATGCCTCCCCAGAAATAGACGATAAATGAATGCACAAATGATAAGTAAAACAGCTGGGGCATGGGTATGAAATAAAGAGCGATGGATAAGGCTCCTAATATTGAAATGCCTTTTTTAAAACGCATGCAGATGGCAGATATAACAAATATTATGAACAAAGTGTATATGAACCATAAGAAAACAGCCGATCCGCCAACATTTGTATAAAATATCTCCAGAAGATAACGCCAGTCAACCATTCTCTTTACCGGCATAAACGACCCTAGAACAAGATTAAGCGCTGCAATAGCAAACGATATAAAGAAATAGGGAACCATTAAACGCAGAAACTTCTTTTTAAGAAAAGGAAGCAAAGAAATTTTGCCCGACTTGCGCAAAGACATCTGAAACAGAAAGCCGGACAAAATCATAAATAACGGCATATGAAACGAAAAAATAAAATTTTTCATTTCAACATAATATGCCGGCATATAAACTGTGGAAGTAAAATGCCCCACTACAACCAAGATTATACCAAAAGCTTTAGAAAGCGTTATGTAATCATACTGCTTCATAAAGAACAATTAATCTACTCTCCCCGGATAAGCCTCAAGCGCTTTACTTAAAACAAACAGTGCACGGGTGAGATCTTCTTTCTTTAATACATAAGCAATACGCACTTCATTGTATCCTGCACCCGGAGTGGTATAGAAACCGGAAGCCGGTGCCATAAATACCGTCTCACCCTCATATTCAAAATCGGAAAGACACCATGCACAGAATTTATCAGAATTATCTACCGGAAGCTTAGCCACAGTATAAAAGGCACCCATCGGAATAGGAGAATATACTCCGGGAATCATATTCAATCCATCGATCAGACATTTACGACGTTCCACATATTCGTCATACGTCTCTCTGGTATATTCTTCCGGAGCATCCAAAGAAGCTTCAGCAGCAATCTGCCCAATTAACGGAGGACTAAGACGTGCCTGGCAGAACTTCATAACCGCATCGCGAACTTCTTTATTCTTAGTAATCAAGGCACCAATACGAATACCACATTCCGAGTATCTTTTTGATACGGAATCAATAAGAACTACATTATTTTCAATTCCCTCCAGATGACAAGCCGAAATATAAGGTGATCCGGTATAAATAAATTCACGGTAAACCTCATCAGAGAACAGGAACAGGTCATATTTCTTAACCAGATCTCTGATCTGATTCATCTCTTTGCGGGTATACAGATAACCAGTGGGGTTATTAGGGTTACAGATAAGAATACCTTTTGTCCGTTCGTTAATCAGTTCTTCAAACTTCTCAACCTTTGGAAGAGAGAACCCTTCTTCAATAGTTGTTGCAATAGTACGAATCACAGCTCCGGCAGAAATGGCAAACGCCATGTAGTTGGCATAAGCAGGTTCCGGAACAATAATTTCATCACCAGGATTAAGGCATGACATAAAAGCAAAAAGTACCGCCTCTGATCCACCCGTAGTAATAATAATATCATCTGCAGTCAGATTAATATTAAACTTCGCATAATAATGGGTAAGCTTCTCACGATAACTTCTATAACCATCACTCGGACTATATTCAAGAATTGTACGGTCAATATTGCGAATTGCATCAAGTGCAGCTTTAGGAGTAGGAAGATCTGGCTGACCAATATTAAGGTGATACACATGAATTCCTTTTTGTTTAGCTGCATCAGCTAACGGAGCAAGCTTTCTGATAGGTGAAGCGGGCATTTCGTTTCCACGAATGGATATAGTTGGCATACTTTTAAGTATTAAAATATATTTTCAATTGAGCTGCAAAGATAGAACTTCAAAAGTAACCAAGCAAACAAATAGTTAACAAAAATAAGCCATAGTTTTCTTTAAGATAAGTTTTTGCCTTAAAGATGTATTAATTCAAATAAAATATGTAAGTTTGTCTAACCTTTAACATGAATGAAAGCTATGATAACCATTCATCTCATCACTTTCTCGTCTGTTTTACAAAAACAGACTTCTATCTATAAAATGCATGAAGTGCTTCTCAGTGAACTAGAGAAGTTCTACACCATAGAGATTGTGGATTACAAGGATCTATACACGCTGACTGAAGATGATTTTAAACTTGTTTTTATAGCAACAGGCGGTACAGAGAAGTTTGTTGTCCGATGTTTTGAGTCCCTCCCCCAACCAATGATTTTACTTACTAATGGAATGCAGAATTCTCTTTCCGCATCATTGGAAATTTCTTATTGGTTACACTGTAAAGGACTTAAATCTGAAATTCTTCACGGAGATATAAAAACAATTATACAAAGAATTCAGGTTCATTACAATAATTTCGAGGCTCAGAAAACGATCAAAGGAAAAAGAATCGGAGTAATTGGTACTCCTTCTTCGTGGTTAATAGCAAGCAGCGTGGATTATTTGCTTACTAAGCGCCGTTGGGGAATTGAGTTTTTGAATATCCCAATCGAAAATCTAACAAATAGATATGAGCATATTAGTGAAGATGAGGTTGGAGAACAAGCAGCTATTATAGCAGGAAAAGCGCTGGCATGCAGGGAAGCATCTCCTGAAGATATGATAAAAGCGATGCGGGTTTACAAAGCTATTAAACAAATCTGTGAGAAAGAGAAACTGACTGCTATAACTTTAAGTTGCTACAAATTAATTAACCTCTTAGGAACAACCGGATGTTTGGCTCTTTCTTTACTTAATGATGAAGGTATACTTGCAGGTTGTGAGGGAGATTTGCAATCAATCTTCACCTTTTTGGCTATTAAAGCTGTAACCGGAAACACTCCATTCATGGCAAATCCTATACAGATTAACCTCAAAAACAATGAAATGGTATTTGCTCATTGCAGTGTCAGCACAAAACTAACGGAACAATATATTCTTAGAAGCCATTTCGAAAGCAATACAGGAGTGTCTATTCAGGGAATCTTACCAACCGGAGATATCACTATAGTAAAGTGTGGCGGTGAATGTCTGGATGAATATTTTGTTTCTTCCGGAAGATTGCTTGAGAACACCAATTACGTCAATGTGTGCCGCACACAAATCCGTGTCAAGTTAGACAATCCGGCAGACTATTTCCTGCGAAATCCGATAGGAAACCACCATATGTTAGTTTTAGGTAATTATGAAAAACAGTTAGATGCCTTCTTCGCATCCAATAACTGCAAGCGAGCAGAATAGAAACAGATATATATACTGTTTCTATTCCAATACTATAATCTTAAGTTCTAATCAATAATGGGGTTTTCCTGCCATTTACCTGCTACAAGTTCCATTACAGTGTTTATTCCTGCAGACTTTAGTGCCTGAAGAGCTTCAATACGTCCATCATTTACAAGTTCCGGATAATGAGAATCCGAATTTACCAAAACAGGAATATGCATATCTTTGATTAGAGAGAAATTGGACACATTCGGATAGAAAATACCCAATTTATGATATGCTTTCGTATTTATCTCCATCATATATCCTTTTTCGGATATAAACACGAATAAATCTCTGAGTGCTTGCTTATACCAACCCTGCTCTGTTACGCCTGGCTGGCAAAAAGATGCATTGTATGCAATCTTATCTGCATGCCCCACAATATCAAAGCCCCCAAGTTCAACCATTGACATTGATCTATCATAATATGCAAGTACTGTTGCTTTTAAATCATTACGAAAATATTTTTCTAACCTTTCCCTGAAGTTCTCTTTGCTGCAATCAATATCTACAATTTCTCCTTTATCATCGTTCAAAAGATGTACTGAACCAATTCGATAATCCAATGGAAGATTCTGGAAATACTCAACAGAAGGATTACTAAGTTCATCCAGATAATCTATTTCCAGTCCGATATATAATTCTATCTTATCCTGATACTCATTTTTTAAGCCTTTGAATTCCTCAATATAAGACATTACATCTTCCTTTTCCATTGTCCAGCGGGTAGGAAAAGGAAGTGGCGCATGAGATGAGATGCCATAAGAAGTAAATCCCTGCCGAACGGCCTCTTTAACAAAATCGGCCATTGGCGCGCGTCCATCGCAAAAAGAAGTGTGACTATGATAGTTTGTAAGATTCATAATTTAGCCTTCAATTTCACTAAGTTCGAGCCAGCGCATTGTCTTATCATCGATAAGATCAATGATCTCAGCTACTCTTTTTGATTTTTCCACTAACAATTCAGAAGGAAGCGAGCCACTGCAAAGATCAGACTCCAAGGTAGCCTTTTCCAGCTCCAGTTCTTCCAAATCCTTTTCTATCTGATTAAATTCCATTTTTTCTTTGAATGACATCTTACGTTTGTCATTCTCACGTACTCTGACAGTTTTTTCTTCTTTCGGCTTTTCCGCTTCTTTTTCTTTTTGATTCTTCGCCTCATTCCAGTCGCGGTAGTCAGAATAGTTACCTGGAAAATCACGAATGTCGCCCTGGCCATTGAATACCAGTAAATGATCAACAACCTTATCCATAAAATAGCGGTCATGGGAAACAACAATCACACAACCTTTAAAATTAACCAGATAATCTTCCAGAACATTAAGTGTTATAATATCAAGGTCGTTAGTTGGCTCATCAAGCACCAGAAAATTAGGATTCCGCATCAACACCGTACAAAGATAAAGCCGTCTTCTCTCTCCTCCGCTTAATTTATAAACNTAGCTATGCTGNGTNTCNGGNGTNAAAAGGAAATGTTGCAGAAACTGAGAAGCGGTAAGCTTTTTGCCATCACCCAATTCTATTACTTCAGCAATATCCTGTACCACATCAATAACCTTCATCTGATCATCGAATTGCAATCCATCCTGTGAATAGTAACCAAAGCGCACCGTCTCACCAATGTCAATTGTTCCTTTATCCGGCTTCGCCTGCCCCATCAGAATTTTAATAAAAGTTGATTTACCGGTTCCGTTATTACCAACAATTCCCATCTTCTCATACCGTGCAAAGGTATACGAAAAGTCATCTAATATTTTCAGATCGCCAAAGCTCTTATAAAGATGATCAGCTTCAAATATTTTTGAGCCAATATATGCAGACTTAACTTCCAGCTTCACATTATCATTATTGAAACGCTGTTTAGCTACTTTTTCAATCTCATAAAATGCATCTTGCCTATATTTGGCTTTGTGTGCACGAGCTTGTGGCATTCGGCGCATCCAGTCCAGTTCGGTGCGATAAAGATTATTAGCACGTTCTATTTCAACATTGGTAGAATCAATCCGTTCCTGCCTTTTCTCCAGATAATAGCTATAGTTTCCCTTATATTGATAAATTTGTTTATTATCAATCTCAATAATTTCCGAACAAACCCGGTCAAGAAAGTATCTGTCGTGCGTTACCATCAGCAGACTGATGTTTGTGCGTCTCAGATATTCTTCAAGCCACTCAGTCATATCCAGATCAAGGTGATTGGTAGGCTCATCGAGAATCAATAAGTCCGGTTCTGTAATTAGCGTATTGGCAAGAGCTACACGCTTTAACTGTCCTCCGGAAAGAGATTTAACCTGCTGGTCAAAGTTCCGTATTTTTAATTGCGAAAGAATTTGTTTAGCCTTACGTTCATAATCCCATGCCTTTTCATGATCCATTCTAATTAATAAATCCTGTAAGCCGGGATGACCTTCAGTTTCCATGCATTCTTCATACTCTTTAAGCAGCTGTACAGTATCATTGTTTGAATGAAAGCAAGCCTCCAACACTGTCAGTTCTTCCGGATAGTGAGGATCTTGTTCCAGATATGCCACACGCAAATCCCGCCTAAAGACGATATTTCCAGAATCATAACCTTCTTTTCCTGCAATTATATTTAATAAAGTGGTTTTTCCACTACCATTCTTAGCTATAAGACCAATTCTTTGGCCATCTGCAATACCAAATGAGATTTCATTAAACAGGACCAAATCTCCAAAAGATTTAGTTAACCCGTCTACCTGCATATAACTCGCCATCTTTTTATCTACTAATTTTTAGTTTAATTCTTTTTCTACCTGTTGCTTAACCTCCTCAAAGATGGCATTCAAATCACATTTTTGTTCTGAACGAACAGAATTCCATACTATTTCAGTAGGATAGATTAGCAATTCACTACCCTTAAAACGTACCCCCGGGATTTCTTGCTTACCTTTAATAACAGTCACCCATTCCATTCCGTCTATCTGATTTTCCATAATTGTACCAAAAGCAATTCCAAATGATTCCCAGACCTCTCTTTGCTGTGGTTTGAAACTGCCATTATCTATTAATTGCTGAATCTTGGCGATATCTTCCTCCGAAGAAGTAAAATCCTTCTTTAATTGTTTTTTTATCGTATTGGAAGCCCATTCAAAAGCTTCATTTACAGCATTGATTTCCAATATCCGGATAGGAATAATCTCAAGAACCGGCTGTTTGCCTTTAGGATAAGCTTTCAAAGTAGAAATAATTTCTTCAGCCTCCGTTACACTATTCCCTTTGGGGACTGTAAATGTACATTCAAAGGCTACATTATCAATCCCGGTAATCCATACATGAGTTACATAATAAGTACCTTCTTCCTGAAACATCTCTTTGCTGTAGGCACAAATCAGGTCACCCAGCTTTATCTGTGAGGCATTTTTATTTTCCTTTAGCTCATAGTCTACCGATTCTTTTCCATATTTACTATTTCTATCATCCCTGTATGCAGAAATACGGAAATTGCCCGTCCATTTATTGGGATTGTAAAACAGAAAGCTATCTTCTGCATCTTCAAATTCATTCCAGGATGATGGGTAAATTAAAGAAAACCAAGCTCCGGGAGAAATAAACTTTTTTCCTTGTGCACTCATATATATTTATTCTTAACTTAATCAATTATTGTTTTATTTGCCTATAGGCTGAATATTGCGTCGTACTTCCTTAGAGATTTCAAGATACATATAAAAACGTTGATGAGTTTTTATACCTCTAAGATTCTTTTTAAACAAATTATTGGCATACTCTTTCGACTTCTCAAAAGTAATGTGCGACATTTCATTTTGTGACTTCCCCACCATCGTTGAATCCAAACGTTCATCAGGGAAGAACTCATCCAGGTTTACATCACCAATCATTGTCGTTTCCATAAACTCTTTTTTCTTATGCGCTTTATCCAGATAATACCCTACAAACATATGTCCGGGAATTCTCACTAAAATAGGATCAATATTGATAGCTCTCAATAGAGACGCAAACAACACACTTCCATCCACACAATTTACCTGTGATGATTCCAAGGCATCATCAAGAGTTCTTACCCGTTGGGAAAACACGACATTAGAGGAAAGACTGGATGTTGAAACAGAACTGTATTTAAAATTTCGTTTTTGCAATACGTTCCACAAAGCATAGACCTGCTTTTCAACCGAGCCAGGTTTATTTGACTGATAACCTACAAAACGGTTAACAAGACGTGTATTTAAAGCTTCCCTCAAAAGTTTATCAATCATGGGATGTTCTTCATTCACATATGCGGCAAAGAAGATTCCTGTATCATGAAACTTTTGTTTACTATCCAAATAGGCCAATAAACATTCATTGATGCTTCTTACCGAATAAGTACGCACCTTTTGTCCCAAGCTGATTCCATTCATCTCAACTGTCACAGACACACTAACTGGAGCAGCCTGAATATTCTTTTTTAATGCATCATAATTCCATATTACATCAGGATATATCTGATACACCGTTTTCGGTTCCTCTAATACGAACTCCGATACTGATTCCTCAAAATAGGGCGTTTTATCAAGTGTAATCCGGACCTTGCTATTTGACCGGCCGGACTTTATCCGGATAATAAAACCTGATTTAGGATTTCCTAAACAATGATTTCCTGCAGGCTTAACTATTACTGCATCTGTTGCAGCTATTGAAAGTATAGCAGAAGGAAATATGTTACCTCCTAATTCATCTGTAAAATTATACCCGCGCTTAAAAAGGTCATTTTTGTATAAATAGATTCCACTTGAGCCCACAATTAATATCAATAAAAGAAATGTCAGAGCCTTCCATTTATTTATTTGTTTCATTTTCCCTCCTTAAAATGAAACAAATATAGCTATAAGTTTTGGCACTAAAAAGCATTGTCACAACTTTGTAACATCTATTTCATTTATCTGTAATATAAAAGCTACATCTTTGCAATTAATTAAGAAGAATGCATATATTTGTACATAATCATAATTAAAGCAAGTATGAACAATAATCGTATTTTAGTTGTAGATGATGAAGAAGACCTCTGTGAGATTCTGAAATTCAATCTCGAAAATGAAGGTTACGAAGTAGACACAGCAAATTCGGCGGAGGAAGCATTGAAGTTAAATATTAGTAGCTACAACCTTTTGCTTCTTGATGTAATGATGGGAGAAATTTCCGGATTCAAGATGGCTAATATTCTCAAAAAAGATAAAAAAACCGCTAACATTCCAATTGTTTTCATCACAGCAAAAGACACGGAGAACGACACTATTACCGGTTTTAATCTGGGTGCAGATGATTATATCTCCAAACCTTTTTCTATACGTGAAGTGATATCACGGGTAAAAGCTATAATTCGCAGAACAGCAAATGCTGCTCCAGCAGACAATGCCGAGCAGATACTTTTTGAGACACTCATAATTGATATTACAAAGAAAAAGGTCAGTATTGATGGAAATGAGATTTCACTTACAAAAAAGGAATTTGAGATTTTACTTTTGTTGTTGCAAAACAAAGGAAGAGTTTTCTCCAGAGAAGATATCCTTTCTAAAATATGGAGTGATGAAGTATGTGTACTCGACCGTACTATCGATGTAAACATTACTCGTTTGCGAAAAAAGATAGGAAATTACGGTAAGCACATTGTTACCCGGCTTGGTTATGGATATTGTTTTGAATATGAATAAATCGTTATAAACAGTTTCTTAGTTATGACACTTGTAAAAAGACCATTTATGTCTCTCAACCGGAAATTATTACTTTCGGTCATATTTTTATTTGCTGCTTTTTCCTCATGTTTCATTGGTTTCCAATATTACAGGGAGAAAGCATTTAAAGTAGAGCTACTAAATACTAAGTTACAGGACTATAATGCGCGTCTATATGAAGAAATAAGCGATTCCAAAGAAATAGAAAACACACTAAACAATTATGCCAAGCGCCATGCCTTGAATGGCCTTCGGGTAACAATCATTGATCTGAATGGAAAAGTAATCTATGATAATCAAAAGAAAGATTATGCACATATTGAAAACCATATTAATAGACCTGAAGTTAAGTTAGCAATAAATAAAGGCAGCGGATATGATTTAAGAAGAATATCAGAGACAACCGGAATCTCATATTTCTATTCGGCCACACTATATGACAATTACATAGTTCGAAGCGCCTTGCCTTATAACATTAGTCTAATTACAAGTCTGAAGGCCGACTATCGTTTTGTTTGGTTCACTTGCATCATTACATTGTTGCTTACTATTATATTCTATAAATTCACAAAAAGAATTGGAACCGCCATATCTCAATTAAGAGAATTTACCATAAAAGCTGACCGGGATGAATCCCTGGATTTGGGAACGGAAACAGCTTTTCCAAACAATGAGTTAGGCGATATATCCCAGCATATTATCAAAATATATAACCGCTTACATGAAACAAAAGAAGCACTTTATATAGAACGGGAAAAACTCATCACCCATTTACAGATATCACACGAAGGGATAGGAATCTTTACAGCTGAAAAGAAAGAAATATTAGTCAATAATCTGTTTACTCAATACAGTAATCTGATATCCGATGTAAATCTTCAAAGTACAGAGGAAGTTTTTTCTATTCCTGAGCTACAAAAAATTACTGATTACATAAACAAGTTATCTAAAAAGTCTGTTGGCAACAACGAAGAACACAGAATGTCTATTAATATAGATAAAAACGGACGAATATTCGTAGTGGAATGTATCATTTTTCAGGATCAAAGCTTTGAAATCTCAATCAACGACATCACTAAGGAAGAAGAACAGATACGAATGAAAAGGCAACTAACCCAGAACATTGCCCATGAATTAAAAACTCCCGTTAGCAGTATTCAAGGATACCTGGAAACTATCGTAAACAATGAATCTTTGCCCAAAGATAAATTTAAAACATTCATTGAACGTTGTTATGCTCAAAGTAACAGACTGGCCCGACTTTTAAGAGATATATCCGTGCTTACCAGAATGGATGAGGCAAGTACTATGATTGATATGGAAAAAGTTGAAATCAGTTCTTTGGTCCAGAACATTATTAAAGATGTAGCTTTAGAATTGGAAGAGAAAAATATCACGGTTCATAATCTATTAAAGAATGAACTACCCATCCGGGGAAACGCTTCTCTAATCTATTCTATCTTTCGAAATCTTATGGATAATGCCATTGCCTACGGTGGTAAAGATATATCTATTAATATAAAATGTTTCAGAAGAGATGATTCGTTCTACTATTTTAGTTTTTCTGACACAGGAGTTGGTGTAGCACCGGAACATTTAAACCGACTTTTTGAACGTTTTTACAGAGTAGACAAAGGACGATCCCGCAAGATAGGCGGCACCGGACTTGGACTTGCTATTGTTAAGAACGCTGTTATTATCCACGGTGGAAATATCTCAGCCAAGAACAATCAGGGAGGCGGATTAGAATTCATATTCACCCTTGCCAAGAGCTAAAGGCATATACTGAAATAAATAATATCTTTTCAAGGTTGTTTCTCCTAAACTTATTTGTACCTTTGCTGTCGCATTGGTTCTGATGCTCTCATATAGAGCAATAGATTAAAAAGGGAATCAGGTGAGAATCCTGAGCAGTCCCGCTGCTGTAAATCTCAACAAAACGTTGTAAGCAAATACTCTATACCACTGAATAAATATATTCGGGAAGGTGCTTACTTTCGGAGATAAGTCAGAAAACCTGCCGTGCTTGTTTTTTCAATTGCTTTCGAGGAAAAAGCTTTGAGCCACATAACTGTTTGAACAACCAAACCAGTTATCTTGTTACCATTATTAAATTTAACATTATGAATAAGAGAGGACATTATTATGTCTTGCTCATTACTATTAGTACTTTATGACAATATAGTATATTTATCAATTAAACTCTGCCAAGTTTATTGAAANANNNCCGGTCGAAGTGATTCGCCCGGCTTTCTTTTTACAGATCAATTCCAATTCTTTTGGGAGGTAACCATGCTAATCTCCTCATTTCTTTTTTATGCATCAGTTTTTGCAATCCTAAATAAGAAAAATGTCCTATCCGTCTCTTGCTGTAAACACTTAACAAGGAGATTGCAAAACCGACCTGAATAAGGCTGATTCTTTTCAAATAATTAAGGACACTGGATCAGTATTATATACATATATTTATAGCCCCACGATTTCGTACTGGCAGAAACTGATTATTAAATAGTTACCCCATGCAAATAAAATACCTGGACAAATGATTCAGTTATAAGTTGCCACTTTTTTGGCTGTGTTTTTTGTATTTTGGTGCCTATTGTCCTGCATAATTATTATTTTATTTATCCTAAAACCCATTTTATAAAGAGTTTTAAATAAATACTTGTTATAAGTATTTTGTGGGTTTGCTTTTATAAATTATAATTCTTTGCCTTTGCAAACTAAGCTCAAAATGGCCTGAAACACCTTGTTGGCAGGCTTTAAACGTCTTGAGACTTTTAGAAAACATCAAGACATATTCTTCAACATTACTTGAGACTTTCAGAGATATTATTAGGCAACTATTCTTAATCGTCTTTTTTGAAAAATAATTGGTCAATTATTCAGATTTATTCTCCAGTGATTTTTATTTATTGGAGAATGGTTTTTATTTATTGGCGAATAAGCCCCGATAATTCAGCAATTTCTATGGCAGTGTGATGATCTTTCTTCTTTTTCACCCAAGATTCTGATTATCATAAATAAACCTGGCTGCAACATTCTGATTATTACCTATCAACAAGTATTTCACTTTTTAGGAATTAGGAGTGAAGGGATAATTATCCATGATTATTTGAACAAACTTTAAAAGAAAAAGTGATATTCGAAAAATAATATTGCATTTATTAATTTTCTTTTTAACTTTGCGACGCATTGGTTCACTATATCTCCCTTTCGGAGAGGTGATTAAAAGGGAATCAGGTGNAAATCCTGAACAGTCCCGCTGCTGTAAGTTTCAACAAAACGTTGTAAGCAAGCACTCAATACCACTGAACAAAACAGTTCGGGAAGGCGCTTACCAAACGGAAACGAGTCAGAAGACCTGCCTTGCATTTACAGGTATAAAGCTTACGAGGAATGAGCTTAGCACTAGAAAATCATTTTTATTATTTAATTTTATAAAGACATAGACAAGATGAAAAAGATCTATTCTCTATTACTGCTTACTGTGGTAATACTTTGCAGTTGTGACAACAATGACGAAACAACAGCCGTACTTAATCTGGATGGGCTTCTAACTAAAACAAGTTCAGAATATGTAGGTAACAAAGATGCAGGAAAAGCAACAACAGATTATTACTACAAGAACACTTTCACAGACAAATCAGGATTATTCACTTTCGACAACTATGTAAACGAAGATTTATCTTTCGGCGGTGGTTTTACATATACAAATAAAACAGATGTAACTACAACCGGATATACAAATATAAGCGCTATCACCGGAAAAGGTCACAACGGAACTAACTATCTTACTTCAAATACAAGTTCATTTACTCCAGCTAAATTCACATTTACCTCAAATGCTACTCATAACATTAAAGGAGCATATGTAACAAACAGTACTTATGCATATCTTTCAATGAAACAAGGTGACAATATTGCTAAAAAGTTTGTGAGTGGCGACTGGTTTAAACTAACTGCTAAAGGTTTGGATAAATCGGGTAATGAGACTGGTACTACGGCAGAAATCTATCTGGCTGATTATCGTGATGGCAAAACAGTGATGTTGAATCAATGGACCTGGTTTAATCTTTCTTCTTTAGGAGAGGTTGCAGGGGTTAAGTTTGACTTATCTTCCAGTGATAATATTACTTATGGCAGTACGGTTTATATGAATACTCCATCTTATTTCTGTATGGACGGAATCACAATCGAGCTTTAATTACTTTACTATATGTCTAACAGCAGAAGTATAATTCTCTCTTTACTCGTCTCTTTCAGCGTCTGTCCGTTTGTTCAGGCGCAGAAAGCAGACACTACCCGTGTTCACACGCTGAAAGAGGTGGTTATAAAAGAGAGTAAAAAGGAGAAAGAGTTTCGCTCTACCACTCCACTTCAGGTGTTAGACGCCAATCAATTAAAACAGTCCGGTTCGCTCCAGGTATCGGATGCCGTAAAGTTCTTCAGCGGAGTAGTTGTGAAGGACTATGGCGGTATAGGCGGACTAAAAACTATTTCGGTTCGTAGTCTCGGAGCAAACCACACAGCAGTGGTTTATGACGGAATCACCATCAACGATTCTCAGACAGGACAAATTGATTTAGGAAAGCTCACACTGGACAATATAGAAGAGATAAGTTTAAGCAGCGGACAGAATGATAATATTTTTCAGCCAGCACAACTTTTCTCGGCTGCAAGTATTCTCAACATAAAAAGTCCGATTCCTACCCTCAATCAAAAAAAAATAAATGCCAGTGCTACCTTTAAAGGAGGTAGCTTCGGCTTTTTAAATCCTGGCTTTCATCTGGATAATCAATGGAACAAAATCTTTTCTTCTTCCTTTCATGTAGACTATATGCGTGCCGATGGAGATTATCCTTATACACAGTTTAACGGAACCGCTACAGAAAGATTAAAACGTATAAACTCTGATATAGAAACCGTAAAGACGGAGGCTAATCTGTTTGCGCATTTTAGCGACCGGCAAAAAGCGAGCGTGAAAGCATATTATTATTCATCAAACAGAGGTCTGCCTTCCAACAAGTTATATTATTCACGAGCAACAGAGCGCTTAAAAGACAACAATGTATTTGCTCAGGCTAATTATGAAAACAGGTTTTCGGACAGATGGAGTCTTTTAATGAACGGAAAGTTTAACTGGGGATATAATAAGTATGACAATCCGGATAATGCAACTTATAATGCCGCCACTCAAAGCAATTATTACCAGAATGAATATTACCTTTCGGGCACAGTAATGTATAAACCCGACTCACATTATTCTTTCTCATTGGCCAATGATGGAAGCGTTAATACCATGAGAGCAGATATGGCAAACTTTGTTTACCCCACCCGTTTTACTTTACTGAACGCCTTTGCCGCCAAGTATGTAAACAATCGCTTTACGGCAACAGCGCATGTTTTATCTACTTTAACCCGCGAATCGGTTAAAACAGGAACAGCAGCCGATAATCGAAACCGCTTCTCCCCTTCTCTCAGCCTTTCTTATCAACCATTAAAAAAAGAGAATCTGCGAGTGAGATTACTCTATAAAGATATTTTCCGTCTGCCCACGTTCAATGATCTATATTACGGAACAATAGGTACTCGATCGCTCAAACCTGAACAGGCTAACGAATACAATGCCGGACTGAGCTGGATTAAGAACATCAACCGTTTGATTCCTTCTATCTCTTTATCCATAGACGGCTTTTATAATAAAGTAAGCAACAAAATTGTTGCTGTACCTACTAAGAATCTGTTTGTATGGAGCATGCGCAACATAGGACGGGTTGATATTCAAGGAATGGAAGCAAATATGGAAACAGCATTCCGCCTCAGCAGCAAGATAAAGCTTACGGCCACAGGGAACTATACTTATCAACGGGCAATGGATAAAACTGATAAATACAATATGCCCGATATGGTGACGTATAATCATCAGATACCTTATACACCGCGTCATTCAGGATCAGCCCGACTTGGTCTTGAAATGCCATGGATAAACCTTTCCTATACTGTTATGGCTTCCGGTGAACGCTTCTCTAATCAGTATAACGCACCGGAATACAGGCTGGAAGGTTATACAGAACACAGTGTTTCTGCCTGGAGAACCTTTAAGCTTAAAAAGTTTAGCATTTCCGCTCAGGCAGAGGTGCTTAATCTCTTTGATAAGGAATATGAAATAGTACAGAATTATCCGATGCCTGGCAGACAGTTTAGGGGAAGCATCCGATTTAATTATTGATATGAAGAACAGAATCTTATATATAATTCTATTTGTTTCGCTACTGGTTAGTGCCTGTAACGATACTATTGTGTGGCAGCAAACGGGAGATCAGCCTACGGAAACGGAAACCGAAGGAATGTATATACTTTGCGAAGGGCTGTTTAACATGAACAACAGCACACTTTCTTACTATGATTTCACAAAAGGAGGAATGCGTTCTTTTCAGGATCCCGACAAGAAAGGAAGTGATAAGACAAGCTTCGATTACTTTAAGATGATGAACGGGCGAAAGCTGGGCGATACAGCCAACGACCTTCAGCGTTACGGTTCCAAACTTTACTGTGCAGTCGATGTATCCAGTCAGATAGAAATACTAAATGCATATACAGGAATTTCTTTTAAACAGATTCCGCTTTTCAATGAAAAAGGCATTGCCCGCCAACCACGCTATTTTGCTTTTTATAAAGACAAGGCATATGTATGTAACTTTGATGGTACAGCGGCGCGCATTGACACTACAACACTGGAAGTAGACGGAATTGTGAAGGTAGGACGTAATCCCGATGGCATTTGTGTGGCAAACGGGAAACTTTATGTAGCCAATTCGGGTGGACTGAATGAAACAAATCTGGATAATACTGTGTCTGTAATTGACACGAAGACTTTTATCGAAACCCAGAAGATTACCGTACGCAATAATTTAGGAACCATTCTCTCCGATGAAGCGGGAAATGTTTATGTGGTTTCCCGGGAATCGTATAACTATAATATCGGGGACTACGATTGTAAGCTGCATCGCATTGACAGCGCAACGGATAAACTAATTAAAACCTACGATTTACCTATCGTAAACTTTACTATATACGGCCATCTGGCATATATGTACAGCTACAATTCAAACGTAGAATCCATCCAGGTAATGGACACTCGTACGGGAGAGATTATTGATGATAATTTTATCAAAGACGGAACCAGGATTACCCGTACGTATAGCATTGATGTGAATCCTGAGAACGGAGATGTTTACATCTGTGATGCTCAGAATTATGTAATCAACGGCAGCATTGTTTGCTTCACAAAAGAAGGGGTGCATAAATTTACGATAGATGCGAAAGGCATAAATCCAAACTCCATCGTATTTATGAATGCAAATAGTTCCAGTCAGGCAGACACCCCAACTCAGACTGATACTAATTCGTACATCACTAAAGTACTGGAATACGTTCCTGCTCCGGGACAATTCGTCAATATACTCCCCACATACACCAATGGTGATAATGCAGCTTCCATGTGTGCCAAGTGTCTGGAATATTTCAATAAGGATTATGCTGTTTCACTTGGAGCATTCGGCGGATACATAACCGTGGGATTTGATCACACCATTGCCCACGCACCGGGAGATTATGATATTAAAGTACTGGGTAATGCTTTTGATGGCAGCGCCGAGCCGGGTATAGTTCTTGTTTCTGCAGATACAAACAATGATGGTTTACCCAACGATGAATGGTATGAACTGAAAGGTTCTGAATACAGCAACAAAGCAACCATCCATAATTACGGAATTACTTATTATAAACCAACTAGTTCAACAGACAACATTCGCTGGGCAGACAATCAGAATAAAGGAGGATACGTTCTGCATAACTCCTATCATGCTCAGGCTTACTACCCTCAATGGATTAGTACTGAAACTATGACTTTTAACGGTAGTCGTCTTCCAGACAACGGAGTATATAATTCATCACAAGGAAAATGGATTATGTCATCTTACAGTTATGGGTACGCTGACATAANCAGCCTAACACTTCTGATGGATGTAAGTTGAAGTTTGACTGGGCTGTGGATAAGAATGGCAATAGTGTAACCGTAAAAGGGGTAGATTTTATAAGAATCTACAGTGCTGTAAATCAATCTCTAGACAATATAGTAGGAGAAATATCTACAGAAGTTGCAGGAGTAACAGATCTTCACCCTACTCAAAAAGGAGAATCTACGATCTTAACCAAGTAAAAGTGCTGACTAAGACGAGTTAACACCATGTAATCACAAAATCGGGATGAATCTGGTAATGAAGAAGAAACTTCTGCTGCTTAGCAGTTCTTAGTTCATAAGCATTGAAAGTACCTTTCTTTTCAGGAATAAAGGGACTTATTAGCAAATGTTCTTTAAAGTCCACCGCTTCTTCTCCGATAATTTTAAAAAGAGTCTCTTTGGCCGACCAATGTAACAAAAGATGATACACTTCCTTGTCGGCAGAGATTGTTTCTATCTCCTGCTCGCTCATAAATTTGGTACGAAGTTTAAGAATCCGTTCACCATATTGTTCAATGTCGATTCCCACCTTTTTCTGAGTACTCAAAATAACAGCCACATATCCACGGGTATGAGAAATGCTAATATGAAAAGAATGATCAGACAAGTAAGGCATACCGGTTGACAGATATTTAATTTGTTTCTCTTCGCCACAAAGTTCCTTCAAAAGTGCACGAACTGATAGCCACTCCAAACGGCGGCATTGCGCAGTTAAATGCTGCATTTGCTCCAGTTGTTGAGCAGGATCTGAGAAAAGCAGCAGCAAATTTTCAATGGGTTCCTCCATTTTCCAGATTCCCCATTGACAGTCAATATCAATATGTTTCTCAAGAATTGCCATACTTAATGCGATTTAACTGTAAATGACTCCATCATACGAATAATATCCTTACGGATATAATTTACAGCAGGAGCAATTGAATCTGCATTAGGCGTCATATTGAAATAGAGTGAAGCGTTGAAAAAATAGTGATCGCTATCCGTCAAAGCAACTTGTACGGGAGTTGCCACATTTCCTTGTATATCATATAAGATACCATATCTGTGAGCCTGATCATTTACATAAGCCTTCTCTCTTATTCCAGTAGCTACAGCAGTATGCTGATAAGCCATTTTTCGGCTTTCTTCTGCAAAAACACGAAATCTGTCGGAAGTAATTCTATGAAAAGTGCAGTAAAGTCGTGCATTCAGAAAAGGGTAATCTACATTGCAGAAATACTCTCCCGGCTTGTTCTTTTGCCAGGTAAGTTTTGCCTGATTGGATAAATCAAATGTAAAAGGCAAAGAATCTGTGGAAGAAGCATACTCGGCTTTGGGATATTCCACCTTTACTACTTTCTTTTGTTTAGAAGAAGGGAATGAGCATGCAATCATTACCAGAAGTGATAATAACAATATATAAATTCCCCTGAAAAGAGTATTATTTCGCTGATTCTTCATGGATGACAAATTTAATTTTAAGAATCCTACGTTCGTCCATTTTCAGAACTTCAAATTCATAATCACTATAACTTAATACTTCATGCAAAGTCGGGAACTCTCCTTTTATTTCCAGTAACAAGCCAGCAAGAGTATCTGCGTCTCCTGCAATCTGTTCAAATGTCTCGTTATTAATATTGGTTATTTTATAAAAATCGGTCAGTAACGTCTTCGCTTCAAAAATATAACAATTGTCGCTCAGCTTAACAAAAGTGCGTTCCTCATCATCATATTCATCACGTATTTCACCAACAATTTCTTCTATAATATCTTCCATGGTCACAATACCGGAAGTTCCGCCAAATTCATCGACCACAATAGCTATATGAATCTTGTTTGCCTGAAAATCTCTCAACAAGTCATCAATCATTTTTGTTTCCGGCACAAAATAAGCCGGACGGATCAATGACTGCCAACGGAAATTATCAGCCTTATTCAAATGAGGCAAGAGATCTTTAATGTAAAGAATACCTTTGATATTATCTCTTGAACCGGAATAAACAGGAATTCGGGAATAAGCATTATCAATGATGCACTTCAATACTTCCTTATAGGATGTCTTTATATTTAGGTCAACTACATCTAACCGGGAAGTCATAATTTCTTTGGCTGTTTCTCCGCCAAAGCGGATTATTCCTTCAAGAATTTGTTTTTCGTCAGATAAATCTTCTTTATCGGTGAGTTCCAATGCATGAGACAATTCATCTACAGACAGGTTGTGACCTTTTCTGGCTAAGTGATTATTAACAAAAGCTGTAGAACGAGTCATGACTGCAACAATAGGATAAAACACAAACTCAAGAGCTTTAATGATTGGAGCAGCAAAACGACAAAAAGGAAGGATGCGTTGTTCAGAATAAGTCTTCGGAATAATTTCGCCAAAAAGAAGTAACAAGAAAGTTAAAATGATGGTCAGAATAATAATCCCAGGTATCGTAAGAACTCCGGAACTAAAAATTACCAGAAAGGAAGCATTGCATAGCATGATGATTGCTACATTAACAAACATCTTGGTTACAAGAATTGTAGCCAATAAACGATCAGATTTTTCAAGAAGAGAGTTTATCTTTCTGTCTGAAGGATGATTACGTTGTGCGATACTACTTAAATCGGATGGAGAAAGAGAGAAAAAAGCAATCTCTGAGGCAGAGGTAAATCCCGAAACGAGCAACAACAGAAGAGCTATTATTAATGCTACACCTGCAACAAAAGAAGGAGTACTTACGGTTAAACCGCTAAAAACAGTTGCCACTTGGCATAAAAACGCATCTGGATCCAAAGAATCTTATTTTAGTTAAACATCTGGTTTGAATTATGAATAAATTTTATGGAATATGAAGCAGATCTAGACACAATCTAATTCATATTCCACAATTTCATAATTCATAAATTAAAAAGGCAGATCATCAGTCGGATTGTCCTGTACTGGTGATTGTTGTGACTGCATCGGAGTACTTTGAGGCTGTGCCTGAGAAACTCCGTTACCCGGTTGCCCACCTTTCGGTGTCAGCATTTCCATGCTGTCCGCAAAGATTTCTGTAATATATCGCTTAGCACCATTGGGGTCATCATAAGAACGGGTTCTTATTTTTCCTTCAATATATAATTTATCTCCTTTATGAACATATTTCTCAGCAATTTCAGCCAATCCCCTCCATAAAACAATATTATGCCACTCAGTTCTTTCAGGAACTTGTGTACCATTTGCCAATGTATATCCTTTATCTGAAGTTGCCAATGTAAAGTTTGCTACTGCTACGCCACTATCCAGGTATCTAACATCAGGATCTTTCCCAACATTTCCTAACAATATCACTTTATTAACAGACATACAATTCGTTTTTAATTATAGTATTATTCATTTGCCTTCAAAAATAATCAGAAATACAACATTAAGCAAGTATTAAGTAATTAATTTATAAATATTTCTCTAAGAAGCTGTGTATCAAACGAGAGAAATATTTATAAATTAATTACTTAATACTTGCTTAATGTTGTATTTTTGATTATTTTGCCTTCAAAAATAATCAGAAATACAACATTAAGCAAGTATTAAGTAATTAATTTATAAATATTTCTCTAAGAAGCTGTGTATCAAACGAGAGAAATATTTATAAATTAATTACTTAATACTTGCTTAATGTTGTATTTTTGATTATTTTGCCTTCAAAAATAATCAGAAATACAACATTAAGCAAAAAATCAAGTAACTATTTATAAATATTTCTCAAAGAAGCTGTGTATCAACCGTGAAACCGCATAATGCTCAATTTCCGGTAAAGCTACCTTTTGAAAAGAAGAAAAAGAATCGGAATTTTCAGGTAAAACAACTTCATAAAAGTTCGTATAAATCACCCTATGCGATAATACATGTTTTACATTTCGACTTAAACAACGAATTTCCGGTTCTTCATTCAAAGCAAATAATTGCTGAAATTCAGATGAAGCAAAGAGTTCTTCGTCGCTCAACAGCTTACTTGTTTCAATCAAAGGTAATTCGTACAAATTCTTCCAGATATCATTTTCATTACGCTTATTCAGAAAGGTATACGCGCCCATGCGTACATATATATAATTAAAATATCTGTTTGAGGTTTTGGTCCTATGCTGCTTTACCGGAAGAATGTTGATCCTATTTTCCATCAGTGCCACACACGAATCAGCCAAGGGACATAATGAACAAGCAGGAGAAGAAGGAGTACATTGCAATGCTCCAAAATCCATAATAGCCTGATTATATATGGCTGGATTAAATTTGTCCAGATACTCATTGGCCAAAGCCGCAAACATTTTCTTTCCCTCTGTTGAATCTATGGGAGTATCAATACCAAGATAACGGGATAATACACGATATACATTCCCGTCCACAACTGCATAAGGTAAGTTATATGCAAAAGAACAGATTGCCGCAGCCGTATATTCACCAACTCCCTTTAATGACAAAACCTCCGAATAGGTTTTAGGAAAACCACCTGAAATACTTTTAGCAGCAGCATGTAAATTACGGGCACGAGAATAATATCCCAAACCTTGCCAATAATTTAAGACCTCATCTTCATCAGATTCCGCCAATGATCTGACAGTAGGAAATCTTTCAATAAATCTAAGATAATAATCGTACCCCTGCTTCACGCGTGTCTGCTGCAATATAATTTCGGAAATCCAGATTAAATACGGATCCGAGGTTTCCCGCCAGGGCAAGCACCTTTTGTTTACTTCATACCAATTTATAAGTTTGTCGCTAAATTCACCCATTTTTAAAAATAAAAATAACATCTTAAACGCAAAAGTAAAGCAATAAACGGGAATCGACTTACTTTTTTATAAAAATCTTAAGGATATATTTTTTTGAGAACCTAAAAAGCTATATATTTGCATTCCAAAAAATTAGAAGTATTTATAACATAGATTTTTTTTAAGATGACAAAAGCAGATATTGTAAACGAGGTCGCCAAAAACACAGGTATTGATAAAACAACAGTGCTTACAACAATTGAAGCATTCATGGATTCAGTGAAAGACTCATTATCAAATGAGGATAATGTTTATTTGCGAGGATTTGGTAGTTTTGTAGTTAAGAAAAGAGCTCAGAAAACAGCTCGTAACATTTCTAAAAACACAACTATTATTATTCCTGAACATAACATTCCGTCATTCAAACCTGCAAAGACTTTTAGTATTGCAGTGAAGAAATAATTAACAAGAGTATTAACCATAAAATTTTGAAGCTATGCCAAGCGGAAAGAAGAAAAAAAGACATAAAATGTCTACTCACAAGCGTAAAAAAAGACTAAGAAAAAACAGACATAAAAGCAAGAAATAATTTTTAGTCTGCATGACAGAAATAAAGAACAAACTTGAAAAGACAATCGTCTTGAAGTTTGTTCTTTGTGTAAAGAGGTACTTTAATGAACAATAAACACCGTTTAACTGTTTATTACTTAAATTAATAAAGAAAATATTGTGACAAGCGAACTGGTAGTAGACGTACAACCCAAAGAAATCTCCATTGCACTACTTGAGGACAAGAGTTTGGTGGAACTTCAAAGTGAAGGAAGAAATCTTTCTTTCTCCGTGGGAAATATGTATTTAGGCCGCATAAAAAAATTAATGCCCGGTTTAAATGCTTGCTTCGTGGATGTAGGTTACGAAAAAGATGCTTTTCTTCATTATTTAGATTTAGGTCCTCAATTTAATTCTCTACAAAAGTACGTAAAACAAACACTAAGCGACAGAAAAAAGCTTAATCCCATTACAAAAGCAACAGTCCTTCCTGATATTGAGAAAGAGGGAACTATCTCAAATGCATTAAAAGTTGGACAGGAAATTGTTGTTCAAATTGTAAAGGAACCAATTTCAACTAAAGGGCCAAGACTTACAGCCGAAATCTCCTTTGCGGGAAGATATCTAGTGCTTATTCCCTTTAATGACAAGGTTTCTGTATCACAAAAAATTAAATCAAGTGAAGAACGTGCCCGGCTGAAGCAGCTCCTGCAAAGCATTAAACCAAAGAACTTTGGTGTTATTGTTCGTACGGTAGCAGAAGGTAAAAGGGTTGCCGAGCTTGATGGAGAACTTAAAGTTCTTTTAAAACATTGGGAAGAAAGTATTACTAAAGTTCAGAAGGCCACAAAGTTTCCTTCTCTGGTATACGAGGAAACAAGCCGAACTGTTGCATTATTGCGTGATTTGTTTAATCCTTCTTACGAAAACATCTATATCAATGATAAGGATGTATTTGAAGAAGTTAAGGATTATGTTACCCTCATCGCTCCTGAAAGAGCTGAAATTGTAAAGTGGTATAAAGGCCAACTTCCTATCTATGATAATTTTGGTATCACCAAACAAATAAAATCCTCCTTTGGAAAAACTATTTCCTATAAAAGTGGTGCTTATCTTATTATAGAACATACCGAAGCCCTTCATGTGGTCGACGTTAACAGTGGCAATCGAGCCAAAGGAACAAACAGCCAGGAAGGAAATGCATTAGAGGTAAACCTAGGTGCCGCTGATGAAATAGCAAGACAACTCCGTCTCCGTGATATGGGAGGTATTATTGTTATCGACTTTATAGACATGAATGAGGCTGAAAACAGACAGAAGCTTTATGAAAGAATGTGCACAAATATGCAACTCGACAGAGCCAAGCACAACATCTTGCCGCTAAGCAAATTCGGACTTATGCAAATAACCCGTCAGCGCGTTCGCCCGGCAATGGATGTAAATACGAGTGAAACTTGTCCTACCTGCTTTGGGAAAGGAACTATTAAGCCTTCCATTCTGTTTACTGATTCTTTAGAGAATAAAATTGATTACCTTGTAAATAAACTAAAGGTAAAGAAATTCACACTTCACATCCACCCGTATATTGATGCTTATATAAATCAAGGATTATTATCTTTGAAACGCAGATGGCAAGTAAAATACGGATTTGGTATTAAAATTATTCCTAATCAAAAACTCGCCTTCCTGGAATATAAATTCTATGATTCAAATGGCGAAGAGATTGATATGCAGGAAGAAATCGAGATTAAATAAAAAAGAAAGAGGTTATCATATAAGTGTTAACCTCTTTCTTTGTTTATCAAAGTACTCAGACAAAGTACTGCTATTCTATTAATAAAATCTCAAATAAAGGAGAAAACAGATTATGCTGAAACATGTAGTTATGTGGAAACTTAAGGAAACCGCCGAAGGTAAGTCGAAAGCTGAAAATGCTCTTTGGATGAAAGAACACCTGGAAGCTTTAATAGGAATAATACCTGAAATAAAGTCATTAGAGGTCGGTATAAATGTATTAGAAAGTGATATGGCTTATGATGCTGTACTTATTTCTACATTCGAAAACAAGGAAGCTCTTGCATCTTATAAAGTGAATCCTAAGCATGTGGAGGTTAGTTCATATTGCAAGAAGATCAGAGAAAGTCGGGTAGTTATCGACTACTACGTATAAAGCTTATCTACGATAACGGATTTACTCAAATAAAATACGGAAACGGGTTAATCCGTCATCATAAGTTCGTAATGAAAAAGTGCAACCATGTTTAAGGAGCACCTCACGAATAAATATCAAGCCTATTCCCTGCCCTTCAGGCTTGGTTGAAAAGAAAGGGCTAAATAGTTTTGCAGCAGTTTCTTTGTTAATGCCTTTCCCGTTATCAGCTACTTCCAGGCATATCGGGTTATTGGTTGTAGTTATTAT